>Ga0207707_10002930_pt1 | contig 15211 bp, 15 predicted proteins | sample KBSC83BmetaG_FD_184336 | JGI IMG/M metagenome (GOLD analysis project Ga0207707, IMG submission 184336) | Corn rhizosphere microbial communities from Kellogg Biological Station, Michigan, USA - KBS C8-3B metaG (SPAdes) (version 2) | ecosystem: Host-associated > Plants > Roots > Rhizosphere ...
GGGCTTCCTCCGCTTCAGGATATGGTTGATCCCGAGGAGCACCGCGTCGGTCGGCGTGCCGTCGACCGCGAAACGGCGGCGCGACAGCTGGCGGATGCGCAACGGCCGGCGCAAGGTCAGGCTGTGACCGGCGCCGCTCTGCTCGAGCTCGGGCGCCACCACCCACACATCCTTGCTGAGCGACTTCGCAACATGCTCGAGCAGCTTCAGCCCGCGCGCCGCGATACCGTCGTCATTGCTGACCAGGATTCGGTAGGTGCTGAGGTCACTCAAGGCCGGCCGATCGCGTCGGTGCCGCCGAGATAGGGGCGCAGCACATCGGGCACGGCGACCGAGCCGTCGGGCTGCTGATAGGTCTCGAGCAGCGCGACCAGCGCGCGGCCGACCGCGACGCCCGAGCCGTTCAGCGTGTGCACGAAGCGCGTCCCCTTCTCGCCGGCATTCTTGAAGCGCGCCTTCATGCGCCGCGCCTGGAAGTCGCCGCAATGGGAGCAGCTCGAGATCTCGCGATAGGCGTTCTGACCAGGCAGCCAGACCTCGATGTCGTAGGTCTTACGCGCCGAGAAGCCCATGTCGCCGCTGCACAGGAGCATGGTGCGGTAGGCGAGGCCGAGCCGCGCCAGCACCGTCTCGGCCGCCGCCGTCATGCGCTCATGCTCCTCGTCCGAACGGTCGGGATGGGCGATCGAGACGAGCTCCACCTTGGAGAATTGGTGCTGGCGGATCATGCCGCGCGTGTCGCGCCCCGCCGCGCCCGCCTCGGAGCGGAAGCAGGGGGTATAGGCTGTGACGCGGATCGGCAGCTCGCCTTCGTCGAGGATGCTGTCATTGACGAGGTTGGTGAGCGATACCTCGGCGGTCGGGATCAGCCAGCGATCGTCGGTCGTGCGGAACAGATCCTCGGCGAATTTCGGCAGCTGCCCGGTGCCGAACACCGCCTGGTCGCGCACCAGGAGCGGCACCGACATCTCGGTATAGCCGAACTCGCGCGCATGCAGATCGAGCATGAAATTGCCGAGCGCGCGCTCGAGCCGCGCGAGCTCGCCGCGCAAGACCACGAAGCGACTGCCGGCGATCTTGGCGGCGGCGGCGAAATCCATGAGGCCAAGCCGCTCGCCGATGTCGAAATGCTCGAGCGCCTTGTCGATGATGCGCGGCTCGCCCGTGCGACGCAGCTCGAGATTGCCGTGCTCGTCGAGCCCGTCCGGCACGTCCGCCGTGGGGATGTTGGGCAGCGCCGCCAGCTTCTCGTCGAGCTGGTCGGCGATCAGCCGCTGCTCCTCCTCGAGCCCCGGCACGGCTTCCTTGATGCGCGCCATCTCGGCCAGGAGATTGCCGGCGTCGCCGCCCTTCGCCTTCAGCTGGCCGATTTCCTTCGACGCCTCGTTGCGTCGCTGCTGCAGCCTTTCCAGCTCCTGCTGAGCCTGCCGCCGCCGCTGATCGAGCGCCAGGATCTCGGGCGATTGCGCCGGCAGCCCGCGCCGTGCCAGGCCCGCATCGAAGCCCTCGGGATTGGCGCGAATGGACTGGAGATCATGCATGGGGAGCTTGGCCGAGAACGGGAAAAATGAGCCGGGGCTCGGCCTTATAAGGCCTCACGCGACAAAAATCCACCGCGCCCAGGGTCGCGACAGACCTCAATCGAGCCCGGCCTCGGCCCGGCGCCTGGCCCGGTCGCGCTCGACCATGCGCACGCTGAAGATCGACAGCTCGTAGAGGATGATCAGCGGAACCGCGAGGCTGCACATGCTGATCACGTCGGGCGGCGTCACGATGGCGGCGAAGATGAACAGCCCGACGATCGCGAAGCGCCGCTTGCTGCGCAGCGCCTGGGAGCTCATGAGGCCGACGCGCGCGAGCAGCGTCAGCAGCACCGGCAGCTCGAAGCTCAGGCCGAAAGCGAAGGTGAGCTTGGTCACGAGATCGAGATACTGGTCGACCTTGGGATCGAGCTCGATCGGCAGCGTGCCTTCGCCGCCCGGCGTCTCGAAGCTGGTGAAGAATTTGAACACCAGCGGGAAGATGCCGTAATAGGCGAGCGCCGCGCCCATCAGGAACAGGATCGGGGTCGCCGCGAGAAACGGCAGGAAGGCGCGCCGCTCGTTCTTGTAGAGGCCGGGTGCGACGAATATCCAGAGCTGCGTCGCAATAACCGGAAAGGCGAGAAAGAGCCCGCCCCAGATCGACAGCTTCACATAGGTGAAGAAGGCTTCCGCGACGCCGGTGAAGATCATGTGGCGGCCGCTCTGCCCTTCCCACACCTTGGCCAGCGGCCGCACCAGGAAGGCGTAGATCTCGCTCGAGAAATAATAGCAGGCCACGAAACAGACGAAGAAGGCGGCGATGGAATAGACGAGGCGCGTGCGCAGCTCGATCAGATGATCGAGCAGCGGCATCTTGTGGTCCTCGACCTCGTCCGGCTGCTGCGTTTCATCAGCCATGGCGGCTGGTCTCGGCTGGCCCCGGCTGCGCGGCGCTTTCCGGCGCCTGCGCCGCAGCGAGCGATTCGGGCGGCTGCGCCGAAGCCATGGATTCGGGCGGCTGCGCCGCCGGGGGCTCGGCCAGGATCGGCGGCTCGGGCACCGCCTGCTGCGGCTCGCTCGGCGCCGCTTCGCCGGGCGGCAGGGCCGGCGCGGCGTCGGACTCGAGGCGCGGCGGCATGATGCTGGGATCGTCGATCAGATTGGCGGCGCCGGCGGCGATCTTCGCGGCATCGGCGGACAGCTGGTCCTCGAGCTCCTGCTTTGCCTTGTTGGCCTCCTCGACCTGCTTGCGCAGCTCGTCGAGCTCGGCCTCGCGCGCCATCTGCTCGATGCTCGACTGGAACTCGGAAGCGATCGTGCGCACCTTGCGCATCCAGAAGCCGGCGGTGCGCAGCACCCTGGGCAGATCCTTCGGCCCAATGACGACCAGCGCCACGACTGCAATAACTGCCAATTCCGACCAGCCGAAATCGAACATCGGTCCCGCTTGAGCCCGGTTTTTTGCTTAGAGGCCGCGACTATGGCAGATGGCCCCTGGCGTCGCAACGCCAGGGCAGCCGGGACTATTCCTCGCCTTCGTCGGAATCCTCCGGCTCGTCTTCCATCGCGATCGGCTCGATGCCCTCGGCTTCGGCCGCTTCCTCCTCGGACTCCTCCGCGACGGCGTGATCCTCGGCACGCATGGCGAGGGTGGTGACGCTGGCGCGACGATCGAGCAGGCCGGCCGCCTTCAGCTCCTCGACACCGGGCAGATCCTCGATGCGCGCCAGGCCGAAGTGATCGAGGAAGTCGGTGCTGGTGCCCCAGGTCACCGGCCGGCCGGGCGTCTGGCGCTTGCCGCGAGGCCGGATCCAGCCGGCCTCGAGCAGGATCTCGATGGTGCCGCGGGAGAGCGCAACGCCGCGGATCTGCTCGATCTCGGCGCGTGTCACCGGCTGGTGATAGGCGATGATGGCCAGCGCCTCGACGGCGGCGCGCGACAGGCGGCGTGGCTGGATCGCGAAGGAGCGCAGCGACGTCGCCAGATCCGACGCCGTGCGAAAAGCCCAGCCGCCGGCGATGTTCTGGAGATGCACGCCGCGCTCGGCATAATCCTCGGCGAGGCTGCGCAGGAGGCCGAGAATGTCGGTGCCCTCGGGCAGCTTCTTCGCGAGCATGGCCTCGCTCACCGGCTTGTCGGACGCGAACAGGATCGCCTCGACAAGGCGCAGCGCGAAGGCGCGCTTGCTGAACAGGTCGCCCTCGGTCTCGGTCGAGACGACGGCCTCGCCCTCTTCGACCTCTTCGACCTCTTCGCCGTCCTGCCGGTCGTCGCCCTCGGGCTCGCCCTCGGCCGCGTCGCGCGGCTCGGCGGCGGGCTGGCCCGGCGCCTCGTCGCGCATCCTGTCATCGGCATCGGGCATCGTCATGGCCTCGGCATTCTCTAGAGGGGTCATTGTGCAACAGTCTCCGGGCTCTGGTCACGCCGGCGCCGCAGCTCGATGGGACCGAAGATGGCGCTTTGCCTGAGCTCCAGGCGGCCGGCCTTGGCGAGCTCGAGCGAGGCGGCGAAGGTGGAGGCGAGCGCCGAGCGCAGGACCAGCGCATCCAGGGGCTCGCCGGGGTCGAGCAGCTCGGGCGGCAGGAAGCTCATCAGATCCTCCCATTCCATGAGGCGCGGCAGGCGCAGCTGGAAGCGGCGCAGCGCGTCCTCGACCGAATGGAGCGGCGTGCCGACGATCTTGAGCGTCGCCTGGGTGTTCTTCTTCTGGTGCTGATCGGCATACGCGCGCAGCAGATCGTAGAGCGAGACGTCCCAGACGATCTTGTCGGGCTCGGGCGCCGGCTCTTCCTCGGGCTCCTCGTCGATGCCGCGGGCGAACATGTCGATGCCGAGCCGCGCCAGGCCCATCAGCCGGCGCCCGGCGCCCTGCATCGCCTCGAGGCGCTGCAGCTGGAAGGCGAGATCGGCGGCGAGCTCCTCGGCGCTGGGGCCCGGCTCCTCGGGCGGCTCCGGCAGCAGCAGGCGCGATTTCAAATAGGCCAGCCAAGCCGCCATCACGAGATAGTCGGCGGCGATCTCGAGCCTGAGATGGCGGGCATGGGCGATGAAGGCGAGATACTGGTCGGCGAGCGGCACGATCTTGATGCGCGCGAGATCGACCTTCTGCTCGCGCGCCAGACTGAGGAGAACGTCGATCGGACCTTCGAACCCGTCGAGATCGAGGACGAGCTGCACCGGCTCGCGATGCTCGAAGGCCGAGAGATTGTCGCTCATTGCAGCATCTCCGACAGGCGCGCGATCACGCCGACCAGCCATTCCACCGGACCGCCCAGCAGCCAGGGCATGATGTTGAGGTCGCGCCCGAGCAGCTCGCGCCCGATGAGCGGCAGCAGGAACAGCACCAGGATGAGCAGCAGCATGCCGGTGCGCTCGAGCCGCGCCAACGGCCGCGCCAAGGGCTCGGGCAGCAGGCCGACGGCGATGCGGCCGCCATCGAGCGGCGGCAAGGGAATCAGGTTGAACACGGCGAGGATGACATTGATCCACACCGCATTGGCGAGATTCTCGGCGATCCATTGCGGCGGCGCGGCGGTCGAGCGGCTGAACAGCGGGAAGATCAGCGCCGCGACCAGCGCCAGCAGCAGGTTGATGCCGGGCCCGGCGGCGGCGACGGCGATCATGTCGCGCCTGGGATGGCGCAGGCGATGGAAATTGACCGGCACCGGCTTCGCCCAGCCGAACAGGAAGGGTGCGCGCGTCAGGATGAGCAGGCCGGGCAGCAGGATGGTGCCGAACGGGTCGATATGCTTGATCGGATTGAAGGTGACGCGACCCAGCAGCTTCGCCGTGTCGTCGCCGAGCCGCCAGGCGATGAAGCCGTGCGCCGCCTCGTGAAAGGTGATGGCGATGATCACCGGCAGCACCCAGGTCGAGACCTCGTAGAAGCTGTCGAGGCCCATTTTCTACCCCGCCAGCAGCGCATCGAGTTCGGCCGTTGCCGCCGCCGCATCGAAACCATGGCCGCTCGCCACCGCCGAGGCCGCCGCGGCGAGGCGCCGCTCGGTCTGCTGCGACAGCGGCCGGCAGGCCGCGGCCACGGCACGCATCTCCTCCATCTTGCCGTTGCAATGCAGGACGAGATCGCAGCCGGCGTCGAGCGAGTCGCGGGTGCGGCTGGCGAAATCGCCGCTCAGCGCTTCCATGCTGAGATCGTCCGACAGCACGACACCGTCGAAGCCCAGGCGCTTGCGGATGATGTCGCCGATGACGATCGGCGACAGCGTCGCCGGCCGGTCGGGATCGAGGTCGGCGAACACGATATGCGCCGTCATCGCCCAGCAGGGCTCTTGCGAAAGCTCGGCGAAGGGGCGGAAGTCGGTCTGCTCGAGCACGGCGCGCTCGGCGGTGACGACCGGGCATTCGAGATGGCTGTCGGCGAGCGCGCGGCCATGCCCCGGCACATGCTTGATGACCGGCAGCACACCGCCGGCGCGCAGGCCTTCGGCGAAGGCGCGGCCGAGCGTCGCCACCACCTCCGGGCGGGCGCCGAAGGCCCGGTCGCCGATGATGTCGTGCGCCTCGGGATAGGAAAGATCGAGCACCGGCGCGCAATCGACGCTGATGCCGAGCGACACCAGCTCGGCGGCGATGAGCCGCGCATTGGTGCGCGTCGCGACGATGGCGCGTGTCGGATCGGCGGCGAACAGATGGCCGAACACGGCGGCCGGCGGCACCTTGCGCCAAGCCGGCGGCCGCAGGCGCTGCACGCGGCCGCCTTCCTGGTCGATCAGCACCGGCGCGTCGGCGCGGCCGACGAGCGCGCGCAGCTCCGATACCAGCCCGCGCACCTGCGACGGCGACACGCAGTTGCGCTGGAAGAGGATGAAGCCGAGCGGGTCGGATGCGCGGAACAGCGCGCGCTCCTCCTCGGTCAAGGCGGGGCCCGCGAGGCCCAGGATCATCGAGCTTGGAATTGAGAACCGACCCTACAAGTGTTGGCGCCGCGCGCCCCCGGCGGGGCCGCCGGCGCTACGGTTTGACGACAATACAGCCCTGCTTGCGCTCCTTGAGCCCGCTGCACAGACGCTCGGCGGCGGCGGCGTCGGCGAGCGGGCCGGCCTGCACGCGGTAGAAGATGCCCTTGTCGCCGAGATCGACCCGCGTCGGCGTCATGGTGAGCTCCGCCAGCTCGGGATTGGCCTTCTCGATGCGGGCCCATTCGGCGGTGGCCGCCTGCTCGCTCTTGACCGCCGCCAGCTGGACGCGCCAGCCCCGCCCGCCGGGGGCGGCCTTGGCGACCGTCACCGGCGGCTTGGCGACCGCCGGGACGGAAGCGGTCTGGGTCGGCGCAGCGGAGGCGGCGGCGGGCGGCGGGCTCGCTGGAGCGGCGGCGGGCGGGCTGCCGGGTGGCGGGGCGGCCGGCTGGGCCTCGACCGTGCTGCGCGGGGCGGCCGCCGGGGGTGGCGGCTCGCCGGCGGCCGGGCGGCCCGGCGATGTGCCGATCGCCGGCGGCAGGTTGGCCGTCTGGCCGGCGGTCGGCGCCGGGCGCGGCAAGGGGGCTTCGGGCGGCGGCAACAGCTTCTCGACGCCGCCGCTGGCGCGGTCGGGCGTGCCGCCGGGATCGTTGAGAACCAGCGCGTCCTGGTTGGGGACGTTGAGACCGCCGGGATTTTCGGGACGCACGCGGGTGGGCGTGCTGTCGGCCTTGATCACCGGCATGGAGGCGACGGCCGCCTGGCGCTGGCCGGCCTCGTAGGCATACCAGGTGATGGCACCGAAAATGGCGATGCCGGCCACGACCAGCAGCAGCGGGCCCAGCTTGATTCGGCGCCGTCGCGCGTCGGGCTGCGGCAAGGCCGGTTCCAGATCGCGCGGATCGAATTCCTGATGCATCAGCGCATCTCCTCCGCCGGTTCCACCCCGAGCACGCTCAGTCCGCTTGCGATCACGACCTGGGCGCCGCGGACCAAGGCGAGCCGGGCGCGTGAGCCCGGGACATCGTCCGTCTGGATGAAGCGCAAGGCGGTATCGTCACGGCCCTTGTTCCATAGTGCGTGGAAGGCAGCGGCCACCTCGCTCAGATAGAACGCAACCCGATGCGGCTCATGTGCCTCGGCCGCGGATTCGACCAGACGAGACCAGTTCGCCAAGGCCTTGATCAAAGCAAGCTCCGCCTCGTCAGTCAAGAGCTTGAGGTCGGCCTGGGCAAGAACCTCTACATCTAGCGGCTGCCCAGGCCAAGCTTGGGCGGCATGCCGGAACACCGAGGCCGCCCTGGCATGCGCGTACTGGACATAGAAGACCGGGTTGTCCTTGGACTGCTCGACGACCTTGGCGAGGTCGAAATCGAGGGCCGCGTCGTTCTTGCGCGTCAGCATGATGAAGCGCACCACATCCTTGCCGACCTCGTCGACGACCTCGCGCAAGGTGACGAAGGTGCCGGAGCGTTTCGACATCTTCACCGGCTCGCCCTTGTCGAGCAGGTTGACGAGCTGACACAGCTTGATGTCGAGCGAGCCCTCGCCGCCCGACAGCGCCTTCACCGCGGCCGTCATGCGCTTCACATAGCCGCCGTGATCGGCGCCCATGACGTCGATCAGGCTCGGCGTGCCGCGTCTCAGCTTGTCCCAGTGATAGGCGATGTCGGCGGCGAAATAGGTCCAGCTGCCGTCCGACTTCTTCAAGGGCCGATCGACATCGTCGCCGAACGCGGTCGAGCGGAAGAGAGTCTGTGGCCGCGGCTCCCAATCTTCGGGCACCTTGCCCTTGGGCGGCTCGAGCGTGCCGATATAGACGAGATCGCGCCGTGCGAGCGCCTCGAGCGCCGCCTCGATGGCGCCCGATTGCACCAGCGCTCGCTCGCTCGAGAAGCGGTCGTGGCGCACGCCCAGCGCCTGGAGATCGTCGCGGATGAGCCCCATCATGGCGTCGATGGCGAAGCGACGCAGCGGCTCGAGCCATTCGGACTCGTCCGCTTCGAGCCAGCGTCTGCCGTCGCGTGCCGCGAGGTCGGCGCCCACCTGCTTCAGATAGTCGCCGGGATAGAGTCCTTCGGGAATTGCGACACCGCTTTCGCCCGAGGCCTCGCGGTAGCGCAGATGCGTCGAGCGCGCGAGCACGTCGACCTGCGCGCCGGCATCGTTGATGTAATATTCGCGCGTGACGGCGAAGCCGGCCTTCTCGAGCAGCGAGGCGAGCACGTCGCCGAAGACGGCACCGCGCGCGTGACCGATATGCATGGGGCCGGTGGGATTGGCCGAGACATATTCGACATTCACCGGCCGGCCGCCACCGACCTTGCTGTCGCCGTAGGAGGCGCCGGCGCGCAGCAGCGTCCGCAGCTCCTCATGCCAGACCGCATCGTCGAGCCGCAGATTGAGGAAGCCCGGCCCTTCGATCGCGCTGTCCTGAATGCCGAGATCGCGGCGCTGCTTCAGCCTGGTCTCGACCAGGCCGGCTATGTCGCGCGGCTTCATGCGCGCCGGCTTCGCCAGCACCATGCCGACATTGGTCGAAAGATCGCCATGGCTGGCATCGCGCGGCGGCTCGACCACGACACGGGTGAAATCGGCCTGCGCCAGCTCGGCGGCGCCGGGCAGCGCGCCTTCGGCGGCGAGCGTCAGCACGTCGGCCTGAATCGCGTCGAGAAACCGTTTGAAGATGTGGCTCATGATTGGGGATCGGACTCGAACAGCCTGTGATGCTCGTTGAGGGCGAAGCGGTCGGTCATGCCGGCGATATAGTCGGCGACCAGCCGCGCCGTGCCGGCGGGATCGCGGCCGGCAAGCTGGCGCTGCCATTCGGCCGGCAGCCGCTCCGGCTCCGCCATATACAGCCGGAACAGATCCTGCACCACGATTCGCGCCTTGGCGGTCATCCGGTTGACCTTGTAGTGGCGGTACATATGCTCGAACAGGAAGGATTTGAGGGCGCGGTCGTTGGCCTGCATCGCCTCGGAGAAGCCGGCCAGCGGCCGTCCGAGCCGGCGCACCTCGTCGGCCGAGCGCGGCTGCAAGCGCTGGATGCGCTGCCTTGTCTCGGCGAGGAGGTCGCCGACCATGATGTTGATGAGACGGCGCACCAGCTCATGCGCGAGACGCGAGGGCTCGGCCTCGCCATGCTCGGCCAAGAGCCTCGCCATCACCGGACCGACCAGCGGCACCGCAGCGAGATCGGCCATCGCGAACAGCCCCGCCCGCAAGCCGTCGTCGATATCGTGATTGTTGTAGGCGATGTCGTCGGACAAGGCGGCGATCTGCGCCTCGGCGCCGGCATAGCTGTCGAGCCAGAGATCCTGGCGGGCCGCATAGGCCGCGATCGAAGGCGGCGGCGCATGCACCGGCCCGTTGTGCTTCACCACCCCTTCGACGGCCTCCCAGGTGAGGTTCAGCCCATCGAAGGCGAGATAGCGGCGCTCGAGCGAGGTGAGAATGCGCAGCGTCTGCTCATTGTGATCGAAGCCGCCATAGGGCCCCATCACCTCGTTGAGCGCCTCCTCGCCGGCATGGCCGAAGGGCGTGTGGCCGAGATCGTGCGCCAGCGCCAGCGCCTCGGCGAGATCCTCGTTCAGCCCCAGGGCACGCGCGACCGAGCGGGCGATTTGCGCCACCTCCAGGCTGTGGGTCAGCCGGGTCCGGTAATGGTCGCCCTCGTGGTAGACGAAGACTTGAGTCTTGTACTGCAGGCGGCGGAAGGCGCTCGAATGGACGATGCGATCGCGGTCGCGCTGGAACTCGCTGCGCCCGTCCGGTCCGGGCTCGGGATAAAGCCGGCCGCGGCTCGCCTCGGGCTGGCAGGCAAAGGGCGCCGGCCCAGCCGGGGCGGGCGCGAGGGCGGCCGGCGAGATGGCCGGGGAAGTCATGGCCGGAACCTAGTTCCAGCCTTGCCCCGGCGCAATTGGCATGGAGCCGCGGGCGCGACGGCGGGTTTGACCTTGGCCGGCCGCGTGCTTACATGTGGGCGGTGAGGTGCCAATGAGCGACAGCGTGCAAGCCGATCTGGTGGTGGTGACCGACAATGCGGCCCGCCGCATCGCCGCCATCATGGCGTCGGAAGGCGACGCGACGCTCAAGCTGCGCATCGCCGTGTCGGGCGGCGGCTGCTCGGGCTTCCAATACGGCTTCACCCTCGACGATACGGTCAACGAGGACGACCTGATCTTCGAGCGCGAGGGGGCGGTGGTGGTGATCGACCAGACCTCGCTCGAGCTGCTCAAGGGATCCCAGATCGATTTCGTCGAGGATCTCGGCGGCGCCTCCTTCCAGATCCGCAATCCCAACGCCCAATCGAGCTGCGGCTGCGGCAATTCCTTTTCGGTCTAGGCAACTCCAGCCTTTGGCGATGACCAGCAAGGACGAGACACCGCGGCCGAGGCCGCCCCGCTCCGCGCCGGAGATCATCCCGCCCGGCGCGCCGCACGGCCGCGACGAGGAGCGCGTGATGTTCGTCGAGATGCAGGCCGGCCGCCTGCCCTTGTTCCGCCCGAGCCTGTTCACGCTCCTGCTGATCGCCGGCGTGATCGGTCTCGTGCTCGCGGTGCTGCTGGTCGTGCTGCTCGGCGCCTTCCTCTTGTCGCTGCCCGTGGTCGGGCTGCTCTTCGTGGCCCTCCTCGTCGCGAGCGTGCTGCGCGCGCAGGCACGCACGAGGCGCTGAACAAGTGCCATAGGCCCACGCGCATGATGTGAACAGGCTCCCAGCGGTGGGAGCGTGTTCCCATTCGAACACTCCACTAGACGAGCCACCGTTAGATTTCTGCAGCAGCGCCCGCATGCACACGCGCATGCCGTGCGCACCGGCGTCTGCGAGATCTGCGGGGCCACATGGTCGAGAGTTTCTTCTTCGGAACCGATACGCCGCGCCTGTTTGGTTCCTATCATCCGCCCATCGGATGCCGGCGCGAGCACGCTCTGCTGCTGTGCCCCGCACTCGGACATGAATATGTCCAATGCCATTTCGCCTATCGTCTGCTCGCGGCGCAGCTGGCGGAAGCGGGATTTCCGGTCCTGCGCTTCGAATATCGCGGTTTGGGCAATGCCGAGGGCTCACTCGCCGACGCTTCGCTCGAGGATTGGATGGGCGACAGCAACCGTGCTTTGGAAGAGCTGGCGCGGCGCTCCGGCGCGTGCCGGCTCTGTGTCGGCGGCATTCGATTTGGGGCGACGCTGTCGGCGCTTGCTTCGGGTACAACCCCTTCGGTCGCGGCGATCCTGCTGTGGTATCCGGTGATCGAAGGGCCAGCCTATCTGCGAGAGATCGCCGAGCGACAGGCCGCGTTCGTCCGCTCGCTGCCCGGCCCCTTGCCGGTTCCGTCCGACGGCGGACAGGAAATACTCGGCTTCCGTCTCGGCGCAGCGCTGCTGGAGCAGCTCGCCGGGATCGAGGCGCGGCGGTTGGGGCGCTGCCTTGCGGCAAAGCGCGTCTTGCTGCTCGAAGATCGCGCGGTGCATGTCGATGAAGCGGCACGCCAGTCGCTCGCGGCCGGTTGCGCCGGCTTCGAGGCGCATTGCGAGGCTGCGGAGGAATCCTGGTTGGGCAAGCCGCAGCGCATCTTCGAACCGAGAAAAGCCCTGGAGCAAATCTCGAGCTGGATGGAAAGCCTGGGTTGACGCGGCTCGGCGCCGCTCGCGCGCGAATTCCGGTCCCATGTGATCGGGATCTGCGCTAGATATGGGGACCGCGCGCACGGCGCGGCAGCCACTCAGCCGGTTACCTGACCCGTGAAGATCGCCACCTGGAACGTCAATTCCGTCAAGGCCCGCCTGCCGCACCTGTTGCGCTGGCTCGAGGAAGCCAAGCCGGATGTGCTGCTGCTGCAGGAGATCAAGATCCAGGAGGCGGATTTCCCGCATCTCGAACTGATCCCCACAGGCTATCGCTGCGAGTTGGTCGGGCAGAAGAGCTACAACGGCGTCGCCATCGTGAGTCGCCTGCCGATCGAGCCGGTGCTGCGTGCCCTGCCCGGCTCGCCCGAGGACGATCATGCGCGTTATCTCGAGGCCGATGTCGGCGGCGTCCGCGTCGCCTCGATCTATCTGCCCAACGGCAATCCGGTCGGCACCGACAAATATCCCTACAAGCTCGGCTGGATGGAGCGGCTGCGCGCCCGCGCCGAGGAGCTGATGGCGCTCGAGGTGCCGCTGGTGCTGGGCGGCGATTACAATATCTGCCCGGGCGACGACGATTTGTACGACCCGCTGGGCTGGCGCGACGATGCGCTCTGCCGCCCAGAATCGCGCGCCCGCTTCCGCGCCCTGGTCAATCTCGGCTTCACCGATGCGGTGCGCGTCTTCCATACCGGTTCGCGCGTCTATTCCTTCTGGGACTATCAGGCCGGTCGCTGGCAGCGCGACGAGGGCTTGCGCATCGACCATCTGCTGCTGTCGCCCGAAGCCGCCGACCGGCTGAAGGATGCCGGCATTGACAAGAGCCCGCGTTCCTGGGACCGCGCCTCCGACCATACGCCGGTCTGGTGCGAGCTCGCGGATTAGCCTGAGAAAGCGGGCCCTCCCGGCCTCAGCCGAACCCCCTTGCGCAGATTGCGATAAGGGAGATCCGCCGGATCGGCGGTGACCAGGCCGGGCGCCGCAACGACCAGCACCGCTTCGGCGATCGGCTGGAAATCGGCGCGGAAATGCACCGAGCTCTTGAGGGCGAGGATCTTCTGCTCGGCCGGCTCGATACCGAGATGGCGGAAGATGGCCTGCGTCGCGGCCTGCTGGCGGCGACTGCCGACGATCACGCCGATTCCGTCCTGCTCCAGCAAGGCCATGGGCCCGAGCGCCATGTCGCTGCCGCCATACATGGGACCGCTGCCGGCAAAACGCCCGTCGCCCAGCGCGCGCACCGCAAAGCGTCCGCGGTATGGCGAATCGCCCACCGCACCGGAGCGGCCGCCGAGCGCGAGATCGAGACTGGCCCCCAGGCCCGCTTGATGTGCGGCGCGCGCCGCTTCCGGATCGTGCAGGATGGCGACGAAGGCGCGGCGCGCGCCCGCTGCCTGGAGCGCGCGCAACAGGCCGGTCGTATCGGACGAGGCGCCGGCGCCGGGATTGTCTTGCGTGTCGGCCAGGATCACCGGCCGGTTGGCCGTTTGCGCGATCGCCTGCGCGCGGCGTACCGCGTCTTCGGGTGCCAGGATGGGATCGGCGGCAAAGTGCGGTTCGGCGGCGAGGATGCGCGCCGCGAGACTGTCGGCGGCGCGCTCCGCCGCTTCTTGCGTGCCGGCATGGGCGACGACCGACGGTCCGCAGGCTGCGATGTCGGCGGGCGGAAAGCCCTGCGCGAAGCTCAAGACGGCGCCGCTCTCCTGCTCGATCGCCGCGAGGTCGCGATAAAGCCCGGCACCGGGCTCGACCAGCGTGCATTGTGCCGTCAGCGGAATGAGGAAGGGCAGCTTGCGCAGGGCTTTGCCCACCCGCTTTCCGCCGCGCAGCCACTCGTCGAGCAGGCGCGCCGCGCGGGCGCCGGTCTCGGCATAGTCGACATGCGGATAGGTGCGATAGGCGACCAGGAAATCGGCCGCGTCGAGCATCGCTTGCGTGACGTTGGCATGCAGGTCGAGCGCCACGGCGATCGGAATCGCGGCGCCGAGGACGGCCCGCAGCCGCCGCAGCAGCTCGCCCTCGCCGTCGGCGAAATGCGCAGCGACCATGGCCCCGTGCAGATCGAGAAACAGCGCATCGACCGCATGCTGCGCCGCGAGGTCGGCGACCAGTAGCGCCGCCATCCGCTCGAAGGCATCGGATGTCACCGGCCCGCTCGGCTGCGCATTGGCCCAGGCGAGCGGCACCAGCGCATGGCCGCGTCGCGCCGCCTCGGCAATGAAGCCCGAGATCGGCAGGTTCATGCCGGGCATGACGTCGAAGATCGCTTCGCCGCGCGTCAGTCCCGGCCAGCCATCGGCGGCGACGAACTCGTCCCAGCTCGCAGCGCCGGGCACGAAGCTATTCGATTCGTGGTGGAATCCGCCGATCGCTATTTTCGCCATGGCGGCAGCCGCTGCGCTAAAAACCGGCCAGCCGGTCCAGCGCCGCCTTCAGGCGGCCGCGCTCGTCGATAAAGGCCTGGCGCCGCTCGCGATTGTCCTCGATCACCGCCGGATCGGCCTTGGCGAGGAAGTCGGGCTTCGACAGCTTGGCGTCGATCTTGGCAAGCTCGCCCTCGACGCGGCCGATATCCTTCTCCAGCCGCGCGCGCTCCTTGGCGAAATCGACGAGCCCCGCGAGATTGAGGAAGACGGTGGCCGAGCCGGCCACGATCTGGACCGAATCCTTGGCGGCCGCCCGCCCCTCTTCATTCACCTCGAGATGCGACAGACGTGCCATGCGGGCCATGGCATCGCGGTGCACCGCGATCCAGCGCGCGGTCTCGGCGTCGGCGCCCTGTACCTCGGCGGCGATCTCGCTGGCCGGCGGCACGTTCATCTCGGCACGCACGGCGCGGATGGCCGAGATTGCCTCGATCACCCATTCCATCTCGGCCTTGGCGCCGCGGTCGTCGACGGCGGGCCGCGCCTCGTTCCAGCGCTCGTTCATGAGCAGCCCCTGGCCGAAATCGAGCTGATGCCACAGCTCCTCGGTGACGAAGGGCGCCAGGGGATGCAGCAGCAGCAGAATCTCGCGCAAGACCCAGCCGGTGGTGGCGCGCGTCTCGGATGCGGCCGCGGCATCGCCGGTGAGGATCGGCTTGGTGAATTCGAGATACCAGTCGCAGAAGCTGCCCCAGACGAACTGGTAGAGCAGATTGG
>Ga0207707_10002933_pt1 | contig 15195 bp, 12 predicted proteins | sample KBSC83BmetaG_FD_184336 | JGI IMG/M metagenome (GOLD analysis project Ga0207707, IMG submission 184336) | Corn rhizosphere microbial communities from Kellogg Biological Station, Michigan, USA - KBS C8-3B metaG (SPAdes) (version 2) | ecosystem: Host-associated > Plants > Roots > Rhizosphere ...
CTGGCCGGCCTCAATCCCGCGCAACGCGAGGCCGTGCTCCACCGCGACGGACCGATCCTCGTGCTCGCCGGCGCCGGCTCCGGCAAGACGCGCGTCCTCACGATGCGCATTGCGCGCCTCATCGAGATCCACGGTGTGGATCCGCGGGCGATCCTCGCTGTCACTTTCACCAACAAGGCGGCCGGCGAGATGCGCGACCGCATCGAGCGACTGCTCGGCCGATCGACGGCCGGAATGTGGATCGGGACCTTCCACGCGATTGGGGCGCGAATGCTCCGTGCCGGCGCCAAGCTCGTCGAGCGATCGCCGGCATTCACGATCTACGATCAGGACGACTCGCTCGCCGTTATCAAGCGCCTCATGGAGCGCCACCGCGTCTCGTCGAAGCAATACGCGCCGCGCGCCATCCAGTCCGCGATCTCGGACGCGAAGAACGCCCTGGTCGCGCCGGCGGAGTACGAGGCGCTCGCGATGGATCCCTTCGCGCGTACCGTCGCGCCGATCTACCGCGATCTCGCCGACGCGCTCCGCCTCGCCAACGCGGTTGACTTCGACGACCTCCTCGTGCTCCCCGTTCGGCTCCTGCGCGAGAATCCGAATCAACTCGCGTCCTACCAGGCTCGCTTTCGATTCATCCTCGTCGACGAGTACCAGGACACGAATCGGGCGCAGTATCAGTTTGTGCGTCTCCTCGCCGGCGACGAGGGCAACCTCTGCGTCGTCGGTGACGACGACCAATCGATCTACGGCTGGCGCGGCGCAGACATCCGGAACATCCTCGATTTTAAGAAGGATTTCCCCGAGGCGGCCATCGTTAGGCTCGAGGAGAACTATCGCTCGGCGCCTCAGATCCTCGACGTTGCCAACGCGGTGATCCGCGCCAATACCGGCCGCATGGGCAAGACGCTGCGGCCAACGCGGGGCGGGGGAGAGGCCGTCACCACGCTGCGAGCCCTCGATGAGCGCGACGAAGCGGAGTGGATCGTCAGCGAGCTCTCGCAACGGCGCGCCGCCGCGAATCTCGAGCTCCGTGATTTCGCGATCCTTTACCGCACCAACGCGCAGAGCCGCGCGCTCGAGGAAGCGCTCCGTCGTCAGGCAGTCCCGTATCGCCTCGTTGGCGCCGTGCGCTTCTACGATCGTCGCGAGATCCGCGACGTAATGAGCTATCTGAAGCTCGTTGCCAATCCGGACGACGACGAGGCATTTCGCCGCTCCGTCGCTGTCCCCAAGCGCGGCCTTGGCGAGACGACGCTGGAGATGCTCGCCGAAGCTGCGCGGCGCGAGCGGATCCCCATGTTCGCCGCTGCGCGCCAGGAGCACCTCCTTGACGGATTGCGCCCGGCGGCGCGGCTGGCGCTCTCTCAATTCGTCGCCTTGATCGAGCGCCTCCGCGCCGAGGCGACGGAGGCGGCCGTCGACGAGCTGCTGGAGTATCTCCTCGACGAGGTGCGATACTGGGACTACCTCAAGGCGGAAGGTCCTGAATCCGCGGACCGCATCGAGAACGTGAAGGAGCTGATCACCGGTGCGGCGGAGCTTGTCGCCGACGAGCTCGGAGAGGTCGGACTTCGCCCGCTCGATCACTTTTTGCAGCGCGCGACGCTCATCGCGGACATTGACTCGCTGGATGCGGCCGCGGACGCCATCACGTTGATGACGCTGCATAACGCGAAGGGCCTCGAGTTCCCGGTGGTGTTCATCAGTGGGCTCGAGGACGGACTCTTCCCACTCGCCCGCGCCTACGACGATCCCGCGCAGCTGGAGGAGGAACGTCGGCTGTTCTACGTCGGCATCACGCGCGCGGAAGGAAAGCTCTACCTCACCCACGCTGAGGAGCGGCGCCGCAACGGCGAGCTCGTCGCGTCGCGTCCGTCCAGCTTTCTCGTCGAAATTCCCGAGGCGCTCCTCGACAGGCGGAACACGATCAAGGTGCGAAGCTCGGGTCGCGCCGTCATGCGCGGCTCCTCGTTTGGTTGGGGCCGCCGACGAGGCGACGCCGGACCGTTCGTGTCGCCGATGGACGATGCCTTCGACAGCCCCTTTCCCCAGTCCGCGGCCCGACGCCGTCCCGGCACTCCCGTCACCCGCGAGTCGATCTTCTCGGACGACGAGAATGTCTCACAGGATGCACCGGTGATCGAAGTCGGCGCCCGCGTTAGGCATCGAAAGTTCGGCGCCGGCACCATCACCGAGCTCACCGGCACCGGCCGGGAGCTGAAAGCGAAGGTCGACTTCGACGACGAATCGGTCGGTCGCAAGACGCTCGTCGTCGCCCAGGCGAATCTCGAGCGCGAGCTTGGCGCGTGAGCATTTCACTCGACGAAGTCCGCCACATCGCCACGCTCGCGCGCTTGGGAATCAGCGACGAGCGCGCGCAGCTCGCCGCCGAGGAGCTCAGCTCGATTCTCGCGCACATGCAGGTGCTCTCGCGCGTCGACGACGAGCGCGGCGCGGGCTCGACCGGCGATTCGCCCATCGGGATGACGCTGCGCCACGACGCTGGCCCGCCGATTCCACTGCTTCGCGCGCCCGCGTTCTTTGCACCCGAGATGAGTGAAGGCTTCTTTCTCGTCCCGCGACTCGCCACGCACGAAGACCCGGAGCAGTCGCCGTGACCACCGCCGGCTTCGGATCTTCCTCCCCCGAAGGAACCGTCGCCGCACTCCGAGCTTCTGTGATCTCCGGCCAGCGCTCGCCGCGCGACATCGTCGATCGCAGCTTCGCGCGCGCCGCCGAAGTGCGCGCTGGCGCCGACGGCCTCAATGCGATTCTCTGGAGCGACGTCGACGCCGCGCATCGCGAGGCCGCGGCACTCGAGTCTCGGCTCGACGGGCCGCACGCAGGGCAGCTCGCGGGCATACCGATCGTCGTCAAAGACAACATCGCAACCGCAGGCTCTCCTACCACGTGCGGATCGCGCATCCTCGCTGGCTATCACAGCCCGTTCGAGGCGACTGCCGTCACGTGCCTCCGTGACGCCGGCGCGATCATCGTCGGAAAGACGAACCTCGACGAATTCGCGATGGGGTCGTCCACCGAGTTCAGCGCGTTCGGAAGAACGAAGCATCCGCTCGATCCTCGACTGGTGCCCGGCGGCTCGTCGGGAGGATCCGCGGCGGCCGTCGCCGCTGGGATCACTCCCGTGGCTCTTGGCTCCGAGACCGGAGGTTCTGTTCGTCAGCCGGCGGCTTTCTGCGGCATCGTCGGCGTGAAGCCGACGTACGGCCGGGTGAGTCGCTTCGGTCTCGTCGCCTTCGCGTCCTCGCTCGACCAGATCGGCGTCTTCGGTGTCACCGTCGCCGACGCGGCGACGGTGCTGCAAACAATTGCCGGCCGCGACCCGCTCGACGCCACGTCGGTCGAAGCGCCGCTGCCTAACTACGCGGAGTATCCGCACACGCTCCGCGGGGTCGTGATCGGCAAACCCCGCGAGTACTTTCCCGAGCAGCTCGACCCGCGCATCGCCGACCTCTGCGAGCGGGCGCTCGACCGGTGTCGCGCGCTCGGAGCCACGGTGCGCGACGTATCGCTGCCGCACACCGAGCTCGCGATTCCGGTTTACTACATCGTTGCTCCAGCCGAGGCGTCGTCCAATCTCGCGCGCTTCGACGGCGTGCGTTACGGCTTGCGGGTTACCGACGATGGACTGCGCGGCATGTACGAAGCCACGCGCTCGAACGGCTTTGGTCCCGAGGTCACTCGACGCATCCTCCTCGGCACCTACGTGCTGTCGGCCGGTTACTACGACGCCTATTACACCAAGGCGATGCGCGCGCGCCAGCTCATCGCCTCTGATTTCGATGCCGCGTTCAATTCGGGAGTCGACGTCCTTTTCACGCCGACCACTCCCACGACCGCCTTTGCGGCGGGATCGCGCTCCGATCCGTACGAGATGTATCTCAGCGACATCTTCACGGTGACGGCGAACCTCGCCGGGATCCCAGCACTCTCGCTGCCGATCGGCCGAGTCGACGGGCTGCCGGTCGGCGGCCAGCTGCTCGCCCCGCATTTTGGCGAGCAGCGCATGCTCGGCGTGGCGCAGCTGCTCGAGCACTCGTTAGGTGCAGAGGCCCATCGATGAGCGTCCGCGAAACGGCGGAGTCGCCGCGCGGCGCCGATCCGGGCGCCCTGGGCGCATTTGAGATGGTCGTCGGCCTCGAGGTGCACGTCCAGCTGCTCACGCGCACCAAAGCCTTCTGCCGCTGCGCCACCGACTTTGGCGCGCCGCCCAATACCAACGTCTGTCCGGTCTGCCTGGGCTTGCCTGGTGCGTTGCCCGTTCTCAACGAGCACGTCGTGGATCTCGCGCTTCGCGCCGCCATCGCCCTCGACTGCGAGATTCATCCGGTCTCGATCTTCGCGCGCAAGAACTACTTCTATCCCGACCTCCCGAAGGGCTATCAGATCTCCCAGTACGATCGTCCGCTCGCTACGGCAGGCCGTCTGACGAGTGATGGTCCCGCGGACGCGCCCGCGGCTACCGTGCGGATTACGCGCGTGCACATCGAGGAAGACGCCGGGAAGTCGGTGCACGATCGCTTTGCGGGCGTCAGCGCCATCGATCTCAATCGCGCCGGCGTACCGCTCATCGAGATCGTCAGCGAGCCCGATATTCGCTCCGCGGCTGCTGCGGGCGCCTACCTTCGCGCCCTCAAGCAGCTGCTCGAGTATCTCGAGGTGAGCGACGTCAACATGGAGGAGGGAAGCCTTCGCGTCGATGCGAACGTCAGCGCTCGTCCCGTGGGTGCGTCGACGCTCGGAACGAAGACCGAGTTGAAGAACCTCAATTCCTTCTCGGCGGTCGAGCGCGCGCTCGACGCCGAATTCGCCCGCCAGTGCGCGCTCCTCGCGGCGGGAGAGCGAGTGAGCCAGCAGACGTTGCTCTGGGATGCGAACGCCGGCGCCGTTCGTCCCGCCCGCAGCAAAGAGGAGAGCCACGACTACCGCTATTTCCCTGAGCCCGATCTGCCGCCGTTAGTCGTCGACCGCGCTCGCATCAAGGGCGTGCGCGAGCACTTACCCGAGCTGCCCGCCGCGCGAAAGACGCGTTATCGGGAGGCCTTTGCTCTCGGCTCATACGATGCCGACGTTCTCACCGCTGATCGGCCGTTAGGCAACTACTTCGAGGAGGTTGCGCGCGCTCACCGCGATCCGAAGACGGTGGCGAATTGGGTCATGGGCGAGGTGCGTGCCGCGCTCAACGCCCGGCGAATCGAGATCGATCGCTTTCCAGTTCGCCCGGCCGATGTCGCCGAGTTGCTCGATCTCGTCGCCGGCGGCGTCCTGAGCGGCACTGCGGCGAAGCGTGTCTTCGCGATCATGGCGGAAACCGGCGAGCGCGCTGCGCAGATCGCCGCGCGCGAAGGCCTGGTGCAGATTCGCGATGACGAGGCTCTCCATCAGTGGATCGAGCAGGTGATCGCCGAACACGAGCCCGAGGCCACGCGTTACGCGCGCGGCGAGCGAAAGCTCCTCGGCGTGCTCGTTGGCTTCGTGATGAAGAAGTCGCAGGGTCGGGCCGACCCCCGGCGCGTCAATCAGCTGCTCGCCGAGCGACTGGGCGCGTAAAGGGGAAGCTCGAGCTGCTGAGAGAAGGCGAGCGACGACGCAGGCATGCCGAAGTGTCGCTCAGCTTCCTCGCGTAGCTGGTTGTCGCCCTCGCGTCGGAGCACGTCGCGCCGGACGCGCTTCGCCAGCCGCAGCGGCTCGTCACCCGACGGATCGAGTCGGTACGGTTCCGACTTCTCGATGCGCCGCAGGAAATCGACGATGTAATCGAATGAGCGCTCGAGATATCGGCCGACCTCCATGTCGGTGAGGTCCCAGCGGCTGTTCTCCTTCATCAACTGGAAGATGCGCTGCCACGACTCCGAGTCCGCGACGACGACCATGCCGCGGAAAATCCGCCGGTTGGTGGGCGTGCTGAAGATCGTCGGGCTCAGGATGCGGTCGAGCAGCCCGTCGGAGCGGGAATGGTCGAGCGTAATCAGGTCCCGCGCCCGGCGGCTGTATCGCTCGCCGAGGTGCGTCTCGAAGCGGCTCTCCCAGTAGCTGTGGCCTAACGACGATGTGCTCGACGTCACCGCCAGCTGTTTCGGCACGAAGTAGTTGTGCGCGACCGCGTCGGCGGCGAGATGCGCGAGGTAGCCTAACGCGAACGCGCGCAGCGGGTCGTCCTCGGCGCCGTCGTAGATCTCCAGCCCCACGGTCCACGAGTGGCAATGGCGGCCGACCGGCGCGTACTTCTTCGCGATGCTCGTGTCGGCCGCGATCGAGCCGTAGAGAAAGTCATACGGGAACGCGCGCAACAACTCCGCGATCGCGACCGGTAGCAGGTCGAGCGATCGCATCACCGCTTCGCCGAGAAAGACGTGCGTCCCCGGCGTCCACGCGTACGCCGCCGACGGGAGCAGCACGAGCGCCGCCCCGGCGAGCAGTACCATGACGGCGACGGCGCGTCCGCGCGGCAACGTTCGCTCGCGTTGCGCCTGGCGGCGCCTAGATCCCCAGGCGCTTGCGCTGACGCCGCAGGGCACGCCGGAGATCGCGCAGCTCGGTCTCGACCACGTCATCGATCGCCTCCTGCGCCTTGCCGAGGTACTCCCGCATGTGATCGCGAATCTCGTCGCGCGGAACGCGCTCCCAGAGTTCGCTTCCGGCATCGCGTGCCCACGATGCGCCGCGCGCTCCCAATCTGGCCGCGCCCATGCCGGCCCACTTCGCGCCCTTCGCGGCACCGCGCAGCATCGGCGACAGTGGCCGATGTCCAGTGGGACCGCGACGTACGAGCAGCGTCGTACCCACGCCGATGGCGACGCCGATCAGCGCCGCCGTCAATAGGTCGTACTGCTCGTCAGCTGCTCCGCGATCGCGGCCCAGGCCCGCGATCGAATCCTCGTTCCCCCGTGCCCCTCCGAGTCCGCGAACGGAGCCGCGGTCGCGCGACATCGTCCTCGGACGGCGTGGCGTCGCTGTCGTAGCCATCGTACATCCCCTCCTCAGTCTCGATTTCGGAATCCAGCTCCAGCTGATCCAGGTCGGCCTCGTCCTGTCTCGCAAACTTCGTCCCACCCGCCGCATCCGAGAGCGCGGACGCGCTCGTGCGGACCCCTCTCACCGCCGACGCGGTGGAGACGAACATCTGCTCCGCCTCTTCCTGAACGACCTGCAGAAGCGCATTGAAGTCCCCCAGCCGCCGTTCCGTGAGCAGCACCGCCTGCTGGAGCCGCTCGTTCGCGCCCGCGATCGTTGCGTTGATCTGCTGCACATCGGCGCGGATCGACGTCGTGATGTAATTGATGTTATCCGCCACCGTGCTCGCGTGCCGCATGATCGGATTGATGTCTCCGTAAATGCGGTCGAGCAGCTTATTCACGCGCCGATAGCTCTTTCGAAAGTTCCAGGCTGCCGGAACCGCCGCGGCGACGAAGACGAGAAAGGCGATCGTGAGCAGACCGCTCGCGATCCCCGTGATCCTGTCGAAAGTGCTCGGCGCAGTCGCGATCTGCTTCGTGAAGACCGTGTCCGGCAGCGCGGCAGCGCGTTGGAGCAGCCAGACGCCGGCCACCGTCATCGCGTCGAACATTGAGTGTATTCTCGTTAAGAAGTGGCGTTCGACGACCGATTCCACCCGCGACCGCCAGAACCGCCGCCCAGTCAGTGCAAGGCAGAGGCCGTGCAGCCGTCTGCGCAATCGTACCCGGTCCGGGACGCGACTTCAAGCAAAGCGAACGATGTGTGATCTGCGTGCCTTGACGTTACCTCCGGGCTCTGATGATCGTTCGCATTCGCCTCGCGCACGCGGAGCCGATTCCCGGTGCGCGGCGCATACCAGACGCAATCTTCTCGCAATATCCATGGCCGCACTGCAGTATGTCGTCGAGGGCGGATCCACGCTCTCTGGCACCATTCGCCCCTCCGGTAATAAGAACGCGGCTCTCCCGATCGTCGCCGCGGCGCTGCTTTCCGAGCAGCCGGTCACCCTCGAGAACGTTCCACGCATTCGCGACGTCGAGACGCTCGTTGAGCTCATTCGCTCCGCGGGCGTCGTCGCCGAGTGGAAAGAACGCAATGCGCTGCGCATCGACGCGAAGAGCGTCCGCTCCGCGGAGCTCGATCCGCAGCTCTGCCGGAAGATTCGCGCCTCCATTCTACTCGCGGCTCCGATGCTCGCGCGCTGTGGCTCGGTGACCCTCCCGCCGCCCGGCGGTGACGTGATTGGCCGTCGCCGCCTCGACACGCACTTTCTCGCGCTCCAGCAGCTCGGCACACGCTTCGACCTCGGCGAAGCCTACGAGTTGAGCGCGAAGCAGCTCCGCGGCGCGGACATCTTCCTCGATGAGCCCAGTGTCACCGGCACCGAGAACGCCCTCACCGCCGCCGTTGCCGCGAAAGGCGTGACGATTCTACGCAATGCGGCGTGCGAGCCGCACGTCCAGGATCTCGCCCGCTTTCTCGTCGCGCTCGGTGCCCGCATCCAGGGGATCGGCACGAACATGCTGACCATTGAGGGTGGGCACCCCCTCCACGGCGCGACGCATCGCATCGGCCCCGACCACATCGAGGTCGGCTCGTTCATCGGGCTCGCCGCCGTTACCGGCTCCGAGCTGCGAATCGCCGACGCCGGCGTCGAGCACCTGCAGTCCATTCGCATGGGCTTCGCACGATTGGGTGTCGAGTGCCGCATCGACGGCGATGACCTCATCGTCCCCGCAAAGCAGGAAAAGAAGATCCAGAGTGACCTCGGCGGTCACGTGCCGAAGCTCGAGGATCAGCCCTGGCCGGCTTTCCCGGCGGACGTCATGTCCATCGCGATTGTTACGGCAACGCAGTGCGAGGGTGTGATCATGATGCACGAGAAGATGTTCGAGTCGAGAATGTTTTTCGTCGACAAGCTCATTGGCATGGGCGCGCGCATCATTCTCTGCGACCCCCATCGCGCCGTCGTCGTCGGACCCTCACGTCTGCGTGGTGCCCAGGTGGAGTCGCCCGATATCCGGGCCGGCATGGCGATCCTTCTTGCTGCGCTCTGTGCCTCGGGCGAGAGCACCATCGATAACGTTGGTCAGATCGAGCGCGGCTATGAGCGCATCGACGAGCGCCTACGGGCGCTGGGCGCGAAGATCGAGCGCATCGAGGAACGACGACAAGTGTGACGATCATCGGCGACTCCGAGAGCGTCGACGATTTCTCGCCTTTCGGTATCCGCGCGTTCACGACCACGCGCGCCTCGGGAACCTTCGGTCTGGTGTCGGACGAGCCAGCCCGCATCGTTATGCAGCGATGGCGCCAGCTCCGGGAGGAGCTCGTGCCGGGCGGCGCGCGACTCGCATCCGCGAATCAGGTGCACGGCTCGCGGGTCGTGACCCACGGCGATGGTTGGGAAGGATGGCTCCGCGTCGACGCAGCGGACGGACACGTCGCCCCCGGGCGCGGTCTCGCCCTGGCCGTGTCGGTTGCCGACTGTGTCCCCATCTTCATGGCGCACCCTTCCGGCGCCGTCGCGCTATTGCACTCCGGTTGGCGCGGAACAGCGGCCCGCATCGTGGAGCGGGGGATCGAAGCGCTGGCGCACCGCGGATTCGCCGCCGGCGAGCTCCGTCTGCACCTCGGCCCTGCCATCTGCGGAAAGTGCTACGAAGTCAGCGCCGATGTCTTTCGCCAGCTCACGGGACATGATTCGGCGCATGCCGCCGAGTGCGTGGATCTGCGCGCCCTCATTGCCAAGCACGCACGCGCGGCCGGTGTTCGACACATCACCTCGAGCGCGCTCTGCACGAGATGCGACAACGACCGCCTCTACTCGCATCGCACCGGCGATCCTGGTCGCCAGATAGCGGTGATTTATGCAGAGGGAGTCGTCGCCAAGACGTAGTCGTCTCGGCACTTCAGCTTGACGGGCCTATAGGCTTGGCCTAGCTTACGTCGAACGCGGCACTTGGGGCCGCGGGACGAATGTGGGGGATGCTCCCCACATTTTTTTGTTCTGTAAACCTCCCTCGACACGACATGAGCGATGAGCTGGAAGGCGTTGTACGCCAGGAAGTTGAAGCATCCGGCTTCGAGTTCGTGGAGTTGCGGCGGGGGGGTACGCGTTCGAGACCGTTGATCGAGGTTCGGATCGATCGCCGTGACGGCAATCGCATCACGGTCGATGATTGTGCCACGGTCTCACGGGCCATCGAGTCCAAGCTCGACGGCAGCAGCATCATCTCGGAGAGCTATGTCTTACAGGTCTCCTCACCTGGCGATCGGCCACTGCGCTCGGCAGGCGACTGGAGACGTTTTGTCGGGGAGTGGGCGAACGTCTTGAGCCCGGCGCAGGGCGGACGGTTCGAGGGAAAGATCGCGGCAGTCGAGGGAGGTCAGGGTGCCGAGGTGGTCGTGCTCGAGCTCGAGCGCGGTCCCGAGCGGCGGATCCCCCTGACCGACGTGAAGGAAGCTCGACTCGCGTTTCACTTATAAAGGAGGCATGAGGGAGACGGCGCGTGCTATCTCACTCATGAGGTGCTTACATGATCGGTTCCGCAGAAATCCTGGCCGCCTTCCGCGAGCTGTCGAACGTGAAGCAGCTCGACCGCGCGGAGCTGTACGGCCTGCTGCAGGACGGCATCATGGCGGCGCTTGCCAAGAAGTACGGCCCGAACGTACAGGCTGAAGTCGATATCGATGACGGCAAGGGCGACATCCGGATCGTTCTCCTCAAGGATGTTGTCGAGACCGTCGAAGACTCGAGTCGCCAGATCTCGGTCGACGATGCGCGCAGCTATGACGAGGGCTTCCAGGTTGGCGACGTCCTCGAGGAGCCGATCGATTTCGCCGTTTTCGGCCGGGCAGCGGTCCAGGCCGCGAAGCAGCGCATCATCCAGCGCGTCCGCGAGGGCGAACGGACCCGCATCCGCGACGAGTTCGCAACCCGTGTCGGCGATCTGCTCTCCGGTGAGATCCAGCAGATCGAGCGCGGTAAGCTCGTGGTCATGCTCAACAAGTTTCGCGAGGCGGAGGCGATCATTCCGTATCGCGAGCAGAACCACCGCGAACATTTCCATCAGGGCGAGCCGATCCGTGCCGTGCTCAAGCGGGTCGAGGAGACGCCAAAGGGTCCCCGGCTTATTCTGAGCCGTGCCGACGCGCTCTTCGTGAAGGCGCTGTTCAAGCTCGAGGTCCCCGAGATCCAGCAGGGGATCGTCGAGATTCGGGCCACAGCGCGCGAGGTGGGGAGCCGCACCAAGATCGCCGTCTTCTCGCGCGACGATTCGATCGATCCTGTGGGCGCGTGCGTGGGCCTCAAGGGCTCCCGCGTTCAGGCCGTGGTCAACGAGCTCGGTGGCGAGCGAATCGACATCGTGCCGTGGTCGCCGGATCCGGAGCGGTTCGCGAAGCTGGCGCTGGCTCCGGCCAAGGTCGCTCGCGTCTTCAGCGACCCGACCACGAAGACCATTCAGGCCGTCGTCGACGAGGACCAGCTGTCGCTCGCCATCGGACGCAACGGGCAGAACGTACGCCTCGCGTCGGAGCTCACGGGCTGGAAGATCGATCTGTACTCGAGTCGCGAGTGGCTGGAGCGCGGCAGCGATCAGCCGCTCTTTGCGCCGCTGCCGGAGGACTCGGATGAGATGGCCGACGTTCGGCTTTCGGATATCTCGGGGCTGCCCCCTGCAACGGTGGCCGTGCTCGAGGAAGCGGGATATCGCACGTTGAACGACATCATCGATCTCGAACGTGAGGATTTGCTAAAGCTGCCTGGGATCGCGCCTGCTGAGGCGGACCGCATCATGGGCATCATCGACGAGCTGACGACGGAAGACACCTCCGATGAAGGAGCAGCCGGCGGCCGCTCGTCCGAGGCTGGTGAGTTGGGGTCGACCGCCTGACGGGGATCGCGATCACGGTGGAACAGCGCGTCGCCGAGCGGCTGTTGCGACTCATCGGCCTAGGCGTGCGCGCGCGCAACGTCGTCGTCGGTGTTGAGCAGGTTCGGACGGCGGCGCGAAAGGGGAATCTCGTGCTCGCCGTCATCGCGCCCGATGCGTCGACGAACAGTCGGGAGAAGATCGTGCCGCTGCTCCGCGCACGGCGTGTTATGTTCGTTGAGGGTCCGACCGCGGCCGAGTTGGGCGCGGCGGTCGGACGTGAGCAAACGGCAGCTGTGGGCGTCGTCGATCCGCAGCTTGCCCGTGGTATTCGCGAGCTCGTGATGACGAGCGTCGCTGATGATTCGGAGGAGGGGTGATTGAGCAAGCTTCGCGTACATGACATGGCTGGTGAATTCGGAATCTCCTCTGACGAGGTCATCACGCTGCTTCGTCAGATGGATGTTCCTGTTCGCAGCCATTTGAGTTTGCTCACCGACGACCAGGTCGCGCGTGTGCGCGCCCGATGGGAGCGCGAGAAGCGCGCGCGCGCCGAGAAGCAGGCGGCGCCCGCTACGGCGACGCGCCGTCGTCGTTCCACCGCCGCGGCGCCTGTACCGGAGCCTGCTGCGGCTGCCGCCGGTGATGCAGGCATTCGCCGCCGGCGTCGCTCCGAGGTTGTTCCGCCGGTGGTCGAAGAGCCGACGATCGCTCCGCTCCCCGACGAGCCTAACGAGATCGCCGCTGAATCCACGTTCTCCGTCGAGCACGAGACCGAGTCGCCAGCCGATCGCGCGCCAGCCGCCGATCGAGGCATGCAGTACGAAGCCACGGCGCCGACGATCGAGCGGTTCGTTCCGCCAGCGCCGCCGGCGCCGCCTGATGAGGCGGAGCGGAGGACGCCGCCCCCCTCTCCGCGGGCACCGGAAGAGCATCGTCCCGCTGCGCAGTCGCCCGCGCCGGTTCGGCCCTCCGCCCCGCCATCGACGGGCATGCCCGATCGGCCCCGTCCGCGTCCGATCACTCCGGGAGCTCCGCGTCCGCGTCCCGTTGCCAGCAGCGGTTCCTTCATGCCGCCGCGTCCCATCGCCTCCGCGGCGCCGGGGGGCGGCACAGCCACACCAACCCGGCGCGACGATCGGCAGCAGCAGCCGGGCGGTGGCAGTGGCGGCGGAGGTCATCCCGAGCGCGGCCGGCGCAAGAAGGGAAAGCGCGGCGCCGTCGATCAGGAAGCGGTGGATGCAAACATTTCCAAGACGATGGCGACGCTTCGCGGCGCCCCGCAGCGACGCAGCTCCAGCGATCTGCGACGCGGTGCGCGCGAGGAGCTCGAGGCGGCACGAGCCGCCGAGGCCGAGCGCGAGAGGAAGACCGTACGCGTCAACGAATTCATCACGGTCAGTGAGCTCGCCCAGATTCTGAAAATCGCGGCGACCGAGATCGTTTCCTTCGCGTTCAAGAACCTCGGATTGATGGTGACCATCAATCAGCGCCTCGACTTCGATCAGATCGAGTTGATCGCGAGTGAATTCGGCTTCGAGGCAGTCCGCGAGGATGCTTACCAGGCCGATGAAGGAGCCACGCCTACCGTCGACCGCGAGGAGGACAAGGTTTCGCGGCCGCCGGTCGTGACCATCATGGGCCACGTCGATCACGGAAAGACGTCGCTGCTCGACTATATCCGGAAGGCGAACGTCGTCGCCGGCGAAGCCGGTGGTATCACCCAGCACATCGGCGCGTACCACGTCACGCTGCCTAACGGCAAGCAGATCACTTTCCTCGACACGCCGGGTCACGAAGCCTTCACCGCGATGCGCGCCCGCGGTGCCCAGGTGACGGATATCGTCGTACTGGTCGTGGCGGCCGACGATGGCCTCATGCCCCAGACCATCGAGGCGATCTCGCACGCCCGCAACGCGTCGGTACCGCTCATCGTCGCCGTCAACAAGATCGACCTGCCGCAGGCCAATCCCGCCCGGGTCAAGCAACAGCTCCTGCAGCACGGCGTCGTGCTCGAGGAGTTCGGCGGACAGGTGCTCTCCGCGGAGATCTCCGCGAAAAAGGGAACGAACGTCGATCAATTGCTCGATAGCATTCTCTTGCAGGCTGAGATCCGCGAGCTCAAGGCGAATCCCGACCGTCGCGCTGAAGGCTCGGTCGTCGAGGCGCAGCTCGACCCGGGCAAGGGCCCGGTAGCTACGGTTCTCGTGCGCAACGGCACGCTCCGTGTCGGCGATGACTTCATCTGCGGCCTCTTCTCGGGACGCGTCCGCGCGCTCTTCGACGAGCGCGGGAAAATCATTAAGTCGGCCGGTCCCGCGATTCCGACTCAAGTCCTCGGGATGGAGGGCGTGCCCATGGCCGGCGATCAATTCCTCGTCGTCGAGGATGCGACGGCCGCCCGCGATGTTGCTCAGCGTCGCCAACGTCTCGACCGTGAAGCCAAGAGCCGTCGCACATCTCGAGGAGGCGTCTCGCTCGAGGACTTCATGGCGCAGTCGGCGGCGGGCGAGCAGCGCACCCTCCGCATTCTCATCAAGGCAGACCAGGGTGGCCCGGCCGAAGCGCTCGCGGACGCGCTCGTCCAGCTGTCGACGGGCGAGGTCAAGGTCGAAATCGTCCATCGTGGCGTCGGCGCCATCACCGAGGGCGACATTCTTCTCGCGAAGGCGTCCGGTGCGATCATCCTCGGCTTCCACGTCCGGCCGGATAACAACGCCCGCACTGCTGCCGAGCGCGAAGGCGTCGACATTCGCCTCTATCGCATCATCTACGAGGCGGTGAACGACGTCCGTGCCGCTCTCGAGGGTCTCCTCCGTCCGGAGCAGCGTGAAGTCATCCTCGGTGAGGCTGAGGTGCGCGAGGTCTTCAAGATCTCCCGCCTCGGCACGATCGCTGGCTGCTCGGTCCGCAGCGGCGTCATCAACCGGCAGGGTCGCGCGCGCATCATCCGCGATGGCGTGGAGATCTACGACGGCACCATCGCGTCGCTCCGTCGCTTCAAGGAAGACGTGCGCGAGGTGCGCGAAGGCTTCGAGTGCGGCATCAGCATCGAGAACTTCAACGACCTCAAGGTCAGCGACGTCATCGAGTGCTATCGCACCGAGCAGGTGGCGCGCACCCTCGAGTCGACCGCCGGCTGATCGCCGGCGTCGCCTCGGGCACGTGGTCATCGGCGTGCGCTCGTACGAGCTGCACCTTCCGGGCGCTCATTCGCTCAAGGACAAGCGGTCGGTGCTGAAGAGTCTGAAAGATCGTTTGCATAACGAGTTCAACGTCTCGGTTGCCGAGACGGGCCGCCACGACGCCTGGCAGACCGCTGAGCTGACGATTTGCGTCG
>Ga0207707_10002939_pt1 | contig 15183 bp, 11 predicted proteins | sample KBSC83BmetaG_FD_184336 | JGI IMG/M metagenome (GOLD analysis project Ga0207707, IMG submission 184336) | Corn rhizosphere microbial communities from Kellogg Biological Station, Michigan, USA - KBS C8-3B metaG (SPAdes) (version 2) | ecosystem: Host-associated > Plants > Roots > Rhizosphere ...
CGAAGGGGGAACCGTCATCCCATGAATCTAGTTTGAAGTAGTGCGCGCTGCCCGCGCATCGATTTTCCGCTATTCCACGACTCCGCACCAATTCGAGCCAATGTCAGAGCAGCCATTACCGTTCGAAATCTCCCTCACCGACCCCCGCACGCCCGAGGCGACCACGCTTCTGCAGGCGATGACAGCCGAGATCGCGGCCACGTACGACCACACCATCGACGGTCATGGGCACTTCAAGCCCGAGGACGTGCTCGTGGATCGAAGCGGATTCCTCGTGGGACGCGTGGGCGACCGCGCCGTGGCGTGCGGCGCGTTCCGGCCGCTCGAGCCCGGAATCGCGGAGATCAAGCGCATGTTCGTCGCGCGCGAGCACCGCGGCCGCGGCTACTCCCGGCAGATCCTCGAGACGCTGGAGCGCCTCGCGCGCGAGAACGGCTACGACACCGTGCGACTGGAGACGCGGCCGAAGCAGACAGCGGCCATCGCGCTCTACGAGAGTCTGGGCTACGCCCGCATCCCGAACTACGGACGGTACGCGGGGAAGAACGGCTGCCTCTGCTACGAAAAGTCGCTGGCCTAGCGAAAGAGGGCTGACGCGCAATCCGCGTCAGCCCTCCCGTCTCTCGTACTTCCCTCCCGGCAGCTACACCGGGAACACCATCTCGCGGTACTTCGGCAGCGGCCAGAGCTCGTCGCTCACCGCCAGCTCGAGCGCGTCGGAGCTCTCCCGCACGTCGGCCATCCGGTCTGCACCCTGCGTCGTGAGCAGCTTGGCCTGCGCCTCGATTGAGTCGTGCATGTGCTCCGCCTTGTCGGTGACCTTGCCGAGCGCCGCGCGACGAGCCTGCAGCTCCGCGATCATCCGGCCGATCGCGTTCGCGGTCGCGATCTGCGGAATCGACTTCACCCCAGCGGCCTTGGCGCTTGCCGCCGCGTCCACGAGCGTCGCCGAATACTGGAACGCCGCCGGGAGCACCATCGTGTCGATGAGCTCCTGCACCGTGTGCATCTCGATGAGCATGTCCTTCGCGTAGCGTTCGAGGCGCACGTGATAGCGCGACTCGAGCTCAGCCTTGGTCAAAATGCCGAGATTCGTGAGACAGGCGCGCGACTCCCTGGTGAGCAGCTGCGCGAGCGCCTCCGGCGTGCGGCGCAGGTTCGGCAAGCCACGCTTCGCGGCCTCCTTCACCCAGTCGTTGTGGTAGTTATTCCCCTCGAAGCGGATGTTCGCCGTCTCCTTGAACGCCGCGCGAACCACCTGCAGCACCGCATCGTCCACCGACTTCGTCTTCTTCATCGCATCGCGCAGCGCCGCGGTGAGCTCGCCAAGCGCTTCGGCCACCGTCGCATTGAGGAGCATCACCGGAAAGGCGATGGACTGCGAGGATCCGACGGCGCGGAACTCGAACTTCGCGCCCGTGAACGCGAACGGCGACGTGCGGTTGCGATCCGTGTTGTCCTGCTCGACCTCCGGCAGCTTCGCCACGCCGAGCTTGATCATCGCCTGCGTCGCGCTCTGCGCCGACGTCTTGCCGGTGGCGATGTCCTCGATCACGCGCGTGAGCATCTGGCCCATGAACACCGAGATGATCGCCGGCGGCGCCTCGTTCGCGCCGAGCCGGTGCTCGTTCCCCGAGATGCCGATGCTCGCGCGCAACAGCCCGGCGTGCTTGTGCACCGCCTTGAGCACCGCCGCGAGGAAGACGAGGAAGCGAATGTTCTGGTGCGGCGTCTTCCCCGGCTTGAGCAGGTTGGTGCCGTCGAAGCCCGGATCGTCACTCGTGATCGCCATCGACCAGTTACAGTGCTTCCCCGAGCCGTTAATGCCGGCGAACGGCTTCTCGTGCAGCAGCGCCTGCAGCCCGTGGCGCAGCGCGACGCGGCGGAGCACCGACATCACGAGCTGGTTGTGGTCGACGCTGAGATCCGTCTCTTCGAACATCGGCGCCATCTCGAACTGACTCGGCGCCACCTCGTTGTGCCGCGTGACGATCGGCACGCCGAGCTTGTAGAGCTCGTGCTCCACCTCGGCGATGCACGCCTGGACGCGCTCCGGAATGCCGCCGAAGTAGTGATCCTCGAGCTGCTGGCCGCGCGGCGGCGGGGCGCCGAGCAGCGTGCGTCCCGCCATCACGAGATCGGGGCGCAACGCGAAGTGACCGCGGTCGATGAGGAAGTATTCCTGCTCGGGACCGAGCGTGGTGTACACGCGCAGCACGTTCTTGTCGCCGAGAAGCTCGAGCATCTCGATCGCCTTCTGGGACAGGGCGTCGGAGCTGCGGAGCAGCGGCGTCATCTCGTCGAGCGCCTCACCGTTGTAGCCGATGAAGACGGAGGGAATGCAGAGCGTGCGCGAGTTCCCCGACTCGACGATGAACACCGGGCTGGCGGGATTCCACGCGGTGTAGCCGCGCGCTTCCCAGGTGGCGCGCAGCCCGCCGCTCGGAAAGCTCGAGGCATCGGGCTCGCTCTGAATGAGCTGCGCACCGGTGAACGATTCCATCGGCTGCTGCTTGTCGTCGAAGGAGAGAAACGCGTCGTGCTTTTCCGCCGTGAGCCCCGTTTGCGGCTGGAACCAGTGCGTGAAGTGCGTCACGCCGCGTGAGATCGCCCACTCCTTGATCACCTGCGCCACCGTGGGCGCGATCTCGGCGTCGAGCTTTTTCCCCTGGCGAATCGCGGCGACGAGGCTCGCGTACACGTCCTTCGGCAGGCGCGCGCGCATCTGGCGGGCGCCGAACGTATTGATGCCGAAGTACTCCGACGTCGGATGCTGTCCGTTGCTGCTGCCATTTCCATTCACGGGCGTGGAGCTCGAGTTTCGCACCGTGCGTGACGCAATGTCCTGGATGGCAGCTTTGCGCGGATTCAGTCCGGTCGCGGGCATGACGCTCACTCCTGGTGAAGGCCGGGGTTAGCCAAAACAGCGAGCGCCCGCGCTGATTACTCAGACGCGGGCACTGCGAACGAACGAACATTCTGGCTTTGTGAGCGGGAATCTACTCGGTATTCACCCCGATTTCCAGCAACGAGTTCGTGCGCTCGAGCGCCCGATTCGGCGGCTCACGGCGCCTTCACCAGCTCCACTCGGCGATTGTCCTGGCGCCCCTCGGCCGTCGTGTTCGGCGACACAGGCTTGGTCGCGCCGTAGCCCACCGACTTGAGCCGCGCGGCGTCCACGCCGTAGCTGGAAACGAGGTATGCCTTGACCGCGGCCGCGCGCTTTTCCGAGAGCGTCTGGTTGGCGGCAGCCGCGCCGACGTTGTCGGTGTGCCCCTCGATCGTGAGCTTGAGCGTGGGGTGCGCCTTGAGCATCTCCCCGATCTCGGCGAGCGTGGGCGTGGACTCCCCACGGATGTGGTCGCTACCCACGTCGAACAGAATTCCCTGCGTCGACGCGCGACCCTTGGTCGAGATGAGGTCGTAGAGCTTCTTCCCGCCCTCCGCCACGCGAAGGCTCGCGAGCAGTGTCGGGTCATTGTCGTCACCGCCGGGCAGCTGCACGTACAGCGTGTCCGTCCGCACGATCGCGACCTCCGGCGCATTCGCCGTGCGAACGCTGTCGAGATACGCCCGCACGTACTTCGTATCGATCGTGAACCGGCAGTTCACGAACCCCGTCGGGCTCTCCTTGTACGCCTTCGACCCCGAATGCGACTCGGCCTCCACGAACGCCGACGTCATGTAGCAGCCCACCTTGTTCTGGTTGCCGCCCGTGTACAGGAACATCGGATTCGACACTGCCGGGCTGTGGTACACCGCCTCCACCGTGAATCGCTCCGGCAGCTTCTCCGGAAGCACGATGTAGACGAGCCCTCCCTCGGCCGTGCGCAGCATCTTCTGTCCCTTCACGTTCACGACCTCGAAGTTGCCGTTGTCGAGCTTCCAGCGGCGCGGGAAGTCGCCTACGTCGTTCCCCGAGAAGTCCTCGTAGAAGATCGTGCGGCTCCCCGGCACGAAGTCGTAGTTGAGCCACGCGCCCGCGCCGGGCGCGCCGGGCGCCGCCGTGGCCGGAGCCGCTGCAGTGGCGGTGGGCCCGGCGGAATCGGCCGAGGCTTCCGACGCCGCCTGCGCCACCGCCGCGCTGATCGCCGCCGCCGAATCCGCGCTCGACACGGGCTTTCCCGAGGCGTCCGTCACCTTGATCGGCTTGCCCTCATCGTGCGCCTTCTTGATGCACGCCTTGTCCGTGATCGCGCACGCGATCGCGCTCGCCGCCTTCTCGATCGCCTCATCCTCCTTGCGATTCACCTCGCTGGACGCGCGCTGCTTGATCTTGCCCATGATCCCCTGGGCGGCGACGGGCGCGGGAACGAACGCGAGTGCTGCCGCGGCTGCGGCGACTGCGATGCGGCGATACATGACCGGCTCTCCGCTAGAGAGAATGGACAGATGTGTTGCGAACGATTCGATGCTGCAAGTCCCGCTATGACTTAGTGGCGTGGCAGTACGTCGGAACCGGTCACCGGCTGCGGCAGCACGATGAGCCCGAGCGGCACGCGGCGCCATCCGGTCCACGCGCGGCGGGTGCCGTTCGCCTGGCGAACCACGAGCTGCCCCGAGATCCCGCCGTCGAGCGACACCGCGCGGCGACAGCCGAGCGCGCCCATCAGCGCCGACATTTCGGGCACGGTGAGCCCGAACGGCACCGCCGCGGCGGCGTCGCCGAGCGCGTCGAAGCGCGTCATCGCGATGAGCAGGGAGCCGTCGCGCATCTCGCCGAGCGCGACGCGGCTGTCGCGATGCCGGAGATCCACGCCGCGTCCCTCTGCCAGCAGCGCGGCCGGCACATCGCCGTCGCCGGTGAGCAGCGTCGGATACGACTGAAATCCGTTCGCGATGCCGCCGGCCACGCGCACCGCCGCGAGCGATCGTGCCGGTACGAAGCGCACGGCGCCGCTCGAGTCGAACACGACAGCCGTCGAGAGCGGGCCGACGCCCGGAGGCGAGAGCTCTCGCCCGTCTTGCACGAGCCAGCCCCAGGGGAGCATGCGATTGAACTGTCCGGCGTTCACCGCGACGAGGGTGCTGTCGCCCGCGCTGTCGACGGTCCAGCTGGGCGCGAAATTCACCCCCTGGCCGAGCTGGAGCGCGAATCGCGTGCGTGACGGGTCGATGCGCACGACGATGAGCCGCGTACGCCACCCCTCGCCCGGCGCGGAAAGCTCGGCGTCGCCCCACGCGATGCCGGGTGACGCCGCGCGCCAGCGCAGGGCGCTCGCGAGCGCCGGGTCGGCCGCGGTCCACGTGGTGGGCGCGCGGTCGCCCCGCCACCACTCGCGCCACGCGCCGTTCACGCGCACCGCGAGCGTGTCGTGCGCCGGTGCGAGCACGAACGCGAGCGCCAGCACGGCCACGAAATTCGCTCCACGACCGCGCATCATCGGCGGCGAATGCGCGGCGCCTCGCGCGCTAGGCGCCGAGCGGGTTCCTGTAGCCCGACGCGTTGTAGTCGACGGAGAGCTTCCTGAGCTCCGCGCGATGCGCGTCCATCGCCTGCGTCTCGTCGGCGGTATAGCCGTTCGCCTTCCATCCTGGCGGCATGAGCACGTACGCGACGACGCGCTCCTTGAGCCGCGCGTACGCGAGCGCGCTCATGCCGCTGGCCGCGGCGCCCGCCGCATCTTCCTTGTCCTCCTCGGTGTGCAGCGCGGCGAATTCCTCTGAGGTGAATGTCGGCTTCTGGATCGCACTGCACCGCTGGCCGATGGCGGTGCTCGAGCTCATGACGGCCTGCATCGAGTCTTGCAGCGGTTGTATCGCAGCCGCGTGTCCAGCTGTCGCCTCGGCAACCATCTTCTGCTGCAGTCGCAGCATCGTGGTATCGGCGTGCGCCTGGTCGGCATCGCACTTGGCCTTCGCGGCGAGATACGCGTTCCAGCGAGCCACAGGAGTTCCGGCCGTCGCCGCGTACTTCGCGCGCTCCGCCTGTTCGGCCTTGAGTCCCCTGGTGAATGCGTCGAGCGAGGTGCTGCCGATCGCGACGGGATGATCCCACGCGTCCTTGCGCGCCTGGGCGTCGGCGTTGCCGGCCGGCGCGGCTGCGGGCTGCGGATCGCCGGCGATCTTGTCCTTGACCTTCTTCTTCAGGCCGCCGAATTGCGCGTGCGCCGTTCCAGGGATCGCGAGGGCGAATGACGCTGCGAGCGCGATCGACGACCAGCGGGCAAGACGAGACATCCGGGCCTCCATCGTGTCGAATCCATGAGAGGAGTGCCGCGCGTCACGGCGGTGGTGGCGCGCGGCACTCGCGGCGGGCATCAATCTACGAGTGGCGGTCGGGAGTGCCAGTCGCGCGTTTCCGCGCGACCGGATTTCTCTTGACATCTCCTTTCGGGAAACCCATAGACAGCAAAATCAGCTCGCCCCGGTACGTTCCGGGGCGCGTTTCGTTCATCGCGCCTGGGAGGGCAGAGGCAATGAAGCTCATCACGTGTGTGATTCGTCCCGAGCGGCTCGCCGCGGTGAAGGAAGCGCTGTTCCGGGCGGGCGTCACGGGGATCACGCTGAGCCGGGTGAGCGGGCACGGGGGCGAGCGCGAGGTGGTGGAGCAGTATCGCGGCACGTCGCTGGTGCTCGAGTTTCGCGACAAGGTGAAGGTCGAGATGGCGTGCTCGGAGCCGTTCGTGGAGCCGACGATACGCGCGATCGTCGAGGCCGCGCGCACCGGCGAGGTGGGCGACGGAAAAATCTTCGTCCAGCCGCTCGATCGCGTGGTGCGAATCCGAACCGGCGAGACGGACAACGACGCGCTCACGCCGGTGACGGCCGATGAGGTGCAGCGCCGGGCGCAGGCCGATTCGGCGGTGGGCGCGTGAGCGCGGCCTCGCCGCTCTCCGCGGGCGACACGGCGTGGGTGCTCGTGGCCGCCGCGCTGGTGATGCTGATGGTGCCCGGGCTCGCGTTCTTCTACGGCGGGTTGGTGCGCCGCAAGAGCGCGCTCAACACGCTGATGATGAGCATCGCCGCGCTGGCGGTGGTGAGCGTGCAGTGGGTGGTGTTCGGCTACTCGCTCGCCTTCTCGCACGGCTCGCCGCTCCTGGGCGGATTCGCGTGGGCGGGGCTCAACGCCGTGGGCGCCGCGCCCAACGCCACCTACGCCGCGACGATTCCGCATCTCGCGTTCGCGGCCTTCCAGATGATGTTCGCCGCGATCACCATCGCGCTGGTGTCGGGCGCGGTGGTGGAGCGGATGAAGTTCGGCGTGTACCTGCTCTTCGCGCTGCTCTGGAGCACGCTGGTCTACGATCCGCTCGCGCATTGGGTATGGGGCGACGGCGGCTGGCTCCATACGCTGGGCGCGCTCGACTTCGCGGGCGGCACGGTGGTGCACATCAGCGCGGGCATCTCCGCGCTCGTCGCCGCGGTGATGATCGGCAAACGGCGCGATTACGGGCGCGCGCCGCTCGTGCCACACAACGTGCCGTTCACGGTGCTCGGCGCCGGGCTGCTCTGGTTCGGATGGTTCGGCTTCAACGCCGGCTCCGCGCTCGCCGCGAACGGCGTGGCGGCGAACGCGTTCGTCACCACGCACACCGCCGCCGCCGCCGCGCTCACGATGTGGATGGTGCTCGATCTCATTCGCAACCGGCACTGCACCGCGGTGGGCGCGGCGACCGGCGCGGTGGTGGGGCTCGTCGCGATCACGCCGGCTGCCGGATTCGTGACGCCCTCCGCCGCGATCGCGATCGGCGTGCTCGCCGCCACCGCGAGCTTCTTCGCGATGCAGGCGCGTTCGCGCACCCAGCTCGACGACGCGCTCGACGTGTTCGCGTGCCATGGCGTGGCCGGCATCACCGGCGCGCTGCTCACCGGCGTGTTCGCCACGAAGAGCGTGAACGCGCTCGGCGGCGACGGGCTGCTCGCCGGCAACGCGCACCAGCTCGCGGTGCAGGCGCTCGCGATCTGCGCGACGATCGCGCTCGCCGGCGTGGGAACCGCGGTGCTGCTCGGGGTGGTGAAGCTGTTCGGCGGGCTGCGCATCTCGCTCGCGGACGAGATCGCGGGCATCGATGTCGCGGAGCACGGCGAGCAGGCGTACCACGGCGGCGATCTCGACGCGCTGAGCGCGGGCCTGGGCGACAGCGTGGTGATGCCGCACGATGACGATCGCGCGGCGTAAGAGATATCTCAGTACTAAGGCAAATAGTTGACTTCTTCACCGCAGAGGACGCGGAGGACGCAGAGGATGCAGAGGAAAGACTGTATCGGGAGCTTTCCTCTGCGTCCCCTGCGTCCTCTGCGGTGAATGAATTTCGTTGTTGCTACTGCCGGCAAACCCCCTTGGGATCCGGCTTGGGCTGGTCGACCACGACCCGGTGGTCGAGGTTCGCCACCGTGCGCGCGATGTCGTGGACGAACGTCGCGATGTGCGCCATGTGCGGGTAGTCGATGTACTCCGCCTCGTCGGTGAGCTGGTGGTAGTCCTCGTGCAGCCCGGTGGTGAAGAAGGTGATCGGGATGCCGTAGCGCGCGTACATGTAGTGATCGCTGCGGCAGTAGAGGTTCTCCGGGTGCCCCGCGCGGTCGAGCGAGTAGTCGAGCTTGAACGGCGGATGCTCCTGGGTGCGGTTCACCTTCTCGATGAGATCGCCGAGCTCCGTGGAGAGCCGGCGCGAGCCGATGAGCTGCAGAAAGGTCGGCCCGCCGCCCAGGATGTCGCTTGCGGTGCCGCGGCCGATCATGTCGATGTTGAGCTGGGTGACGATCGAGTCGCGCGGCACCGTTGGATTGTCGGTGAACCAGCGAGAGCCGAGCAGGCCGAGCTCCTCGCCGGTGTGCCAGACGAAGAGGATGGAGCGCCTGGGGCGCGGCCGCTCGTTCGCGAATTTCTGCGCGATCTCGAGCACTGACACGGTGCCGGATCCGTCGTCGTCGGCGCCGTTGAACACGGAGTCCATGCGCGGCGGGTGTTGCTTGCGCAGCGAGTCGACGTTCACCGTGATCGTGGCGCGCTGTGCCTCGCCCGGCGCGGCATTGTCGAGCGACTTCCCGCGCATCTCCCACGCGGCCTCGTTCGCCGCGCGCACGGAGTCGTGGTCGAGCGGCATGTCGCGCGTGCCGATGTGATCGCTGTGCGCGCCGATGGCGACGTACTCGCCGCGCAGCGCGGGATCGCTGCCCGGAAGCAGCGCGATCACGTTGCGCGTGGCGCGCGGCTCCTCCGCGAGCCGAATCGACGCGTGCGCGGTGCCGCCCACCGTGCCGGGGGTGAGTGAGTCGAGCGGCTTGCCGAAGAGGGAGCGCGCGGCGGCCACCGTGAGGAGCATGTGGAGCGGCGCCTCGCTCTCGGCGCCGGTGGCGCTGCCGGCGAGCGCGAGCCCCGGCTGACGGATGCGCTCGAGATAGAAGGCGGGCGCGTGGTCGAGCGTGGGGATGGCCACGCCCGCGGCGGCGGCGAAGCGGCTCGCCGGTCGAATCGAGATCGTGAAGAAGTGCGGACCGTTGCCGGCCGGCGTGTTGAACACGACGAGCTTCCCCTTCGCGTCCGCGCCGGAAATCCACGTGCTCGAATCGGTGAACACGCCGCCGTAGATGATCTGCGCGCCGTCGATGCTGCGTGGCGTGCCGCGGGTGACGAAGGGGACGTAGTCGGAGTCGGGGCGCAGCGTGGCGGTGCCGGCGGTGAGCGGCCCCACGGCGTCGAAGTGCCGGCTCACGAGCGGAACATTCTGGAAATAGCCGCCGCTGTCGCCTGCTGGCTCGAGTCCCATGCGCTTGAGCTCCGATGCGATGTACGCGGTGGTCTTCTGGTGCTCGGGGTTCCCGGCGCGCCGTCCCTTCATCGAGTCGTCGGAGACGAGGTAGAGGCGGGTCATGAGATCGCCCACGGTGATCGCGGCGGTGGTGGGCTGGGGCGCGCGCTCGAGGGGGAGCGGTGCCTGGGCGGCGAGCGCGGTGGGGGCGCCGAGCAGGAGCGAGAGGAGGAGCGATGGGAGTTTCGACACGGGTGCCGTGGGCGGAGGAGGGGCGGCGCGGAATCGACCACTAACGATGCAGCTCGTGCACGGGCGCGCCAAGGAAGGGCCGGCACGGGCGCCAGTGCACGGGAGTGCCGTCCTACCCCTAGCGTGTCTACAAGAATGAGTGCATCTTCTTGTAGACCGCCTAGGAGAAGCGCATGTCGCCGCATCAATCCACTGACAGACTGCAGGGCACGCTCGACCTGCTCGTGCTGAAGACGCTGGCCAACGCACCGATGCACGGGTGGAGCGTGGCGCTCCGCATCCAGGCGGTCTCGCGCGACGCGCTGCAGATCAATCAGGGGTCGCTTTATCCTGCGCTGCACCGGCTCGAGGACGCCGGGTACATCGACTCCGAGTGGGGCACCTCCGAGAACAACCGGCGGGCGAGGTTCTATCGCCTCACGGCACGCGGCCGGAAGCAGCTGGAGCTCGAGACCGACAGCTGGCGGCGTTTCACCGAAGCCGTCTCGCTCGTGCTGCGCTTCGCCTGAGAACGCGGTGCGCGTCTCTCCCTCGCAGCTGGCGCGGCGCCTCGGCGTCTTCCTGCGCCGCCGGTCGTACGAGCGGCGGCTCGAGGAGGAGCTGCGCTTTCACGTGGAGATGGCGACCTCGCGCCACCTCGCGCGCGGCAGCTCCGCCGCGGAGGCGCGCGAGCTCACGCGGCGGGAGTTCGGATCCGTCCCTCGATTCAAGGAAGAGATGCGCGATGCACGCGGGATCACGTTCGTCGACGACCTGTGGCGCGATGTGCGCTTCGCCGTCCGTGCGCTCCTCCGCACTCCAGGCTTCACGGCGATCGCGCTTCTGACGTTCGCTCTGGGCATCGGCGCCAACACGGCGATCTTCTCGATCGTGAACGCGGTGCTGCTTCGGCCACTTCCGTATCCCAACGCGCAGCGCATCGTGCGAGTGTACGAATCGCTGAAGGGCGATCCCGAGCCGGGCGCCGTCTCGTACCCGAACTGGCGAGACTGGCAGCAGCAGGCGACGAGCTTCGACGCGCTCGGCGGCTATACCGTCAACACCGCGATCCTCGGTGGCGACCAGCAACCGGAGCCCGCTCGCGATGCGGCTGTCAGCGCGAACGTGTTCCGGATTCTCGGTGTGCGTCCGCTGCTCGGGCGCACGTTCGTACCGGATGAGGAGGCGAACGGGAAGAATCACGTCGTGATCCTCAGTGAGGCGCTCTGGCGCCGCCGCTTCGGCAGCGACCCCTCCGTCATCGGCAAGTCGATTCCGATCGAGGGCGAGCCGTATCTGGTCATTGGGGTGATGTCCGCCTCGTTCAACTTTCCTGCCGGGCCCACGCGCATGGACGTGTGGACGCCGTTCGTCGCTCCCGAACAGGCACTCGACCCGCGCTCGCGCGGGTGGCACTGGATGCGCGTCGTCGGCTTGCTCAAGCCCGGTGTCAGCGTCGAGCGTGCGGATCGCGAGATGAAGCAGATCGCGCAGCGACTCGAGCAGCAGTATCCGGCGGCACAGGTGAATCGGAGCACCATTACCCAGACGCTGCAGGAGTCGCTGGTGGGCAAGACCAGACCGGTGCTCGTCGTGCTGCTCGGGGCCGTGTTCCTCGTTCTGCTGATCGCGTGTGCCAACGTCGCCAACCTGCTCCTCGCACGGAACGCGTCACGCCAGAGCGACACCGCGTTGCGTGCCGCGCTGGGCGCGGGGCGGGGCCGCCTGGCGCGGCAGTTCCTCACCGAAAGCGTGGTGCTCGCATTGCTCGGAGCGGCGCTGGGGCTCGGAGTCGCGCGCGTGAGCCTGCATCTCCTCACCGCGCTGGGTGATTCGTCGCTGCCGATCACGGGCGACATCCCGCTCGACAGGAACGTGATGTTCGCGCTGCTCGCATCGGCCGTGGCGTGCGGCCTCGCGTTCGGCGTCGCGCCCGCGCTCCAGCTCGGGCCGAAGACGCTGCGCGGCGGTCTCGATCGTCTGACCGCGAGAACGACGGCGTCGGGCGAGATGCGCCGCTTCCGCAACGGTCACGTGATCGCGCAGATCGCGCTCTCGCTCATGTTGCTCGTGGGTGCCGGGCTGCTCCTGCGCGGGTTCGTCACGCTGCGCAACACCGATCCCGGCCTCGAGCCGGAGCGGGTGCTCACCGCCATGCTGGCCGTTCCGCGCAGCTACGCCGCCAGCGGCACCGCGACCCAGCGCGTGCTCCGTCCGGTGCTCGATCGCGTGCGCGCGATCCCCGGTGTGCTGGCTGCCGGCACCACGTCGATGCTGCCGATCGACCAGACCGGCTCGGACGCGAGCTTCTGGGTGGACACCAGGCCATGGCCCAAGTCCGGCGACGAGCCGCTGATCGAGGTTCGCAACGTCAGCCCGCGATACTTCACGGCGATGCACGTGCCGCTCGAGGCGGGACGCGACTTCGAGGAAAGCGATGACTCCACGACGGTCATGCGATGCGTCGTGAACCAGGCGGTCGCGCGGCTCTTCTTCGCGAGCGAGAGCCCGCTGGGGCATCACCTGTTGCAGGGCGGTCCGGAGCGGCACCAGAGCTTCGAGATCGTCGGCGTCGTTGCCGATGTGAAGCAGTCGGGACTCGACGCTCCGCCGCGTCCAGAGGTCTACATGTCCTACGCCGACCAGCGCGCCGACTACAGCTCGGGGAGCGCGTGGCTCGTGGTGAAGACTGCCGTGCCCGAGCTGTCCATCGTGTCCCAGGTGCGCGCCGCGGTGCACGAGGTCGCGCCGGACGTCGCGTTCTCGAACGCCCGGTCGATGACGGAGGTGATCGACCACTCGCTCGCCGGTCGCAAGCTCACGCTCACGCTCTTCGCGCTCTTCGCCGTGGTCGCGCTCGCGCTCGCGACTTCCGGTCTGTATGGGGTGATCTACTATCTCGTGACACAGCGCACGCGCGAAATCGGGATCCGCGTCGCGCTCGGCGCGGACAGGACGCGCGTGGTGTGGCTCGTGCTGAGTCAGGCCGCATCCCTCGTCGCCGTGGGCATTGCAGTAGGAATCGCCGGCGCCCTCGCGCTGTCACGGCTCCTTGGCGCGATGCTGTACGGCGTCGGCGCGCACGACCCGGTCACGTTCGCGAGCGTTCCCGTCGTGCTCGCACTCGTGGCACTGGTTGCCACATTGATTCCCGCGTGGCGCGCCGCGCGCGTGGATCCGGTGATCGCGCTCCGGTCGGAATAGACGAATCGAGCACGTTGCCGCGCCGATGCGCGCGTCGTGTTGCGGGTTGCCTTGCGGCTCGATGAGGGGAGCTCGATATTCGCCGGATGAATTTCCATCGACGCATCGCGTGCGTTGCGTTCCTCGCCATCGGCAACCCCGCGGCGAACGCGCAGGGATCGTATCTCTTCGTCTGGGCTGGTGGTACGACGGGGAAGGAGATCCTCGCGACGGTGGACGCGAATCCGGCGTCGCCGACGTACGGCCGCGTGCTCGCGAGCGCGTCGACGGGGACCGTCGGCATGCCGCACCACACCGAGCCCGAGCTCGGCGCGAACGGGCATCTGCTCGCGAACGACTTCGGCGCCGGCCGGACGTGGCTGTTCGATCTCCACGAGCCGCTGCGCCCTCGCATCCTCACGTCGTTCGGCGACGTGGCCGGATTCAGCCATCCGCACACGTTCGTGCGGCTCGCCAACGGCGACGTGCTGTCGACGTTCCAGTATCGCGCCGGCGGGAAGGAGAGCGACGCGCACGGCTCGATGGCGGGGATGGGGCACCACGAGACCGGCGGACTCGTGGAGATGGACGAGCGCGGGCGCGCGATCCGGTCCGCGAGCGCCGCGGACACGACGATTTCCGATCGCGGGCTCTATCCGTACAGCGTGCTCCCGATTCCGGCGATGGACCGCGCGGTGTCGACGACCACCGACATGAACGAGTCGGACAGCGCGGCGACGTCGCAATGGGTGCAGCTGTGGAGGCTGAGCGACCTGAAGCTGCTCGCGACGATCGCGCTGCCGCCGGGACCGCGGGGCGATGAGAACAAGTTCTCAGGCGAGAGCCGCCTGCTCGCGGACGGGAAGAGCGTGTACATCCACACGTTCAACTGCGGCCTGTATCTGCTTCGGAACATCGCGAGCGGTACGCCCACGGCGACGTTCGTGAAGTCGTTCGAGGGGACGAGCTGCGGCGTGCCCGTGCTCACGAGTCACTACTGGCTGCAGACGGTGCCCGATGCGCACGCGCTCGTGGCGCTCGACATCGCCGACGCCGAGCATCCGCGCGAGGTATCGCGCGTCACTGTGGGCGACGACGAGCATCCGCACTGGATCGCGATCGATGCGACCGGCCGTCGCATCGTCCTCAACTCGGCCGGAAAAGGAAGTCGGCTGTTCGTGATCGACTTCGATCCGGCGAACGGCCATCTCGCGATCGACGAGAAGTTCCGCGACGAGGGGAGCGACACGCCGGGCGTGAGCCTGTCGGGGGCGAACTGGCCGGGGTTCGCGGGGATGGTGATGCCGCACGGCGCGGTGTTCTCGCGGTAGCACGCAATGCGGCGGCGCGAGCCGTCCATTGTATCTTTCACCGCGATCGTTTCGCCCGTCGTCCCCATTCTCATCAGGCACTCGTGGCTCCCCAGTTCATCTATGTAATGAAGGACCTGCGCAAGGTCGTCCCGCCCAGCCGGGAGATCTTGCGCGGCATCTACCTCTCCTTCTATCCCGGCGCGAAGATCGGCGTCCTCGGCGCGAACGGCGCGGGGAAGTCGACGCTGCTGCGGATCATGGCGGGCGTCGACCAGGATTTTCAGGGCGAGGCGTGGCCGGCGAACGGCGTGCGCGTGGGCTATCTGCCGCAGGAGCCGCAGCTCGACGAGACGAAGGACGTGAAGGGGAACGTCGATCTCGCGGTGACGGAGAAGCGCGCGCTGCTGCAGAAGTTCGAGGCGATCTCGATGAAGTTCGCCGAGCCGATGAGCGACGACGAGATGACGAAGCTGATGGAGGATCAGGCGAAGGTGCAGGAGCAGATCGACGCGCAGAACCTGTGGGAGCTCGACCGCAGCATCGAGATCGCGATGGATGCGCTGCGCCTGCCGCCGCCGGACGCCGACGTGAAGACGCTGTCGGGCGGCGAGAAGCGCCGCGTGGCGCTGTGCCGGGTGTTGCTGGATCAGCCGGACATGCTGTTGCTCGACGAGCCGACGAACCATCTCGATGCGGAGAGCGTCGCGTGGCTCGAGCGGCATCTCGCGGAATTTCCGGGAACGGTGGTGGCGATCACGCAC
>Ga0207707_10002941_pt1 | contig 15181 bp, 12 predicted proteins | sample KBSC83BmetaG_FD_184336 | JGI IMG/M metagenome (GOLD analysis project Ga0207707, IMG submission 184336) | Corn rhizosphere microbial communities from Kellogg Biological Station, Michigan, USA - KBS C8-3B metaG (SPAdes) (version 2) | ecosystem: Host-associated > Plants > Roots > Rhizosphere ...
TTCATTTGAATGCAATTAGCATCTGCCTATACTCGGCCTATCAATTGAATCTTAACAAATCCTCAGTTCAAACTAAATTTCATCGGACAGGCTCGCGCAGGACGGCTTCGGCCGCGGTATTTGCGAGGTCGGATGCCGCTTTGTTTGTATCCCGCAGCTTTCCGACCTGAAGAAGTGCCTCGCCCGTCCGCGAGAGCAGCCGCACGAGGTCGCCTTCCTCCGCTCGTGTCCGTTCGACCAGGCTTTCCCATTGCCAGCCTTTAGCCCAGACCTCGGCGACCGCCGCGGCCGAGAGATTGACGTCCTCGACAGGCGGTATCGCAAAGCGCATCTCGATCGAGCCGACATCGTGGAGCACCTTTTCAAATTCATCCAGCACGTCGAGCATACGGTCGGAGCAATGCAGCTCGCCATAGCTCCGATCGGCATCGGCCGCAACCGCAGCCATAAAGCCGGCGGCTGTCGACATCGAGAATTTTTCAAAAAGGCCTCGCCGCAGGGCCTCGCCGACGAGCAGCGGCTTGTCGACCCGCACATCGGCCAGCCATTTGCCGCTCTCGCCGACGATTTCGGCGGCAAAATCGAGATAACCGAAATGGTTGAGCACCCTCGCGCGGCGCTCAAAAGGGAGCCATATCTCTTCCTTCAAAAACTCAATATCACGCTCGATCTGCTCGATGCGCCCAACGAGGCGCGTCGATTCAGCGAGCAAATTGACGGCTGCGTTATCGAGGCCTTTAGTAAGCCTTTGCATCGCAGAGCTCAGCACTTCGAAAGCCGAGTCGTTTGCGTTCTGGAAAGCCGGTTTGGGCTCGTTGAGCGGTTTATTGCGGCCCTCGTACACGTCAAAGAACGCCTGCTCGATAGCCGTATCTTTCAACGGGTACTTTTTTTCATAGATCCGATTTATGCGGCCGATCTCAAAAGCAGACCCCTGACCGTCATCGCGCATCGCCGTTACTTTTTCGCCGCTCACGTTCACCAGGATGAACAGGCGTTTTGCGCTGCGGCCCTGCGTTATAACTCGACCGGGAAGGGCATTCTGGCGGAGCCACGAGAGCCGATGTTCAGTTCGCGAAGCCGGTGTCCCGCGTTGCAGCCGGTCGATAACCGATGCGAGCCGTTCGTAGCCTCGGAAAGTGTCGATGGTCAGATTTACGCCGTTCTGACGGGCTTGATCGGCCAGAGCGTCAACGATCGATCCTCGCTTTGCTTCGAGCCGTTCGACCTGATGCCGTGTCGAGCGAAACGCAAAACTTTTCTCGGCAATCTCGCGGACGGGCGCAAATGAGCCGAAGGCATCGAGCAGATTCAGGAGGCTTGTGTAAGTCGCGCGAAACTGGCTTTCCAGTGCGTCGGGCGGAGCTTTTAGCAGCTCGGCGATCTTTTTCGGGTTTTGAAATTGGCCCGGGACCAGGACGACAAAGCCGACATTGTCTTTGCCACGCCGGCCCGCGCGTCCGGTCATCTGCTGCAATTCGCTGGCCTTTAATGGCCGCCAGCCGTCATTGCCGCGCACGCCGGCATTGCTGATCACGACCGTGCGTGCCGGAAAATCGACCCCGGCCGCAACCGTCGAGGTGGCAAAGATCGCGTTGAGCAAGCCGCTCGACATCATCTTTTCTATCAATAGTTTCCAGGCCGGGATATGGCCGGCGTGATGGGCCGCGACGCCGGTATTGACGATCATTTTTCGGTGTTTGTGAGAGGCGATCTCCGGGTTTATCGCGGCAAACTCTTCAAATATCCGCTCTCTTGCTTTGATCCGTTCCGGTTGCGCCTTTTGCGAGCGGTCAACAGCGACGGCCATCGCGGCCTCATCACATTTTCGCCGTGTCGGCAAAAATACGATCGCGGGAAGCAGGTCGTAGCGGCCGAGCGTTGAGATCAGCTTTGGCGGCGCTATTTCGGACGAAGAAGGCTGCATTGGGCTCAATTATATCTATTAATGCGCGCGTCAAGGCAGTGTATTTGGGATGGGTGGCCTGAACGCACTCCCATGAGTGTCCGGAGCTCCGTTCGGCTCGCGCAAGGGACACCAAGGTGCAGGATCCGGAAAGCTGCTCGGTGCGCGTGTCGGAGCAGTTTGAAAAAAACCGGTGCCGGTACGTATAATCGCCCTTCAACCTAAAATGCTAAACGGCCAAAAGATCATCGTCGTGATGCCGGCATACAACGCCGCCAAGACCCTCGCCAAGACCGTCGAGGAGATACCTCGCGACATCGTCGATGAGATCTTGCTCGTCGACGACGCAAGTTCGGACGAGACGGTCGCGCTGGCAAACGAGCTTGATCTGACGGTTTTTCTGCATGAAAAGAATTTCGGCTACGGGCGAAATCAAAAGACCTGTTATCGCGAGGCGCTCAATCGTGGTGCCGACATCGTCGTGATGCTGCACCCCGATTACCAGTATTCACCAAATCTGATCGTGCCGATGGCCGGAATGATCGCGTACGGCGAGTATGACGTCGTAATCGCCTCACGTATTTTGGGCAAAGGCGCGCTCGAGGGCGGCATGCCGCTCTATAAATATGTCTCAAATCGTTTTTTGACGCTGGCACAAAATCTTTTGCTCGGTTACAAGCTGTCTGAGTATCACACCGGCTTTCGCGCATTCCGGCGCAATGTTTTGGAGACACTGCCGCTTGAAACTAACTCGGACGATTTCGTTTTTGACAACGAAATGCTTGCGCAGACGATATATTTTGACTTTCGGCTCGGCGAGATATCCTGTCCGACGCGATATTTTGCCGAGGCGTCATCGATCAATTTCTCGCGTTCCGTCCGGTACGGCTTAGGCGTTCTCGGCACGTCGATCAAATATCGTCTCGACAGGATGAAGCTGGTCCGTGCAAGACTCTTCCGGCCGCACGCTGAGAAGCAACTGCCAGATTATTACCGCGAAATAAACGCAGCCGGCAAGATAGACAAGGCCGCCAATCTATGAAGCGCCCGCCCGTCTTCTCGGCCGGCGCTAAAAAGACGGCGTTCGGAATAGCCGCGCTCTGCCTTTTGATCGCGGCCATATACTATCCGGTCGCTCATTTCGGATTCATCAATCTCGACGACAACCTGTACGTCTACGGCAACGATCAGGTCACGAAAGGGCTGAGTTTTTCTTTCGTTCGCTGGGCCTTCACCTCTTTTTGGTGCGGAAACTGGCATCCGCTGACCTGGCTTTCGCACGGCTTGGACGTTTCGCTCTTTGGCGTCGAGCCGGGCCCGCACCACCTCGTCAACGTCGTTTTCCATCTCGCAAATTCGCTGCTCGTTTTCTTTGTTTTTCGCCGAATGACCGGCCGTCATTGGGCATCGCTTGTCGTGGCGGCCCTCTTCGCAGTCCATCCTGCGCACGTCGAGTCTGTAGCGTGGGTCTCTGAGCGAAAGGACGTTCTGAGCACGCTGTTTTGGCTGCTGACGATGCTTGCATACATCGCGTATGTGCGGCGGCCGCGATGGACGATCTACGTTTTAGTGCTGCTGCTCTTCGGACTGGGGCTCATGGCAAAGCCGATGCTTGTGACGCTGCCGTGCGTGCTTCTGCTCTGCGATTTTTGGCCGCTCGGCAGATTTCGCACAAAAAGGAACATGATAACGGCGCTCGTTGAAAAGCTGCCGATGTTTGCGATGTCGGCCGCGCTTTCGCTAGTTACATACATCGCTCAGCATTCGCAGGGAGCCGTTCAGTCGCTCGACGCACTTTCGCTCTCGACGCGTTTCACAAACGCCATCGCTGCCTATGGCAAGTATCTCGTCATGTACGTTTACCCGGCCGACCTTGCGGTTTGGTATCCGTACGACGGCAACATACCCAACTGGCAGATCTCGGGATCTGTGCTGCTTCTGATCGGCCTTACCGCATTGAGCATTTGGCAGATAAGAAAGCGACCGTTCCTGCTCTTTGGATGGCTCTGGTTTGTCGGGACGCTGGTGCCGGTGATCGGCATCGTACAGGTCGGCTCGCAGGCTCTTGCCGATCGATACACATACATTCCTTACATTGGTTTATTCGTGATGTCGGTCTGGGGCGCGGCGAGCCTGATCGAGGAAACGGGCTTTAGCCGGGTGCTATACGAGGTTGTCTCCGTGGTTGCGATAGTCATTCTCGCGGTCTTTGCTCAGCGACAGGTGATGTACTGGCAAAACAACGAGACGCTCTACCGGCATACGCTCGCCGTCACCGCGAACAATCATCTGATCTCGCATAATCTCTGCCATGACCTGATGATGCAGGGCCGGCTGGATGAGGCCGAGCCGCTTTGCCGCCGTGCTGTCGAGATCGTTCCGGACTTTGCCGGAGCTTACAACACGCTCGGCGTCGTGCAGCTAAAAGAGGGCAAATACGCGGACGCCGAAGCAAGCTTTAACGACGCCGTACGCTACGCTCCGGATTATGGGTATGGGTGGTTGAACCTAGCGCACGCGCAAGCGCTCCAGGGTCGACCGGTCGACGCCGAATCTAATTTGGAGCACGCTATTGAGCTATCAAACAACGCGAACGACGTCGTTTTTGCCGACACATTCAGCGATCTCGGGAAGGCATATTCCGACCAGGGAAATTATGAGAAAGCCGCGGAATATTTCGGGCGGCTCGTCGACTTGACTCCCGATAATGCCGACGCCCGCGCGAAACTTGCGGTGTCGCTGTACCAGCTAAAACGGTTTGACGAGGCACAGGCAGAGGTGCAAAATGCTCTCACGGCAAAGCCCGACATGCCCGAGGCATGGAATACTCTCGGACTGATCCTGTTGGAAAAACAACAGACTAACGAAGCGGCGGACGCCTTTGAAAAGGCGATCGGTCTGAAACCCGATTACACCGAGGCGGAGCAAAATCTCGCCCGTATCAGAAAGCAGACAGATGATAAAGGAGCACTTATAAAATGAAGCGACGCGATTTTGTGAGGTCGGCGGCGGTCGGCGGTTTGGCGATCGTCGGAACCAGGTTTTCCTTTGCGGCAGATCATTCCATGCCGGCGATCGAGCTTGAGGAAGCAACTGTCACATCGCTGCAAGTGGCAATGTCATCCGGAGCGGCCACCTCACGAAGCATCACTCAGGGCTATCTGGCGCGCATCGCGGACATCGACAAAAAGCTGAACTCGATCATTGAGCTCAATCCGGACGCTTTGGCGATCGCCGACCGAATGGACGCTGAGCGGAAAGCCGGAAAGGTCCGCGGGCCGCTTCATGGCATTCCCGTGCTGGTCAAAGACAATCTCGACTCGGCGGACAAGATGAAGACGACCGCGGGCTCGCTCGCTTTGGTCGATGCGCCGACGCCGAAGCAGGATTCGTTCGTCGTCAAGCAGCTCCGCGATGCCGGTGCCGTGCTGCTTGGCAAGACCAATCTCAGCGAGTGGGCAAATTTTCGCTCGGAACACTCGTCAAGCGGCTGGTCCGGCCGCGGCGGCCAGACGCATAATCCGTACATTCTCGACCGAAATCCGTGCGGCTCATCGTCTGGAACCGGAGCCGCGATCGCAGCGAGTCTGGCCGCGATCGGCGTCGGTACGGAAACCGACGGCTCGGTAATTTGCCCGTCGACGACGTGCGGCATTGTCGTGATCAAACCGACACTGGGATTAGTTCCTCGGTCGGGAATTATCCCGATCGCGCACAGCCAGGACACGGCCGGGCCGATGTGCCGCAGCGTCTTAGACGCCGCAGCTTTGCTGACGGTCATGGCCGGCAGCGACCCGGCTGATGCGATCACGTCCGCGGCAGCTATGCAGAAAAAAGACTATACGCAGTTCCTTCAAAAAGACGGTCTTCGGGGGATGAAGATCGGTGTCGCTCGTCAGTATTGGGGACGAAACGACAAGGTCGACAAATTGATCGAGCCGCTGTTGCAGGTTTTCAAAGATGGCGGCGCGACGCTTGTTGATGTCGAGTTTCCAAAGCTGCAGACGTTTGGCGACGCGGAGTTTGATGTGCTGCTTTACGAATTTAAAGCGGACCTAAATAAATATCTCGCCGGGCGCGGCGGGCAAAACCGCACGCTGGCGGACCTGATCGAATTCAATGACAAGAACGCCGATAAGGAGATGCCTTATTTCGGTCAGGAGATCTTTATAAAGGCACAGGCAAAGGGCGACCTGAATGAACGAGCCTACCGGCTGGCATTGCTGCAAAGCAAACTTGCGACGCAGGACGACGGCATCGACGCCGCGGTCAAGAAATATGGCGTTGAGCTTTTCATTGCTCCGTCCGGCGGTTTAGCTTGGTACACGGACCTGATCGGCGGCGATTGTGGCGTTTTCGAAAGCTCGTCGCAGGCGGCCGTTGCCGGATATCCGAATATCACAGTTCCGGCGGGATACGTTCAGGGTCTGCCGGCAGGTATGTCATTCTTCGGACCGGCATTTAGCGAGCCGACGTTGATCAAGGCAGCTTACGCGTTTGAGCAGGCGACGAAAGCCCGTAAACCGCCGCGATATTTGCCGACGTACGCGGCGTGAGGCTATTCGATCTGAGCGAGCCGGTTTAAACCTTCTAGCGTAAGGTCGGTGTCGACCGTGTCGATCAGCCTGATCTCGCGTGGCACGAGATCAGCAAAACCACCGGTGGCGATGACCATTGGTTTGTCTCCTAGTTCATTGATGACGCGGCTGATAAGGCCCTCGACCATCGCTATCTGTCCATAGACTATTCCTGATTGGATCGCTGTCTCGGTTGTGTTTGCGATGACATGCTCAGGCTTTTGTATCTCAACTTCGGGCAGTTTTGAGGCGGCCAGCGACAATGCCCTGGCGCTGACTTTCATTCCCGGAGCGATCAGGCCACCGAGGTATTCGCCATCTTTATTTACGACGTCGATCGTCGTCGCGGTGCCAAAGCTGACGACAACGCAGGGCTTTCCGTATTTTTCCGCAGCGGCGAATGCGTTCACAAGCCGGTCGGTGCCGGTCGTTTCGACATTGAAGCCGATCTTTAGCCCAACATCATCAGTCGAACGCACAAATCGCGGTTTGATGTGAAAAGATCTCTCGACATATTCGACGATAGCCTTCTCGACCTCGGGCACAACAGCGCAAACTATCGCGGAATCGACCTCGCTCGGCAGGTGTTCCCCGATCTCGGCCGCAATGTCGTCAGCTGTGTATTCGCGGTTCGTCGGGATCGAAATTTTAGTGGTGAGATTGTCACGGTCGAAAACGCCGAACTTGATCGAGCTGTTTCCGATGTCAACGGCGAGGAGCATTTGAATTGTACCGCCGGCTTCCAGCCCCGATGAATCGGGGTCTCGGCGCCATCTTGCCGCCCATGCGAGGCCAGGATGGCCTCACGACAGCCGCCAGGATGGCGGCGTTACATTAGCCTTGCAGCGGCAGTCCGTCGTAAACGACCTGCCAGCCGTTCTTTTTGCTCGTTCCGAGGCTGCGCGTAAACCATGTTATCGCAGCCGTCGGATCGTCATAAAACTGTATCGACGGCCGGTCTTCGCGCGGATCGACGCGGCAGACGGTCGATCCGTCACTGGCGGTTTTGACGCAAAGCAACGCGACCATCCCGTTCTTTTTCAGGACGGCCGTGCGAGTCGTAACGTCGTCGTCGTCATCGTCGAACTCGTCAAAATCTTCGCTTTCGTCGCCAAATTCCTCTTCGAAATCGAAGTCGGGCATGAACTCAAATTCGTTGCTCATTTTCGTTGGTAAAACTGATAGGAAAACTCTACACCGTTAGCCGGCAAAGTTCAATCGGTTCCTTTTCTGAGGCGCTGTACGTCGCCGGCTTGTACGATCATTACCGCACCTGTGTCTGTGCGGACTCGTAACGCCCCGTTTGCCTCAAGGCCGTCGGTGATGCCGGTGATCGAGCTGTTTTCGAGCGAGACGCGGACGCTCTTTCCGTCAGCGTATGTCGAACGGCGTTTCCATTCTGTGAGTATTGCTACCGGCCCGCCGGACTCGCGCAAAACGCCATAGAAATACTGGAGGTATTTAAGCAGACTAATTTCCAGCTCTGAGATCGCGACGCCACGCTTTAGCTCATCCTCGATCGAGGTCGCCGTTGCAGCGAGCTCGGGCGGGAAATTCTTTGACGTGAGGTTGATCCCGATCCCGACGACCACAGCCACGCCCGAGCCGCTTTCGCACATCTCAGCAAGAATGCCTGAGATCTTTCGCTCGTTTATGAGGACGTCGTTCGGCCATTTGATATCGGGCTTAAGACCGACCTCTGTTAAGGTGTCGTGAACGGCAACGCCGGTCGTAAGCGTGATCAGGGGCAGAAACTCCGGCTCGATCTTTGGCCTCAGGACGAGGCTGAGATACAAACCGGCGCCCGAGGGCGATTCCCAAACGCGGCCGTGACGACCTCGTCCCGCCGTTTGCTGCCTGCTGACGATACACAAGCCTTCTTCCGCGCCGTTTCGCGCGTGTCTCAGAGCTTCGGTGTTTGTTGAGTCGATCGAGTCGAAGCGGAAGAAAGTGAAGTTCATTGAGGTACGACAGGCTGTTAGCCTGTCGAAGCGGCAGACTGACGTTTGGTCTTACCGACCGAGCGCAGAGTCAAATGACCACCGCCAATCACGCCAATCAATAACAAGCCCTGCCTTCACAGGATTGTTTAGTATATATCGCTTAATCCTGTAAAACTCGTCATCGTTTCGGACTTGGTGGTCATAACTTTCAGCATCCCAAAACGGCCCAGTCCTTTTTAGCACAAGGTCGGCGTTTCGGGCGGTATAACCTTTGAGTGACTGCATTATGTTGCCAAGCGGAGGATGTTCACTGTAAAGCTTTGTCGAATGGGCGGCCTGAACCGACGTGAGCGAACGTTCGGTAAGAATCGGTTTGAAAAGTACATGAACATGGTTCGACATGATACAGAATGCAAAAAGTTCATATTCTTTTCCGTTTCGAAAAACGAGACTGTCATAGACGATTTTCGCAACTTCAACATCTTTAAGCCAAAGCGGGCCTGCTTTGCTACTGTCGAGCAAGCGCTCGAACTTCGCAAACCAGCTTCGATAAAACTGAATACGGGCATTCTCAATCTCCGATTTTGGATCGCGCGTTATCGCAAGTTCGCGCTCGAGCGCGTCCCGAGTGTTACGCCACTCGTTCAGTACGACTTTTGGTATTGCGCCGTACAATCGAAATGTGACGAAAAGGATTCCGCCGGGAGAGTGACGATGAGGGAGTTTTCGTCGGTAGAACGGTTTGTATTCGTATTTCATTTTCGGGATCCGACAGGCTAACAGCCTGTCGTACCTAGCTGCCAGAGGGAATCGCAATAATAATTTCGGCTGTCGAAGAAATTTTGCTTGATCGCAAAGCCGCTCTCGGCCGCAAGCCCTTCGATCATCGACTCGGTATACTTCTGCGAGACCTCCATGAAAACGGTTTCCCACTGATCGAACTCAAAGCACCGATCCAATGCATCGATCCGCACCTTTTGCTTCTCGCGACTGATGAGAAACGAGCGCGCCGCACATTGCACGGGTCGATACATCGCGTAATGCGACCACTTCTCAAGGTCAAAATCGCCACCGAGCTCGCGGTTTATCCGTGCGAGCAGATTCAAATTAAACTTCGCGGTGACGCCTTCAGAGTCGTCGTACGCGCGGACGATGACATGCGGGTCCTTCTGAAGATCAAAGCCAATGAAAAGCAGGTCGTTCGAGCTCATAACGGCGCGCAAGTCCTGGAAAAACTTGATCGATTGGTCGCGTGTAAAGTTGCCGATATTCGAGCCGAGGAACATCAATATTTTTCGCCGGCCTTCGCCATTTTTTAGCGACTTAAGAATATTGAAATAGTCTCCCTGGCGGGCGTTCATTCGCAGCGTGGGGAATTCGTCCAAAAATTTGGTTGTTAACGCGTCGAGAGCTTCGTTCGAAATATCGATCGGCGAATAGGTGATATCGGCGTTTCGTTTCAGAAAATGCGATACGAGGACCGCGGTTTTCGTTCCATCGCCGGCGCCAAGCTCGATCAGATCGAAAGCATTGCTGCCGTTAGCGAACGAGCGGAAGATCGCGTCTGCCTGTTGCTCAAATATCTCAAGCTCGCAGCCGGTCAAATAGTATTCTGGCAGCGTCATGATCTCCTGAAACAACCGCGAGCCCTCGTCGTCATAAAAATACTTTGACGACAGCTCTTTTGGGTGCGCCGAGAGTCCGCTGAGCACATCCAGAGCAAATTGACTTAGTTCCTTTCCGACGACGGGTTCCATTTTTTCTCTTCAAAAAAAAGTAAAAAGGAAAAAGTGAGAAGTGATCTATCAGCTATCAACTTTCATCTTTGATCTATTCCGAATTGGTGCTCGGCCGCCTAGCGGGCAAGCCTTATCCCCGCAAACTGCCATCTCAAGTGCGGATGGAAAAAGTTTCGATATGTCGGACGACTGTGACCTTCCGGCGTGGTGACAGAGGCCCCTCGCAGGACCATCTGATTGATCATAAATTTACCGTTATACTCACCGACCGCTCCGTCTGCTTTCTTAAAGCCCGGGTAGGGAAGATAGGCCGAATTGGTCCATTCCCAGCGCAAGCCCCAGTCGAATTCACCGCTGGCTGCCTCCCATTCCGACTCGGTCGGAAGCCGCATTTCCCGCCATTCAGCGTAGGCCGCGGCTTCGTAAAAGGAAACATGACAGACCGGAGCGTCCAGCGGCAGGGGCCTTAGACCACCAAGCGTAAATTGAAACCATTCGCCGTCCCGCTGGTGCCAATAAAGAGGCGACTCGACGCTGTTTTCATGGACCCAATCCCAGGCTTCGGAATGCCAAAGCTTATGATCGCGATAGCCGCCGTCCTGGATGAATTCGAGGAATTCAAGATTTGTTACGAGGCGCGTTGCGATCTCGAAATCATTTAAATAGACCTTGTGATGAGACAATTCGTTATCAAAACAAAAATCGTTGCCGGCGTAGCCGATCTCGTACATTCCTTCTGCTTTTTTCGCAAAGCTCTCCGAACCGGATTCGCTCTTTTCCTCGATCGCAAAGTCGTCGCGATAGACCGGAAAGAGTGGGTTCAGGCTGAAGGTATATTTCAGATCGGTGAGAAACAGTTCCTGATGTTGCTGCTCGTGGTTTAGGCCAAGAATGACGAGATCGCGGAAGCTTTGAGTTCCGCCTTCAGACGGCTTCGCGAGCAGACCATTCATCTGCTCATCAACGTATTTCCGATACTCAAAGATGCGATTTACGGTCGGGCGGCTAAGGTCGCCGCGGTGATCACGCGCGGTACGCGCACCGACAGAGTTGTAGTAGCTGTTGAAAAGGAAACCGAAACTAGCGTCAAAGACTTTGTAGTTGGGCACAAATTTTTTAAGGATCATCTCCTCAAAAAACCACGTGGTGTGAGCGATATTCCAGCGCGGCGGTGAAACGTCGACGATCGGCTGCGGAATGTAATCTTCGATCTCGAGCGGTTCACATAGCCTCTCTGTATGCGAGCGTACATCTTTGTAAAAGGCACACAGGTGCCCTAAGGCATCCATTTTCGGGTTACTCGCCTGCATGAAAACAATTAAATCAGATAATCGGCGAAAGCAAAAGAATCACTCAGCCGCCTCGAGTTTTAACAAAGATTCTTTGCAGATCTCGGCGAGGTACGGGTCGGGGCTTGAAATATATTTTGTAAGAATGCCAATCGCTCTTTGATCGCCGATGGCGCCGAGCGAAAATGCAGCTTCGCGGCGCGTGTCGTCGGTCTCTTTTGAATCATCGAGAACTCGAATGAGCGTGTCGACTGCGGAGCCAAAATGCGCGAGGAGATCGGCCGATGGTTTGGGCCCAATATCCTTGTATTTTTCGGGAAGGAAGTTTTGCGGGGTAACGACGCGGACCTTTCCCAACCGAGTGATCTGTGCGACCTGACCTATCGAACGCGCCGCAGCTCGGCGCAATAGCTCGGTATCCTCTGTCGGGTTTCTCTTCAACAGATCAACTAAAATAGGTATAGCAGCAGGATTTCCGACCTTACCAAGGGCGACTGCCGCAGCGGCGCGCACCTCAAGGTTCTTGTCTCGGCTGAATGAGTTTAACAACTGAGGCGCCGATGATGGATCGCCGACCACGCCAAGCGCGTACGCGGCCTCGCCTCGGACGAATTCATCCTTGTCGCGGAGCAGCGGCACGAGAGCTGCGCTTGCCTCGGTCTTCGGTAAAAACGTGACAGACGCAGTCGCGGTTGCACGAACGATCGGCGCATCGTCCTTTAACGCGGCGACGGCAATTCGCGATGCCTCTTCGGACCTAAGACCACGGATCTGCATCAGAGCCGTTCGTTTTTGTTCGGTGTTCCCAGATCTAAGAGTCTCGGCTAACGTGCCTAGGTCCTGAGCGGGCGTCTCGACAGCGATTACCGCGAGCAGTGCGAACAGCACGAGAGCGATGGCTCCAAATCTATCTCTCTGCCGTTCGTCCAGTCTCACTTGCCTAGAATGCCGCTGCGACCTTTTGGTGCCGTTCCCATTCGTTCACCTGGCGGGCGCGTTTATTTTCGTACGCATCCGCAAGCGAGACGATCAGCTCGTCGTTCAATAGGTTTTCTCTTGTTTGCGATCTTTCGAAGGAAGTCGAGTGGCTGGATCGTGAAGCTTTTGCTGCGTCTAATCGTTTGAGATCGGGAGCATTATCCGGTTGAGTTGGGTTGACCATCTTCTCGCCTCCTTTTATGAGGCAGACGGTCAATTGAGAACTTATCGGCTCCGGCGTTGACCGTCTGCGGTGTCGGTTTTTCTCATCATCAAGATCTTACTTTCGTTCACGCCCTAACGCGACTAAATAGAATAGCATACAAGGCAAGCGAAGCCAAGAAAGGGTGGACATCACATCAAACCTTGTATAAGATAAAGCGATGCGGTACCTCAAAAACGCTCTCGCCCTTAGATAGCCACCCCGCTGGACGCGCGGTCCGGCGAGCGTGGCGTAGCTCAGACACATTCCTTATCAAGTGAAACATAGTCGTTGGCGGATGAATATGCATATCCGTTAAACTAACGATTTACCTAAGGCGATGAGATCACGCCTGAGGCTTTGCAGAAGCGATCTGCTGAAAATGGACGAGAAATATTTTGCAAAAAAGATAGAGGCCAAGTGGCAAAAGAAGTGGCTGGAGGCCGGTGCGTTTACGGTCGGCGTAGACGACGAGCGGCCAAAATTTTATCAGCTCGAAATGCTGCCGTATCCGTCCGGGAATCTTCACATGGGCCACGTTCGAAACTACTCGGCGGGCGACGCCCTGGCGTGGTACAAGCGGCTAAAGGGACATAACGTTCTTCACCCGATCGGATGGGATTCGTTTGGCCAACCAGCTGAGGACGCCGCTGTGAAGCGCAAGGTAAATCCGCGCGAGTGGACCGAAGAGAATATCGCGATCATGCAGGGTCAGCTTCAGCGGCTCGGTCTGAGCTACGACTGGCACCGGCAGATGTTTGCCCACCGACCGGAGTATTACAAGTTTGACCAGTGGTTTTTCTTGAAGATGTTCGAGATGGGACTGGCGTACAAAAAAATGACGCAGGTCAACTGGTGCGAACACGATCAGGCGACTCTCTCGAACGAGCAGGCGAGCGGCGGCTTGTGCTGGCGGTGCGGAAATCCGGTCACCAAAAAAGATCTCCAACAGTGGTTTTTGCGAACGACGGCGTATGCAGAGGCATTGCTGAACGACATCGACGAGATCGAGGCAGGCTGGCCCCAAAATGTGTTAAAGAGGCAACGCGACTGGATCGGACGCTCAGAAGGAGCGTTTGTGGATTTCAAGGTACGAGTTACGCCTTTAAGCGTGAGCTCCGCGGGCGAAACAACGCCTGAAGGCGTCACTCCAAACGAAAACTACATCCGTGTCTTTACCACCCGCATTGACACGATCTACGGTGCAAACGCGATCGTCGTCGCCGCGGGACATCCGGTGATCATGCAGCATTTGTCGGAATTTCCGGAAGCGGTCCTGCAAAAGATCGCCGAGATCCGCTCCGACAAAATGGACCCGAGCGACTACGAGACCGATGCGCAAAAAGACGGCATCGATACTGGTCTTCGCGCGATCAATCCGTTCAGCGGCGAAGAGCTGCCCGTTTGGATCGGCAACTACGTGATGATGGAATACGGCACCGGCGCTGTGATGTCCGTCCCCGCGCATGACGAACGCGATTTTGAATTTGCGAAGAAGTTTGATCTGCCGATCAAGACGGTGATCGTGTCAGAACCCTCTGCGTCAGCGGAGGGTCAGTTTGACAGCGCAAATTCGACGAACTGGCCGCCCGCTAACGCAGGCGGTTCTGACTCGGCCTTTACCGACTACGGCGTTTTGGTTGACTCGGGCGAATGGTCAGGCAAAACGAGCGAGGACGCAAAACGTGAAATGACCGCGTACGCCGCCGAGCACGGCTTTGGTGAAGCCGCGACGACCTATCGCCTGCGCGACTGGGGAATTTCGCGCCAGCGGTTTTGGGGCTCGCCGATCCCGATCGTTTACTGCGAGAAGTGCGGCACGGTTTCCGAGAAATACGAAAATTTGCCGGTGCGGCTGCCGGACAGCGCGCCCATAACGGGGACCGGAGAGTCGCCGTTGTCAAAGGTGCCTGAATTTGTCAACACGACGTGCCCAAACTGCGATGGCCCGGCACATCGAGAGACCGACACGATGGACACGTTTGTCGATTCGTCGTGGTATTACTATCGATACACCGATCCGACAAACGAGGTGCTGCCGTTTGAGCCCGAGATCGCGGCTTACTGGACGCCAGTCGATCAATACATCGGCGGCGACGACCATGCGGTGATGCACCTGATCTACGCGCGATTTTGGACCAAGGTGCTGCGCGATCTCGGATTGGTGCAGTTCGCTGAGCCGTTCAAACGTTTGCTGACGCAGGGGATGGTCGTCGGCGAGACGTTTTTTGACGACGAGACAGGGAAGCGAATTTACTATCCGCCTGATACGGTCACCATCACTCGAGATGAGAAAGGCCGTGTCACCGGCTCCAGCTCAAATGACGGCAAACCGCTAAAGCATGCTGTAGAGCGGATGTCGAAATCGAAAGGGAACGGTGTCGACCCAGACGAGATGGTCGAGATCTACGGCGCCGACGCCGCTCGGCTGTTCATTCTGTTTGCCGCGCCGATCGAGAATGAGCTTGTCTGGAACGAGGCGGGCATTGAGGGAGCAGTGCGCTTCCTGCAACGCGTCTGGCGGCTGCTGTATCGGTGGCACGATGC
>Ga0207707_10002942_pt1 | contig 15168 bp, 10 predicted proteins | sample KBSC83BmetaG_FD_184336 | JGI IMG/M metagenome (GOLD analysis project Ga0207707, IMG submission 184336) | Corn rhizosphere microbial communities from Kellogg Biological Station, Michigan, USA - KBS C8-3B metaG (SPAdes) (version 2) | ecosystem: Host-associated > Plants > Roots > Rhizosphere ...
GACAGCCGGAACGAGCCGGGCGGAGTTGCTCTTGAGAACGTAGTCGACGGCCCCGTGCTGCAGAGCCTCGATGGCTCGCTCCTCTCCGAGCGTGCCGGAGACGAACACGAACGGCACGTCAGGAGCTTCGCGCGCGGCGATCTCGAGAGCCGCAAGGCCATCGAAACCCGGAATCGAGAAGTCGGACAGGATGATATGAGGCGCGAAGTCGCCCAGGGCAGCTCTGAAGCTCCCCTCTGAGTCGACGCGGACCGGCACACACTCGATGCCCCCGGCGCCCAACTCCCGGATGGCGAGGTCGGCATCGGCCGCGTCATCCTCGACGATCAGTACGCGTAGGCCCTTCAACATTGTTCTTCATTCAACAAGCAGCACGGGGTGAGTCTCCGCGCGGGGGCCCCGGGCGCGTCTGTCGTTCCGCAACGCCAGACGCGCCCACAGGCATGCCGGAGACTTCCGGGTGCTCCATGACGGACACTGCATCCAGTGGCCGGAATATCTCACCTGTGATAGCCGACAACAGTCGGCGGTGACCGCAGAGCGGCCGCGGCAGCCTGCTCAGCCGCAGGCTCAGTCGTCGCTGATGTTACGGAAGTCGACGCCCAGAGAGCGAAGCTTACGGTAAAGGTGGGTCCGCTCCATTCCGACGCGTTTCGCCAGCTGCCCGACTTTTCCATTGCACAGCAGAAGCTGCTGTTGCAGGTACGCCCTCTCGAACTGCTCGCGTGCCTCGCGAAGCGGCAGTGCCAGCAGATCCTGTTTGACGAGCGGCTCGCCAGGGGGAGCCTGCACCGCCAGCTCGCGCTCGATCTCCTCCAGGCGAATCTCCTCGGACCCGCCCTGAATGAGCAGCCGGTGCACGAGATTCTTCAACCCACGCACGTTGTCCGGCCATGGGTAGTTGCGCAGCCGGTTCTGCGCCGCGACGCTGAAGCGGCGAAACGGCAGGCCTTCGCCGTCGACGACCCGATCCACATAGTGTCGCAGCAGCTCCGGCACATCTTCCGCGTAGTCCCGCAAAGGCGGCACACGCACGATCAGCATGTTCAGATGGGCCAGCAGGTCGCGGCGCAAGCCTTCCGCTCCGGCGCGGTTCTCGATTCCAGGTTGCGCGGACGACAGCACGCGCGCGCCGAAGTTGACCGGCTCGGAGCCGCCGATGCGCGTAAAGCGTCCCGATTCGAGCACACCGACCAGCAGCCGCTGCGCCGTCGGAGGCAGGTCCTCGATCTCGTGAATGAACAACGTTCCGTCGCCGGCCTCTTCGAGCAGTCCGTGACGGCGCCCGCCGTTGGAGTCGTCCTGGCCGAACAGCCGGCTCTCGGCATCCGCCTCGCGCAAGCTGCTGGCGACGAGGGTCAGAAACGGCCGGCCCGCCCGGGGCCCCCGCTCGTGCAGATAACGCGCGAAGGCCTCGCGGCCGGAGCCCGGCTCGCCGATCAGCAGCACGGAGGAGGTGTTGCCGGCGATCTGCTGCAGCTCGGCGCGCAGCTGCTGCATGATCTTGCTCTTGCCCACCGGCACCATCAGCGGCGGGACCAGGAGCTTGCCGGACTGGCGGCGGCGTTTGCCCGCGTCCAGCGCGCGCTCCACGGTGCGCAGCAGCTTTGCGAGCGACAGCGGCTTCTCGACGAAATCGAACGCCCCGAGACGCGTCGCCTCCACCGCGGTCTCGACCGTCCCGTGTCCGGACATCATGACGACCGGGCAGCCATCGGTGGCCGTCGCCGACCATTCACGCAGCAGGCTGATGCCATCGACATCGGGCATCCAGATATCCAGCAGCACCAGGTCCGGCGTCTGCCGGGCGCGCGAAGCGCGGGCCTGCGCGGCGTTGGCGGCCACATCCACTTCGTATCCTTCCTCGGACAGGATCTCCTTCAGCAACCCGCGGATGTCCGCCTCATCGTCGACTACCAGGATATGTGGCCCACTCATGCCCTTTCCCTCCGCGTTGCTGGCTGACCCAGGGGGGGCCGCTCGCTGCGCTCGCGCGCTGCCCCGGTCGCCGATCGAGTGCTGTCCCTGACGGGCAGCACGACGCGAACGCGTGCGCCACCCTCGGGGCGATTGTCGGCATCGATACGGCCGCCGTGCTCTTCAACGATCTTCTTGACGATGGCGAGTCCCAGGCCGGTCCCCTTGGGCTTGCTCGTGACATACGGGTCGAACACCCGCCCCAGCAGCTCGCGCTGGAAGCCGGGCCCATTGTCACACACCGTCACGGCGGCGTAGGCCGCATCTGCACCCAATTCGAGCCGGGTGGCGACTTCCACCCGGGGACTGGGGACGGCTTCCAGGGCCTCGAGCGCGTTCGTGAACAGGTTATTGAGAATCTGGCGGACGCGGCCGCGGTCGGCTTCGATGCCCTCGATGGCCGCATCGAGCTCCAGCCGGATCGTGGCCCGCGCGTCCTGCGAGCGGTACAGGTCCGCCACTTCCGTCACCAGCTGGTTCAAGCTGAAGCGGGTGATCTTCATCTCCGGCGCGCGCGCGTACTCGCTGAACGCGTTGACCATCTGCTGCATCGTCTCGACCTGCTGCACGATGGTATGGGTAGCGCGCTCCATGATTTCCGCGTCGCGCGGATTCATGCTGCCCAGGAAGCGCCGCCGCATCCTCTCCGCCGAGAGTTGAATCGGCGTCAGGGGATTCTTGATCTCGTGAGCCAGGCGGCGCGCGACCTCGCCCCACGCCGCATCGCGCTGCGCCTGCAGGAGAGCCGTGATGTCGTCGAAGACGATGATGTAGCCCATGCCGCTGTCCTCCCCTGGCAAGGGGGTGCAGGCGCACATGAGCGTGCGGCGCCCGGCCTCGGCATCCAGATCCAGTTGCTCACGCCATTCCTCGCGACCGGCGGCAAAGCGGACGGCAATCGCCGCCAGGAACTGTCCGAGCCGGTCGTTGTTCGCGGCCAGCTCCGGCAGAGAACGCCCGGCGGCCGCGGACAGGTCCGTGCCCAGGATCCCTCCGGCGGCCTGATTCGCCATTCTGACGGTGAGCGTTCCATCGATCGCGACCACTCCCGTGGACAGCCTCGCGAGAATGACGGCGAGCCGCTGGCGTTCACGCTCCACTGCCTCGCGGCTCTGCGTCGCCTCCTCGTGCGCCCGCCGCAGTCGCTTCGTCATGTCATTGAAGGAGTGCACGAGAAAGCCCATCTCATCGCGTGAGGGCAGCGGCAGGCGCGTCCCGAAGTCCCCCTTGCCGACCGCGCGCGTTCCGGCGATCAGGTCCTGTACGGGACGCACGAGGCGCTGTGCCGAGAAGATCGCGCCATAGATCGCCGCCAGCATCGCCAGTAACAGCACCAGCGTGAGGGTGAGCCGGAAGCTGATTTTCAGAGGCTCGCGCATGGCCGCGAGGTCGCCGTAGTTGGAGTACGAGCGCTGCACGGCCTCGGACAGTTGCGCCAGCTGCGCCGGCACGGGGTAGATGGCGACGACATAGCGCGACTCGGAGCTGGCCTGCGAGTCCGAGAGCGGCGCGGCCGTGCGAATGAGGTAATTGCCGTCCGCCTGCGGCTCCAGGCTCACGTACGGTCGCAGCTGGGCAATCTGTCGCAGCAGATCCGCAGGAGGGCGCGAAGGCAGCGTCTCCAGAGGGTTCTCCAGACTCGCCGCGATGATGTCCTCATGATCGCCGAACAGCGCGATCTCGCGCGCGCCGAGCGCGCTGCGCTGCTGGTCCAGCCGTTGCTGAATCTCACCGTTCGCCGTGTTGGTGAGCATGCGCGCGAGCTGTTGCGTGCTGTTGGAGTATTCGCGCATTCGCAGGTCCAGCGCGTCGCGCGAGAGACTCAGCGCATTGCTCAGCCCCTGCTTGATCTCGACCCGGAACCAGCTGTCGATGCCGCGGTTGAGGAATTCCAGCGAAAAGAGATAGACGATCAGCAGCGGGGCGACGACCAGGACGCCGAACGTGGTCACGGTCCGGGCCGTCAGCCGCGAGCCGGGAATGTGCTCGCGATATTCGCGCACCAGCTGCCAGATCTTGCGCGCCAGCAGGATCGACAGCGCGATGACGCTGACGACGTTGATCAGCAGGATCCAGGGCTGCAGGCGGATGAACTCGGAGGAGTTCTGCACGCTCTTGCCCAGCAGCAGCAGCGAGCCGCCGGCGATGGCCCCCCACAGCACCAACAGCGCATAGCTGCCCCGGCGGCTCCACGTCCGCGGTTCGCTGCCTACACCGATAGTGACCATGAGTACCACTCGCTCTCGCGATGCCAATCGTTGGTCCAGAAGAGCAGCACGCGCAACGAGGACGGCAGGTTTCCGCGCCGTACACCCGCGCGCACGCTCACGAGGTAACTACCCCCGTCGAGCTGAGGCTCGACGATTATCGGCCAGCCATCCACTTTGCCGAGATAGGCCAACGCCTCCTCCAGCGTAGGAAAACTCTCAGTGTCGCCGCTGCGCACGTCGCGCACCATGTATCGATCGCTTACCGCGTGATAGGCAAGCTCGCGCCGCAGAGTGAGATTGACAATCGAAGCGTTGAACCAGAAGCGGCGTTCCCGTTCGATACGCGCATCCAGATCAAACGTCAGGGTGACCCCATCGCGCAAGGCTTCCCGGATGCCGGAGCTGATGGGGTATTCGACCCGGGCGTGCAGCAGGAACACGCCCTTGTCGACGTCGACATAGGCGGAACGTACCTCGAGCACGCCATCCAGCGCATCGGCAAGGACCAGTCCACCCCAGACTCCCAGCAACAGGAGGACGAGGCTCGAAACCCGGACTGCGGTGGCACGTAGCATGGATACAACGAAAGCGCGATCGGTTGCGTGAGTCGTGGGCGTGCCGAAAGACCCGTCTCAGGCTCCGGCCGTTGTCTTTTCGAGACAAGCATAATAGAACCCGTCGGTCCCTGCCTCTGCCCCGGGCAACAGCTGAACCCCGTAGGTCAGACTCACCGCGCCGGGCGCAAGCTCAGCCGTGGCTGTCGTAACCCCTTTCAGCGGCACCGGCCGGGCGGAAGGCTCGCACTCCAGGAGGTGCGCGACGACTGCCTCATTCTCCGCGGACATCACCGAGCAGGTCGAATACAGCATCCGTCCCCCCGGGGAGAGCATGCTGAAAGCGCCCCGCAGGATCTGCAGCTGGGTGGCGGCGAACGCCGCGATGTCTCCTGACTTGCGCAGCAGCTTGATATCCGGGTGACGCCGGATCACTCCCGTCGAGGAGCACGGCGCATCCACGAGGATCCGCTCGAAGGGCGTACCGTCCCAGAACGTCGCCGGATCTCGCAGGTCGCCCACTCGCAGCTGTGCGGCTCGCCCCAGTCGAGTGAGGTTCTCCTCGATCCGACGGACACGATCCGCATCGATGTCCACCGCAACGAGCCGCAAGTCAGGTGTGTGCTCCAGCAGATGCACCGTTTTTCCACCCGGCGCCGCGCACGCATCGAGCACCCTCATTCCCGGCTGGGGAGCGAGCAGCCACGGAACCAGTTGGGCGCCGGCATCCTGAACAGACACGACACCGAAGCTCCTGGACACGCCCGCGCGAGCCTCGGCCGGCCCGTCACCTGCGCGACCGGCGGCCCCATCGCCAGCGCTCAGGCCGAAGCCGGGAAGATCGCCGACCCCCACGGGTCTTTCGAGCTGAACGGCGGACTCGATCCAGGGCACCGCTCGCGCGCCGATTCCAGCGGCGTGCAGCTCTGCGAGATAGGCCTCACGGGTGCGGCGCGTCAGATCAACGCGCAACACCATGGGCGGATGCTCGTTGTTGGCCGTCAGGATCCGGGTGAACTGCTGCGGCCACATCTGCTCTATCTGGCTCGCCAGCCAGGCCGGGTGCGCAGTTCGCCTTGCGAGATTTTCATCCGCCTGCGCAAGCAGCGACTCGTGCTCAGCCAGGTAGCGGCGCAATACCGCGTTGACCAGGCCGGTCGCGCCCGGGCACCTGAGTATCCTTGCGGCATCCACGGCGGCCAGCACGGTGGCGTGCACGGGATTGCGTGAATACTCGACCTGGTGAGCGCTGACCACGAGCAATGCCCGGATCTCGTCGGGGACTCCCTGGGGGCGTGTTAGAAGCGATTCGATGGTGGGCGCCAGGCGCAAATACCAGCGAATGGAACCGAGCGCAACGGCGCGAACCGCTGCGGCGTGCGAACCTCGATCAAACGGCACGAAGTTGAGCGAGCGTCCGCCAAGCGCGACTTCGCTCACGACGGCAGCTGCGTCGGCGAGCGCTTTCGCACCTGGCGCCCAGCGAGAGGAGTGCAATCGATCGGGCCGTGCAGGCTTGTTCCGCGCGGTCTGCCTCATGACGCCTGACCGAGGCGCCGGCCTGCAAGGTCCGACGTGTTGGCCCAGTCACGGGCCGAAATGGGACGCCGGCCCGGCCTCTGTACCTCGAGCAGAGTCAACGCTCCGGCGCCGCAAGCGACCAGGACATTGCCATCGCGACTCACCGTGATCGTCCCGGGGGCGGCTGCGACGCCCGCAGGCAGCTCGGTGGCCGGGACCGTCAGGACTTTGTGGATCCGCAGCTGCTCGCCAGCGAACTGCGTCTCGGCAATCGGCCAGGGATCGAACGCTCTGACCTGGCGAGCGATCTCCGCCGCGCTGCGCGCCCAGTCGATGATCGCTTCCGACTTATCGATCTTGGCCGCATACGTCACGCCCTCGGCCGGCTGGGGGCGCGAGGCGAGCGAGCCCTCCTCCACTCCCTCCAGTGCTCTCAACAGTGCGCGCGCTCCGAGCTGCGACAGCGAATCGTGCAGCGAACCGGCCGTGTCTGCCTGAGTAATCGGAACAGCCTGCTGCAGGAGAATGGGCCCGGTATCCAACCCTGCGCTCATGCGCATGATGGTGATCCCCGTCTGCGGATCGCCCGCGAGCACGGCCCGTTGAATCGGAGCCGCGCCGCGCCAGCGCGGCAGCAGCGATGCATGGATGTTGAAGCACCCCAATCGCGGCAGATCCAGAACGGCCTGCGGAAGAATCAGCCCATACGCCACGACCACGAGGGCATCGGGCCGCCACGCAGTGAGATCCGCGCGCGCGGTTGCGTCCCTGAGGCTTTGTGGCTGCGAGACGGGGATTCCGTGTTCCACCGCGGCCTGCTTGACGGGGCTGGAAGCCAGCTGACGACCGCGCCCCTTGGGTCGATCCGGTTGGGTCAGCACGCCCACGACCGAGTGGGGCGAGCCGAGCAGGGCAATGAGCGCCGGGACTGCAAACTCCGGAGTGCCGGCGTAGGCGATGCGCACGAGGGTTGCTTTGGCGCGCGCTGCTTCAGAAAGCCTTGCGCGCCCCCGACGGGGTCCCGTCACGCGCGGCGCGCGACTTGCGTTCCTTCTGCAGCTTCTTGCGAATGCGCTCGCGCTTGAGGTCGGAGAGGTAGTCGACGAACAGCTTGCCCTCGATGTGATCCATCTCGTGCTGCACGCACACGGCCAGCGTTCCCTCGTAGTCGCGCTCGAACACCTCGCCGTTGCGATCCTGAGCGCGCACGCGGACCTTGGCGGCGCGTTGCACCTGGTCGTAAATGCCGGGAACGGACAGGCAGCCCTCCTCCGTCACCTCGACGCCCTCGCGCGCAAGGATCTCCGGATTGATGAGCACCAGGGGCTGGTTGCGCTCCTCGGACACATCGATGACCAGCAGTCGCAGCTGCACGTCGATCTGCGGTGCCGCCAGGCCGATCCCCGGCGCCGCGTACATGGTCTCGAACATGTCATCGATGAGGCCGCCGAGCTCGCCATCGAAGCGCCTCACCGGCAGCGCCCTCTCGCGCAACCGCGGGTCGGGGAATTCCAGGATGGTTCTCAGGCTCATGACGGTTCAGATTCTCGGAATGGCGCTCGAGGCCAGGCCGGGCCCATCGTAGCGGAAATAGCGGTTCCGGATCCGAGATTGGATGTCCGGGGGTACCCCTGCGGGCCCCGTGACCTAGCGCACAAAGTTGACATTAAATCGCATGGCAACGGGTTCGGCTCCATTATAAACCACTAAGATAGCGCCGCAGGTCGCTTGCCCCGCCTCGCACGCTTGAGGAGTGGTGGATGGTTTCAAATCAGTCCCTTGGCCCCCGCACGGTCGTGGGCCTACTGGCATTGCTCGTGTCGGTCGCCGGTTGCTCCTCCTGGGGGCACCGTCACGCCGACCAAGCCCCTTCGTCCGCCCCGCCCGCGGCTCAGGCCGCGAGTGAGGCCGGTCTGGACCAGGACCAGACGGCGACCGATGCCGCTCTCGCCGGTTTGCCTGCCCAGGCTGAGCAGGCCGCCGCAGCGCCCGCGCCTTCCAGCGACATCATCAATCCGAACGCGCCGAAGTCCTACACCGTCAAGCGCGGCGATACGCTGTGGGGCATCGCTTCGATGTTCCTCAAAGACCCTTGGTTGTGGCCAGAGGTCTGGTATATCAACCCCAAGGTTGCCAACCCGCATCTGATCTACCCCGGCGATGTCCTGACCCTGGCCTATGCCTCCAACGGCAGTCCGCAGATCCGTCTGCAGCAGGGGGGGCCGGCGCGCCTCGACCCGCGGCTGCGGAGTACGCCGCTGAATGGCGCGATTCCGACGATCCCCTATTCCTCGATCTCGGCGTTCCTGTCCCGGCCCACGGTCGTCACCAACGATCAGATCAAGTCCGCTCCCTACGTGCTCGCGTTCCGCGAAGAGCACCTCGTCGGTGGTTCTGGTCACGAGATCTACGTGCGTGATCTGAACGCCGCGGCCAACGAGCGCTTCACGGTCGTCCACCTCGGGGACGAGCTACGCGATCCGGATGACGGAAAAGTCATCGGCTACGAGGGGATCTACACGGCGACTGCGCTGGTGTCCAAACCCGGCAATCCGGCCAAGGCCGTGCTGACCGACACCGCGCGCGAAACCCTCATGGGCGACAAGCTCATCGCGACCGACATGAACGTGCCGGTCAACTTCCAGCTGCGTGCGCCGCAAACCGACGTGCACGGAAGCATCATCGACGTTATCGACAGCACACTGGCCATCGGCCAGTACGACGTCGTAGTCATCAACAGGGGCAAGCGCCACGGTGTCGACGCGGGAGTGATCCTCGCGGTTGACGAGGCCGGCGCCACTGTGGTCGACCGCGGTTCAGAAAAAGGCTGGATGCACGTGTTCGGGTCCTCGTTCGAGCACAAGGTCAGGCTGCCGGATGAGCGCGGCGGAACCCTCCTGGTCTTCAAGTCTTTCGACCGTGTCAGCTACGCTCTGGTGGTCGGTGCGATCACCGAGCTGCACGTCGGGGACACCGTCCGCAATCCATAAAGGCCCTCGGGACTGCACGTTCACCTCGGCGGGCGCCCTGTTGCGGCGCCCGCTCTCGTTTCCGGCCCTGGCTGCAGAAACAGCGGCAAAATAGCTCGCGCATGGGCCATTCGGCCCGGCGACGCAGCGCAGCCACCGGCTCACGCTCATGCGGATGGACGCGACCGCCATCCGTGCCGTTCTAGCGCGAACTCCCGCTCTCAACATCGAGCGCCTGCGTGCCCTGATCGAAGTCGCAGGGCTGGAGCATGTCCTCGAGCGAGGCGCGATCGCGGAAGCGCATCTGCCAGCGGCCGCCCACGCGTATCTGACATGTCCTGACACCGTCGCACTCCAAGCCGATCTTCGCTGGATCGAGCGCAGCAGCGCCTGCCTGATTCTCGCCGGCGAGCCGTCCTACCCGCCGCTGCTTGCCAGCATTGCAAGCCCGCAACCCGTTTTATTCGTTCTGGGTGATGCGAGCGCCCTGCTGGAGCGTCGGCAGATCGCCATCGTTGGCGCGCGCAATCCAACGCCGAGCGGCCGCGCCACGGCACTCGACTTCGCTGCGCAACTCTCACGCGCTGGGGCGGTGATCACGAGCGGAATGGCTGTTGGAATCGACGCTGCGAGTCACACGGGCGCACTCGCCGCTGGCGGTCGCACCGTGGCGGTCTGCGCGACCGGTCTCGACCAGGTCTATCCACGGCAACACGCAAGCCTGGCCGATAAAATCCGTGAGCACGGGGCACTGGTTTCCGAGTTTCCGCCCCGGAGCCCTCCGCGGCGTCAGCATTTCCCGCGCCGCAATCGCCTGATCAGCGGGCTGTCGGCCGGCACGCTGGTGGTGGAGGCCGCTCTCGCCAGCGGCTCGCTCCAAACCGCTGGATTCGCGGCGCGGCAGGGTCGCAAAGTGCTTGCCATCCCGGGCTCGATCCACAATCCGCTCGCGAGCGGCTGCCACGAGCTGATCCGCGGCGGCGCGCAACTGGTCCAGACACCCGCGCAGGTGTTGTCAGCGTTGGAATTTTCCCTTACTGGTGAGGGACTTGCATCTGACATAAGGCCTGTTGGACGGCGCGGCGCATTGGACAACCCCTATGAAATGCTGTTAGATGCCCTCGCTCTCGAACCCGCAACCGTCGATATTCTGGCCGAGCGCACGGGAATGACGTGTGCGTCGGTGGCGTCGATGTTGCTGATTCTCGAGCTCGAGGGGCGCATCGCGCCTCACCCGGGCGGCAGATACGGGCCCCTACCTTAAATGATGATGACCGGCAGCGTTCTCGACATCCTGATCTACGTTTTCGACCGCTATATGCTCGATGAGGTACCGGAAGTACCCGAACGAGAGCATCTGGCGCGCGACCTCGAACGCGCCGGCTTTGCGCAGGCGAACGTAGAGCGTGCGCTCGACTGGCTGGCGGAGCTGGCGAGCGAGCGGGATCGCTCCACGGAAGTGCTGGAGCAGGGCGCCGCGGGCACCGCGGTCCGCATCTTCAGCGACGGTGAGCTGGCCCGGCTGTCGACTGAGTGCCGCGGGTTCCTTTTCACGTTGCAGCGCTTGGGGATTCTGTCGGCATGGCAGCGCGAGATCGTCATCGACCGTATGCTCGCCTTGGATGCGGACGAGCTCGACACCGAGCAATTGAAGTGGGTCGTGCTCATGGTCCTGTCGAGTCAGCCGGGGCAGGAGGCCGCGTTCCAGCGCTTGGAGGATCTCGTGTCCACCCGCACGGGCGCGCCACACTGAACGCTCCCGCATTGGCGAACGGTCAATGGCAGATAACCTGATCATCGTCGAGTCGCCTGCCAAGGCGAAGACGATCAAAAAATACCTCGGCAAGGACTTCGACGTACTCGCCTCCTACGGCCACGTGCGCGACCTCGTGCCCAAGGAAGGAGCGGTCGATCCCGATCACGGCTTCTCCATGCAGTACCAGGTGCTGGAGAAGAACCAACGGCACGTGGATGCCATCTCGCGCACGCTGCGCAAGTCCAAGGCGCTCTTTCTGGCGACCGACCCGGATCGCGAGGGCGAGGCGATCGCCTGGCACCTGAAGGAAATCCTCAAGTCCCGTGGCGACCTGGACGGCAAGAACGTCCATCGTGTCGTGTTCTACGAGATCACGCGCAACGCCATTCGCGCCGCCGTCGCCGAGCCACGCGACCTGTCGCTGGACCTGGTGAATGCCCAGCAGGCGCGCCGCGCGCTGGATTATCTGGTGGGCTTCAATCTGTCGCCGCTGTTGTGGAAGAAAGTGCGGCGCGGACTCTCCGCGGGCAGAGTGCAGAGCCCGGCGCTGCGCATGATCTGCGAGCGCGAGGAAGAGATCGCCGCCTTCGTCGCCCAGGAGTACTGGACGATCGATGGCGAAGGCGCCCATCAGTCCCCGCCGTTTCCGCTGAAGCTCACCGAATATCGCGGCAAGAAGGTCGAGCAGTTCACCTTCGTCAACGCAGAGCAGGCGCGCGAAGTCGAACGGACCATCGAGGCCGCCGCCCGCGAGACGGCGCGCTCCTCCGGCGCCGCGCCCGAGGGCAGTCTCGGGACTCTGCGAATCATTGCGATCGATCGCAAGCAGCGCCGTCGCAACCCCGCGCCGCCGTTCACGACCTCGACGTTGCAGCAGGAGGCAGCGCGCAAGCTGGGTTTCAACGCTCGCCGCACGATGCGGCTGGCGCAGCAGTTGTACGAGGGCCTCGATATCGGCGAGGGCAGCGTCGGCCTCATCACCTACATGCGCACCGACTCGGTGTCGCTTGCCGATGAAGCGGTGAAGGAGATCCGCGAGGTCGCAGCGCGGCTCTATGGCAAGGACGAGGTCGCCGAAGAGCCACGCGTCTACAAGACGAAGTCCAAGAACGCACAGGAAGCGCACGAAGCGATTCGACCCACCTCCGCTGGCATCACTCCCGCGGACGTCGAGGGCAAGATCGATGACGATCTGTACCGGCTGTACTCGCTGATCTGGAAACGCGCCGTCGCCTCGCAGATGAGCCATGCCGTGTTCGACACGGTCGCCGTCGACATGCTCGCCGGACAGGACGGCCCGGAGCGCAACCTGTTGCGTGCGAACGGGTCCACACTGGTGAAACCCGGATATATCTCCGTCTATCAGGAAGGGACGGATGACACCAAGGCGGACGACGCCGATCACGTGTTGCCGCCCATGAACGAAGGCGATCTCGTCACGCTGCTGAAGCTGCGCGGTGAGCAGCACTTCACCGAGCCGCCGCCGCGTTACTCGGAAGCTTCTCTGGTGAAGGCGCTGGAGGAGCATGGGATCGGTCGTCCTTCCACTTACGCGACCATCATCTCCACGCTCCAGGATCGTGAATATGCGGAGATGGACAACCGCCGCTTCGTGCCTACCGACATCGGCAAGATCGTCAACCGCTTTTTGACCAGCCATTTCCACCGTTACGTCGAGTACGGTTTCACGGCGGCGCTGGAAGATGAGCTGGATGCGGTCTCCCGCGGCGAGGAAGAGTGGACGACCCCGCTCGGCAAGTTCTGGAAGCCGTTCGTCGCCCAGGTCGAGAAGGTCGACAAGAATGTGACCCGCGAGCAGGTCGCGCAGGCGCGCGAGCTGGGCAAGGATCCGGCGACCGGCAAGCCGATCACCGTGCGCATGGGCCGCTACGGGCCGTTCGTGCAGATCGGCACCAAGGATGACGAGGAGAAACCGCGCTTCGCCGGGCTGCGCCCGGGTCAGAAGATGGATTCGCTGACGCTCGAGCAGGCGCTGTATCTCTTCAATCTGCCGCGCACGCTGGGCTCGACCGCCGACGGCGAAACCATCGTCGCGAACATCGGCCGCTTCGGGCCGTATCTGAAATATGGCAGCAAGTACGTCTCGCTGAAGGAAGACGATCCCTACACGGTCACCCACGAGCGCGCGCTCGAAGTGATCCGCGCCAAGATCGAAGCGGATGCGAATCGGATCATCAACGATTTCGGCACGGACGGGATTCAGGTGCTCAACGGGCGCTACGGTCCGTATGTCACCGATGGCAAGAAGAACGCCAAGATACCCAAGGGCCGCGAGCCGAAGTCGCTGACGCTGGAGGAGTGTCGCGAGCTGATCGCTCAGGCGCCTGAGCGCGGCGGCGGGCGATTTGGCCGCGGCAGACGCGGGGCCCCGCTCAAGGCCGCGGCTGGCAGAGCGGCACCGGCTGCGAAAGCGGGCAACGGCGAGAGTGTCTCCTCCGTCGCGCCCAAAGCCAGCCCGCTGCGCGGAAAGAAGAAAGAGAGTGCATCGGCGACGGGGGCCGGCTCATCGCGGAGTGGTGCCTCACGAACAGGCCCACCGCGGGCCGACGCAAAGCCGCCAGCCGGCATGGAGCGCGCGCGGCCATCGCATGCAGCCCGCAAACCGGCGGCGCGCGGCGGCTCGCACGCGGCAGCGCCGAGCCATGCGCCTGCAAAGACCCCGGCGCGCTCGTCGGGTAAGTCACAGACCCACGCGGCCAAGGCTCAACCGGCCGTCCGCAAAACGGCGGCGGGAGCGAAGAAGCGAGCCCGCAAGCCGCTCTCTGCCAAACCAACCGCCACGACACGGGCTCGCGGCACGAAGTAGCTGGCGGGCGCGGCTGTTTCATCAGCCTCGCACGGCTATGGCGCACGCCGTGGCTCGCCCCGTAGTTCCCGTGCTCTCCGCGCTCGCCTTGGATTATGTCTAAACGAGCGCGCTTCGCGATTTCCCGCCGATCCCTTCGGCATTTGAATTGTCATAAGGCGGGGAGTAGCTTCCCGGACAGAGAGCCATTGGTCGTTCCGCCGCGTTGGCGCGGTTCGCCGGGCAACAACAAGACCGCTAGGGAGAAATTGCATGTCATCGAAGCTGCCCGTGCTGCTGGGAGCGTCGTTGCTGGGGGCTGCACTGGCGGCGCCGATGCCGGCGGTCGCCGCTGAGGGGGTGTATTCGATCGGCAATGCGGCGCAACTGCAGCTGCCGGCCGCGACCCCCTCGTCAAGCAAGATTTCCACCGCTCTGCAGGGCGCGCGCGGCCAGGTCGACGTGGTCGTGCAGCTGACTGGCGCGCCCCTTGCCGTCGCGAACGGGGCGGACTCCAAGCACGTCGGCGGCCGGCTCAGCCGCGGCGCTCAGATGGCTTTCACCCGTGATATCCAGACGCACCAGGACTCCCTGCTGCAGAAGATCATGGCGCTGGGCGGCACGGAGGTCGGGCGGGTACGCATCGCCTACAACGCGGTCATCGTGCAGGTGGACGCCTCGAAGCTCGACGCCATCGCGCAGAACCCGGAAGTGATGACGATCCGGGGCGTAGGCCGGTATACGGTGGCGGACGACTCGACCAATCCCTACATCGGCGCGACGAAGCTGCAGGCGGCCGGGATCGATGGCACAGGCGTTCGCGTGGCCATGTTGGACTCCGGTATCGACTACACGCACTTCGACCTCGGCGGACCCGGCACGGTCGCCGCGTATAAAGCGGCGAGCACGGACCCCACGGCCGTGCCTCCCTCGAACCTGTTTCCAACATCGAAGGTCGTAGGCGGCTATGACTTCGTCGGCGACGGCTGGCCCGGCACGACCGAGAATCCGGTGGCGGAAAAGCCGGACCCCAACCCGATCGACATTCAAGGCCACGGCACCCACACCGCTGACATTCTCGGTGGGCGCAGCAAGGATGGCACGCATGTCGGCGTCGCCCCCGGCACGCAGCTGTACGCCGTAAAGGTCTGCAGCTCCGTCTCGACTTCGTGCAGCGGCGTCGCCCTGTTGGAAGGCATGGACTTCGCGCTCGATCCCAACCACACCGGCACCATGGAAGATGCCGTCGACATCATCAACATGTCTCTCGGGGACTCGTACGGACAGGTCCAGGATGATCTGAGCCTCGCGGCGGCGAATGCCGTGCGCGCGGGCGTGATCGTTGTCGCCTCAGCAGGCAACGATGGAGACAAGC
>Ga0207707_10002943_pt1 | contig 15167 bp, 19 predicted proteins | sample KBSC83BmetaG_FD_184336 | JGI IMG/M metagenome (GOLD analysis project Ga0207707, IMG submission 184336) | Corn rhizosphere microbial communities from Kellogg Biological Station, Michigan, USA - KBS C8-3B metaG (SPAdes) (version 2) | ecosystem: Host-associated > Plants > Roots > Rhizosphere ...
CACGAGCTACGACTGCAGCGGAGTGCCGAGTTCGCCTCTGAGCTCCTCTTTCACCGTGGAAGCTGCGATGTCTGGGCGGCGCCGGACGATCCGTTTGGACGATCCTAGGAGAGCACCTCGTCGGCTTTCTCCGCGATGGCCATTGCAATCGCAACGGCTGCTTCCGCAATCTCTTTCGGGTTGTTCCCTTGTTGCAAAATGGCTGGGTTGTTAAATCTCCCCACCATGCCGCTTGCGATCTGCGATGCGGCCAATATCAATGTTTCAGTGTCCACTTGACGCTTCTCCTGCCTCAGTCACGCCTTAGGTTTCGGGCGTGACGCAGGTACTATAGTGATGGGGCCTGGGGAAAGTAGCAAAGAAGATGTTTTTCCGGATGGGTACAGCCCCCCAAACGATGTAAGGACTTCCATGGAACCGGCGCGCGTGCGCGCACAACTGAACCGGATTCTCGCGGGCGCAGCTTTTGTCGACGCGGAGCGCGCCCGCAGCTTTCTGCGATTTATCGTCGAGCGTGCACTGCTCGGGCGCACGGTGGAGATCAAGGAATCTGTTATCGCAGTGGAAGTGTTAGGTCGCAAGTCGGCGTTCGATTCAAAGTCCGACCCGATCGTACGCGTCGAAGCGGGGCGCCTGCGCGCACGGCTCCGCTCCTACTATCAGACCGAAGGAAGCGGCGATGACGTCTTGATCTCGGTGCCGACGGGCGGCTACGTGCCTGAGTTCACGGAGCGCCGGCAGGTCGAGGGAAGCAGGCGCCGCGAGGTCTTGCGACTTTCCATTCTGCCGCCGGAAAACGCGCTGCTCGATTCCTTTGCCATTTCTCCGGACGGACGCAAGCTTGTATTTGCGGCAGCTGTGAACGGGAGACCCATTCTGTGGATTCGGGAGCTGGACTCGCTTGAAGCCAGGCCCCTGCCGGGAACGGATTCTGCCTCAGAGCCATTCTGGTCGCCCGACAGCCACTCGATCGGCTTCTTTACCCCCTTCAAGCTGAAGACGGTCCAGGCCGCCGGCGGCCCAACTCACGATGTTGCAGACGTTCTGGTGGGAAGGGGAGGTACCTGGAATCGCGACGGAACGATCGTGTTCGGTGCACGGCCGCTCGGCACTCTGTATCGGGTGCCTGCGGCCGGTGGGACGCCAACACCGGTCACTTCACTCGATGCCGTGCGCGCGGAAGCGGTGCACGGGTTTCCTTGTTTCATGCCTGATGGGCATCACTTCTTGTATCTGGCATCGAGTTACCGCCGGGGCGAATCGTCGATCCGGCTCGGCTCGCTCGGCGCAACGGATTCAAAGGTGCTGCTGGGTGCGGTGACGAGCGCAATCTACGCTCCTGTTTTGGCTGGCCATCCTTCGAGTTTGCTGTTCGTGTCGCACGGCTCCCTCATGGCACAACCGTTCGATGCACGGAGCTTGGAACTTAGACGCGAGCCGACAGTCCTGGTCCCGAACGTGCGCTATCGACGCTGGCGCCAGGCGAGCATCTCGATTTCCAGCGAAGGTATTCTTCTTTATGCCGCGGGCATCAACGAGAGCTGCCGGTTCGGATGGGTCGATCGGCAAGGGGTGTCTGTGGCCTCCGTAGGTCCACCGAACGACTTTGCTGCCGACCCTTACACGTCCTTCAACCTTTCGCCGGACGAACGGCGCATTGCGATTCACAGGCACAATGACCCGGACTCGGTGCGGCCAACGATCTGGATGATGGACTTGGGGCGTGAGGGTGCGCTTTCCCGGTTTTCGGACCTGGGGCACACGCAACCGGAATTCTCTCCGGTTTGGTCTCCCGACGGCTCCGAAATCCTCTTTAGCCGGGGCGATGCGCGCGGCATGGATCTCTTACGCCAGACAATCAGCGGCGGAACGCCGCGATGCGTGCTCCATACCGAAGGACCGAAGTTCGTCACCGATTGGTCGGCGGACGGCTCCCTCGTCGCGTACAACTCACAGGCGCCGGACCTCCGATATCAACACGTGTGGATCGCCTCGGCGGACACGATTTGCACAGGCGAGCTGCGCCCTTTCCTGGACCATCCATACAGCGAAGGCAGCGCACGCTTCTCGCCTACGGACGGAGTCGAGCCGCCTCGCTGGATCGCATACACATCCGACGAGACAGGAAGACTCGAGATATATGTGCGGGACTTTCCCGGCGGTACGCACAAATGGCAGATCTCGAACCAGGGCGGTTTGCTTCCGCAGTGGAGGCGCGACGGGCGGGAGCTGTTTTACCTGCGGCCGGACGGAGCCATGATGGCGGTCCCGGTGGTCCACGGCGCCTCGCTTGAATTCGGCCCACCGAAACGACTCTTCGACACTGGCCTGCATCTACACTCCTATGACATCTGGATGAATCAGTACGCCGTGGCGAGGGAGGGGGACAAATTCCTTCTGAACCTCTCCATCGATCGATCACCGCTCGCGATTACGGCGGTCATTCCCCGATAACGAGCGCTCGGTGATCGGCGCGCCCTTAGCGTACGCACTACGTACGATACCTGAGCGTAACCTCTGGGTACTTCTCTTCTGCCTAAGGTCGGTGCCATCCTGAATCCTGGCGCTGAGCGGAGGTCACTATGTTGCACAAGCTTTCGGCGATGCTGCTGGCTGTGATAAGCACTGCATACGGGCAATCGGGTGGCGAGAAGGCCATCGCATCGAGAAATGCTCAGGATGAGGCAACCATTCGCGCGGGGTTGGCCTATGGTTTCGAAACGAGTTGGAACTCTCACCAACCCGCCGCGGCAGTGACCCGGGACAGATGCCACGATGATGCGATCTTCATCAATACGACTGGGGGCTGGGTCAAGGGCTGCGAGAATTTCGCCCAGATGATCACCCGACTTCACGCGCCGGGAGGTCCGTTTCACGATCACACGAGGCGTCACGTCGTCGAGGAGCTGCGGTTCATCAGACCCGACGTGGCCTTCGCAGTCGTCAAGACATTTGACATCAGACGGTCAGGCGTACCTACGGTCGGCGAGGAAACACGAGGCATCGTCATCCTGAGCAGGGAAGATGGGCGCTGGAAGGTCAACGCTTTGGAGAACACCAAAATCCAGGCGACGCCGGTGGGTACGCCTTAGATTCACCACTCCCCGGGCCAGCGCGGCAGATAGCTGACGGCACGTCGTCCTACTCAGTGGGCAGGAATGCAACCTCGCGCCACACTTCCAGTGGCTTTATTTCCGAGGGCGGCACCGCGAATGCGCCCAGATAGTCCGTAGGTGTGAAGAGCGCTCCATCGATCGCCTTGACGAACTCATACGGCCCGATGCGTTCGTTGCTGCCATCCGGATGCATCACGCGCAGATCGAATCGGCCACTACACTCGAAGCTGCGATGTTGCCGGCGCCCGAGTTGCCATAGACCTTTGTCGTAACTCGCGGCAATGGCATTGTCCGGACCACGCAGGGTGGAATCCGCGCAGATCCTGAAGTACGCGCCGCGCACACTCACCGGCGATTCGCCATGCACGGGCCGAAAGGTGAGGACGATCAATTGTCGAACTCGGCGAGCACTCCGAGCTCCGCCTCGATGATCTCCCCCAACGATCGGGCGGAGAGGCTGAAACCCGGGCGGATTCGGTAGGCATCGAAAGCGACCCAGATCGCGACCATTTCATCGACATCGAGACCCGTGAGTGTCAGGCACACTGCGGTACTGCCATCGCTGGTGATCCAGAAACTGCGTTGCATCGATTGCTGCCAGCGCCGGGCAAAGAACGGCTTGCCGAGCTGCTCGCGGATGTCGTCCGCGTCCGGCACTTCGTACAAAAGTTGGCTCAGGGCCCTCGTGTCTGCAACCGTGGCGCGTACGGAGGAAATCCTCGTCACGCTCATGAAGGGAGCTCCGCGCCACCGCGCAGTGCGGTGTCGCATCGGCGCGGGACATATCGATTGAGTTCCGCCGAAATAAGGCGCAGGCTGGACAGATTCTGAATCTGCCCGTGATGGCCGGAGAAGCGATCGGATGACCCCTGCCGCGGCGACGCTTGCCATCCGTGCTCGGTTGACGGGACACAGGTTGCCGTATGGGTCATTGTGGCGTTGCCTCGGAGAATACGGCGGTGGCGCCTCATGTGACGGATGCGGCGAGCGCATCACCTCCGCGCAGGCATCGTATGCAGTGGATTTCGCGCCGGGCGTGTTGCCCGAGTCGGCCCGGTTTCATCGTATTTGCTTCGAGATCTGGCAACGTGAATGCCAGGGGACTGCGCTGCCCTAGCGCCGGCATGCGCCAGAGCGCGGGTGTGCACTCCCTGTGTTTCACAAGAGTACCGCCGCTATGAATCTGACACTGATCGACGCGTTTGGAATGTTTGGCGCCAAACCCGGCAGCAAAAACGGGGCTCGTTCGGCAATCGCGGCCGACGGCGCCATGGTGCTCAACTGCGAGCAGGCCTGTTTTCGACATCCCGAGCGCGGTGTACTGCGCTACGAGAACCGGGTCTCTACAGACCCTGTCGTCACGAAGGATGCTCAGCTCCTGGGTCAGCACCTGACGCTGGCGCGCGATGGAGCCTTGCCGGTACGGATGGTCGTGAGCTTCTTCACCGACGGAAAGTCGGGGAACCGCCGCTGTCACGTGCGCCCCGATCTGGTTGGCAAGGTGGTCAGTTTCGATGGCGATCACTTTGTGGTGGACTTCGAGCGGCGAGAGGGAGAGTTCGAGCGGGCTCGCGCGGGCGCTCCCAAATGAGCGCTCATTCGGCATTGCGGTACGTTGCCGCAATGGCATAGGTCAGTTGCAGCTTGCACGGCCTTTTGGCGCCGAGCCGCTCCGGGCGCTGACCGTGGCATTCGAGGACGCCGCATGCCTTTCCACCCTTATTGGTAAGGGCGGCGTCTACCGCGGTCGTAAGATCGAATCCTCCATCGCAGTCTGCATAAGGACACGAGAACTCGAAGAACGCGCGGGCGGCTGGATGCAACACGTGCGACTGGGCCGCTGGCGTGTTCGGCGATGGGCTCTCGAACGTCAGCTCGAGACGCAACTGCTGAAGAGCCGGATAGGCGACCCGAAGTACGTTCGAACCCGCGCGGTCGCGGCGTAACCGATCCGCGCGCTCCTGGCGGGAACCCTCAGGACTGGATGAGAGTCTCATGACGTGGTCTCGGGAACGGGCACTCCGGGACCGACGGATTCTGCTGCAGCGCTGTCACCACTGGCCTCGTCTGTAGGGTTGACGCGTGCTGACCGGCGTTGCTGCTTTTCTTCCTGACGGGCCTTGCGGGCGCGTTCCTTCTGCTGCTTGACTTGCTGATGGTAGGTGCGTCTCGACATGAGCTCTCCTTTGGGAAGCGCACGGGAAAATACGCCCAGCCCCCGCTCGTTTGGAGCGGTCGCGGCGGGTGGCTGGCGGTATGGGACAGGCGAGTCAGTAACGGCGCGGGCCGCTGCCGCGACTGTGTCTGCCCGATCGTTGCCGATCCTGGGCCTCGCTGACCTTCAAAGACCGTCCGCCAAAATCGGAGCCATTCAGGGCTTGCATCGCGCGCGGTGCGTCGAGTTCGGTCACTGCAAGGTACTCACGCTTGAAGGGCCCAAGTGGGCAGGTTGTCCCTGCGGCCTGGATCGCGGAGCTTTGCGAGGTGGGGACATCGGATATGGCGGCGCCTGGAGGGCGCTCCGGACGGCCGATGTAAACAAGGCCAAAGGTCACGAGCCGGGCTTCACAGTACAGCAGTTCGAGCGGTTCTGCCTGACTTTCTGCCCGAGCGCAGCCAAAGCTCCTTTTTGTCGGGAATTCCCGCAGGGAGATCTCGTTGTGGGTGCACGAGAGATCGCCTGTGCTTACCCACGTGTCCGTGGCACCCCGATCGTCGCGCGCATTCGCAATCTCGAGGCCTGCGGGAACTGAGGGCGAGCACCCAGCATGTGCGCTGGCGGGGACTGCGCGAGTTAGAACGTCAGCGAAACATTCAACATCGGCCGTTGAATGTCAGGGCGCGTGCTGCACAAGTTGGCATATGACGACGAAAGTGACCGCAAGGCGAAGGCGCAAGCGTGATTCAGCAGGCCCGCAAGCTTCCGCTCTTTCGCCGGCGGCCGAGCAGAATCGGCAAGCCGCTGCCCAGCAACAACATCCAGGTGCTCGGTTCGGTGACGGCGGCCGCTTCGGGAGAGAGGTTCACGAAGCCCCGGTAGGTCCCGCCATCGCTGAGGGTGTAGATGAACTCGGCGAAAGTCATGGCTCCGACGGGGGTGAAGCCGGAGACAATCCAGTCGTTGCGGGTGGGATCCACCATGCACCATCCAAAGGGGCTGCAGGCGGTCCCAAAGTTCACCCCGTCCAGCACGCCGTTGGAATCGAACTCGAGCGCGCCCGTGTTGGTCGCCACGGCCTGGTCGTAGGCGATGCCGTCCCAGGTAAATGCAAGACCGCTCAGGAGCGCTGCGCCAATCACCACTCCACCCCCGTCAGGGATGATCGAGGTGTCGAAGGTAAGGGAGCCCGATGCGGTCACGTTGGCGAGCGGGCCATCGATGCCGCCGTTTGCCGTGAAGTCCCAAGTGACCGGTGAGGCTTGCGACGCGAGGGGCGCTGCGAGCGCGACGATTGCCACGAGCGACAGGATTCTGTTTTTCATTGTTCTTTCCTTTCACTTCCCTTACAGATCGTCCAACCAGAGCGGCGCCGAGAGGGTATCAAAGTGTGACGGGCGTCACGTCCCTACATGACATAAGCTTCCCGGTCGCCGATGGACCCGAAGCTTGGCTCTCTTGTAGCATCGTCCTCCTGCACCAGAATAACTAGAACGGTCGTATCGTGGCAGGATGCACACGGGGCGGAGCACGCCTGCGGCTCCCAAAGGGCACGAGGGCGGGCAGTGGCCCGAGAGTCTTCGGGCTTGCGACTCTGATGCTCGGCGCTCTGTTGGCGAACGCTGCCACGCAGGCCGGCGTCAACAAATGGACGTCGCTGGGCCCGGATGGGGGAGGGATCTCGAAGATCGTCCTTCCGTCGGCACCGGGATATCCCCTCTATGCGGCTGCCGGCTCGGGATTCTTTCGCTCCGCCGACGGCGGTAGCCACTGGTTGCAGAGCAACGACGACGCTGCACCCTACGGTGAGGATTTTGCCGTCGATCCACAACATCCGGATCGCGTTTATCTGGTGACGCGTCTGGGTCCTCCGCGCGTGCTGATCAGCGTGGACGCGGGGGCTACATTCTTCACGTTCTACACCTTCCCATCGGGCACAGCGGCCACGACCCCGGTCGGAATTGCAGTGAGCGCCGACGGCAATACGTTGTACACGGCGAATCGCGGAACGCATTCGAATGAGATCCAAGTGTTTCGCAGCACGGATGGCGGCCAGACGTGGCTGCAAGGCACGACCCTGCCGGCCACTGTCGATGCTCAAGGTCCCAAGCCGGGCGGCCTGCAGGTGGATCCTTCGGATTCCAAGACATTGTATGTCGTGCAGCGCTTCTCCCTGCGAGTCACGCACGACGGCGGGGCCACATGGTCGGACATCACTCCAGTTCCCGGAGTGCTGGACGGTTTCGCCATGGATCCCGGCGACACCCGGAAACTATGGGTCGCCAACCCATTCGGTCTGAACCTCAGCACCGACCGCGGAGCTACGTGGTCGATCGTGCAGAGCGGGCCGAAGAGCGCCGTGACGCTCGATCCAAGCTCGCCTTCCATCGTTTACACGGCTACTTACGACGGCGTCGTTCTCAAGGGTAGCGCAGGGACGTGGACGGATATTTCGGGAAATCTGGGCTCCTACGCTCCGAATGCGATCGCGGTGAGCCCACAGGACAGTTCGAGGCTCTTTGTCGCCAACGTCGGCGCACTCTGGGCGAGCACGAATGGGGGTGGCAGCTGGGTGCGCAGCGACACGGGGCTGGTTGCGTCGTACGTTGCATCGATTGTTCCGTCGAGCGTTCGCAATCGCGTCTATCTCGACGGTGGGTTTATCGGCGAGCTGCAGGATGGATCCGACGCGGTAACCGTGCTGAACGCAGATACGCTCTTCCAGGCGCTCGGCACTAAGACTTCGAACCTCGATGTGATCGCGCCCGTGAGTGAACCGAGTGGCGGACTGATCGCTGCAGCCCAGGATCATCTTGCAATTACGGTAGATGATGGGCTCACGTGGAGTCCGCTCTCGTTCCCGGCTATAACCAATGACGCTGTCTTCGCCGTTGTTGCGACAACGACATCTCCTTCGGTCTACTACGTCAGTACGGAGCTGACTCTGCAGAAATCGGTCGATCACGGCGCGACGTGGATCCCGATCAGCGCCGGACTGCCGCCCGGCAACGCACCCGGTGTGCTCGCGATCGCGCCTGGCAATCCGAGGATCATGTACGCGGGCCCCCGGACGCCTTACCTGTCGAACTTCGGAGGGTCCGGAGTGGGCGTGTACAAGTCGACCGACGGAGGCGACTCGTGGGCCCCTGTCAATGCCGGAATCGAAACCAGCCAGGTTGTGGCGCTGGCCGTTCATCCTGCGCTGTCGGACATCGTCTATGCCGCGACAGATGAGGGATTGATGAAGACGGTGGACGGTGGAACCACCTGGACGCGATTGCTTTGGAGCGGAGACGCCCTGAACGAAATCTTTCCTGCGTCGGTGGCCATCGATTCAGCCGACCCCAATACCCTCTATGTCGCAGGCGGCCTCTTCAGTGCTGAGGTGGCCCGTTCCGCAGACGGCGGTGCGACGTGGACACATCTCACGTCGCTGGCCGATCCCGTTCCCTGGATGCCAACTTCAGTTGCAATCGATCCCGCGCGCCCTGACACGGTGCGTATCGGCACGGCCAGTGCTGGAGTCCAGCAGATGAATCTGCAGCCCGATCTTGCGATCGATGCGGATCCGTTGGCGGTCGACTTGCCGCTGGGCGTACCCGTCCCTTACTCGATCGAAGTTCGAAACCTCGGACACCTGCGAGCCACGGGGGTGACCCTCTCGATTCAGCTACCGGCCGGGAGTGCCGATGTCGTCGCGACCCCGAGTACCGGAACCTGCAGCGTTGTCGCCTCCGGCATTACCTGCTTAGTGCCTCAGCTGATTGCTGACACTCTCACGGTGACAGGGTCCGTTACCCCCTCAACGGTAGGTGCATTCAAGATCACGAGCTCTGTGAGCTCAGATCAGGTCGATGTCGATTCGACCGACAACATGGGCGCACAGTCCAGCTCGGTCTCGGCTCATGCGGATCTTGCGGTTTCCCTCACCGGTCCGGCAGTAGGGGTCGCTGGGGCGTCACTCCAGTTCGGCCTCACCATCTCGAACTCAGGTCCCAGTCCCGCCTCGGGTGTGCATGCCACTTACACCGTGCCTGTAGGTATGACCATCGACTCGTTTTCTTCTCCGACATCCGGTTGCTCGAAGACGAGCACGGATACGATCGCTTGTGACATCACCTCGTTGAACTCGGGGAGTAGTGCAGCGCTGACCGTTACTGGAACGGCCGCCACCGCGGGCACGTATGTCCTAACATCGGCTGTGTCCGGTCAGGTCACCGACAACGTGTCGGCTAACAACACTGCATCTCTGTCTGCAACGATCAGCGCCAGCGCAGGCAGCGGCGGTGGCGGAGGAGGCGGCGGCAGTGGCGGCGGAGCCAGTGGTGGTGGGGGCGGCGGAGGAGGCGGTGGCGGGAACCTGTCGCCACTGTTCCTTCTCGGTCTTCTCCTGCCCGGAATTGCCCGAGCTCGGAAGACACGCTATATCTCGGCATCATTACCGCAGCGCGCGGTTCGTACGGGAGTCCGACATGCCGAAGAATGGTTTGCTTCCGACCATCGCCGCTCTGCTCCTGTGCCTCGCGCTGAACGTCTCGCTCGCTAAAACGGATGCGCACTACAGACCCGGCCAATCTTTCCGGGACTGCCCCACGGCCTGTCCGGAGATGGTCGCCGTCCCTCCGGGAACTTATTTGATGGGTTCGCGCGAGGACGATCCTCACCAGGGCAAGGACGGCGAGGAACAACCGCAGCACCGTGTCACCATCGGGTACGCATTTGCCGTCGGCAAATTCGAAATCACACGTGATCAGTACGCGCGCTTTGCCAAGGAGGTACACCTCCGTGATCCCGATGGCTGCCGCGTTCATGAGCCGCCTCATTGGCCGAAGGCGCTGGGGCGGAACTGGCACGCGACTCCGTTCCGCCAATCGGGTCGCGACCCGGTCGTGTGCGTCAGTTGGGAAGAAGCTCGCGGCTACACGCAGTGGCTGAGTGAGAAGAGTGGGCACTCCTATCGGCTGCTGTCCGAAGCGGAATGGGAATACGTCGCACGCGCGGGCACCACCGGCGAGGCATTTTGGGGAGACGACGAAAAACGCGATTGCGAGTATGCCAACGGCGTCGACTCCACCCTCGTCGCACTGTTTCCCGGTTCGAAGTGGGAAGACGTCATTCCTTGCCATGACGGTTACATCAATACAGCTCCCGTGGGGAGCTTCAAGCCCAACGGATTCGGGTTGTACGACACGGCAGGGAATGTCTTCGAGTGGACTGCCGATTGTCTGGTGAAGAATCATGCAGGGGCGCCAGGCGATGGCTCTGCGCGGACTGACGGTGATTGCTCGAAGCGAGTGAACAGAGGAGGCTCATGGACTTCAAATCCAACCGGGCTCCGCTCCGCACACCGGGGATGGGACGATGCTTCAACGACTCGCGTTGTCGATCTCGGCTTGCGTGTTGCGCGAGACTTGTGATGAACCACGGTAGGCATGAACTTTGAGATAGACACCGGGCCCGGAATCTATATTCGGCTGTCGTGGTATGGTATGCCGCGAGTGCAAACGTGCCGCCCGGAACCGGGCCGGAGGCTGAAGATGAGACTTGCGATTGGCAACCGGACGGGTCGCGCCGCGTGGCTCAAGGCGATTGCGGTCTCGATGATCGTCGTGTTCGCGGGCGCGTTGCACGCGGCCGATAAGTCGGCGGCGCCCGCTCCCGTCATCGACAACGACCGCGTCGTTGTCTGGAACCTGCATTTGAACAAGGGAGAGGCGGGCCCTTACACCCCGAAGGACCTGGACACGGTCGTGGTGTTTCTCAAGGGCGGCAGCATTAGATCTGAATCGTCCGACGGGCACGTTCACCTCGAGAAGCGACGCGCCGGCGATGCCGTCTGGGTGCCCAAGGGATCGCCTCTGCGGGACACACCCACGTCGGAGGAACCTGTGGACGAGGTGGTCATCTCCTTGAAGGACACGCCGGTCGAGCCGCTGGTGAACTCGTCCGGACTTCCACTGGCCTTCCCGCGGCCGGGATCGAAGCAGGTTCTGGAGAACGCCCGTGTGATCGTCTGGCAATACTCCTGGGTTTCCGGTCGGCCCACGCCCATGCATTTCCACGACAAGGATGCGGTCGTCGCGTTTCGGGAGGAAGGCACTCTCCAATCCGTGAGCCCGACGGGCGAGCGCACCGCCAACACCGCCCATCCCGGCGAGATTCGCTTCAATCCCCGCAATCGCAGCCACTCGGAACAACTGATCTCCGGACGCCAGAGTGCCGTGGCCGTCGAGCTCAAATAACCGGAACCGCGCTACAGATCGCGCGTCCGGCGGACTCCGTGGGACGCGGCAACATAGACGACATATGAACAGAACATGAACCGATGTCTGTCGGTAATTGGCGCCGGCCTGAAGCGTCGCAGGCACGCGATATGCGGAGTATCCAACATCCGAACGAAGGTGGACCGTAGAGGATGCCCGAGGACTCCCTGCAATGCGAGTTGCGTCAGCGTGCGAGGCAACTCATCGGCGAGGGCCGCTTGCCAGACCAACATCCGATCCGGATTTGGGGTGGCAGCGGCACGGGCGAGCAGTCGTGCTCGCTGTGCGAGCGCGTCATCGAGCGGGACGAGGTCGAATATGAGCTCGAATACGGTCTCGAGACGGGCGTGCGCATGACCCGATTCCACTTCCTGTGTCACGCGGCGTGGCAATTGGAATGCACTCGGCAAAACGGTGCTCAGAGGAGCGCGGGGTAACCGAGCCTCGGTCTTGAGCGTGGTTGCCTTGGGCACGGATGTTGCGGGCCGTCGGGCGGCTGCGACACACTCGGGAGCGGTTTCATCCGATATCGTCTTGGCTCGAAACATCGACATCTTCAATCTGGTGACCGTCCTCGATGAGCTGCGCGAGTCGTACGACCTCGCCAAACAGGCGCAGCTCCCGGAATTGCAGGCGCACCTCATGCTGGCGCGCCGCCTTCTGCTCGCGACCCTGCGACACAATGTCGACCTGCACAGCGAACTGTTCGATCTGCAAGCAAGATTGGCAGAGTCGCAGGCGGAAACAGAGCGGTTGCGTGTGAGCGGTGACTCTGCCTTAGCGGAGCTAGCGATTCGCGGTACCGCCTCCAGGCTGTCTTGAGCTAAACCCCTGCAGCTCGGCGTGCACGCCGGCCGCCGGGCTAGTGCGTCATCGCGTAAACCGCGACGTTGACGCCCAATCGCAGCGCGAGGTTCGCCTTGTCGGCGGGATACCTCACGTCATCGGCCCACTGCCAAGCGTCCGCTACGTCGTTGTTGAACGCGATGAGCACCATGAGCCGTCCATGGTCGTCTGACACACCGCGCCAACGCGGAACTCGGCCTCCCGCGAGAGAACCGTCACCGCCAGCCATCAGTGAGTTCATGTTGGGGATTTGCACCGCAGTCATGTGCGGGAGGTCGTACACCGTGTGAAAGATCGGGTGATCGTCGGTGAGATCGACCACAGGCCGGTCGGGAAACACGCGTCGCAGACTCGCAGCGAAGCGTTCCCAGTTGTTCGTACCGAAAAAGCTGTCACAGAAGATGAAACCGCCGTGCAAGAGATACTCGCGGAGGGCTACCGCCTGACTGTCCGTCAACTCCCAGGCCTGGGCGAGACCCACGATGAGAAAGGGCCAATAGGCCGCGTCGCCGTCATCGAGATTCACAGGCTGCTCGACTGCACGGACGTTGGTGCGGCTCAATCGCCGCAAAATCTGGATCATAGTGCGGTCGCCGCGCGGGTAGTCGTCCGTCCAGCTCGTGCCTCCTTGACGCCAGTCACCGCCGAAGAAACCGAAGCCGGGGCTGGGGTACATGAGACGTCCGATGACGAATTCTCCCGGCACTTTCCAATCCGGCGGCAGCGGGGCGTCGGCGTCTTCGCCTTCGAAACTGGGATAAATGCGGAACTCACGGGGCGCCGCCGGCCTGTCCACGGCGAGTAGGGGCTCAGCGAAAGTGAGTATCGCGGCCGTGACCGCGGCAACGGCGCAGAATCGGCCTGGCGGTACGGCCATGGGGACGCGTCCTCCGGTGCTGCCGCGTAGTATGCCCCGGATGAAGTGCGAGCTCGGGGCTAGTCGGCGAGTCGTTTTCGACTCAGCAATGCCTCGAGCGAGACCAACCAGCTTTCGTAGTAGCCGCGGGTCGGATGTTGCGGATCGTTCCGCTCCGCTTCGGAGATGGCCTCGGTGAGCTGCTTCTGAAAATCATGCCATTCGAAGTGACTGCCTTCGGCGAGGCTCACCGCGATCGCAAACGCGCGTCGCTCCCACTCATCGTGGAACACCAACTCACCGCTCTTGCGCGGAAGGGCGCATGGGCTGGGCATTGCGGCGATACCGGGGCTCGAGAGTTGCTCACCGCTCATGAAACCTGCACCTTCTTCACGCCTATCATGGAATCCCGATCGATCAATTGGGCGAGCTGCGCTTCCGTCAGGTGCTCGGTGCCTGCGGGACGCTCCGGAAGTACGAGGTACCGGATCTCGGCGCTACTGTCCCAAACGCGCACCTCGACTTCGCTCCCGAGCGTCGTGCCGAACTCCAGCAATATGCTGCGAGGATCGACGACCACGCGCGACCTGTAGGCCGCATCCTTGTACCACGTGGGGGGCAGTCCCAGAACCGGCCACGGGTAACAGGAGCACAAACTGCAGACGACGACGTTGTGAACTTGCGCGGTGTTCTCGACGACCACCATATGCTCGCCCTGCAATCCGCCAAACCCCAGCTCGGCGATGGCGGCTTTCGCATTTTCCAGTAACCGCCGCTTGTAGTCCGGGTCTATCCAGGCCCGCGCGATGACTTTGGCGCCATTCATGGGCCCCAGATCGTTCTCGTAAAGCTCGACGAGCTTGTCGAGCGCATCCTTGGCGACGAGACCTTTCGCTATCAACAGCGATTCGATCTTCGCCACTCGCTCGGTCAGCGCCCGGTTGTGCTCGGCAGAACGTTCGCTACTGCTGTACGGGCTTCCGCGGGCCTTGCGATGCAGATCGTCATGCTGGCTCATGAGGTTATGGACCTTGGCGCAACGGTTCGAGATAAGACTCCCACAAGTCGACATGCACGCAGTCGCGCCGGCTGACGTTGTCGCCCCAAAGTTCCTTCGCTTCGAATCTGACGGTATACAGCGGTTGCGCGTGTTCGCCCTTATCGTGGGCGACAGTATCGGGGAATACGTGACTCCCATGAAGGGCCGTCACGACACCGACTTTTCCACGCGCATACCTCATGAGCCGGGTGTGCCCCGTCGCTTCAATGTTGCGCGCACGCACCTGGGTGCCAACGCCAAACGCCGGTTTTACAGGCACGTCGCGATTGGCAGGCATGCCGCCGCGTATCAAGCCTTCGATCATCTCGGCGTTCGGCGCCGGGTGGGGCGGCGGTTTGCGATGATCGACCCGACCGGTCTCGAGCTCCCGGTCGGTCACGTAGCCGAGATCCTTGGCGATCGTCGCCAGCGCTGCGATCCAGTGCTCGTAGTAGCTCGTCGACAGATACTCGAGGGCATCCATGCGCTCGATCGCGTGCCGCGCGCGATCGACGGGTCCGAGAAACGCCAGTGAGGCCATGTTCAGCGCGAAAATGCGCCTCTGCCAGTCGTCGTGGAAGACCGGCTCGTTCTTCTCTTGCCGGACCGGCCCGAAGCCGGTCAGTCCGCCCAAGTCGTGTATGCCGTTCATCGGTGTGTGCCGTCATCGGATCGCGCGGGCGGAGGCTACGTTGCGTCCCTGCAGCGGTTCGCTCCCGCGTCCAGCGCAGAGTGTAACTCAGCCGTGGCCCGCCTGGGCGTTGCAGCCCCGGCAACCGCTCAGCGGGAATGAATCTGGCTCGGACAAACTCGAGTCGATTCGTTCCCGGTGGGTAATCCGACATGAACGCACCAGAGCACGCTGAGCACGCCGCAGTAGTCTCCGATA
>Ga0207707_10002944_pt1 | contig 15160 bp, 13 predicted proteins | sample KBSC83BmetaG_FD_184336 | JGI IMG/M metagenome (GOLD analysis project Ga0207707, IMG submission 184336) | Corn rhizosphere microbial communities from Kellogg Biological Station, Michigan, USA - KBS C8-3B metaG (SPAdes) (version 2) | ecosystem: Host-associated > Plants > Roots > Rhizosphere ...
TGGACGGCCGCACCGTCATCGACATCGCGTTTGCCGACCAGGTGCACCTCTCACCGGATTACCTGCGCGTTGCACGCGAGCACATCGCGACTGCGGACGTGGTGGTGTTCAGCCACCCCTGGTGTTTTCCGCCACTTGCCGATGCATTGCGCTCGCAGCAATTGATTGTCTACGACTCGCAGAACGTCGAGGCGCTACTGAGGACCACGCTGTACGACGATCTGCCCCAGGCCGCGCTGCTCATCAAGCGCGTGGCTGAAGCCGAATACGCGCTCGGCCGTCGGGCAGACTTCATACTGGCATGTTCGCACGAGGATCGCGAGACCTTTCATCGACTGTACGACCTCGATTGGGCGAAGCTCCGCGTTGTTCCCAATGGGATTTTCGCATTCGGGCACGCGTTGCCTTCACCCGAACAGCGTGCAAGTGCCAAACGCGTGCTTGGGATCACGCAGCAATCGCTGGCACTCTTTGTCGGTTCCGGCTATGGGCCGAACAACGACGCGGCCCGCTTCATCAACGAACATCTGGCGCCACTGATGCCGGATGTCGGTTTTGCGATCATTGGCGGGTGCTGCGAATCGATGGCCCGCACTGCAGTGGCTCCGAACGTGACCGCTCTCGGCGTTCTCGATGAAGATCGCAAGCACAATTGGATGATCGCCGCGGACGTCGCACTCAACCCACTGGCGGAGGGATCTGGCACCAGCATCAAGATGTTCGATTTCATGGCTGCGGGTTTGCCTGTTGTTTCTACCGCTGTGGGTGCACGCGGCATTGACTATTCCTCCGCTCCGCCTTTCGTGTTGACAGCCCTTGAGGATTTCAGCGTCACGTTGGGCGAACTGCTGGGGGACCCCATGCGATGCCAGAGCTGCGCTGCGATCGCGCGTCGCACCGTGGAAGATTTCTACGCATGGGAACGAATTTCCCCAGCCCTAGGGTTACTGCTCACATCTCACCACGCGAACGCTGCCCCTCCGCGACCCTACTTCACGGTCGTCATCCCCACATACGAACGACATTCCAAACTGGATCGGCTCATGGCCAAGTTGGCCGCGCAGTGGGAACGTGACTTCGAGGTCATCGCAGTCGACCAATCGCGGGAACAGTGGTCCAACGCAAATACCAACCACGGCTTTCCGCTGCGCTATGTGCACAGCGAAGTAAAGGGCGCGGTGTCGGCCCGCAATTTGGGGGGCTTTCTCGCGCGTGGCCAAGTGATCGCCTACACCGACGACGACTGTGAGCCGCAACCAGACTGGCTTTCGAACGCAAAGCCCTGGTTTCACTCACCAAACGTGGTCGGTGTGGAAGGAATCGTCCGCTCGGATCATCCCGATGATCCTGAATGGCGTCCGGTCACGAATCTCGGGTGTCGCGGACTGGGGTTCATGACTGCCAATCTGATGGTGCGCAACGCGATATTCCAGGAACTGAACGGCTTTGACGTCGCGTTCGACCGCCCGCATTTTCGCGAAGACACCGACTTCGGGTGGCGAATGCAGGTGCTTGGGCAGGTCCCTTTCGCAGCGGACGTAGAGGTTTTTCATCCCGCCCAGCCTCGAAGCATCGAGCGGGAATCGAGCGAGACACGCGCGTCATTCTTTGAAAAGGATGCTTTACTGCTCAAGAAACACCCAGAAAAATACTACCAATTGTTTCTCAGCGAGGCGCACTATGCCAGTACGCCGGGTTTCTGGAAGAATTTTACACGCGGAATGGCACAGTACAATATCCTCGAGCCAACTTGGTTGGCCCCGTTTCGCATTGCCCATTCGTCGCGTTACGATGATATGACGCCGTCAAATACGCTTGATATGCAGCACACTCACAACCATCCTCTTTAAAGGAACACAAAATGCCTTACTCATTCAAGTACGACTGGTTCACTGGAAATATACCCGTATTTCAAAGATTTTTGACGCAATTTCGTGACAATCCTGTCCGTGCACTTGAGATCGGGACTCATGAAGGCCGCTCGACAACTTGGTTGCTCGACAACATTTTGACGAATGATGATTCTCGTATTGTAAGCATTGATATCTTTAAACAAGAGAATCTGGAAGCAAATCTGGCCGCAACTGGTGCACGGAACAAGGTGGAACTTTTGATCAGCCCGTCGCACCAAGCATTGTCTACTATTGCGGACTCCAGCTTCGATTTCGCGTACATTGACGGAAGCCACTGGGCATGCGACGTTCTCGAAGATGCCGTCTTGACTTTCAGACGTGTTAAACTAGGTGGTGTGATTGGCTTTGACGATTACCTCTGGAACGATCCGAAATACAATGAGCACGGCACCCCCAAGCCAGCGATAGATGCTTTCCTTGAATGTTTTGCGCACAAGGTCACCGTCCTGGAACACGGATACCAAGTTTGGGTGCGCAAGACTTCCGACTAGCGGGGCGTTTCAGCCAAGTACTCGAATCATGTGGCTTGCTGATGCGGTTTCCGCGCAACCACCGCGTAATCCGGTGCCGCCGTGAACCAGGCAACCATCTGGTTGATCTGCGCCGAGCCCGGGACATCTTCGGAAACTGGCGCCAGATCGGGCGAACCCCGGTCGTCGCTCAATCGTTCGATCTCAACCTGCTCGAAGCCATGCGCCTGGACCGTCCACTGAAGCAATGGCGGTGGAATCGGGTGCAAATGGGTCGGATCCATGTAGAACATGCAGGAACCAACCAGCACGTTTTCGGGGTTGGGGGTTTCCAGAATCAACACACCGCCGGGGCGCAACGCTCGCAACGCTTCGTCAAGCAGCTGGATCACCACTGGATGCGGCATATGCTCGACCATGTGCATGGAAGTGATGGCAGCGAAAGACCCATCCGGTTGTGCGCGCAAATAATCGAGCGCATCGGCCTCCACGACTTCATGGCCACGGGCTTCGGAGGCCTCCAGCATGCCACGGTTGGAATCCACACCGCGACCGTGGTATCCGTGTTCGGCCAGCACTTCCAGCCATTCGCCACGGCCGCTGCCCAGGTCGAGGACAACGCCTTCATCGCCGGGGTCTATGCCCGCGCCCGCAAGCGTGTCAAGGTAGTGCGCCGCACGTAGTTTGATCTGCTCGCGCTCGCCCCGAAAGGTCTGCTCGAAGGATGTGTACTGTTCCTCCAGCGACGGCTCGTCGTCGCTCCCTTCCGAAGCCTTGCGGGCCTGTCGCGCGGATGCATCCAGGAAAACAGTCAAGCGGTCCAATACGGCGCGCAGGGCACGATGATCACTGCGCGTTTGTTCCTCCAGCCGGGCCAGCGCAGTGTCGTGTACCGCCAGGTGGGCAACCGCTTCCCTGTGATCGCGCAGATGTTCCGCATTGCCCGCGTCCAGGGCATCCATTGCTTCGGCAAGCTCGGCATGGCGCATTTCATGCGCCGCCAATGTCGCTTCCACGGATGCGCGTTGCGATGCACGCTCCGCCTCGTTCGCCTGTAGCGCAGCCGACATAGCCCCGATTTTGTCTTGCAGGCCTGTTGCGTTTGCCTGCAAGGTATTGCTGGTTGATTCCAGCGACACCTGCAATGCACCGACGCGTGCCGCGACCACACGCAACCCTTCCACGCGCGACATCACGGCTTGCGCCAACTCGGTACGTGCGGTGTCGATTGTGGCGTCCGCATCGGCAAAACGCGCTTTGATCCCGCCCTCGACGCGATTCAGGAGCCGTCCGAGTCCCTGTGCTTCGCGGGCAGCGGTCGCCTCCATGCCCTGCAATCTCCAAGCCAGGCGCGGCAACCGCCAAACCGCCATGCCGAGGCCAAGGAACCAGCCGATCACAGGTACATGCCGCCAGCGGTGCAACTTGTACGGCAGCAATAGGCCATCCACATGTACCGATTGCCTGCGACCTTCCCCGGAAAAACGGATCAGCCCGAGGATTTCCACCTTGCCGAGCGCACCCGAACGCAAAGCGCTCAAATAACCCTGTGATCCTTCCGGATCGGCAGGACGTCGCAGCAACTTCTCGTACGCAACCTCGATGAAATCGGCATCATTGAACCGCAGAAAGTCATTCAAGACGTACTGCGCCTGATCCGGAAGGCGCGCCGCAACCGGCCGCCAATTCGGCAATGGATCTTCGACGACCGTGCTGGGATCCAGCGGAGGCACGGATCCGGCCGCCCCATCGGATGCGGTATGGCCGGCCCGCCGCCGTGCGACCTCGGCACGCGCGCGTGCCATGATTTCGTCCGCACTCAACGCCGGGGCCGAAGACCGACCCACCGCCGATTCCGCAGGATCAGCAATACCTTGCCGGGACGCGGGCTGTTGGCCGACTTCCGCGCGAATCTGCTCCATCAGCGCGTCCACGTCCGGCTTGGGTTGATTAAACTGGCTTGACGGATTCTTGCCCATAAACACGAGGTCCAGCGGCCCTGTTGATCGGTTGTCGTGAACTGCGAACCGTCGATCATGCACCCCTGCGCATCAGTACGGGCAACACAACCAACTGCAATGAGGCTGGCAACTTCAATGAGGCTGGCTTGCTATTGAGCCGGAAGAACCGGCAGTGGTCTGCCTGACGCGTCGCAGATATTGCCGATCGAGGTCCTGCTGCATGCCTTGAACGGACCCACAACCAGTGGTTTGGTTCCCCACTGATTGAACCACGCCACGCCCTCTTCGACCGGGATCAGTTGGGCGCCGCGGTCCAGCATCTTGTCTACCGGCAACAGGATTGTTGCCTTGACCGTCGCTCCCGGCGCAACTTCCGGCATGGTGCCGCGCGCCAAATCGTTGTCCACGACTCTGCCACTCGTGTCGACGCTGTGCGCACCAAGATTCACGTTGTTGGCGGTCGTCGCCTGGGTGCCAAACGGCACAGGACCATCATTGGTTACATTCACCGTCACCAGAACGTCCTTGCCATCGGGGGTCACGGCCGGCGAGCCGGCCAAAGCAAGTTCAGCGTGATAATGCTTAGTCTGTGCAACGGGCCCGGTGGCCTTGACCGGCTGCGCGTTATCGCCCTCCGCAGAGTTATTGCCGGGCTGACTGGATCCGCACCCGGCCAGCGCAAAAACAAGCAACGCTGGCAAAATGATGGCGATTTGGCGAAGGCGCATGGGCTTCGTGTCCTTGGGTAAGCTATTCGAGAAGGACGCATTATAGGCTGTGCAGTACTCCAGCCGGACGGTGGCTTTTGCAACCGTTCAGCCGTTGCTGGATGCCCTGAAGCATTCGGTGCAGATACCGCACCCTGCTACATTGACGACCTTTTCTTTCAGGGAATTTCCATGTTGATCCCCGTCATCCTGAGCGGCGGCAGTGGCACGCGCTTGTGGCCGTTATCGCGCAAGAACCTGCCGAAACAGTTTCTCGCACTAGCTGGAAGTTCGACGTTGTTCGAACAAACCGTGCAACGTGCGCGCGCGCTGGACGATGCGGCGACACCGGTCGTGGTGTGCAGCGAAGATCACCGCTTTCTCGTAGCCGAACAGTTGCGGGAACTCAAAGTTTCGGGAGCTTCGATATTGCTCGAACCCGTGCCGCGCAACACCGCACCTGCGATTGCGCTGGCCGCATGGCAGGCGCTGGCGAAGAACAAGGACGCGACGCTGCTCGTGTTGCCGGCCGACCATCTGATCGGCGACACCGCCAGCTTCGCCGAAGCGGTGAAAAAAGCCATGCCGCTTGCGGAGCAGAGCTGGCTGGTGACATTCGGCATCCGCCCCGAAGGACCTGAAACCGGGTTCGGCTACATCAAGCGCGCGGAGGCGCTGAATGGTGCCGGCTTCCGGGTCGAGTGCTTCGTCGAGAAACCCGATGCCGACAAGGCGCAACAATACGTCGAGGCCGGCGACTACGAGTGGAATTCGGGCATGTTCCTGTTCAAGGCAACCCGCTATCTGGAGGAACTGCAACAGTACGCACCGAAGATGCATGCGGCCAGCAAGGCTTCGTTCGACATGGCGAAGTCCGATCTGGATTTTGTACGCATCGACAAGGATGCATTCGCCGCATCGCCCGACAACTCGATCGACTACGCGGTGATGGAAAAAACCACCCGTGCTGCGGTGCTGCCGGTGAGTTGCGCTTGGAGCGACATCGGCTCATGGGATGCACTGTGGGCGGCATCGAAACGTGATCGTGACGGCAACCGCCTGGAAGGCGACGTGATCGCGATCGACAGCCGCAACTGCTTCGTGCGTGGCACGGAACGGCGACTGGTCGCGGCACTGGGCCTGGAAGACATCGTGATCGTGGACACGCCGGACGCCGTACTGGTGGCATCACGAGCGCGTGTGCAGGAAGTCAAGAAGCTGGTCGACAAGATCAAGGCGGACGGCCGACAGGAACACATGTTCCATCGCAAGGTATATCGCCCATGGGGAAGCTACGACTCGATCGACATGGGCGAACGCTTCCAGGTCAAGCGCATCACCGTAAAACCGGGCGCCGCGCTGAGCCTGCAGAAACACCATCACCGTGCCGAACATTGGGTGATCGTTTCGGGTACCGCGGAGGTTACCCGCAACGAAGAGGTGTTCCTGGTGGCGGAAAACGAGAGCACTTTTCTGCCACTGGGCGCGGTGCACCGACTGCGCAACCCCGGCAAGGTTCCGCTGGAACTGATCGAGGTGCAGTCGGGCAGCTATCTTGGCGAGGATGACATCGTGCGGCTGGAAGATGTATACGGCCGCGCGTGAGGCTATTCAGCCGAATTTTTCCGGCGAAGCCGATATGCTTACGGCCGCTCGGCCATGCCTGAATTCACCAGTGGTTGTTGAGACAACTGCAGAAGATTGTTGATGATCCAGTAGATCATCCGGCCAACGCACTCCCGCAATAGGCCTGCTGCCGACGCCGCGCGCCGGATTTGCCACGCCGTGAGGCAACATGCCCAACCCCTTTTACAGAGCGCGCGGCCGGTACACTTGACCGGATGGACGCACTCGAACCCAAGCAAGCGCATGTTCTCGAGAAGGCCGGGCACCTACGCCCCGAAGAGGTACGAACCGCCAAGCCAATGTTGCCGGATTGGTTCTACTGGTCGTGCCTGATCGCGGTCGTGGCCTTGACCACATACGTCATCTTCCACACCTATCGCTTCAGCCTCAACAGCGATGGCGCGGTGGAAGACCTACTGGCCCGGCTCGCCATCGAGGAAGGGCGACTGGTTCCGCTCAACTGGTTCTATGCCAACGGCGACCTGTGGATACTCGGGCCACGCCTGTTCCTGGTCATCGCCTATCCATGGCTGGGGCTAGGCTACCCGCTGCATGCAGTCGCCACCTGGATCACGTACATCTACCTCCTGCTGGTCGCGTACGGCGCATGCCGGATCGTGGCACCGGAACGCCCCCGCGCGGCGATCATCGCCACGACGCTGGCCGCGGGCAGCCTCTCCACCCCCAACTTCGAATTCGTCATTGGACAAGGCGCCTATTCGCTCTACGCCGCGCTGGCACTGGTCTTGTTCGCATTGGTGTCGCGCCCGCCGCTGCGTGCAAATTCGGGACGCGCATCGACGATCACACTGCTGCTTGCTGCTGCGGCGGCGGCACTGGTCTGCATCAGCAATGCAACGCGCGGCAACATCACCGTCATCGTTCCGCTGGTATCCGGCTGGCTGGCAGCCCTGCTATTGTTTCGCCTGCAGCGGCGGCGTGGAGAAACCCGCAGATCGTTCGCAATGGTGCTCGCGATCGTCTTCGGCGCCATCGCCGGCACGCTGCTGTATCGGGCATGGCTGATGCCAAGCGTTGTCAACTCGAGTGGCGCGGCAAGTTTCACGCTGGCGTCCCCCGCGGACATGTGGAAGCACATCCTGCAGTTGCCCTCGGCGTGGTTCGTCTATTTCCGGATCATCGGCGGATGGGTCTGGTTGTCGCCACTGCAACGCGTGTTGCAAAGCCTGGTCTGGTCGCTTTCGGTCGCGCTGCTGCTAGCACCGATCAGCGTGCTGCTAACGGCACGACGCCACGGCCCGGCGCTGGTCACCCTGTCGTGGCTGGCCCTGGCATGCTACGGGGTGACCATTGGTGCGCTGGTCGCGTCGAACAATCTTTTTGATGGGCCTCCATCGATACGCTACGCGACGTTCGGGATCTACGCGTCGCTGTGCGTGTTGGCGGTTCGCGTCGACGCGCTGGTCACGCAGCGGCGGCGTGGCGCGCTTGCTCTGGTGGCATTGGTGTGCCTGGTCCCCGCCTGCACCATCGCAGCGTGGCGCGAGGAATGGACACCCGGCGGGGTTACCTACGCCCAGCGCACTTCACTGATCGCGTCCCTCGAGCAACATGGCGTGCACAAACTGCTCGCCACGTACTGGAATGCGGAAGTGCTGAACGTGTTGTCCGACGGCCGGATCTCGGCGTTCCCGATGACAGTGGATGCATCCACCGGATTGCGGCGATTCGGCCAGAACAGCCCGCGCTACGTCACGGATGCAGTGCATGAAAAACAAGCAGTCGCGCTGACCAACGCCGAGGCAACGCCGGGGGTCTGGGCAAGCATCGACGAACAGCTCGGCAGGCCGCTGCAACGCTACCAATCTGGCTCCTTCCAGGTCGCCGTGTACGACCGGCCGGTCGTACAGGCGTTCTACGGCCGGAACAACGCCGCGGATGGGCCGATCAGTGCCGGGCAGCTGCAGTTAGCACTGTCCACCACCGAGCTTGCAGCGTGTCGATCGCCACAGCCTTGCCACCACTGGATCGACGTGACTAACGACGGCAATCGCACCCTCGCCACCGCCGGCACCAAGCCGCTCAGACTCGGGATCCACGGCGTCGACTCGCAAGGCAGGATCGTGGAATGGGATGCGGGGCGTATCGATTTCCCGCACCCGATCCGCGCCGGCCAGACGACGCACCTTGCTGTCGAGCTTGCGCCCTCGTCGAACCCGCGAGTCGCGGACTACCAATTGTGTCTGCTCCAGGAAGGCGTGGCGTGGCATTGTGATCGCACGCGCCTTCACGGCGCGGGCAGTGGTTCACCGTGACACAGGCAAACAGATCGCCATTTCGGAAGCCGATCAATGCAAAACGACAGCGGAATCAGGTCACTCCTGACCCAACCGTGGATTTACAACGCGTATCAGAACATCGTCGGTGCGACACGCGCGCGGCAACGGGTCAGCAACCGCTTCTGGCGTGCGCAACCTGGCCAAAGGGTTGTCGACATCGGTTGCGGACCGGGCAATCTGGTGCGACACCTACCTGCGGGCGTGAAGTACGTGGGCTTCGACGTCAGCGAGGAGTACATCGGGCATGCGCGCCGCAGTTTCGAGGGCGACCCCGACAAGACTTTTATCGTCGGCTCCGCCGAAAATTTCATCGCCGACTTGCCGGGACCGATGCGCAATGCCGATCTAGTGGTCATGGGTGGCCTGCTACACCACCTCGATGATGGAGAGGCCTTGACTGCGCTCAGGCTGGCTCGCGCAGCGCTGGCTCCGCACGGTCACCTGGTGGCGCTGGAGGGCACCTTCCTGGTCCGGCAAAGCATGCTGTCACGCTGGTTCGTGGGTCTGGATCGTGGGCGCAATGTGCGCAGTGAACCCGAGTGGAAGGAGCTCACTGGGAAAGTGTTCGATCATTTCGAAACGTTCATCCTGACGGGTCTCGATCGCACCCCCTACACCTACATCGTGATCGAGGCTTCATTGCAACCGCGCAGCCATGCGCAGCCGCAGATCGGCTAGTTCGCACCCGGCGTGCGCGCGCGGAACACCCAATATTCGCAGAGCAGGTAGAAGGCCACCACGTACAGCGGCGTTCCCGAGAGGCTGGTCAACAACTTGTGCGCCGAGAACAAACCTGCAACTTCCTTGACCACGAGTAGGTTGATCGCGAAGGCCACACCGAAAGCGACGAGGAACCGCACGACCGTATATCGATCCACTGCACGCGCATGGAAGGTCACGCGTGAATTCAGCGTGAAACTAACCAGCAGGCCGGCACCGTAACCCAACACGTTGGCAAGCATCGGTCCGACACCGAGTAGGCTGGCGGCCACGATGACCGCGATGCCGACGACGCCGTTGGCGACGCCCACCAACGAGAACGCGGCCGCTCGCGCGACCAGCCGGTCAGGCAACCGCGCGGACAACATATTGGGCACCGAATGGCACGAAGCCAAGCCAAGGCTCCAATGGACGAAACAATTTCAAGGGAGCCGGAAAGAACACGATGTATCGGGCGCGAACGTCACTGAATCGCGCAACGTTCGCCCGCCGCACCAATTCCCGCCGGGGCAGCAGGATCGCGTCTTCGTCGAACGGGCAGTCATGCACGGACTTGACGGTCAATGGGTTCAGAACGTTGTGCTCGAATACGAACAGCTGGCCTCCCGGCCTGAGCACACGCTTGATTTCACGCATCCAACCGTCGCGCTGTTCGGGTTTGACGTGATGGAAAACGCACGCTACCTGCACGAGGTCGAAGCTCTGGTCGTCGTAGGGCAACAGTTCACCGGTGTTGGCACGGAACGTGGCTTCCTTCGCATGCACACGCTTGGCCAAGTCGATGCTTTCGCCCGAAGGATCGACACCGTGCAACCGCGCCCGCGGAAAAGCCTCGCGCAAGTGTGGAATCGAATTGCCCACCCCGCATCCAAAATCGAGCACGTCAATTGGCCCGTCGAGCAGCCGCTTGGCGCAGGTGGCGGCCATGTACTGCGCCTTGTAGCGGGAAAAATAGGACGGTTCTTCACCACTTGCACGGATGCTGGCACGATGCAGGTCGGTATACCGATCTGCGTACCGGTCGAATTCGGGAAGATTGGATTCACTCATGTTGAAGCCCCCCTGTACGCACAGCATCGGGGTGCCCCACCCGTTCGCTGATTATGTACAGCGGTCGCCCTTTGGATTGCATGTACGTGCGACCGATGTATTCACCAAGGATACCCGTGCAGACAAGCTGGATTCCCCCCAGAAACAGCACAGCGATGATGGTGGCCGTCCATCCCGGTACCCAATTGTGGCTGGTCAGACGCACTACGAATGCCCAGATGATGCCCGCGCAAGCCAGACCCGCGCACAACAGCCCAACATCCATCGCCAGCTTCAACGGGCGCATCGAAAAGGAAAGGATGCCGTTGGTTGCAAACCGGATCATCTTGCGCAACGGATACTTGCTGGTCCCTGCGAAGCGAGCCACTCGCCGATACGGCAGCGCCAATTGCCGAAACCCCACCCAGCTGACCATCCCGCGCACAAAACGGTCGCGCTCGGGCATGTTGCGCAACACCTCAACCACCCTCCTGTCCATCAGACGGAAGTCGCCGGTATCCAGCGGGATAGGGGTGTCGGACAGATAGTTGAGCACGCGGTAGAACAGGTGCGCGGTCAGCAACTTGAAATGCGACTCCCCTTCGCGTTCCGCACGCACTCCATACACGACTTGCCAACCATCTCGCCATTTGGCAAGCATTTCGGCCACGACCTCTGGCGGGTCCTGCAGATCGGCATCCAGCAACACGACGGCATCGCCACGGGCCTCGTCGATGCCCGCAGTCACCGCCAACTGGTGACCGAAATTGCGCGAAAAAAACAAGGCTTGGGCGCGCGAATCGGCGGCAACGATCCGGTGCAGCAATTGCGGTGTGTTGTCGCGACTGCCGTCATCCACGAACAGGAATTCGAACGCGTATGTCGATTGCGACTCTGCCATGGAAACCAACCGGCGGTGGGTCTCTTCGATGACTTCTTCCTCGTTGAAGCAAGGCACAACGAGCGAGACCAGATTTCGTTCTGCGGCCATGAGGCGTGTCGTTCCATACAGAGGGGTCATTGTAGAAGCGAACGGCTGGCATCCATTAATCGCCAGCCGCCTGTGGAACGACCTTCACACCCGTCAAGGCCATACCCAGGATGCGCGAGTCCCTGCCGAGACCCAGCGATCCGGGGCTGCGGGCGTCGGGCAGATCGAAGGTCACGGTGATGGCCCGGTCTGATTCCAGAAGTTGGGTCGACAGCGGCAAGGACATGGTGAACTGCCCGGCCGGATAACAAGGGCGATAGCTACCCGCGCGCTGGCCGTCGATCCGGACATCCACACGCTGACAGGGATGGCCACTTCCAGCAAAACCCTGCGCCTGAAGATGCGATCCAACGCCACTGGCCGAGCCGGTCGGTCAACAGACGCCATGTCGCCGCCATGTCCAAGCGTATTGCCGCGCTGCCGGGGTGCGGGCGGCACGCGGCCCGATGCCTCGTGTTTGTCAGCATCTTTCATTGCGGCGCTCCGCGAACATCCACGCCAAGGTGTCGCGCAGTGCCGTTGCAGTTTGCAATCCTGTCAAGGCCCGCAGCTTCGCGCTCGAACCAACGAGACGCTTCACCTCGTTGCTGCGCACGAATGCCGGGTTGACGCGTACTTCAATCGTGTAACCCGCGATCTCCGCCATCAACGCCAGCACGTCACCAAGCGTGTGGGCGACGCCTGAGCAGACATTGACCACCTGGCCCACCGGCGCCTTTGCAACGAGCGCCGCATACGCGCGGGCCACGTCGCGCACGTCTGAAAAATCCCTCGCCACATCGATGTTGCCAAGCTCGATGGTTTTCGCATTTTGTTGGAAATGCGCGACGATCTTGGGGATCAGGAAATTTTCGCTTTGACCGACGCCGGTGTAATTGAACGGCCGTACCAGCGTGATCGGAAGTCGATCCACCCACAGCCGCGCCATGTATTCCATCGCGAGCTTGGACACGGCGTAGTCGTTGGCTGGCGCAGGCAGCGTGTTTTCATCGATCGGCTCGACCGCGGCATTGCCGTAGATGTTGGCACTGCTGGCCAGTACCACGCTGCGCGGCTTCAGCTCCGAATTTGCCAGCGCCTCCAGCAGATTGCGGGTGCCGACAACATTGGTGCGGTAGATTTCGTCGACGTCGCCGTGCGCGACGAACGAAATCGCCGCCAAGTGGACCACCACGTCGGCACGCGCCTCCGACACCGCATTGCGGACTGCCGCGCGATCCAGCAGATTCGCACGCAGCACGCCTTCACGTGGCGGATCGCCGTCGTGCGCAAGGCCGACTACTTCGTAGCCGTCGGCTTCGAGTTCGGCCGCGACGTAGCGGCCGGTGAATCCGTGGCAACCCGTCAGTAGCGCGCGCGGCTTGTCAGAACGAGACGCCACGTTCGACTCGCTTCAAATCGGCTTCCACCATCATCCGGCACAGGTCTTCCAGCGAAGTCTTTGCCTGCCAGCCCAGCACGTCGCGCGCGTGGCTCGCGTCGCCGATCAGCATGTCGACTTCGGCTGGGCGGTAGAACTTCGGGTTGATCCTGACCACCACCTTGCCGGTGTCGCTGCGGATGCCGGTTTCGCCTTCATCCTTGCCCTTCCACTCGATGCCGATACCTGCGGCCTTGAACGCCAGGGCGGCGAAATCGCGCACCGTCTCGGTACGGCCGGTCGCCAGCACGAAGGTGTCCGGTTCGTTTGCCTGCAGCATCCGCCACATGCCCTCGACATATTCCGCGGCATAGCCCCAGTCGCGCCTGGCGCCCAGATTGCCGAGTTCCAGTTGTTCCTGTTTCCCGAGTTTGATCCGCGCCACCGCGTCGGTGATCTTGCGCGTCACGAACTCGCGCCCACGCAGCGGCGATTCGTGGTTGAACAGGATTCCACTGGCGCCGAAGATGCCGAACGATTCGCGGTAGTTCACCGTGCTCCAGTGCGCGAACAGCTTGGCCACGCCGTACGGGCTGCGCGGCCAGAACATCGTGTGCTCGTTCTGCGGTACGGCCTGCACCTTGCCGAACATCTCCGAGGTGGAGGCTTGGTAGAAGCGCGTGTCGGGTTTCACCGTCCGGATCGCGTCCAGCAGATGCAGTGCCCCGAGGCCGGTGATCTCGGCGGTCGTGATCGGCTGCTCAAACGACACGCCGACGAAACTCTGTGCCGCGAGGTTGTAGACCTCGTCTGGTTGCGCCTTTTCAATCAAGCGCAGGCTACAACCCGGATCGGTGAGATCGTATTCGACCAGTTCCAAGTTCGGGTGCGTGTCCACGCCGAGTTCCTGCATCCGCCAGAAATTGACCGAACTGGTGCGCCGGTACGCACCGTAAACCTTGTAGCCCTTCTCCAGCAGCAACTGCGTCAGATACGCGCCGTCCTGGCCGGAGATGCCAGTGATCAATGCAGCTTTCATTTCCTTCGCTTCCTTTTTAGATTCATGCCGCGTGAAGCACGACATCGAGCAACTTCTTTGCCGATTGATTCCACGTCAGCCACGGCATGCCTGACGAACTCGGCGCCTCCCCGCGCTCGTGCGCGGCGAGCCACGCGCGCACAGCAGCCGCCAACAGTAGCGGATCGTCGCCGGAGAAGTACGCCGCATGCTCGCCCGCCACTTCGCGGAATACCGCCAGATCCCGGCACAGGATAGGCAAGCCGTGCCGCGCAGCCTCGACTAGGGGCAAGCCGAAACCTTCGCCTTCCGACGGCGCAAGCAGCGCCGTGCAGGTGGCGTAGAGCTTGTCCAGCAGCGCATCGTCCGCGTCCATGAACCAGAACAAGCGCTGGCCGAATTCGTCATGGTGACGGATGCGGCGCTGGATCACTTCTGTCATCCAGCCGGGCCGACCTGTCACCACCAGCATCACGTTGTCGTCGTCTGCCCACAGCCGGTTGAAGGCTTCCAGCGCTTGCGCATGGCCCTTGCGGGGCTCCAGTGTTCCCACCATCAAGAATGATGTCGTACTTCGCAAGCGTTCAAGGAGATCTCGTTGCTCGAGCGCGATGGTGGCACCGCCATCCTCCGTGACGCCGTTCGCGCCTAAATGGAACCAGTCCAACGCGGGCCATTGTTCGCGCGGTACCTGCAGTCGGTCCAGGCATTCGCTCGCCGCTGCTTCAGTCGCTTGCGAGATGCATACAATGCGATCACCGACCCGGGAGATGGTTTCAAACCACTTCTTGAATATCACGGATACATCCGGGGGAAACCAATCGGGACGGGAGAGCGGCAGCGTGTCATTCAACAGGAAACACAGTTTCACGCCCGCGGCGTGCATAGCCGCAAGATCGTCAGCGCGTTCGAGCACGGCAACCATTGCATGATCGAGGCCCAGGAATACATCACCCGCTCGCGGTTCAATGATTGCGTCCGGCGCCGAAGCAGCCGTCCTCCCCACCAAGTTGCCAGCGAACGCCTGTGCATACCGGTAGGGCTGCCCCGGTGCCGCGTATACGA
>Ga0207707_10002947_pt1 | contig 15154 bp, 11 predicted proteins | sample KBSC83BmetaG_FD_184336 | JGI IMG/M metagenome (GOLD analysis project Ga0207707, IMG submission 184336) | Corn rhizosphere microbial communities from Kellogg Biological Station, Michigan, USA - KBS C8-3B metaG (SPAdes) (version 2) | ecosystem: Host-associated > Plants > Roots > Rhizosphere ...
CCCACCGCCACGGCGTAGTGCATCGCGACATCAAGCCCGAGAACATCATGCTGCAGGAAGGGCATGCCCTCGTGGCGGACTTCGGCGTGGGCAAGGCGTTGAGCGCCGTCGAGGGTCAGGCCTTCACGCAGAACGGCATGAGCGTGGGCACGCCCGCGTACATGAGCCCCGAACAGGCGGCGGGCGATGACGTGGACGCCCGCACCGATCTCTATTCGCTCGGCTGCGTCTGCTACGAAATGCTCGTGGGCGAGCAGCCGTTCACCGGCACGAACGTGCAGGCGGTCATCGCCAAGCGATTCGTGCAGGCGCCGGCGGATGTGGGCGCGCTGCGCGACGGTGTTCCGCGGCCGGTCGCGCGCGCCATTCAGAAAGTGCTCTCGCGCACGCGGCACGATCGCTACGAGAGCGGCGCGTTCTTCGCCGCGGCGCTCGGCGAAGCCGACACGGCGCTGTCGAAAGCGGCGCCGCCCGAGAAGTCGCTCGCCGTGCTCCCATTCGAGAACATGAGCGCGGACAGCGACAACGAGTTCTTCGGCGACGGCATCGCCGAGGAGATCATCAACGCGCTGGCGCAGATCCAGGGACTGCGCGTCGCGGCCCGCACCTCCGCGTTCTCCTTCAAGGGGAGACACGAGGACCTGCGTGTGATCGGCGAGAAGCTGAACGTCGCGACGGTCCTTGAAGGAAGCGTCCGCAAATCGGGAAATCGGCTCCGCATTACGGCGCAGCTCATCGATGTCGCCGACGGATACCACCGCTGGTCGGAGCGCTACGATCGTGAGCTCGTGGATGTGTTCGCGGTGCAGGATGAAATCGCGAGCGCCATCGCGGCGAAGCTGCAGGTGACGCTGGTGAAGCCGGCCGCGGAACCGGCCGCACCCGCCACCACAGCGCAGGTGGAGGCGTACGAGCTGTGCGCCCGCGGGCGCGCTTTCGCGCAGCGGCGGGGTCGATCGATCCTCCCCGCTCTTGATTGTTTTCAACAGGCCATCGCGCTGGCGCCCGACTACGCGCCGGCGTACGCCGGCCTCGGAGAAACCTGGCGTATCTACGCGCAATACAACTTCGGTGCGGTCGCCGACGTGATCCCGAGGGCGCGTGCCGCGCTGCAGCGCGCGCTCGAGCTCGATCCCGACAACGCCAACGCCATGGGCACGCTCGCGACGATTTCGCTCATGTACGACGGCGATCACGCGAACGCGCACCGCCTCTGGGAACGCGCCCTTTCCCTGAACACGATTCTCTCCGACGTGCGGGGCATGTACGCCGTGTGGGGACTGATTCTCACCGAGCGAGACGACGCGCGCGGGCTCGCTGAACTGCAGCGCATGGTGAACGACGACCCGCTCAGCTCTCTCTGTGCCGGCGTTCACGCGGTTGGACTCGGATTGACCGGTCACGATCGGGAGGCCATTGCCGAGACCGAGCGCGCCGTGGCGCTGGATCCCACGTCGTACGCGGCTCACTATCTCCGCGTCTGGGCATACGTCTGGGTCCGAGATCTCGAAGGAGCGGCGCGCGTCGTCACGGAAGCCATCAACCTGTTTGGTCGCCTGCCGCCGTTGTTGATGGTATTGCCCGCGATCTACCTGGGGCGCGGCGACCGCGTGCGCGCCGAAGCGGTATACGCCGAGCTGCAGGCGCGCGCCGTCACGAGCGAAGTTCCGTCCTTTACGCTCGCGCAGGCCGCGATGTACCTGGGCCGCACCGAAGAGGCCATGGCCCACGCCTTCGACTCCGCCGACCGGAAGGACTACATCGGACCGGTGTGGATCCGCGGGCCGTTCAGCGACGGATTCCGCGATCACCCACGCTACGCGGAGCTGAAACGGAGGATGGGATATTGAAAGAGGTGCGCGCGGAGCTGCGGTCGCACTGGGCGATAGCTACTCGGTGGAGCGTGAGCTGGGTGGCGGTGGGATGTCTCGAGTCTTCGTCGCCACCGACACGACGCTTCATCGCAGCGTGGTCATCAAGGTGATCGCGCTCGATCTCGTCGAGGGGCTGAGCTCCAAGCGGTTCGCGCGCGCGCATCGTCAACGGGTTCCCGGCGGACCCGCGCATCGTCGCTGTGTCGCGACGCTACGACCTGGATCCGGGGCGATTCCTCGGGCACACTGGGGCGCCGGATCAATGACCGCGACCTCTGACCGGCGTTGCCCGGCGGATCGCGGCTGCAGGACGTTTCCAGCAGGCACTGTACGTCCCTACTTCACGCAGGGTCACTCCAGGAGATCTCCCATGATAGAGGAACGCGACGCCCTTGTGGCATCGTACCCGGCCAGCATCACGCTCGCATGCATCACCGCGCTCTGTTGTCTGGTACCGCTCGCCCGCGCGCAGACGGCGCATGCCATCACGCCGTCATGCGGGACGGCGTTTGGCGCCCAGCTATGTGTTTCCGGAAAAATGATGGGACATCGCCTCGTCGAGCTTGACGCAATCATCCCGATGTCGGCGATCACCAGCGCGCCGGCCAATGCGCCCATGACGTGGCCGCCGGCCGAAGCCGCCGTCATACCAATGCCCGCGGACGTGCGCACCGCGACCGGCATCGACCATCTCACGTTCTACTGGGAGCGCATGGGCCACCCGCCGAAACCGTTCCAGACGCCGCACTTCGACTTCCACTTCTACACGATTTCCGACAGTGCACGGCGCGCGATCGATTGCGCCGACAAATCGAAGCCGACAGCACTTCCTGCCGGCTATTCACTGGAAGACATCACCGTACCGGGGGTTGGACTGCTCGTTGGCACGTGCGTCCCGCGCATGGGCATGCATGCGGGCAACTATTCACACGGCCCGGTGCCGTTCCACGCGATGATGGTCCTCGGCTCCTATCACGGACAGCCCATTTTCTTCGAGCCCATGATCGCGCAGAAAACGCTGATGTCGAAGCAACCGCTCGTTCTGAAGGTTGCCACGCCCGCAGGCACTTCCGCGACCGTACACTATCCCGCGAAGTTTGCCGCGACGTACAACGCCTCGACGGACGCGTACACGTTCGCCTTCACGGGCTTCAAGCCGTGATGTGCAGCTGAGCGCCCGCGTGCTGCCGCTCGAGTGATGTGCCGCACGAACCACCGCCCCGTCCAGCACTGACTCTGTACGGGGCGGTCTCATTGCCCGTTCCAGGTGAGCTCTCGAGGACCATCACGCTGTGATCTTTCGCACAGCATCACGAAGACCATTTCCTGATGATGTCACAGCGGGCCAATCACCCGAAAACGTGTGACGCAGCGAACTTCTGTGCGTCAATGAAATGAGGCAAATGAGGCAGAGGAGGGCACGTTCCCGGCACGACGTCCGTCAGGATGCACGAGTGCGTCCGTCCTCGAGGCAAGACGGGGAGGAAAGCACATGCGCATCTTTGAGCAGTTGCAACCAATCAGACGAAAGCTCCCCGTTCTCATCTCCGGGCTGCTTCTCGTCGCGATGGCGGCGTATTCCTGGTCCGCCTACCGGCAGATAGAGCGCATCCTCATCGCCGCGGCAGGCAGTCGGTCCATTGGGGTCGCGCAGCGCCTTGCCGCGCTGCTCGACGAGTCCGCGCGCCGAGTCCGTACGGAATCGCGCGCTTTGGCTGCCGACTCCATCGTCCAGCGCGTGCTCCTGCGTTCCGATTCCGCGTCACGCTCGGCGGCGCGTGTCTTTCTGGAAAGCCGGCGCGGCCCCACGACGCCGCAGCTCACATCCATCGCGCTGTTCACCACGAGTCACGAACGGGTGGTGAGCGTTGGCGACGCGCATATCTCGCCTGGCGACATCGACACGCTGTTGCGCGCCGCGGCGGGCCAGCGCCCGGGCTCGGCAGTGGTCAGTCCGCTCAGGGCGGCCGGCGACACGATCTACTATCAGGTTCTGGTTCCCGTCGTGCAGACGAACGGCGATACGCTGGGTTTCGTGATGGAGTCGCGCAGCAGCCGCTCCGGCAAAGCCGGCGAAGCGGGCGCGGAAGTCATCCGCCAGCTCATAGGCCGCGATGCCGCGTTTCTGGTGGGCGATACCGCCACTCGCCTGTGGACCGACCTGGCGAAGCTCGTGCCCGGGCCGGCGCTGCCGCTTCGCACCGGGGCGCTCGTGCAGTACACTGACACGGCTGGTCGCGCGTTCCTCGGCGCGGCCGCGCGCATCCCCAGCACGCCCTGGATGGTGTGGGTGCAGTTCTCCCGTGCCAGTGTGCTTGCTCCCGCGCGTGACTTCCTGCTGAGGACGGGAACGACGGCGCTCATCATCATCGTCCTCGGCACGCTCGGCGCGTGGATCCTCACCCGGCACATCACGGCGCCGCTTACGGAGATGACGCGCGCGGCGGAAGCCATTGCCGCGGGCGACTACTCCAGGCGCGTCTCGGTGGGCCGGTCCGACGAGCTGGGCCAGCTCAGCGCCTCGTTCAACAGCATGGCCGTTCAGATGGGGGAATCCACGCATGCGCTCGAAGCGCGGGTTGCGGATCGCACGCGCGAGCTGCAACAGGCTCTCGCGGAGCTCGAGAGCGCACAGGACACCCTGGTGCGGCGCGAGCGCCTCGCGATCCTCGGTCAGCTCGCGGGAGGCGTGGGCCACGAACTTCGCAATCCACTGGGTGTGATGACCAACGCGCTGTACTATCTCGACGCGACGCTGCGCGACACGCCGCCCGACGTGCAGGAGTACCTCGGGATCCTCAAGACTCAGGTTACGCTCTCGGAGAAGATCGTCGGCGATCTGCTCGACTACGCCCGGGTCAAGCAGCCCAGGCGCGAACGGATCGCGCTGGGGGAGCTCACCGCGGAGCAGATCGCGCGAGTGGGTCCGCCCGCCGGCGTCCGCGTGGACGCGGACCTTCCGGCCGACCTGCCGCCCGTCCTGGCGGATCGCGCGCAGATCGGCCAGGTCCTGCTGAATCTGGTCACCAATGCCGTGCAGGCCATGGATGGGTCAGGCGGTGTCAACACGGCCGAGGGCACGCTCACCGTGCGCGCGTGCAGCGCGGATGGCACCGTGCGGCTCGACATCTCGGATACCGGCACGGGCATCGCCCCGGAGAACATGGCAAAGATCTTCGAGCCGCTCTTCACCACCAAGCCGCGCGGCATCGGTCTGGGCCTCGCCGTCTCGCGCTCACTCGCTCGCGCGAACGGCGGCGACATCGACGTCTCGAGCCACCTGGGCGCCGGAGCCACCTTTTCGCTGGTGCTGCCGCGTATGGCGGAGCCCGAGGGGAGCTCGTGAGCAAGCGCGTTCTGGTCGTCGACGATGATCGACAGATGGTGCGGACGCTCTGCGACATCCTGCGGCTGCATGGCTGGGAGCCGCACGGCGTCCACAGCGGTGAGGCGGCGGTGGAAGCGGTGCGCGACCAGGGTTTCTCCCTCGTGCTGATGGATGTGCGCATGGGCGGACTGAACGGCGTCGAGGCGCTCAAGGCGATGAAGTCGCTGCGTCCCGATATTCGCGTGATGCTGATGACGGCGTACTCGGCGGCTGATCTCATGGCGGAGGCGGAACGTGAGGGTGCGGTACGGGTGCTCTCGAAGCCCGTCGCGCTGCCCGTCGTGCTCGAACTGCTCAGTGAGGCCGTGAATGCTCCGCGTCGCGTGCTCGTGGTGGAAGATGACCCCGCATTCGGCCACACGCTGGCGGACGTGCTGCGCCGCCACGATTACCTGGTGCTCGAGGCCACGACGCTCGATCTCGCCATTGCGAAGCTGGCGGAGGACACGCCCGGCGCGGTCGTGCTGGATCTCATCCTCGGCGGCCTTGCCAATGGCGAATCGGTGGTGGCGATCAAGACGGCGAGTCCGGCGACTGCGGTCATTCTCTACAGCGGACACGGTGCCGCACTCGAAGCCGTGCATCAGCGCCTCGGCGAACGGTGGATCTGCGGCACGCTTTGCAAACCATTCCCACCCGCCCAACTCCTCGAACTCCTCGATGTTGTCTTCAGCTGAGCAGTTCCGGGTCCTCATCGTCGAGGATGACCAGCAGATGCTGCGCACGCTGGAAGACATTCTGCGTCTCCGGGGGTATGCGTCACTGGGTGCACCTTCCGCCGAGCAGGGGTTGGAGCTGACGCGCAGTGCACTCGTCCCGCCAGCCATCGCGCTTATCGATCTCGGGCTTCCGGGGATGGATGGCCTGGAGCTCGTCTCCGCCGTGCGGAAGATCTCGCCGGCCACCGAAGTCGTGATTCTCACGGGCAACGCGAGCGTGGAGAGCGCCATACGGGCGCTCCGGGAGAGCAGCTATGACTACCTGATCAAGCCCGTGCAACCGGAGCGGCTGCTCAACAGCATCGAGCGTGCGGGAGAGCGATGGCACCGCCGTCGTGCAGAAGCCGCCATGCAGGAGAGCGAGAAGCGGCTGCGTCGCATTTTCGAGCACGTGAGTGACGCGCTCTTCATCACTGGCGATGCCGGCGTGATCACGGATGCGAATCCGGCCGCGGCCGAGCTCACCGGGCGGCCGCTGGAGGAGCTATGCGCGGGGAGCTGGACGATCGCGGACCTCTTCGGCGTGGAGGGTCCGGCGGGCGAGGCGGCGGGAAGCGGGTGGTCCGCGCCCAACCGTGTCCACGAATTCCGGCTGCAACGCGCGAACGGAGATGTCCGGATCGTGGACGTGCGCGCGGCGAAGTTTGCACCGGAGCGTGTCGTCCACACGGTGCGCGACCTCACGAACGAGCGGCGGCTCGAGGAAGAGCTGAACCATTCGCAGCGAATGGAAGCCATCGGCCGCCTCGCCGGTGGCGTGGCCCACGACTTCAACAATGTGCTCACGACCATCAGTTGCGTGAGCCAGTTGGTGATCGAGACCCTCGCCCAGAGTGACGAGCGCCGCGCGGATCTCCAGGAGATCCTGACCGCCAGCAGGCGGGCCGCCGGGCTGACCCGCCAGCTCCTTGCCTTCAGTCGCAGGCAGATTCTCCAGCCGCGGGTGCTCGATGTCGCCGAGGTGGTACGCGACATGGATCGCATGCTCGGCCGCCTCATCGGCGCGGATGTGCAGCTGACGGCGATCGTGGAGCGCGATTTGTGGGCGGTACGCGCTGACGCCGGCCAGCTCGAGCAGGTGATCATGAACCTCGTCGTGAATGCGCGTGACGCCATGCCCAACGGTGGACAGCTGACCATTCGGGCCGCCAACGTCACGATCCAGAGCCCCCGCTCCCACGAGGGGGGTGTGCTGGAGGCCGGTGAGTACGTCCTGCTGCGCGTTGCCGATACGGGGTGCGGCATGGATGCCGCCACGCGCGCGCGCATGTTCGAGCCGTTCTTCACCACGAAGCCCGCGGGCATGGGGACAGGGCTTGGCCTGTCCACGGTATACGGCGTCGTCAAACAGAGCGGTGGGCAGCTCATGGTGGAGAGCGCCCCGGGCGCCGGGACGACGTTCTTCATCTATCTCCCTCGCGAGGAATCCGTACCCGTTCCCGAGAGTCCGAGGGCACCCATCCCGGGCGTGGCGCAGCAGCGGGCCACCGTCCTGCTCGTCGAGGACGACACGACGATCAGGTCGCTGGCCCGTCGCATCCTGGTCGCAAGCGGCTACGCCGTGATGGATGCCGCCAGCGGCGCGCGCGCGCTCGCGCTCGCGAAGGAGAGTGCTACGCCGATCGACCTGCTGCTCGCGGACGTCGTCCTGTCGGACACGAGCGGCCGTCAGCTCGCCGACCGGCTGCTCACCGTGCAGCCGGGCGCGCGGGTGCTGTACATGTCGGGCTATACCGACGACGCGGCGATCCACCCCGATACCCCCGATTCGTCGCGCGGGTTGCTCGTGAAGCCGTTCACGGCCAACGAGCTTACGAACAAGGTGCACGAAGTGCTCAGTCGTCCGGAGCACATGCCCAAGGTCTCAGAATGAGAAGTAAACGTGTCTCCCGCCCGAACCGGAGATCCGCCGAGTCCCGGTTACGTGGGCCCTTTGCCTCGGGTACCCCGCGCCTGCTCCTGGTGGATGACGAAGAACCGGTTCGCAGGCTGCTCGCCAGGTTCTTCCGGTCGCGCGGGTACGTGGTGGAATGTGCCGAGTCCGGGCCCGTCGCGCTCGCGGCGCTCGACGCTGCTCCGTTCGCCCTCATGGTGTGCGATCTGCGGATGCCGGGGATGCACGGCATCGAGGTCCTGAAATCGGCGCTCACCGCGCATCCGGATCTCGCCGTGATCGTTCTCACGGCCGTGGACGACGCGCGTACCGCGACGCAGGCGCTCGGCGGCGGGGCATTCGACTATCTCGTGAAGCCGGTGGATCACGCATTGCTCGACGTCGCCGTGGAACGTGCGCTGCATCAGCGCGGGCTGCGCATGGAGCAGCGTCGCGTGGAGCAGTTGATCCGGGAGGAAATAGAGCAGCGGACGGCGGAACTCGAGCGCGAACGGCTGAGGTTACGCGACATGAACGTCGCCATTGTCGAGTCACTGGTCACCGCCATGGAAGCCAAGGATGAATACCTCCGTGGCCAGTCGCACCGCGTGGCGCAGCTGGCGGCATCCATTGCGGCGGAGCTCGGATTGTCGGAGGAAACCGTGGAACAGGTTCGCCTGGCCGGCCGGCTGCACGAAGTGGGCAGAATCGGCGTGCGCGAAGCGGTGTTGCACAAGCGCGGATCCCTGACCGACGAAGAAGTGGGGCACATTCGTGATCACCTGCGCATCGGGGTCGAGATCCTTGCGCCGCTCACGCACCTGGGCCCGGTCCTGACCTTCGTTCAGGATCACCACGAGCGGTGGGATGGCAACGGCTACGCTCGCGGCCTCAAGGGGACGGAGATCTCGATCGGTGGCCGCATTCTGGCCGCTGCCGATGCCTTCCAGGCGGTCACGTCGCGGCGGGCCTACCGCGATTCCCTCCCGCCGGCGCGCGCCGTCGAGTACCTGGGAGAGTGCAGCGGAACGCTGCTGGACCCGACAGTGTATGCGGCGTTGCGACGCGTGGTGGAGCGCGGCGGCAATCTCCCCTTCATCGACGTGCACTGAGATGACCGCGCTGCCCGGAGAGCGGGCCGTGGCTGCGGTGGACGCGCGAATTCTGATCATCGATGATCAGATTTCCAACGTGCATCTCGTGCAGCGGCTGCTCGAGCGCGCCGGTTATCGGAACATCAATGGCACCAGCAGCTCGCGAGAGGGCATTGCCCTCGTGGAGCGAATCCACCCCGACGTGATCCTGCTCGACCTGCAGATGCCGGCGCCGGACGGATTCGCGGTCCTCGAGGCCATCCGGCCGCATCTCTCGAACGGCTCGTATCTCCCCGTGCTGGTGCTGACCGCCGACACAAGCGACGAAGCCACGCAGGCCGCGCTGTCGCAGGGGGCCAGGGACTTCCTGGGCAAGCCGTTCCAGCCTGCGGAGCTGCTGCTGCGCGTGAAGAATCTGCTCGAGACCCGACTGCTGCACCGCCTGCTGCAGGAGCAGAACCGCGTGCTGGAGGAGCGGGTGTGGCAGCGGACGCGCGAGCTCGAGGAGGCGCAGGTCGAGGTGCTCGAACGTCTCGCGAGCGCGGCAGAGTTCCGCGACGACGATACGGGGCGGCATACGAGACGCGTGGGCGAGATCGCCGCGCAGCTGGGCCGGCTGCTCGGCTTTGACGACCAGCGCGTGGAGATCGTGCAGCGCGCGGCCGTGCTGCACGATGTCGGCAAGATCGGCATTCCCGACAACATCCTCCGCAAGCCGGGCGCGCTGACGGCCGCGGAACGCCGGATCATGTGCACACACACCACGATCGGCGCACGCATGCTGTCGGGCGGGAGCTCCGCCATGGTGCGTGCCGCCGAGCTGATCGCGCGGAGCCATCACGAGCACTGGGACGGGAGTGGGTACCCCGATGGCCTGTCCGGCGAGCGCATTCCGATGGAGGCTCGCCTGGTCGCCGCCGCCGACTACTTCGACGCGATGACGCACGACCGTCCGTACCGCAGTGCGTGGCCTCTCGAACAGGTGATGACGGACATCGAAGCGGCGCGCGGAACACACTTCGACCCTCGCGTCGTAGATGCGCTCCTTGCGCTCTGGCGGAGCGGCGCGCTCACCGGCGACATGGCAGGTTCCCCGCGGAGTCCCATTCCGTCACCGAACCGTGCCGCCGCGACCGAACGCAATCAGTGATTCCGGGCTGACCATGCGCTGCGTCACCAGCGCATCCGACTCACGCGCGCGATGATCCTTGCGAGCCTGCGGTAGCAGCCGTGTCTGAGCGCAGCGAAACCCGCGCGGAGCCACGCGGCATTGGCGGGTGGCTCGCGGTCTTCGTGCTCCTGGTCATTGGCGGCCTCCTCATCGATGCGCACGGGCTCTACCTCTCACGCCACGCTGTGCGGCTGGAACTGCGCGCTCTGCCGCGACTCTCGCACGTTCGTGCCCCGCAGTTCATTCTGCTCGCTCTGGCGCGGCATGTCGTGGTGGCCGCCGTGGTCATTTTGCGTGTGATCGGACTCTGGCTCATTGCGCGATGCAGTCGCCGCACGGCGGCGTACTGGACGATCGTCAGCGCGGTACTCATGCCGTTACAGCTCTACCACGGCGCGATGGGCGCGTGGCAACGGCGCGCGGCGGCGCGGATCGGCATCAGAGTCCTTCAAGCGGTTCCCTTCGGGCTCGTCGCGGTGGTCGGCGCGCTCACCGCCGCGATCTGGTGCGGCTACTGGCTCCGCTCGCGGCGTGTGCTCGCAACGTTCGGCCGGCGCGGGCTCGACTTGTTCATGGATCAGCCTGCGCCGCTAGCAGCGACGCGCATTTGAAAGCGCGGGGGTGCCCTCACCCTTGCACCCAGGGGACAGCTCCATTGGTGGAAGAAAGGGGACGTCTCTATTGGTGGTTGACAGATGGTGATCGAGTCCTTGTGCGCATCCATCCCGAGATAGATGATTGGGCGATCGGAAACAGCAGCCGACGCTGATGACATGGGTTGGACTCCGCGAAAGTGCAACAGGGTGAATCGTCACAGGTGGCTCTGGTGACTCCGTCTCAACACGCGAGGAGCTACCCCACGCGAAGGCCGGAGGCAAGACCGGTCATAACTGCCTCGTCACCGACGCCAGAGATCTCCTCCTCGTTGGTCGTGGCGTGTTCGCGTGGCTGCGCCGCTCACCTTGGCGCCACGAAAGAAGCTCATGCCTTGCCGCGAAAAAATCCCGGTCATCATGGGCCCGGCGCACTCGTGTCGGGGAGATTTGCGCTCGCGCCGTGGCCTAGAGCCGGTCCTAAAACTGTTCCTTCATGAAGGCTGCCACGCGAGGAGGGCACATGCCAGGTGGAAGAGCGCCAGGTCGTTGGCTGCTTTCGCCTCCCAGCGAACCCGGAGAGCGCGGAAGCGGTTGCACCAGCTGCCGGTTCGCTCCACTACCCATCGTCTTGGTGTCCCGTGGACACGACCAACCAGCGGCTGCTCCCCCTTCCGTCGTATGTGCGGCACGATGGGACGATCTCGCACGGCTGCCTCGCAGTCCGGCAAGAAGTAGCCTTTGTCGCGGCAGAGATGCTCCGGCCTGCGCGGCCAGCGGCCCGCACGCATCCCCGTGTGGTCGAGCGTCTCGGCCAGCGTCCACCTGTCCTGCACATGGGCCGCACTGAGCACTGCGGCGAGTGGAATCCCGCGGCCATCGGTCAGGAGGTGGCGCTTGCCACCCTGCTTCGCCCGGTCCGTTGGACTCGGCCCCGTGAGGTCCCCCCTTTGGTGCCGTGACCGTCAGAGCGTCGAGCGCTGCCCACTTCCACGCGATACCATGCCGACGTTCATCCCGGCGGCGCATGGCGAGGAAGGCATCGGTGAAGACGCCAGCCTCGACCCCCTGCTGCAATCTGAGGTGACCCGTGGAGCCCGAACCGAACTCGCTGGGCAGTAAGTGGCACTGACAGCCCGTGCGGAGGCGGTAGATGATGCCGGCGAGCACGTGCCTGTCTGGTACTCCGGGCCGCCCGCCTCGCGGTGTGGGCCGCTCTGGCAGGAGCGGCTCGACCGCGCGCCAGAGCTCGTCCGGCACGGTGCGATACTTCAGATCCATGCCACAAGACCGCCGCATACTTCACGCCGGTTCTAGGACCGGCTCTAAGTACTGCGCTGTTAGTCGAGAGGCGTTTGATGCGGAACGATGTTGCCGCTGCTAGTGAGCGTAGCCCGAAGGTCCGTAGCTAACCGGACTCATTAGCGACCTCAATCTTTCATTGAACACTCTCAACAGAGCTGTACAGCGGGAGCGGGCGGCGGTCCGTCGTCGTGGCCGTCGCCGCCACGCCTTTTTCTCCTTCGGCCGGATCGCCGCCGGCACACGCCGCCCGAAGTACACCGCTCGGTGGCCGATTGGCTCCTTCAGGCGGCGCTGCGCACCATCATTGCGCGTGCTTCCACCGCTACGCAGTTACCCACGCCTGCTTTGACAAAGCAGTACTGACCTCCGGCTGATTCACTCCTCCAACCCCAGTCCGCTGTACAGAGAGCGGTGCCATTTCACCCTTCGATTGCCTGCGAAGCGTGAGGCCGTCGTTGACCTTATACCCAGGCCCATGGTTCCAGGCATTTATCCCGTCCGCACTCGGCATCTTGGCTGGAGTTGCGTCTCTGCCCCACGTGTCGGGTCGTCGTGACCGCTGTTCTTACGGAACGCGGAGAACGCCAGCCGCGTCCAGCGTCGAGGTAAGCCCGCCAAGACGGAGCTGCGATGCCACCTCGGCGTTGAGGTTGGCGAGCGCAGCGCTCGTTGTCACCGCCGTGTTCACACGCGCGAGCGCTGACTCAGAGCTCTGGCCCAGGCGAACCAGATCGGCGAGAACCGCGACTGCGACGACCCGGCGCTCTTCAGGCGCGCTGCGGCACAGACGGACGAGCGCGTTCTCGCTCACGCCCGCCTCGAGTGCATCGGCGGCGACCGCCAGTTCGGCTGCACTTCCCATCTTTACATCCGCGCTATGCAGCGCCGCGGATGCACGCACCAGAGACTTGAGCCGCGCTTCTACGGCGTTCGCGATTCTCTCCGGCGGCACGTGTTTGGCCTGTCCTTCCGCGACCTTGCTCGAGAGGAGCGACGTCGGAATATCAGCCTCGGCGGCTGCATGGAGCGCCGCATCGATGCGCGCCTGCGGGGTGGTAGCTTGCGCCTGCGCCTGTGCCTGAGCGGTCGCATGCATGTCCGAATTCTGCGCCGCAACCATGGCGGGCGCGGATGCAAGCGCAATCATTGTCGTGAGGATTCTGTATTTCATCTTGTCTCCCGGTGTCTTGGTGTGTCGTTCCCGTCTTCAATCAAGAGACGATCGGCGCCCAGCGAATTGTCACCTACGCCGCGCTGACCCCCTGGTCGATCAGGAACGCGCGCAGCGCCTCGCGCGCGCGGTGCACACGCATCTTCACCGCGCTCGGCGACGCATTTGTGAGCTCCGCCACTTCGTCATACGTGTAGCCCGCATCGTGCTTGAGCAGAAATGCCTCGCGGAGAACGGGTGGAAGCTGTAACAGCGCTTCCCGCAGCGTGCGATCGATGTCCTCCGCGCTGTCGTCCCGATCGGGAATGTTCTCGATACCGCTCAGCTGGCTCATCGGAACCGACATTCGCCTCACGTTCTTCAGGTGATCGAGGCAGAGATTGCGACCGATGCGGAAAACCCACGCGCGAAAGTGAGCGGGATCGTGACATTCCGCGAGGCTCATGTACGCTTTCACGAACGCATCTTGCACCAGGTCGAGGCTGGTGTCGTGATCGAGCCCCATTCCGGACGCGTGACGATAGATCAGCGCCTGATGGCGGTTCACGAGCGCGGCGTAGGCAGCGCGTTCTCCGCGCATCACCTGCGTGACGAGCTCCGCGTCCGACGGAGCGGAACCATCATCTCGTGACTGAGGGTCAACGTGTCTCATCTGACCACCAGCACTGCGACGTGTCCGCCCATTCCGTCGTCCTTTCGGCCGGGCACGTTCTCCGGTACGAACCAGTCACCGGTGGCCGAGACGAAGGCGTAGTTGTACACGCCGGGAGCGGCGGCGACCGTGTAGCTCCAGAACGTTCCATCGCGCTCCATTTTCGACGGAGTCCAGTTGTTGAAATCGCCGGCGACGGATGGCGCCGCTGCGGCTGCAGAGGCCGGCAGTCTGATCGTCGCAAGCCCGTCGTGGTATGCAGCAGGCACGGGTGCCGCAGGTGAATGCGGGCGACCACCGATGAGGATCGACAGTCCCACATTCCATGAGGTCTGCGGCGGATTGAGGTAGAGCGGGTCGAACGCATCGCGTCGAGCGCTCGCGTTAAGCGCCGCGCGCTCGGTGAGGCGAAGCGAACCGCCGAGTCCCCAGGCTGTCCGTGCGCGCGAAGCAGTATCAGCGCCAGCGAGCCATTGTCCGACGTTTCCCCAAAGACTGGTTCGGCCCAGGGCCACGACGCCTGACAATCCGGCGAACGTAGAGGCCTTCTCGTTCGCTGCCTGAAACCGTTGCAAACTCGGAGTGAGTGCGAGCGACGCGGTTGGCTGGAACGTGAGCTGAATGTCGCCCAGCCTGACGGTACGCTCCCGGTCCTGTCCGCTGATCGCGGCGGTGTAGTAGGAGACTCCTGCGCGTGCCTGAAGCCGGAGCGGTCCCGTCTCGAATCCGATCAACGGAAGAGCTGTGCCCGCCAAGGCGTGGCCCGATTCCCCGGCAGCCGGCGGTGGCGCCGAGGGATCGAGAAGCCCGCCTCCCGAGCTGGCGCGCCCGGTGCGGCTCTGAAACAGGAAGCCGTTGCCGGACAGATCGATGCCCGCGCTGAAGCCACTCCGGTGGAGAGCCAGTCGCTTCCATGCACCGAGTGCTCCCCAGAATGGCGCGTCGGCACGTGTGGGGACTCCGGTGGAGATGCGGAAGGCTGTCACTGGATCTTCGTAGCCGATGCCTGCGACGACGCTCGCCGTGCCGCTGGCCGAAGGATCGAGGGTCGAGCGGATTCGTCCACCCTGCGCGTCCACCTGCCACTGCTGGGCGGCGCTTGGCGCAGCGATGACGAACGGCGCAATCACGGTAATGACCAGGCGGCGCATCACAGGGACCTCCCCGCATCGGGAGCGAGGACCGCAATGCGACTGTTCATGCCACCGAATCCATCGGCCATCGCGGGCGCAGCGGGATCCGGAATCCATTTCTCGCCGTCGACGATGAACGAGTAGTCGTGCACGCCGGGTCTGAGCGGCACGACGATTGTCC
>Ga0207707_10002948_pt1 | contig 15153 bp, 14 predicted proteins | sample KBSC83BmetaG_FD_184336 | JGI IMG/M metagenome (GOLD analysis project Ga0207707, IMG submission 184336) | Corn rhizosphere microbial communities from Kellogg Biological Station, Michigan, USA - KBS C8-3B metaG (SPAdes) (version 2) | ecosystem: Host-associated > Plants > Roots > Rhizosphere ...
CCATGGCGAATTTCGGAGGGCCGACATCTTTCCGCGGCTTCTCTCGCTCCTCTTCAGTGTCCTGTTTGTGCGCGTAGTCGGCGGGATAGACGTCGATCAGCTTTACATCAAAATCTGAATCCGTACCGCTGGTGGATACAAACAGTTTCGGCGAGATTGGCCCCGCGATGGTGATGTCCTCCTCCAGCACTGGTGTTTGGTAGACGAGAACGTCCGTGCGGCTGTCGGCAAAGCGCTGATCGGAAAGCATGTACTCCTGCGGGACATCCAGCGCCGCGTAATTGACGTACGGCACCGGCTTAGCCGGATCGCTCACATACTCATCAAACGAGTTGCCGGCATTGCCCGGCGCGTCGAACGACAGTCCGCCGCCGGGCTGGAAGTACAAAGTCTTGCTCTCCAGATTTTTTGGAGGCCACGCAGAATACTGACGCCAAACGTTGGTGCCGGTCTCGAATACATAAGCCTTTGGCAGCTTCGCATCGCCCTTGCCCTTTAGATACTGCTCAAAAAATGGAAACACAATGTTCTTGCGGTAGTACTCGCCGGTATCGGAGGCGAACTCCACTCGTCCCAGATGCTTCCCTTCATAGCGTGCCCATCCCCCATGCACCCAGGGCCCCATCACCAGCGCGTTGAAAATCCCGGGATTCTTCTCGTCGATCGAATGAAATGTGGAGAACGGCCCCTGCAGGTCCTCGGCATCGAACCATCCGCCCACCGTCAGCACCGCGCAATGGATGTTCTTCATGTGCGCGGCCAGGTTGCGGGGTTTCCAGTAGGCATCGTAGGTGTCGTGGTGCATCTGGTCATCCCAGAGCGCGCTGGCTCCGTCCAGGTAGTTTTTTAGATTCGCGATGGGGCCCGCGTGCAGATAGAAGTCGTACGCGTCGGTGGTCCCCCAATCAAAACGGGGGGCGGTCTTGGGAGGAAACTGCGGATTCCGCTGCGGCTTGAAATAAACGTAGAATTCGAAATTCGCCGCCAGCATGAAGGCGCCGCCGTGATAAGCATCGTCCCCCATGAACAGATCGGTCATAGGAGCCTGTGGAGATGCGGCCTTCAATGCCGGGTGCGAATCGACGATGCTTGCAGAAGTAAAGAATCCCGGGTACGAGATTCCCCAGATTCCCGCGTTGCCATTGTTGTTGGGGACATTCTTCAGCAGCCAGTCAATGGTGTCGTACAGGTCGCTGCTGTCGTCCACGTCCTGCTTCGACTTCTTGACGTCGATGTGCGGCCGCATCTCCACAAACGTTCCTTCCGACATAAACCGTCCGCGCACATCCTGAAACACAAAAATGTATCCGGCCTTGTCGAAATCCGGGGAGGGGCCAAGGCGGGTGCGATATGAATCCACTCCATAGGGCGCCACGCTGTAAGGAGTGCGGTCGATCAGAAATGGATAAGGCTGGGAAGTATCCTTCGGCACGTAAACCGACGTGAACAGGTGCACCCCGTCGCGCATAGGAATGCGGTATTCGTATTTGGTGTAATGCGCTTTGACGTCGAACTCCGGCGCGTCCGGCTTGGCTTGCGCGGAAACTGCCGCAGTAAAGCTCACGACGCACAACCACATCCATCCTTGCAGGCGGAACATGCGTTCTCCCTTGGTGATCTATAGTGCCTAGGCAAACTACCGTCAGCGAAGGAACCCAGTCAAGTTGGATGACCCCGTGTAGGGAATTGTTGAACCACAGGGGGCAGAGAGGAACACAGGGGAATTCCTCTGTGGCCCTGTGTGATCTCTGTGGTGAACAAGCGCAAGGCCCCTGACCAAGGCGCTACAATAGAGGTTTGCAAACAGGGCGCAACCTGGCCCTGTATTCACGGCCGACGGGCTGGGGGAACATGTTCGAAGTCACGGTGGAAGATACATTCGCGGCGGGCCATTACCTGCGCAATTACAAAGGCAAGTGCGAAAACCCGCACGGCCACAATTACAAGATTCGGGTCACTCTAGCCGGCGCCGAACTGGACAAGGCTGGCCTGCTGCTCGACTTCAAGGACCTTCGCGAGGTGATGAAGCACGTTATTGAACGTCTGGATCACCAGATGATCAACGACGTCGAGCCGTTTACCCAAATCAATCCGTCTGCTGAGAACCTTGCAAAGTACTTCTACGACGAGTCGAATAGCCGGCTGCAGACTGTGACCAGCGGCCGCGTAAGAGTGAAAGATGTCACCGTGTTCGAGACGGACACCACAACCGCCAAATACAGCGAATAGCAGTTGCCTCAACTGGAAACTGGCAACTGGCCACTGCTCTTATGCAGATCACAGAGATCTACAAATCGCTGCAAGGAGAATCCACCTACGCCGGACTGCCCTGCATCTTCGTTCGCCTGACCGGATGCAATCTCCGCTGCACCTGGTGCGACAGTGAGTACACATTCCAGGGCGGCGTAAAGATGTCCGGGGATGAAGTGGTGAGAGAGGTCCAGCGCCTGAGTCCACCGGGTGGCCTGCTCGAGATCACCGGCGGCGAGCCCATGCTGCAGCAGCGCGAAGTCGTTCCCCTGATGCAGCGACTCCTCCAGGCCGGGTACAGAGTGTTGCTGGAAACCAGCGGAGAGCGTCCTCTTGCATCTGTTCCATCTGAGGTCGTCAAAATCGTGGACGTGAAATGCCCTGATTCCGGCGAAGGCGACACATTCAGCGCGGAGAACTTGGATGCATTAACGCCGCGGGATGAGATCAAATTTGTCTTGAGCAGCCGACGGGATTATGACTTCGCAGTTGAGTTCGTCCGCCAGCACGATCTCGCTGCAAAGGTGAACGCAATCCTGTTTTCCCCTGCATTTCGCAAAGACGCAACCGGTGGGCGCGACGCTTCTCACTGCCTGCTCGATCCGCAGCAACTGGCCGAATGGATGATTGCAGACAACGTTCCCGCCAGGCTCGGCCTCCAACTGCACAAGTTTATCTGGGACCCGGCTCTGAAAGGCGTGTAGCTCTGCCACTTACGCCGCCCAGAACAAACAGGGAGGATCAGGGTTTAATTCAGTGAGAATGAAAATCTGACATGCCCGGTTCCGGCAAATCCCGCGCCGTAGTTCTGCTGAGTGGAGGCATGGACTCTTCCGTGTGCGCCGCTCTTGCCGTCCGCGACTATGAGGCGGCGGCCGTTCATGTCAGTTACGGGCAGCGCACCCAGGAGCGCGAGCGCCAGTCGTTCCTGGCCATCTGCCAGCGTCTGAAGATCCATGATCGCCTGATGGTGCACAACGAGGCGTTCCGCGCCATCGGCGGATCCGCTTTGACCGACGAGTCAATCGCTGTGCCCGACGCCGAAGACATCGGGCGCGACATCCCCGTCACCTATGTGCCCTTCCGCAACGCGCATTTTCTAGCTGTCGCGGTGAGCTGGGCTGAGGTGCTGGGCGCCGAAAAGGTCTACATCGGCGCGGTCGAGGCTGATAGTTCCGGCTATCCCGATTGCCGGCCGGCCTATTACAAAGCCTTCAACGACGTGGTCAAGACGGGCACCAGGGATGGGCGCATCGAAATCCTCACCCCGCTCATCGCCATGCGCAAAGCTGAGATTGTGCGCCTCGGCCTTGAATTGGGTGCGCCGTTCGATTTAACTTGGTCATGCTACAGCCGCGAGGATGAGGCCTGCGGCGTCTGCGACAGCTGCGTGCTGCGCTTGCGCGCGTTCGAGGCAGCCGGAGTCCGCGACCCAATTCCATACGCGGCAAAAGTTTAGTTGCTGGCTCGCCAAACAGTCCAGCGACCTGCTGCACGAATGTTTTTGCCGGGAGGCAAAATGAAAAAGCACTTCGGAGTCATTCTGTTCACGGTTCTGACGCTGGCGCTGTGTGTGCCACAAGTATTCGCTCAGGCTTCCGGATCGGTGAAAGGCATCTGCAAAGATCCAGAAGGCAAGCCGATCGCCGGTGGTGTGGTTCAGTTCGAGAATCTCGACAACGGCCAGAAATATGCGCTGAAGACTAACGGCAAGGGCGAGTACTTCTCGCTCGGACTTTCGCCGGGCAAGTACAAAGTAACGCTGTTCAAGACGCCCGAGGACCAGAAAGCCGCCAAAGAGACGTTCCACGTCAACGGTTTTCAGGTGCAACTGGGCGAAAATAACCTCGACTTTGACCTGCAGAAGGAAGCGCAGAATGCCGCTAAGGGACAGGGCCTGACTCCCGAGCAACTGAAGCAGATGCAGGAGCAGCAAGCAAAGGCGCAGAAGGAAACCAACACCGTAAAGGCCTTGAACGAGAAGCTGAATGCCGCCAAGACTGCTGCCGATGGCGGTGACTACGATACGGCCATCGCCTCCCTGACCGAGGCCACTCAGGTCGATGCCACGCGCGACCTGGTCTGGTTCAAGTTGGCGGATTACTACCGACTGTCGGCCGCCAAGCAGACGGATCCTGCGGAAAAACAGAAGCGTTTTGATTCTGCCATCCAGGATTATCAGAAGGCGATCGACCTGAAGAAGGGCGCTACCAACGACAAGGATCCGAACGCGGCCGCCAACCTCGCCGCCTACTACAACAACATGGCGGAAGCCTACGCCAAGTCTGGCAAGACTGATGACGCCATTAAGACGTACGAAATGGCAGCGCAGGCGGATCCCACCCACGCGGCCGGATATTACTTCAACGAAGGCGCCGTGCTCACGAATTCGGGCAAGGTCGATCCCGCTCTAGCGGCATTCGACAAAGTGATTGCCGCCGATCCCAACCGGGCTGACGCTTACTACTGGAAAGGCGTGAACATGATCGGCAAAGCCACGCTGGGGCAGGGAGGCAAGATGGTTGCGCCAGAGGGCACGGCCGAAGCTTTCCAGAAGTATCTCGAGCTCCAGCCGAGCGGAACCTATGCCGATGCTGCCAAGCAGATGCTGGCCAGCATCGGAGCCTCGGTCCAAACCAGCTTCGGGAACAAAAAGAAATCATCCAAAAAGTAAATTTTCTCAAAATTCAGCTACTTGAATGAAAAGGGCGGCTCAAGGGCCGCCCTAAGTTTTTAATGCAGGGACAGCCGCCCTCGGCTCCTGGGGGCGCGCCCGGTTACCTTGGGTATGCTCCCACTGTACCTTCTCCCGCCACCCTGCTCGCGGTACATTGAATCCAGCTTTCTTTCCAAGTCTGTGGTGCGTGCGATTCCGCAAGCGAGGATGAATGGCAGCACCAGGCATTGCCCCAATTTCAGTTGTTCTGGACGATTTTTCGGCCACTGGCCGGATCGCGACCCCGACTTTGCTGGGCGCCATGCTGCGCGCCGAACAAAAGATCAGCGACCTGATTTTTTCTCCCGGGCGTCCTCCGCAGGTGCAGGTGTACGGGCAGATGATCCCGGTGCAGGTGCCCGGCTTGTCGGTCCTGAGTGCCGACGATACCCGTCACATCGCCGCCGACTTGATAGCCGACAACAAGCAGGCGATCACCACGCTTCGCGAGCACGGAGCCTGCGATATTTCTTTTGGCCTGCCCGGCCTCGCGCGTTTTCGCGTGAACATTTTCATCCAGCGGGGAAGTTGTGCGGTGGTGATGCGCGTCATTCCGACCGAAATCCCAGATTTCGCGAGTCTGCGCCTGCCCCAGTCCTTATCCGACATTACCAAGCTGCGCGATGGCATCGTCCTGGTGACCGGCCCGGCAGGCTCGGGCAAATCTTCTACCCTTGCGGTGCTGCTCGATGCCATCAATCGCGAAAAAAATTATCACATCATCACGGTGGAAGATCCGATCGAGTTCCTGCACAACCACAAATCTTCCACCATTCACCAGCGGGAACTGCACAGCGACACCCCAAGCTTTGCTCATGCCTTGCGTTCGGCCATGCGGCAGGCCCCCAAGGTGATTCTGGTGGGCGAGATGCGCGACCGCGAAACCATTGAGATCGTGCTGGAAGCAGCCGAGACCGGGCACCTCGTGCTTTCCAGCTTAAACACCATGGATGCGCCCAAAACCGTCGAGCGTGTGGTGGGCTCGTTTGCGCCTGGCGAGCAGCCGATTGTGCGCGAGCGCTTTGCCAAGTCGTTCCGCTATATCATTTGCCAGCGGCTGATGCCCAAGACCGATCGCAGTGGGCGTGTCGCCGCTTTCGAGATCCTCAAAGCGAATGCCCGCACCCGCGAGTGCATCGAAAAGGGCGAGCGCGAGAATAAGACCCTGCTCGAGGCCATCAAGGCCGGCACCGCCGAAGGCATGCAGCACTTCGACGGCGATATCGCCCGGCTGGTGAAGAGTCAGGTGGTCGACTTCGAAACCGGTTTGTCCTTCGCCACCAATCCGGCGGTGCTCGGCCAGGAATTGGCCCGCTAACCGAAGACAGCCCAAGGGGCGGTCCAACGTGAGCACAGCCTCTCAGGCTGTCCCGCGATGTGAAGCGAGCGTCCCCCGTGGCAGATCCCCCGCAGCAAATGCTCGTGGTAGATGCCCGATCATGACGTGATCCTCTATCATCATGCTCATGTCGTCCGTTCCGAGCGTATCGCTGGTACTCAGCTTCGAAGAAGCGCGCCGAGTCGTCGAGCAGCAAGCTGCCGCGAGTAGCGCGCCCCAGATCGAGACGGTCGATCTTCTCGATGCCGCTGATCGCGTACTCGCGGAACAAATCACCGCCGACCGCGACCTGCCCCCGTTCCCCCGCTCCACCCGGGACGGCTACGCCGTCCGCTCGGCGGATCTTTCGCAACTGCCGGCAACTCTCGACGTGATCGCAGAAATCAAGGCGGGCGAGACACTCGAGCGCATTCCCTCAAATATTCCCAGCGGACAAGCCGCCGCTATCATGACCGGCGCCCCGGCGCCCTCCGGCGCCGATGCCGTAGTCATGGTCGAATACACCTCGGAACGCGACCAGCGCGTCGAGATCACACGGGCGGTCGCTCGCGGCGAGAATATTGTGCCCGCCGGGGCCGAAGCCCGCGAAGGCAGCACGCTTATCCCGCGCGGGGCGTGCTTGAACGATGCCGCCATCGCGCTGGCGGCCTCGGTCGGGAAGTCGAACCTGCAGGTCTACAAACGCCCGCGCGTCGCGGTCTTGACCACCGGCGACGAGATCGTTAGCATCAACGCCACTCCCGGTCCCACACAGATCCGCAACTCCAACAGCTATTCACTCGCAGTGCAGATTGCAAAGGCAGGTGGCTATCCGGTTCTGTTGCCCATCGCTCCCGATGAACCACAAGCCTTACGCCGCATCGTGGAAGAGGGATTTTTGAAATCAGACCTGCTGCTCCTGACCGGCGGAGTTTCGATGGGCCGCTACGACCTCGTAGAACAGGTGCTGGCAGAACTGAAAGCCAAATTTTTCTTCACCGGCGCCAAAATCCAGCCGGGACGCCCGGTGATATTCGGCAAGTGTGGCGCGGCAAGCTCCGGCCGCGACGCTCGTGAGACTTATTTCTTTGGTCTGCCTGGCAATCCGGTCTCCACCATGGTGACCTTCGAACTCTTCGCGCGCCCCATGCTGGAAGCGCTCGCAGGCATGTCCCCGCGTAAATTGAAGTTCGTCCATGCCAAGCTGAAATCCGAGATCCGCGTGAAGCCCGGATTGAAGCGCTTCCTGCCGGCAATCCTCTCCGGGGAATTCGAAGGGTCGCAGGTAGAACTAGTGCGCTGGCAAGGTTCCGGCGACATCGCCGCTACCGCAACAGCGAACTGCTACGTAGTAGTGCCCGAAGAGCGCGAGCACATAAAAGCAGGCGAATACGTGCCAATCCTGCCAAGAACCATGTAGGGACAGCCGCCATCGGATCCAGCCGCGACGGAATTTGTGGCGGCGGCACTTTTCCACGCGCACATCGAGATGGCTGCGCACCCCTGGACAGCCTGAGACGCTGTCCCTATGCGGGTCGTTCTACGCGAGCATCGTGCATGTAAGATATCTTCAGCACGCGATGCCCAAAAAACTCTCGCATTACGACAGCGCCGGGCGAGCCCGCATGGTGGACGTCTCCGGAAAACCTGCCAGCAAGCGCGAAGCCGAAGCGAGCGGATTCGTCGCGGTCAGTCCGGAAGTGTTGGCGGCGTTGCCGCAAAATCCCAAAGGCAATCCCCTGGAAGTCGCCCGTATTGCCGGAATCATGGCCGCGAAGCGCACCTCCGAGCTGATCCCAATGTGCCACCCGCTGCCGCTGTCGCTCGTTGATGTCGAGGTGCGCGTATGCGAGAATGGCCTCGCGATCACGTCCAAAGCCGCGACTACTGCAGAGACCGGGGTTGAGATGGAAGCCCTGGTGGCGGTCAGCGTTTGCGCGCTGACTTTGTATGACATGCTCAAGGGCGCGGACAAGAGCATCGAGATTCGCCAGATCGTGCTCGAACGCAAGAGCGGCGGCAAGTCCGGGGAGTACCGGCGCGGAAAATAGACGAATTCATGCCCGACAACGTCAAGCTGCTTCTGGTCGACGACAATCCGATGATTCTCGGCATGCTGCAGCAGGCATTGTCCTCGCTCGCCAGCATCACTACCGCGACTGATTCGGCCGACGCGCTGCTCAAGGCTGTCGATGACGCTCCCGACCTGCTGGTCTGCGATTTCCGCATGCCCGGCATGGATGGCCGCCAGTTGCTCGAAAAGCTGAAGAGCCGTCCAGCCACGGCAAATTTTTCTTCGGTTCTGATGGCCAGCAAGTCGGACATCGCGGAGCGCCTTTCTCCCCAGGATGCGGCCGACGACTATCTCGAAAAACCTTTCTTCCTGAAAGACGCGACCCGCCGCATCAAGCGCATGATCGACCGCATCGCGCTGGAAAAGATGGCGAAGACCGCGCCCTCCGACGGCGTGGTGCGCGGCAATCTTTCGCAGATGAACGTCATCGACCTCATGCAGTCGCTGGAAATGGGCCGTAAGAGTTGTCAGCTCTCGTTGAGCAACGATGGCGACAAGTGCGAGGTGTTTTTTGTGGAAGGCCAGGTCAAGCACGCCACCTATGGATCGCTAGTCGGCGATGCGGCCGTGTTCAAAGTTCTGCGCTGGACCGGAGGCAACTTCCAGCTGGACTTCGAAGGCAAAACCGACAAGGAAACCACGCAACTCAACACCCAGGGATTGCTGATGGAAGGCTTGCGGCTGTTGGATGAATCTTCCCGCGACAGCGGGGGAGAGCCGGAACCCGCCGCGGCTCCGGTTCAGGCCGCACCCAGCGCGCCCAGCTCGCGCGCCGCACGGGAAGAAGAGGAAGACGTCCTGCTCGATGGATAAGCCCTCTGCGAGATTCACCGCCGCGGTAATAACTGTGAGCGACTCCTGCTTTAGCGGCGAGCGCCAGGATCAGTCGGGCCCCGCGGTCGCGCAACTGCTGGAACAACTGAAATTCTCGGTCACCGTGCGCGAGACAGTCTCTGACGATTCCATCAAAATTCAAAATCTGCTGATTCGCCTCGCGCGCGAGGTGCAATTGATCGCAACCACCGGCGGGACGGGCATCGCCGCTCGCGATGTCACGCCGGAAGCCACCAGCGCCGTGTGCGAGCGCCTGCTTCCCGGCATGTCCGAGCGCATGCGTAGCGAGGGTGCAAAGAAGACGCCCTTGGCCGCGTTGAGCCGCGCAGTGTGCGGAGTCAGAGGCAAAGCGCTGATTGTGAATCTCCCGGGCAGCCCAAAAGGCGCGGCGGAATCGTTAGAAGCGATAGCAGAATTGCTTCCGCACGCCATCGATCTGCTGAGCGGAAAAACGGAGCACTAACAGGCGCTCACGCTCGCTGCGCGAGCGGGGCGGACGAGGCGTCCCTACACAGGCCATGTAGCCCAGGACGCCTTCGTCCCGGGTTGGGCAACGAGAGCGCCCAAAAAGCAATCAGTGTGCTGCCGATCTTCCAGGCCCTACAATCGCTTTCCCCGGATACACATCTGAAACCATCTTGCTATCGTCGATCAGCACGGTTCCGCCCACCAGCAGATAATGCACCCCCACGCTCGGCTCCATCGGCTTTTGGAACGTAGATCGATCGGAAATGGTCTGGGGATCGAATACGACGATGTCCGCGTCCGCCCCTCCTTGCAATCGCCCTTTCCTTTTCCCCGCAGGAGTCGAACGTTCCAGCATCTGCGCCGGCATCAAAGTGATTTTGCGCAGCGCTTCCATCAGCGTCAGAGATTTCTTCTCCCGCACATACTGCGCCAGTACGCGCGAATACGTCCCAGCGTTGCGAGGATGCCCCACGGCCCCGTCGCTGGCGATCATGATCAGAGGATTGGGGATGAGTTGATCCACGATCTGCTGCGTGCTGGCAAAGATGAGCACCCATTGTTTGCTATTCGAGCTGTGGAGTTCGTCGAAACGTTGTTTCGTGAGATGCTCCCCCGTGTCCGGCAGCACGAGATCGTTGTAGCTGATGCCGAGCTTCTCTTGCCACCCGGGATTGAACACGGCCGAGTTGATCGCGGTCATGCCCGCGATGTAGGGATACGCCTCGGTGGTCACATCGATTCCGTGAGCGCGCGCTCCTTCCACCAGCGACAGGCATTCCATGGAATCTTTCAAACACGTGCTGTTGATGTGAACGATGTGCAGCGGCGCCCCTGAAATCGCGGACGCGCCAATGACTTCCTCCACTGATTGGATGGCTGATCCCGGTTCGATGTGACCGGCGCTGCGCATATGGGTGTACACCGGCAGCTTGCGTTCCGCCGCCACTCGGAACATATCAATGACTTCAAGTCGCGTCGCTCCTGGAGCGTATTCAATCCCCATGCCGATGCCGAGTGCGCCGGCATCCAGTTGCTGCCGCAGGCGCTGCTGCATCTTTTCAATCTGCTCCGGAGTGGCATGTTCTTCGGTGGCGGGCCCGCTCTTCGGCAAAATGTTCCCCTCCGGCAGAGGTGTCCCGAAAACCAGCGAGCGCGCCGCCAGATGGCTGGCCGTGGTTCCGTAATGTATGAGCGAGTGGCCTTCCTTCGACTTGAGAAACTCAGCCACATCGGGCGCGCCGATTTCCATTTCCAGCGCTGTCGTCACGCCATCGAAGGCCTTTACCCGCTCGCTGGCCAGATCCTGCCCATGCTGGTGCAAGTCGATGAATCCCGGCGCGACCACGAGGCCGGACGCGTGGATAACACGCCGACCTTGCAGCGGCGCATGAGAAATTCGCGCGATCCGTCCCTCCTGAATCCCAACATTACGCACAGCATCGGTCTTGGTTTCCGGGTCAATGACGCGTCCGCCCTCGATCACGATGTCGTACTGCTGGGCCACCAGGAACGAAGCGCAGAACAGGCAGGCAAGGCGCAGAAGCAATTGGTGCATGAAGAGCTCCGAAGCAAGGCATGATAGCAGTTGAAGAAGAACCACGTAGCGACAGCCTCTCAGGCTGTCCAACCGCGACGGTTTGTGTCGCGGCAGGTTTCCTAGCGCCTTTCATCCTCCAGACTCGCTTCGCTCGGGCGGACGAGGCGTCCGCCCCTACACCATCAAATCACGTACACTAACTCTTCCGCCGCAAGAAGCCTTGAAGAAAATCGGACACATCCTGGCGCGCTACACCGCCTGGGTTCTCGGCTTGATGAAGGTGCTGGGGATCTGGGGCGTCTTCGTGATCGCCTTCGCCGATAGCGCGCTTGTCGGCATGCCGGTGGATTTCGTCGTGGCCACCTACGTTCATCAGGACCGCCACCGCATGCTCCTGTATGTAGCGATGGCGTCGCTGGGCTCTGCCCTGGGCAGCATTCCGCTGTACATCATCGGATACGTGGGTGGAGAGAAGGTCCTGCGGAAGCGCATTTCCGAGGAGCGCTTTCTGAAAATCCATCAGTCTTTCGAGCAACACGAATTCTGGGCCTTGATGTTTCCCGGGATGCTTCCGCCACCCATGCCGTTCAAGATTTTTGTGTTGGGCGCGGCGGTTTTCGAGATGAATGTCTGGCACTTTCTGGGAGCGATTTTTGCGGGACGGTGCGTGCGCTTCCTGGTCTTATCGATCTTGGTGCTTTATTTTGGGCCCGGGATTGTGAGTCTCGCCGGCCTGCTCTTCAAACAGCACTGGATCCTCGTCTTGAGTGTGCTCGCCGGGGCGCTCTGCTTCTGGCTGATATGGCGCCTACGGCGCAGGCCGATGGATGCTAGCAATCGTTAATGTGCCTAATCTTGATCTGCTAAAGCAAAAGCCGCGATGAGAATCGCGGCTTCGAGTGCAATCGTGACAACTAGCCTCAGGCTGCGGCTGTGGGATTGCGCGGTGTATTAAGTTTTGCTGCAAGACTGTGCAGCAACACTGGCGCGCCAAACATCACCGCCGTGAACAGAAGATCTCCGATCACCCCGCGCTGGAAGAAAGGCAATGCCGCCTCGTAGCAGGTCATCAAGCCTGCGAACGTCCGCGGATACATATTCCAGGCGGCCCACACCGCGAGATTACTGACCACAAAAAATGCCACCGAGCCGGTCAATGCCGTAAGCAGAATGCGTACCGGGCCGGAGTCACGCTTGATGGTCGATCCCAGCCCGAGCATCCCGGCATACCAAGCCCAGGTGACGAAATGATCCCAGCTAAACGGATAGCGATAGAACATAGTCGTGAGGATCACGTCCGAGGCCGCCAGCAGAGCCAATGGGATCCACAGCTGACGGCGCGAACCGCGCGCTCCGAAGTACAGCAACGCTGCTCCCACCGGAGTGAACGCCAGCGGATGAGGCATGAACCGAACTGCCACTGCAATGAGAATGAAAACGTATGCCAGCATAATCACCTCGAACCAGAATCTTATTCTGGGCGCTGCAAGCGTTCGCGTCAAGCGACGAGCAATTCAAATTCAGAATGAACGACCACGAACCACGTAGGGGCAGCCTCTCAGGCTGTCCAGTCGAGCGAAGCTCGACAGGGGTTTCGCTGGACACGCCCTAATCCGGCCCCGGCTCCGGCACGACCACCTGCGTATCCCCACGATCGTAAACATCCCCCACCACGCGCAATGCCCCATCAAGCTTCACTCCCGCGGACAGCGGACGCCGAGTGCGGCCTCTCAAAGCACTCGCCAGCCGGACGTACCGTAAATCCTGGAACGTGACAATGTACCCGCCCCCGGGCAGCGTTTGCGTCTCCGTAACCGGATACTGCGCCCAATCCAGATACACGCGCCCGAGATAAGACTTCTTCGCGGCCAGCGTGATCGGCGTTTCTTCCGGCTTGTAATGAATTTCGAGTTCCCCCCGGGGATCGACTTCCGGCGCGAGCGAATCGACCGGAGTTAGGGCGAAGAAAGCCGGAGTCTCCACCACCCCATCCCAACTGAAAGGATTGACCCAGTGCGGATAGGCCGAGACGCGGAGCGGATCCGCTCCGTTGTAAGTGCGAGCCTGGAGCGCACTCACGGCGCGTCGATGCTCATAATCGCGCACGCCCCACATCAACACCACCCCGGCGAGCGCGAGGGTCGCCGCGACTTTTCCCCGTGACTCGCGACGTCGCGCGCCAATTTCTTTGTCGATCAGCGAGAACAGCAGAGGGATCACCAGCCCGAGAAACAAAAAGGCCAGCATCACTGGCTCGATGATGAAGACGATGTCCCACGAATACCACTTTTCCCAGAAGGGCCATAAGGGACGCACTCCGTAGTTGTTGGTGAAATCGAGCAGGATATGGCTGAGTCCCGCGAGACAGGCGTAGAAAAAGAGCAAACCCCAGCGCGGCGGGAGTTTCGGATCGTTGGTTTTGCGCCCGCGTAGTCGCCAGAACAGATAAACGAAGCCGACCACCGTGATGGCAACAAGCGGCACCCCGAGGAACGAGTGCGTGAATCCGCGATGATGCGCAAAACTGAACGCCGGGCCTTTGACACGCGCGAGTACGTCCAGGTCCGGTGCTTCAGCCGCAAGTGTGAGCGTGAGCGTGGCGAGCGCCGTCTTGCGATTCAGCCCGGCGCGTCCCAGGCACGCCCCGGTCAGGAAGTGAGTGACAGGTTCCAAGCGAGAACGTCTATCTTACATGCAAGCGGAGGCGTACTCTCTTCCTCTGTCATCCCCTGTGTCCCCTGTGGTAGATCGACTCACCACAGGGCACACTGAGGATCACAGGGTAAGAATCGCCTGCCGATCTCACCTTGCTGGCGTCAACAGCGTCAAAGCGTCCGGCACAACTGTGATCTCCGCCGGCAGCTTGCCGATCAACTCCCCGTCCGCTTCCACGTAAATCGTGGCCTGCTGCTCCGCCGAAGCATAATCACAGGAAGCCTTCACTGCGTAGGCCAACTCAATTCCCCGGATCGGCCACGCCAGACGCAGCAATCCTGCGGTCACGTACGACAGGTAAGCAATCCGGCTCGCCGTATGGCAGAACACCAGTCGCACGTCGTCGCGGTCGAGTGAAGCTCCCGGCGCGAGTTCCCGCAGCACTCCTCCAAAATTGCGAATGCGCACTGCCAGCAGTTCCGTGACATTCGCAGTTTTCGGTGGGCTCGTGCTGCTCTGCTGGTATTGCACGTTGAACCGGGGCATGGCGTAGGAAAACCACATGTGCCAAGCCTTCGCGTAGTAGGCAGCCATTCCCAGTCTCTGCTTGATCCCGCTCTGCAGCTTGTAGAACAGATGCGCGTCCACCCCGATGCCGGCGGCGACTACGAAGTGGCACGTGGTAGGCGCTCCCTGGAGACCTTGGCAGCTCACGCGACCAAGCGCGACGCGACGAGGCTTTGCCTTTAAAGCCGCTTTCGCCGCAGCCGGAATGCGAAACGGCCATCGTAAATCGTGGGCCAGGGCATTGGCGGTGCCAATCGGAAAAACGCCGAGCGCGACCGGGGTGTTCGCTAGCACCTGCACGAGATTGTGAACCGTGCCATCGCCGCCGCAGGCAAAGATGGTGTCGCAACCGGCGTCCATCGCGCGGCGTGCTTCTTGGGCAGCGTGTTCTTTTGAATCGGTGGGAAGAAGGTCGGCTTCCACGCCGCCAGTTCGCAGGATTTCCACGGCAGATTGCAGTTCCCGCTGCCGCCGCTTGCTGCCGCCCGATTCCGGATTGTAGAGCAACGCCGCTTTGCGCATGCTGCGGCGGATTGTACCTGAGCGGCAGGGGCGAACCCATCAGCGTCTTTCCCTAGGAATGCTCCATATCGTTACGGGAGTCGTAGTCACGCGAGTCGCTATAATTTCTCCGATGCCTGCCGCCAAAGATGCTTCCGCCCAAATTGCAGCGCTGCGCGACGCGATTCGTCGTCACGAACACCTCTATTACGTGCTCGATCAGCCGGAGATTA
>Ga0207707_10002950_pt1 | contig 15150 bp, 12 predicted proteins | sample KBSC83BmetaG_FD_184336 | JGI IMG/M metagenome (GOLD analysis project Ga0207707, IMG submission 184336) | Corn rhizosphere microbial communities from Kellogg Biological Station, Michigan, USA - KBS C8-3B metaG (SPAdes) (version 2) | ecosystem: Host-associated > Plants > Roots > Rhizosphere ...
GATTTTCGGCCCCTTTCTGGTGCGAATGACCAAATGATGCGAGAGACGTGAGAAAGGATCCCTTAGGAAGAAACACAGGAGGGTTGAGGGGGCTGGTCCTAACTAGACTTTGCTGCGCAGCAGGCTGATCACGTCGTCCGCCGTGATGATTCCCGTAAGGTGCTGCTGCTCGTCGACTACCGGCAGGGTCAGCAGGTTGTATTTATCGAAGAGCTCTGCCACTTCCTTCTCACTGCATCCGGCAGCACAGGAGACTACATGGTCAGGAGCGAGCATGGACAGCTTTGTTCCAGCGGGGGCAAGCACCAGCGACACCAGCGGCACCGCTCCAACGAGGGTCTCGTCTTTGTCGGCCAGGTAGATGGTACTGATGGACTCGGCTTCCCCTTCGAATTCGCGCAGCTTGTCAATGGCGTCTCCCACCGTGGCATCCGGCGACAAAGCCAGAAATTCGGTCGTCATACGGCCTGCCGCAGTGTTTTCCTGGTATTCAAGCAGCTCGGAGACCTCTTCTCGCTCCTCCGGCTCCATCTCCTCCAGGATTTCTTCTGAAGTTTCCTCGGGGAGATCGCCCAGCAGGTCGGCAGCGGCGTCCGGATCCATCTCTTCGACAATGTCGGCGGCCTTGTTGGACTCGATGGAGCGCATCAGCTCCACTTGCATCCGTGGATCAATCTCTTCCAGGGCCTCAGCGGCGACTTCGTCATCCAGAGATCCGAAGACGGCTTCGCGCTCGGCCGGCGCCAGCTCTTCCAGAATGTCGGCGATGTCGGCGGGATGGAGTTTGGATAGCCGCTCGTACTCGAGCTTCAGCCGCACGCGTCGTGCGGGATCTGTCTCAATCAGGTCCACCGCCGACCAGGGAATGACCTTTTCAGGAATACGGCTTGCTAGAGCTTCAATCGCCGATCCAGGGGCGAGGCCTTTGAGCAGCCGCCGTACAGCGCCGCGCAGGCCAATGTCGACCCGCCCGATCTTCAGCTTGATGCTGCCGTTGACCGGCTCGGGCTGAAGGTCAACATCGTTCACCCGCACTACTTTCCGCCCGGAAACGTCAATGATCTGCTGGTCGAGCAGGTCCCTTTCCAGCAGCAGCATGCCTTCAGAGCTGACCAAGGGAGGCCACTCCTCGGCCGTGCTGTTGGCCCGCACCGTGGTGCCCAGAACGGCATAAACGTGTCTGGCCGGCAGGAGCCTGTCGCCCTCGGGCGTCTTGACAATGAATTCAGAAACCCGATTCGGGTCATCCTGAGGCGAAAGGGCCACTTCGCGCACGTGTCCGGCGACATGCCCTGAGGAGTCATAGACGGGCGCGCCCAGAATGCGCGAAAGTGCGATCTCTTGCTGCATTTTCCGGCCCTTGTTCGCAGAATACAAAATGTCTTGTCCGGTTGCCACAGCATTCTGGATTTCACGGCAAGAAGCGGAGTTTTTCGCAAGGCAGGACTCAATAGTATGCAGGTAGCTAAGGCACAAAATTCTGAATCTCCTGTTGCTGCTGGAGATTCTGTTACTTGATAAGGGAGACTTCAGATGGGCATCCAAGTCACCGACCTGCACCTGCTCCGGGACCAGCTTCTTCTACGGCGACACAAGCTTCAAACGGTTACGGCCCACTCGCATGCAGGCGTGCGAGAACCCGGACGCGCTGAAACAGCCAACCTGCTGCTGCTTTTGGAACAGGTTGATAAAGCGCTTGAGCGGGTGGAGGCTGGCTCCTATGGCATCTGCGAGATCTGCCAGGGTGAGTTGGAGGCTCAGCGGCTGCTGGCCGACCCGCTGGCCCGGGTATGCCTTGACTGCCTCAGGCCGGAAGAGGCTCGAGCACTTGAACGCGACCTGGAATTGGCAGCCCGCATTCAGAATGGCTTGCTGCCGCGGCAAGACCTCCATGCCGGCGACTGGAGGGTCTCTTACCACTATGATCCCGCAGGCATGGTCAGCGGCGACTACTGTGATGTGATCCCACACGGCCGCGACCTCTATTTCATGCTCGGTGACGTTTCCGGGAAAGGTGTGGCTGCCTCCATCCTGATGTCAAATCTGCACGCTACGTTTCGCGCATTGATATCGTCCGGGCTCCCGCTGGAGCAGCTTGTGGAGCGCGCGAATCGGATTTTCTGCGAAAGCACGCTGCCTACCCAGTACGCCACCCTGATTTGCGGCAAGGCTTCAGTCGCCGGCAAAGTAGAAGTCTCCAATAGCGGGCATCTTGCCCCTTTGCATGTAAGTGCGCGTGGCATCAGTCCGATTGAATCTTCCACGGTGCCTGTCGGCCTGTTCCATGACCAGACGTTCGTGTCCACCACGGTTCAGTTCTCTCCCGGAGACAGCCTGGTGCTTTATACCGATGGTGTTACTGAAGCGCTGTCGCCGGATGGCTCGGAATACGGCGCTCAACGTCTTGCACAGTTGATCGGAAATTGCGCGTCACAAACGTCGCGAGAGCTGGTGCAAAAGTGCATTGATGATCTACTGGAATTCCGGGCGAGTACGCAGAAGCTGGATGACCAGACCCTGATGGTCCTGCGATTTGATCCGATGCAGCATTGACGCCTCGTTCGCGTGGTGATCTCGTGAGTTGATTTTGATGTCCGCACGCCCGACGGGTAATTTCAGAGCTCAGACGCTGAACGCTGAATTGTGACTGCCTCCTGGCATCGCTTTTGATGGCGCCAGTAGAAGTAAAACGGCACGCCTGCAAGCACAATCGTGATTCCTGCCAGGGCTTCCATGGGGCGTTCCCACAGCGCGTTCAATGCCCACGCTCCTCCCAGCGCCACATATAGGCCGGGTAGCCAGGGATATCCGGTACAACGGTATGGGCGGTCTCGGTCCGGCAGCTTACGGCGCAGAACGAATAAGGCCACGACCGTTAGCACGTAGCTCAGGACCATCATGAACATCACGTAGGTGAAGAGCTGGTCGTACCTGCCACTGAGCGCCAGGGCCGCGGACCAGATGCCCTGCAATACGAGACTGGCCACCGGTGTATGCCAGCGGGGATTAACACGCGCCAGGCGCTTGAAGAAGACGCCGTCTTCCGCCATGGCGTAATAGACGCGTGCGCCGCTCAGAATACAGCTCGCCATGGCGCCAAAGCAGGAAAGAGCAATCACCAGGCCGAGCCAAGTCGCGGCCCGGGAAGAAAACATTACCAAAGCGGCGGATTGCGCTACTGCCGTCGCCTTCGCGATCTCTGCCATGGGTAACCCGTACAAGTAAACAGCATTGATGAGCAGATAAATTCCGCCCACCAGCAGCAACCCAAACACAAGGGCTCGCGGAATGTTGCGCTGCGGGTCCTTCACTTCGCCTGAAACCCACGTGATGTAAACCCAGCCGTCATACGCCCAGAAAACCGCAATCAACGCCACGCCAACGCCGCCCAGCAGGGAAGGTGAGCTCGCGCTCGCGGGAATGGCCAGTGCGGAGGAGAGGTGGCCCCACGATCCCTTTCCTATTGCCACGCCCAGGACCACGAAGCCGGCAATCGCGGCGAACTTGAGCCAGGTGGCCACATTCTGCAATATGGCGCCCTTGCGCACCCCGAAAATGTTGATCAGGGTCTGCACGGCAATGGCGCTGATCGCCACCAAATGTCCGCAAGTCAGGTGGAAGTGCCACAATGTGGCCACAGGCTTGGCCGCAGCGAGATCCGGAAAAACGCTGCCCAGATAGACAGCAAAGCCCACTCCCAGGGCAGCGATGGTGCCGCCCACGCTTACGGTGAAAATCATCCAGCCATATAAAAAAGCGACAAACTCGCCGAAAGCCTCACGCATGTAAACGTACTGTCCGCCCGCTTCGGGAAACATCGCTCCCATTTCAGCGAATGCGAAACAGGCCAGCAGCGTAATGCCCATGCCCAGTGCCCAGACGCTGAGAAACAGCCAAGGCGTGCGCGTGCTCGTGGCGACATCCTGTGCAGTGAGAAAAATGCCTGATCCAATGATGCCGCCGGCCAGCAGCAGAACTGAATCCAGCAGGCTGAGCCTGCGCACGAGTTTTGCCGGTTCGGCCAATTGATTGCCAGCTAGCGTGCGTGTGTAGTGGCTTAGATCATAACTGCGAAGAATCTGGAGTCAAGCCTACATGCAAGCAATTGCATGTTCCTGATGAGTGGAAATCAGTTTGATAGGCGTAATCAGCGGTGGATTTTGCTTTTGGCGTTGCGGCTCTGGCAATGGATGGCCGTCATCCTCTCGCCGGTGATTTCACTTTCCTGTCCTCCGGTCGCATGGCGTTGTACTCCGCCGATTTACCTTTGGGAATGCTCAGTGTCTTCCATTCTGCGCTGCGAACCAGTTTGCCCAGGAAGATAATCTGGCTGATGTGCCCGGCAATGTGGTTCAAGCTGCGGTTGATCGCCTGCAGAACCGAGTGCGGCTCGTTGCGAATGTAAACCGTCTTCTCGAAATCTTCCGCCGTCAGGCTCTGCAAGGTGGAAAAAAGCGTGTTGAAGCTCGTCTCCCAGCGGCGCATCAGGTCTTCACGCGTATCGCTCATGGCTAGCACAAATTCCTGGTCGCGGTCGCGATCCGGCTTTTCGCCATCCGTGGTGGCAAAGTTCGTCCAGCGCGAACGCAGGTTTCCGGCAATGTGCTTTACCAGGATGGCAACGCTGTTCGATTCCGGATCAGGCAGGTAAAAAAAGGCTTCGTCGTCCAACTGCGCAAACGTGCCATCGGCCATGCGTTTGTAGCCTCTGAAACTGCGAAAAGCCTCTTCCAAGTACGCGGCTGCAAACGAGCGATCATCCGGCATAGATCACCTCAACGAGGCTAGTTTAGCAGCCGCCGCAGTGCCAACCAGGACTCCAGCACCCTTAAAATACTTGCACCCATTTGCCTGAACCTTGCGTATTAGACAGGTAGAAAGGAGCGGCCCTTGCCTGACGGCCAGCAGGAAGACCGGACCACCGCCTGCCTGAAACAGGCTGTTCAGGGCGACGCAACGGCCTTCGCCAGCCTTGTTGCCGAGCACCAGGCCATGGTATTCAGCATTGCCTTGCACTATTTGCAAGACCGGTCTTTGGCTGAGGACGTGGCACAGGAGGTCTTCCTGGAGCTCTACCAGAATTTATCGACGATCGAATCAGCCGGCCATTTGACCTACTGGCTGCGCCGAGTGGCTGTACATCGCTGTATCGATCAAGGACGGCGCAGAAACACTCGCCGCGAGTCTGCTCTGGAAGGGCTGCCGGAGCCGGCGGTCCAGAACGCGCCTGCGGATCCCCTGCTGTTGGGCAAGTTGCGGCAGGTTCTGGAGGCCCTGCCGGAAAAACAGCGGATGATGGTGGTCCTGCGGTACCAGGAAGATCTCGGACCGGCGGAGATCGCGGAGCTGTTGCGAATGCCTGTCAACACGGTCAAGAGCACGCTGCACCGGTCGCTGGACGACCTGCGCAAGAAGCTGACCCGCAAGCTGGGAGAGGTACGCTATGCCATTTTCTGAAGACGATCTGCGAAATGCGCTCAGGCGCAAAGATCCCGGACCGGAGTTTACCCGGCGCGTGATGGCACGAATCAGTCAGGGCGGCGCCGAGCGGCAGGCTCAGAACCGCAAAGGACGATTTTCGTGGCTTCAGGCGATGTGGCTGCATCCCGTCCCGGCGTTCGCGGCTTTTGTTTTGATCCTGCTGGCTGGCGCATGGATCGGCTACCAGAGGTACCAGACGCATCAGTGGGAGGCGCAGGTTCGAAAGCAACAGCAGGAGCGGGCGGAGCAAAGAGCAAAGGACGAGACCATTCTCGCCCTCAGGATCACGACTGCGAAGCTGAACCATGTATTTCAAAAGGTGAATAACGCCGTGCCGGAAGACGCAAACATCAGGAGAGAACGGTTATGAGAATTTTTGGTAAACAACAGTGGACAACGCAACTCATTCTGGCCATGGCGCTGAGTTGCACGGCAATGCCCGGAGTCGCCCAGGCAGGCAAGCTGCAACTGAAAAATCTGGACAAGCTGGCCGACCGGGCAGCCGAGGTAAATGATGTCTCACTCGATGGCTCTCTTCTGCAACTTGCCGTGGGCGTGCTGAAAGCATCCGATGATCCTGATTCAAAGCAGTTGGTGGATGTGATCAAGGACCTGAAGGGGATTTACGTCAAGAACTTTGAGTTCGACTCTCCCGGCCAATACAGCCAGGCCGATGTGGAGGCGATTCGTTCTCAGCTTACCGGGCCGGGCTGGCAGCGCGTTGTAACCAGCTTCAGCAAGCGCAGCAATGAACGGGACGAAGTCTATCTGCTCAAGAATGGCGACAAGATCAACGGGGTAACGGTCCTTGTGGCTGAAGCCAGAGAGCTGACGGTGGTGAACCTGGTGGGAGCAATCGATCCGGAGAAACTCAGCGAACTGAGCGGACACTTCGGGGTTCCCGGTGAGGTCGGCGACCATTCCAAGCCTAAACTTGCGCCCAGAAAAGATGGCACAAAGCCGCGCTCCGCCACGCCGGAACAGAAGAAAGAGAACGATGATGACAACCCGATGGAATAACCTCAATATTCTCGCTCTGATCTTCTCTTTATGTTGTATGGCGCTTACTCTGCGACCCGACGTCGTATACGCGGACGACTTCGGCAACATCGTTCACCACATTGAAGCCAGCTATCACGTGCATCGCAACCACCGCTTCCTGTTTGCCTTTGCCGGATTGGTGGTTCGGTTCTGGCATGTGGCCGGTGTGAAAAGCATGAAGATGGCCTATTTCGAAAACCAGCATCTGGACGGAACAGATACGGACAAGAAGCTGGACGAAATCGTCGCGCGTGCCGGGAAGTCGGGATGGCAGCCCATGGTGCGAAGCGTCTCCCGCCGCAGCGGCGAGCATGTTTACATTTACGCCCAGAATGCCGGCAAGGATTTGAAGCTCCTGGTGGTCAATGTGGAGCCGGAGGAAGCCGAGGTCATTCAGGTCAAAGTAGATCCGAAAAGACTGGAAGAGTTCATTGATGAAAATATGCATCATCACGGCCATTCCGGGATGGATAGCGGGATGACCTTCCGCTAGGCCAGCCATTTCAGCGCGGAGGCGCGGAGACGCGGAGAACAGTCGGAAGTAATTGCCACACACCAACACAGAAAACGCAGATTAATAATTCAAGCGAAGAGCTGTGGCGCTAGCACGACTGGGCGGCACAGCCGCCCTCGGCTGTGTGCCTCTTCTTCGCTAAGAATCGTCGAAGAGCAAGAAAATTTTCTAAGATACCCTCATGAGCCCATCAGCAGACAGCCGATTCTGATCTGTGTTCATCTGTGGCTAAGGGTTTTCGTTTCTTCTGATCTGCGTTTATCTGCGTTCATCTGGGGCTGACTTGCTTTTCGGCGTTTCCGGCTCTTCTACCACCAGTTCCTGCGGCGCCTGCGGCCGAAGCAGCGGGAACAGGATCACATCGCGGATCGACTTTGATCCTGTCAGCAGCATCGTCAGCCGGTCAATTCCTATGCCCTCCCCTCCTGTGGGCGGCAGGCCGTAGGACAGCGCGCGAATGTAGTCTTCATCCATAGCGTGGGCTTCTTCGTCGCCACGCTCTTTTTCTCTGAGTTGCTGCTCGAATCGCCGCCGCTGCTCTTCCGGATCATTCAACTCGCTGAAGGCGTTGCCGATCTCCAAGCCTCCCACGAACAGTTCAAAGCGCTCCACCCACTCCGGCTCTTCGCGCTTGTTCTTGGAGAGCGGCGAGATTGCCACCGGGAAGTCATACAGAATCGTCGGCTGAATCAGGTGCTCTTCAGCTACCGCTTCGAAAAGGGCGGCAATCGTTTTGCCTGGTGGATCTTTGGGATCGTACGGCATGTGGGTGTGGTGCGCGTTGAAGCGTTGCACCAGCTTGTCGAGCGACTGCGCGTCGGCGAAGTCGGCCATTTCCGGTTTCGGCGCGGCCGAGTCGGGCCAGTACTTGATGATGGCTTCGCGCATGGAGAGGCGCTGCCAATTCGCGAAATCGATCTCATGGCCGTTAAAGTTCGTTTTGGTCGTGCCGTTCACGTCCTGCGCCACCTGCGCCAGCAGCTCTTCCGTGAGCTGCATCATCTCCTTGTAATCGGCGTAGGCCTGGTAGAACTCGAGCATGGTGAACTCAGGGTTGTGCTGGGTCGAGATGCCCTCATTGCGGAAGTTGCGGTTGATCTCGTAGACGCGCTCCAGGCCTCCGACCACCAGGCGCTTAAGGTACAGTTCCGGTGCGATTCGCAGATAGAGATCAATATCGAGCGTATTGTGGTGCGTGATAAACGGACGCGCCGCCGCGCCGCCCGCGATGGGCTGCATCATGGGCGTTTCCACCTCCACGTAGCCGCGCGCGTCAAAGAACCGCCGGATCGACTGCACGATCTTGCTGCGCTTGACGAACACCTCGCGCACATCCTGATTCATGATCAGGTCCACGTAGCGCTGGCGATAGCGCAGTTCCACGTCCTGCAGCCCGTGCCACTTCTCCGGCAGCGGCAGCAGATCCTTGCTGAGGAACGTGATCTCTTCCACGTGCACGCTCAGCTCGCCCGTGCGCGTGCGAAACAAGTAACCGCTCACGCCGATGCTGTCGCCCAGGTCGAGCAGCTTGAACAGCTCGAATCCCTTGTCGCCGACCGCGTCCTTCTTCACGTAAATCTGCAGCTTCTGCCCGCCCTGCTGCAGATGCGCGAAGCCCGCTTTGCCCATCAAGCGCACGGCAATCATGCGCCCGGCCACCTTCACGCTTAAGCGGTTTTTCTCCAGCTCTTCCGCTGTGTTGTGGCCGAATTGCGCCAGAATCTGCGGGATGGTATGCGTGAAGGCAAATTTGTGCGGATAAGCCTGCTGGCCCAAAGCTTCGATCTGCTTTAGCTTCTGCTGCCGCAGCTCGTAAATTTTTTTCTCGAGTGACACGGTGCGAATGTTCTCCGGTACGTAAACTTCTGATTATAGCGGACGGAAAACCTACCACGGAGATACGGAGGCACGAAGAAAAGCAAAAAGGATTAGCAGCAGATCAAGGCCGAGAACGCAGGTGAACAACAGAACTTTAACATCCGGTCGGGTTCGGGTATTGCGAGCTGGTCAGATTTTTTGGCTCCGTTAGGTTGAATCAGCCGCCGCCAAAACGGCAGGTGGGCAAAGGAAACGGGTGAGGGGTGCTACTTTTAGGATTGGTCCAAGATGGCACACTTTCATCTGATGATCATTTGATCTGCGTTTATCAAGGTTCATCTGCGGCCATTTGTTTTGTTTTGCTTTTCTCCGTGTCTCTGTGCCTCCGTGGTGGGTGTTATGCTTTTCGCTTATGCCCAACAAACGTATTGCGGTCGTTCCCGGCGACGGCATCGGCAAGGAAGTCATTCCCGCGGCCATCAAAGTTGTTCAGGCAACGGGCGCCGCGGTCGATTTCACGCAATTTGACTGGTCGGCCGACCGCTACCTGCAGGACGGCACCACCATTCCGCCCGAAGACTTTGCGATGCTGGAGCTAGATTTCGATGCGGTATTTGTCGGCGCTCTGGGCGATCCGCGCGTCCCTTCAAACATCCATGCGAAAGAAATTTTGCTGGGCATGCGCTTCAAAATGGACCTGTACGCCAACGTCCGGCCGGTGAAGCTGCTCAACGAATCGCTTTGCCCCCTGAAAAACGTAAAACCGGAAGACGTGAATTTTGTGGTGATCCGCGAGAACACGGAAGGACCATACGTTGACGCTGGAGGTGTGTTCAAACAGGGCACGGAGGATGAGATTGCCACCCAGGAAGATTTCAACACCCGCAAAGGCGTGGAGCGTGTGATCCGATTTGCTTTCGAACTGGCGCGCAAGGAGCGCCGAAAAAAAGTCCTCATGTCCGATAAGTCGAACGTGATGACCTACGCCGGCGGGCTCTGGCAGCGCGTGTTTAAACTCGTGGCCGCTGAATACCCCGATATACAGTCTCAACACATGTACGTGGACGCGCTCTGCATGCACATGGCGCGCGATCCCAAACAGTTCGACGTGATCGTGACCAACAACATGTTTGGCGACATCATCACCGATTTGGCTGCAGCGCTTCAGGGCGGTTTGGGCATGGCCGCCAGCGGCAACATCCATCCCGGCAAAACTTCAATGTTCGAACCCGTGCACGGCTCCGCACCTCCCTTTGCGGGGAAGAACATCGCTAATCCGATTGGCGCCATTTCTTCCGCTGCCATGATGCTGGAGCATCTTGGCTTCCCCAAAGAAGCGGAACGCATCCATCGTGCTGTGCTTGACGCCGTCCGTCAGAAGAAAACCACGCAGGACATTGGCGGCAGCATGGGGACGCGAGAAACGGCGGAGTGGATTCGAGAGCACGTGTAGTCTCAACAGAGCGCCGATGAAAATTCTGGCAACTCAACGCAAATAAGTTCCACTTCACAATTTATTTTCTGCAATTCCGCAGTTTCTGTATTTACCCGATATCTATCCTTTGCTATTCTGTGCTTGCGTAGGAGAACGCCCAATGAAGAGCATCAACTACATATCGGTGCGTAGGCTGACAGAACCCTCAGTGGGTCCTGATAGCCGGTGGGCGTTTACTTATTCCCATAGCTAACCTCAGGCGCTTCAGTCCTACGCACTCCATTAGCAATTAGAACCGCTGGGTGGCGAAATCCGCAGCTACTTCGACTGTTAATCGATCAACACGCTGCAGGTGCCTGTTCCCCCGGCGAAATAGTTCACCTTCAGCGGCTTAGGCCCCAGTGTTGGCTCAAAAGCAGGCGCGAGCGGTCTCGCGTCGGAAGCAGCTACAGAAATTACCGGTGGCGTAGATCAGGGTTACTTCTAATCCATGGGTTGCAGGTTCGAGTCCTGCCGGGCCGAACGGTACCGTAGCTCAAGGGCAGAGCAATGGGAAAACTTTGATCGCTGGTTCCCCGGTATTGAATTTTGCCGGTGGTGAAAGCCCGGGTACTCGCGGGACGCGAACAGCTTGGAGAGGCCACACGTACCCGGGCTGGTTCCCCGGCGCGGACCAAACTAAGTTCACCAGGGCTTGGGAGCAGGGATATGTTGCAACGCCTGCTTCCTTAACAGCAGTTGATGTTGGAAACAGGTTTCACCGGTGGTGGAGATCAGAGTTACTTCACCCGTCCGTAGGTGCGGCGTTGTGCCGCCGGCATCTCGAGTGCCGTAGTTTCAAATGTAGAACGACGGACTTTTTGGCTTTGATCGAGTGTTCCCTGTGAGGGAATCTGGTTCCAACGTTGCTGCTTTCACAATACGAATTTTGCCGGTGGCGTAGACGTGGGTTACTTCGTAGAGCGCCCGGATATCGGGAGGTCGCAGGTTCAACTCCTGCTTCGTGCTCTGCTGCAGCACGAATAGCTCAGTTCTTACCCCTTCGCTGGTTCCCCGGCAAAGACATTTAGCACGGACAGCGCGCCGTGAAGCAGCTCCGGCACAGGCCGGTTAGAGGCGCCCATGTTTGAAACTCTGAGAAAGATGTTGTCAGGCGGCAATGACTTCGCGTCCGGCGGCCTGCTTCTGATGATTATCGGCGGTGTGAGCGTCTGGCTGAAGGCGATCCCAGCGAGGTTCTGGGACTGGATTGTCTTCCAGGCGACCATGGTCGTCACAGTCAAGGATGATGACGCCGCATTCATCTGGGTGAAGGAGTGGTTTCTGGAGCAGAAATTTCTGAAGCGAATTCGTCACCTGGATCTGGATACGACGCTACGTAACGAACGCATCGCCATGATTCCTGCTCCCGGGAAGCACCGGTTCTGGTACCGCGGCCGTCCGTTTGAAGTATGGTTCTCTCGAACAGAGAACACGCACGAGCGCATGGGCAGGCGCGTGGAGTCATTCACGTTTCGAACCGTGGGAAGGGACCGCGCGGTTCTGCAGTATTTCGTTGACGACCTTGTGCAATGCCACCTCAGGCGAGAAGGCGTTTATTCGTATCTGTACACGTATAACGACGGCTGGGAGTACGTGGAAGGTTATGCGCCGCGCATCCTGGATTCGGTGGTTTTGGAACCGGGAGAGAAGGAACACTTGCTACAGGACATCGCGCAATTCCGGAACTCGAAAGAGCGATATCAGCGCCTGGGAGTTCCGTACCATCGTGGCTATTTGTTTTACGGACCTCCCGGTACGGGAAAGACTTCGCTGGTATCCGCATTGGCCGCGCATTTCGGGTTGTCAATTTACATTGTCAATCTGGGCGATTTTACAGATCGCACTTTGATGTGCGCTGTCAATCAGGTGCCACGAAATTCGGTTTTGTTGTTCGAGGATATTGATTGCATGAGAGGAAGCCAGACCCGCGGCGGATCTGAATCAGCTGGAGATGAGAGCAGGTCGGCGGCGGGCAACGCAAAGGAGAATCCTTCTCCGCAGAACGGAGTTACGCTCTCAGGGTTGTTGAACACATTGGATGGTTTTCATGCTCCGAGCGGGGTGTTGTTTGTAATGACGACCAACCACATCGAGAAGCTGGATCCGGCTCTGCTGCGCCCGGGCAGGATTGACTACAAGCTCTATCTGGCAAGAGCAAGCGACCGGCAGAAGATGGAACTCTACCGGCGGTTTTTCCCGAACTCTCCGGAAGCGGCAGCTATGGAGTTTGTCGAAGCCTCGCGAGCGGCTGAAACGATGGCTGAGTTTCAGGGCCTCCTTTTGGCGCTGGAGCGGCAGGAAGAGGCGCGGCCAGAATTGAGTGCTGAACGGGAGCAGGTTATAGCCTGAGCTCGGTTCATGCTAGTGAAGCGCAGGCGAGGGCTCCCGCGCTCAAGAAAATAGGGAGGCATACAAAATGGCCCGCATCAACACGCTCAACCTCGGCATTCCCTGGCTCAAGGGACCTCGCACGCATGAAGGCGCGCCGGCAAAGAGCATCTCGCCGGAGCTGCAGCTGCGGCGCTCGGTGCTGGCATGCATGCTGTGGGAAGACCAGTTCTACGAGGACGGCATCGCCATCGCGGGCCGTATCCGCGAACTGGTGGCAAAGGTCCCCGCGGAGAAGGTAGCCGCGCTTGCCGTCGAGGCGCGCGAAAAGATGAAGCTGCGCCACGCGCCGCTTCTGCTGCTTCGTGAGATGGCGCGTCTGGCCACCCATCGTCATCTTGTGGCCGAAACACTCACCCGCGTGATCCAGCGCGCTGACGAGCTCTCTGAGTTCGTGGCGCTGTACTGGAGCGAGGGCAAGCAGCCTCTGTCCGCGCAGGTGAAGAAGGGGCTGGCTGCGGCTTTCACCCGGTTCGACGAGTACGCCCTGGCCAAGTACAACCGCGCGACTCCGGTGAAGCTGCGTGACGTGCTGTTTCTCTGCCACGCCAAGCCGCTGGATGCCACGCAGGCCGCGTTATGGAAGCGTCTGGTCGAAGGCGAACTGGCTACTCCTGATAGCTGGGAGGTCGCGCTCTCCGGCGGCGCCGGCAAGCGCGAGGCCTGGGAGCGTCTCCTTAGCGAGAACAAGCTGGGCGCCCTGGCCCTGCTGCGCAATTTGCGCAACATGGCCGAGGCAAAGGTCAGTGAGACCCTCATCGCCGATGGCATCGCGCGCATGAAGACCGACCGCGTGCTGCCCTTCCGCTTCATCGCCGCTGCGCGTTACGCGCCGCAGTGGGAGCCGGAGCTGGAGAAGGCGATGCTGCGCTCGCTTGAGGGCCAGAGCAAGCTGCCCGGCAAGACTGTTCTGCTGGTGGACGTCTCCGGCTCCATGGACGCGCAGCTTTCGCGACGTTCAGAGATGCGCCGCAACGATGCCGCATACGGATTGGCGGTCTTACTGCGTGAAATCGCAGAAAACGTGCGTATCTATACGTTCTCTGACGGGTTGGTGCGTGTGCCCGCTCGCCAGGGCTTTGCCCTGCGCGACGCGCTCAACTCGAGCCAGCCGCACAATGCCACGTATCTTGGCCGTGCGCTCAAGGGATTGGACGAGCAGTACGACCGGCTCATCGTGATTACTGACGAGCAGTCGCACGATCCCGTTCCAAACCCGAAGGCGCTCGGCTACATGATCAACGTGGCCAGTTACCAGAACGGAGTCGGCTACGGCGCATGGATGCACATTGATGGCTGGAGCGATTCGGTCATCGAGTACATCCGGGCAGCCGAGCCTTTGCTGGGCTGATAGAACGGCGACAAGAGGCGGCTTTAAGCGGGTTGAAGCCGCCTCATTTCATCGGTCAGGTGCGAGGTTCCGGTCACATCGCGCGTTCATCCAAAGGCGTACAATCGACACATTCACCGCGAAGGAGCCGAAGCACCTCTCGAATCGCTGCATGAAAAAATATTTCGTACTCTTTCCTTCCATTTTCCTGTTATCAGTTTCGCTGGTTTTCGCGCAGGGCGGTGCTCCCGTGCAACAGCCGCCCTCGCCTCGCCCCGCTCCGTCGGCCAGCCCCGTACCGCAGGCTTCACCCAGGCCAACTCCAAACAGGCGCATTGAGATTGAGCCGCAACCTGAACCGGAGCACAAGCTCACCCCCCAGGAAGCAAAAGAGCTGCTGGCCTCAGTGGACCAGGTATTGCGTTTCGTCAGTGAGGACACGCTGCTCCCAATCAAACACAGCGTGAAGGGGCAGATCGTCAGCCGCGAACAGGTTGAGAAATACATTACAGACAAATTCCAGAATGATGTTGACCGCATCCGTTTTGAACGCTCCGAACTGGTGCTCAAGAAGTTCGGGCTGCTCCCGCGGACGTTTGATTTGCACAACTTTCTCATCAAGCTCCTCACCGATCAGATCGCCGGCTATTACGACGAAAAGACCAAGACGATGAACCTGCTGGACTGGATAGAGCCGGACATGCAAAAGCCTGTGATGGCCCATGAACTCACGCACGCGCTGCAGGACCAGAGCTACGACCTGGAGAAGATGAGCAAGGAGGATGAGAAGATCGAGAAGAAGGGCCTCACAGATTTGCGCGCCCTCGTCAGGAATGACGAGGAATCCACCTGCCGGAGCGCTGTTATGGAAGGGCAGGGCATGATCGTTCTGGTGGATTACCTGCTCGCCCCGGCGGGCAAAAGCGTGGCGGATTCCCCCGGCTTCGTGGACCTGATGGTTTCATCGATGGAAAGGGACAAGAGTAGCCCGATTTTCGACAACGCTCCCTTGCTGCTGCAGGATGAGCTCATCTTCCCCTATCGCTACGGAATGCAATTCATCAAAGAGCTGCTCGTCGCCGGCGGCAAGCAGGCCGCGTT
>Ga0207707_10002951_pt1 | contig 15147 bp, 14 predicted proteins | sample KBSC83BmetaG_FD_184336 | JGI IMG/M metagenome (GOLD analysis project Ga0207707, IMG submission 184336) | Corn rhizosphere microbial communities from Kellogg Biological Station, Michigan, USA - KBS C8-3B metaG (SPAdes) (version 2) | ecosystem: Host-associated > Plants > Roots > Rhizosphere ...
CATATGGTTGACCGCGCAGATCGCTTAGCGCCGCGCTTTCCGCCTCATAGAGAACCGCTTGCGTCCGCCGCCATCGATAAACTGCTCGATGAATTAGGCGCGGGTGCCGCAGATGTGGCGATTTCGAGCGCCGCTTGCGGCGGTGATTTGCTCTTTGCGGAATCCTGTTTGCGGCGCAAACTGCGCCTGGAAATCTACTTGCCGATGATGCAAGAGGAATTCGTCCAGGAATCTATCGACTTCGCCGGCGAATATTGGCGAGAGAAGTTTTTTTGGGTCAAGGAACGCGCCCGGCGTTGGCACATCATGCCGCAAGAACTGGGTCCTACACCTCCGGGTGAAGACGCCTTTGCTTGCGGCAATCTTTGGATGCTCGATAAAGCCCTTGCTTACGGACCTAAAAAAGTCAGCTTTATCTGCCTGTGGGATCGCCAAGCGGGTGAAGGGCCGGGTGGGACTAGGCATTTGCACGACGCCGTTGCCCAGGGTCAAGGCAAGGCTTATGTACTCGATACGGCAACGCTTTGGTAAGCCTGCTCGTAATCCTCAGACTAAAACTAAGACAAAATAATTTATTCGCAGAGCACGAGGCATTAAGTTCCGGTGCAGGTGTGAGGATCGCACATTAAATGAATCGCCGACCACGCGCCCTTCCGGAAATCCTAAGCCGACCTTTTGGTCGAAAGTGCCGACGCTTTTAACGAGTGTTTCTTCGTTTTCCTCTGATAACCTCGAGAAGCTATCGGAAACGCAGTCTTTCCTCTGTGACACGTCGTGGCACAGATAGTGCTCTAGATACTTAATGTCAAAAACAGAATCTGAAAACTGGAGTTACACAATGCGACGAGTAATATTCGCGACCCTAACGATATTGATCCTCTCGGGTACGAACGTGGCTTGCAACACGGTCCACGGTTTCGGCCAAGACGTTGAGCGAGCGGGAGAAAAGACTCAGGACGCCGCGACCGCCGTGAAGAGGAAAATGTAGTGACTGATCAAAGAAATGCGCAGTATTCACCGTGTGTATGCGGACCTGACAACATTTCAAAGTCGTCCAGGATTAGACAGTAGTCTCCGCCTTGCAGGCGTACCGTTAAAGACCTTAAGGCGTGAGGCTGCTTGGCTCTCAGTCAAAGGGGAGGGTTTTATGAATAGATTCGAAATGACCCTGTGTGGAATTGTCGCGGCCAGCTTCATGCTGGTTTCGAGTGGATGTTATGAGTGGAATCGGCGTGGCGATTACAGCGGATACGACAGGGCTGGTAGCAGCTATGATAAGAACGATCGCCGTTGGGATGGAGATCCTTACCGAGACCGGGATTATACGCGACCGGATCGGAGGGGCTCGGACTGGGACAGAAATTAAATGGCGGGAAATCACGTTACGTGCCGCGCAAGAAAACAAACATTTCAAAACGAGTGAGGAGATATTTATGATCCGGACAATTAAAAATGTCGCAGGTACGTTGGTAGTCCTTTTCTTAATGAGCGGTTGCCAGGCGATGACCGGCGAGACCATGGGACAAAATCTCGATGACGGTACTCTGACTTCATACGTCAAGACCAAGCTTGCTTCGGACAAGCTTTCTAGTCTGTCGCGCGTGGGAGTCGAGACCAATAACGGCATTGTTTATCTTACCGGCGAGGTCGAGACTGGCGAACAGAAATCCCGCAGCGGCTCTCTCGCGTACGAGGTGAAGGGCGTCAAGCAGGTCGTCAACAACCTGCAGGTCATCAAGCGCTAGAGGCTAACTTTATAAAGAATCTTCAATAAGAGGAGAAATCACGATGACAACAAACGGCGATTCGAAATTTTCGTACTTATTTATTGGTTTGGGTTTGGGAGCCGTCGGCGGACTAATGGCCGCGATTCTTGGCCGTAGAGAGACACGCGAGGTGCTTCGTGAACGCGGCGGCAAAAGCCTGGACTACCTGAATCAGCAGGCGGGCAAGCTGCGCGAGACGGCGGATGTGATCGTGCAACAGGGAAAGAAGCTCATGGCTTGCAACGAATCAGTTGATCGCTCGACGGAGGCCGAAAAGCAGGCTTATCAGGAAGGCAGGCGGGAAAACCAGGGCGGATGAAATTCGCCAGAGGTTATGAGCGCCAAATCGCTGATACACGTTGGTATTGCTCTCATCCTTTTAGGCATCGCTGGCCTCGCCTATCGAGGCGACAAGTCTAGGAGCGATGAAAGGCTGGCCGCCGATGCGGCCCAGGCGCGAGCCAGCATGGACGCTGTGAAAACTGTCGATGTGTCATGGCTCGGTGGAGGATTATTGTTGGTGAGCGGTGTCGTCCTGGTGATTGTCGGCGCCAGGATCTCTTCGCCGCGCTAAACCGTTGCGTAATTCCGGGATCGGAAGTTCTGAGGGAAAGGAAACAGGCGGGCGTCCCACGAGACTTGCAAGGGATCTAAAGAGCGTGCCGGAGGATTGAATCGATGGCTGAGCAGAATGCAATGGCTGAAGACGTCTTATTGGATGTCCAGATAGCTGACGCATCCAATCTCTACAAGTTTTATCTCAATCAGGAAAAGAAGATCCTGGGATCCGTCGCGGTGATCCTTTTTCTCACCCTATGGGAATTTATGGGCGGGGCATTGAGCGCTTACAATCCAATCCCGTTTTTGCGCATCAATCCGATGTTCATGAGCGCGCCGTCGCTGATTTGGAAAGCCGCTTGGGATCTCTTCGGCTCGGGAGAGATTTACAACGATCTCTACGTGAGCGGCATCGAATTTTTCTGGGGATACTTTCTGTCGGTGGCGGTGGCGATTCCGTTCGGCATCGGCATGGGCTGGTATAAAAAAATGGCCTATGTCTTCGATCCTTTCGTTAATGCGATGAACGCCACGCCGCGCGTCGCGCTTTTGCCTTTGATCATCATCTGGTTGGGCATCGGCATTCCTTCCAAGGTCGGTATCATCTTTCTCGGCGCCGTATTTCCAATGCTCATCAATGCGCGCGACGGCGTGAAGACCACGCCGCAGAATCTGCTCAACGCCGCGAGAAGCTTCGGCGCATCGGAGTGGCAGATTTTTAAAAGCGTGGTTTTCCCCTCCACGGTGCCGTTCATTCTCACCGGACTGAGGCTCGGCGTGGGTAGAGCGTTGGTCGGTGTTCTGGTCGGGGAACTATACGCTGCCACGGCCGGTATAGGTTTTATGATCACGGTGGCCGGCGCGACCTTTCAGACCGACAAAGTCTTCGTCGGCATCCTGATTTTTGCCGGTTCCGGGGTGATCATGACCATGATACTGGACCGGGCGGAACGTCGCTTCGATAAATGGCGGCCGAAGGTAGGATCGGCTGCCTAGGCGCAAGATACCCGGGGGTAACAATGACAGTGATTTCTAAAGATTTGGAGCCGGTGCATTTTTTAGAGAAAGATTCGCTTGGCCGCATTCCCATGCTACTCACTGAGCTCGTCACAAAAATCGAGTGTCATGAAGACCAGACAAGCTACTGGCAGGCTATCTTTGCGCAGAGCAAGGCAAACGGTAGCGCTTACCGCGGCGAGGATCTTCCGCATTCGAAGTGGCACTGGCCCAAGGATACGTGGTTTCGGGAAGAGCTGCGGCGCTCAGCTATGCGATGCGCATAAAAGTAGGGACTGAGGATATGCGAGCATGATCGCTTCTACATACAACTCGGAGGAGCTGGTCAATCGGGAATATAAGTACGGGTTCGTGACCGAGATCGACAGCGACACGGTGCCTCGCGGGCTCAACAAGGACATCGTGCGCTTGATTTCAGGCAAGAAGAACGAGCCGAACTTCATGCTGGACTGGCGCCTGAAGGCCTACCGGCACTGGGAAAAGCTGGAAAAATCGCAGGCAGAACCAAAATGGGCGAATGTTCACTATCCGTCGATCGACTACCAGGACCTTATCTACTACTCGGCGCCAAAGACAAACGCGGGGCTGAAGAGCCTCGACGAGGTAGACCCCAAGCTGCTCGAAACCTATGAGAAGCTTGGGATTCCTCTCTCCGAGCAAAAGTGGCTCACCGGTGTGGCGGTCGATGCGGTCTTTGACAGCGTCTCGGTTGCGACGACGTTCAAGGAAAAGCTTGGAGCGTTGGGAATCATTTTTTGTTCCTTTTCAGAGGCGCTGCAGAAGTATCCCGTGCTCGTGAAAAAATATCTCGGCTCGGTGGTGCCCTACAGCGACAATTTCTTCGCCGCTTTGAATGCCGCTGTCTTCAGTGACGGTTCCTTTGTCTACATACCCAAAGGGGTGCGATGTCCGATGGAGCTATCGACTTACTTTCGCATCAATGCCGCCGAGACGGGCCAGTTTGAGCGCACGTTGATTGTTGCTGATGAGGGTAGCTACGTAAGTTATCTCGAAGGCTGCACCGCGCCGATGAGGGACGAGAATCAGTTGCATGCTGCGGTCGTGGAACTTGTCGCTCTCGACAACGCGCAGATCAAGTATTCGACGGTTCAGAACTGGTATCCCGGCGACAAGGACGGCAAGGGCGGGATCTATAATTTTGTCACCAAGCGCGGCAAATGTGCGGGAATCAACTCCAAGATCTCTTGGACGCAGGTAGAGACCGGCTCAGCGATCACCTGGAAATATCCGAGCTGCATCCTGCATGGTGACAACTCGGTCGGGGAGTTTTACTCGGTAGCCCTCACCAACAACTATCAGCAGGCGGATACAGGCACCAAGATGATCCACATCGGAAAAAATACCAAGAGCACGATCATTTCGAAGGGGATCTCAGCCGGGCACGGGCAGAACACCTATCGGGGGCTCGTAAAAGTCCTGAAAGGCGCTACCGGCGCGCGTAATTATTCTCAGTGTGACTCGTTGCTGCTGGGCGATAAGTGCGGCGCGCATACTTTTCCCTACCTTGAAGTCATGAATAATTTGTCGCAGGTGGAGCACGAGGCATCGACATCGAAGATCGGCGAAGATCAACTTTTTTATTGCCGGCAGCGCGGGATTTCGCCGGAGGATGCAGTAACGCTGATCGTCAATGGCTTTTGCAAGCAGGTGTTTCGTGAGCTGCCGATGGAGTTTGCCGTGGAGGCGCAGAAGCTTTTGGGCATGAGCCTCGAAGGCACGGTCGGATGACTTTTCTCCGAGGCCCGAGGTGCTCCATTTTTCGATCGCTGTTGGGGGGCGAATTTTTAAGCGGCCTGCGAGTGGGGTGAAGCGCGGCAGATAAAGGAGAAATCTTATGCGTATCGGTCCCATGACGCTGTTTGGAATTGCTCTTATCGTTCTCAGCATTGTAACTTTCGCCTACCGCGGCATTCCCTATACGAGCCGCGAGAAGATCATTGACAGCGATCCCCTAAAAGCCAGCCTTGACACCCAGAAGGTCATCCCGATGTCACCGCTGTTGATAGGGTTGGCGCTCGTAAGCGGCGCGGTGCTGATCACGGTTGGCTCCAAGGAGTCTTAGCGGCGTTTGGGGCCGGCGAGCACAAGTTGTGGCGAAATGACCGCGGATCAATTTCTAAAAAGTTGGTTAGGAGGAAATTGATATGGTGAGCTTGTTTTTGATGCTCGGGGTCTTACTCGTCGCGATTTGGCTGGGAATACAGATGATCAGAGGATGAATCTGATCGTAGACTTCTCCGGTAGGAGGAATCATGAACCGCGAACAAATCGCGGGAACAATTCGTCGAATCGCAATTCTCGGCAATCATTTGCCGCGCCAATGCGGCATCGCTACTTTCACCACCGATTTGAGCGCCGCGGTCGCCGCGGAGGTCGCCGATTGTTTCGTGATCGCGATGAACGACGCCGGCAAACGTTATGCGTATCCACCGCGGGTCCGCTTCGAGGTGGCGGAGGGCGATATCGCATCTTACGGCGTCGCAGCGGATTATTTGAACGCCAACAAGATCGACGTCGTGTCCGTGCAGCATGAGTACGGCATCTTCGGCGGCAAGGCCGGTAGCTACCTGCTCACGCTCCTGCGCAAATTGCGCATGCCGGTCGTGACCACCCTTCACACGATCCTCGGCGAGCCGGATTTGCTGCAGCGTCGGGCGATGAATGAGATCGTCCGACTTTCGAGCCGGCTCGTCGTCATGAGCGCCCACGGCGCAGCTCTCCTCCATAACGTTAACGGCGTTCCCGAGCACAAGATCGATATCATCCCGCATGGGATTCCAAGCGTGCCGTACACGTCGAGCGACAAAAAAGAGCTCGGCATCGAAGGCAAGTCGCTGATTCTTACCTTCGGACTGTTATCGCCGGACAAAGGCGTCGAGCATGTGATCGACGCGCTGCCGGCGATTCTCGCGCGCTGCCCGGACACGGTTTACGTCGTGCTCGGAGCTACCCATCCACACATCAAGGAGCGCTACGGCGAGAACTACCGTGAAAGCCTGGAGCGTCGGGCTCAAGCGCTCGGGGTACAATCCAGTGTGATTTTTCACAATCGTTTCGTGAGTCGCGGCGAGCTCGTCAGGTTTCTCTCCGCCGCCGACATCTATGTCACTCCGTACCTAAAACCGGAGCAAAGCACCTCCGGGACGCTGGCCTACGCAGTAGGTTCGGGCAGAGCTGTTATTTCCACGCCGTATCTTTATGCGCGCGAACTCCTCGCTGACGGGCGCGGTATACTCGTGCCGTGGAGAGACTCCCAGGCCATCGCACGCGCGGCGGTGGATCTCCTGAGCGATGATGCAAAACGATTGGCCCTCTGCGCACGCGCCGCCGCTCACGGCCGCAGCATGGTCTGGCCCGCGGTCGCGCGCCGCTACCTGCAGAGCTTCGAGCAGGCGCGAAATCGAGGGCGAGCTGCGCCGCGTGTCAGATATGCACTACCCGCGCATGCCCGCCAAGTCTGAACGTGCGCCTTGGCAATGCAGGAGAACTTCCAGCTCAGGTTAAGAGCGAGAAATGATAATACATTCGTTTATGAAAGATCTTGGGAGGTGCAAAAATTATGTTAAGTCAACTTATAAGCGGGCATTATTCGCTCCAAGAGCCAATGCCAGAGCCGCCGTTCAAAAAATTCCGCATCGTCCTGATCAAACCCTCCAAGTACGACGACGACGGTTATGTGATTCGCTTTTGGAAAGGCGTGCTCCCGAGCAACACGCTCAACGTCCTGCACGGCCTGACCGAAGAGGTAAAAAGCAGCGGCGTATTCGGCGCCCTTCGTCTACAGATCGTTACCTTTGACGAGACTGCCGAAAAACTCCCGATAAAAAAAATTATCGGTTGGAGCCGGCACCGTTCTACCAAGGTTGTGGTGGGGTTGGTGGGCGTCCAGACCAACCAGTTTCCACGAGCTCTCGACCTGGCTCGGCAGTTCCGCGCTGCCGGGATCGATGTGATCATGGGGGGATTCCACACTAGCGGCACCATCAACATGCTGGGCGAGCAGGAACCCGATATTCAGGCCCTAGCTAAAGAATCCATCACCGTCGTATCCGGAGAAGTTGAGGAGAACTGGGGCGAAATCCTGGCGGACGCGCTCCATGGCCGATTAAAGCCGATTTATTCATTCGCCCAAGACCTGCAAAACCTCGTCGATATCGGCAGCGCGCCGCTTCCTCGAATCAGTCCCAAGACCATGCGCCACTTTGCCAAACCCTCATTCGGCACCGCAGATACGTCCAGGGGGTGTCCTTTCGCGTGCTCCTTTTGCACAATCATAAACGTCCAAGGCCGGAAAATGCGCGAGCGCAGCCCGGAGAGCATCGCCACGATGCTGCGCAGGAACTATAGCGAACACGGAGTTTCCTTCTATTTCTTCACGGACGATAATTTCGCCCGAAAGAAACTCTGGCGTGAGACCTTTGAAGAAATCATCAAGCTAAGGAATGACGGAATCAAAGTTTCTTTTATGATCCAGGTAGACCTCGCGCGCAAGCCGAAAGATTTCGTGCGGCTTGCAGGGGAGGCCGGCTGCACTCAAGTTTTTATCGGGATGGAAAGCGTCAACCCGCAGAACCTCCAGGCCGAAGGGAAAGGCCAGAATCGCGTCGAAGAGTACCGGCAAATCATCGACGAATGGCACGACGCGGGCGTAGTCGTTCATACGGGATATATCATCGGCCTTCCGTTTGATACCAAAGAACAGGTGCCGCGAGACGTCCGCTATCTCATGGATGTGATCCAGCCGGATCAGTCCTCTTTCTTTATGCTGACGCCTCTTCCTGGTTCCCACGATCACCGCGAGATGAAAAAGCGTGGTGAATGGATGGACCCGGATTTCAACAAGCGGGATTCCTTCCATGCCACCATCAAGCATCCTAATATGACTGCAGATGAGTGGTTCCAGGCCTACGACGATGCGTGGAAATGTTTCTATAGCAAGGAGAACATGATCAAGATCCTCTCACGCTGGAATCATCATCCGAGGAATTACTGGAACCTCATATCGGTCTTTTTCTGGTATAAAAATGCCGCGGTCATTGAGAAAGAACACCCTATGATCGCCGGCTTCTTCAGGCTAAAAGACCGGCTATCGCGCAGACCTGGATTCGCCATCGACTCCCTCCATGTCCATCTTCGGAAACGCGCGAAAGAAGTGTTTCATCTCGTTGTCTCATGGGCCAAATTTCTCAAAGAAATGGAAGAGGTCTGGCTGCAGACTCGGAAGAAGAGCGAAAAGGAAGAGAGATGGCTCGCGGAGGCGCAAAGAATTCAGGGAGAGATTTGGCGGGCTCTCAAGATCGCAGAGTGGCGGAAAGCCTACGGCAACGCCAAATCGACCCTCCCCGCCGGAGCCGAGGCGGCGTTGGACCCCTTTGAAGAATTATCCTCAACAGTACTCTTCACGCGCAGAGACTTGAACGTCTTCCTGCGTCGATGGGAAGGTCTGCAATCAAGGTTGCTGGAATTGCGGCTCCGTCTGACGCGAGAGGGAGATGTGGCCCGGAGATGGCTTGATGCGATGGTTCGTATGCAGGAGAATATATGGCTCGAAGGCAGAATACAGGAATGGCGGGAAGCCTACTCGCAACTGCACCACAGCTTGCCGGCGAAATGCCGGCTTCTCCAAGCCAAGTTCGACGCCTTGAGCAATCGCGCTCTCTACTCCCGCGAACCGCTGCAAAATTTTTGGACTAAGACGATAGAACAATCAAAAGGTATGAATATGTGGAAGATCGATCCCGGGAAACTCGCCGTCAATTTGATCAAAGATTTCTTTCTCACCACATCTTTTGTCTTTAGTTACCGAGCCGGCTCCCGAATTGAATAAGTCTCCTTACTTTCCGCTTAGTGAATCTGGGGCAGATCTGGATCCTTGAGTGAAACAGAGAATCTGAGAGGCTCTTATGGATGTAAAAACTAGACAGCAACTTATACTGGCTAAAGAGGAATGGGACCTGGTAGTCGAATTGGTTGAACGGGAGCAGAAAGAACTGCACGCTGAGATTCATCAAACGGACTCCCGTGATTACCGAACGAGGATATCGCACCGACTCGATCTGGTGGACCGGCTTCTTAAGGTTCTATGCCCAGATAGAGTTACGTAACTCTGCTCGGCAAGCTTGCGCAAAGTACTTGGCTGCCATTCGGCCCGGTATGGTTTGGCCATAAGGTCATTCTCTGTAACTCGACCTTTTAGTCGATTGTTTCAACTCTCGCCGATTCGTCTCTCTATGTTTCTTCGGAAATCAATATTCTCTAGCCACGAAATCGATTGCGGCACTGAGAGTACCGTTTTGAATTTTAGCGCACCTCATATCTGATGAGCGGCGGAGAGGAACAAGCCGTCAAGCACGCGACCCCGACTGTTTTAAGAGGAGCGCACTAGGCGCTACAGCTTTGGTGGACAAGATGGAAAAAAAAAGAAGGGGTGGGATGGACAAGATCCACGACGTCGCGACGCGGTCCGATGCGCTGGTGCTCTTCGGCGTGACGGGGGATCTCGCCCACAAGATGATCTTCCCGGCGCTCTACGCGATGGCGAAGCGAGGCGTCCTCAGCGTCCCGTTGGTCGGCGTCGCCGCCCCGAAATGGAGTCTGGCGCAATTGCGCAAACGCGTGAAGGACAGCATCGAACGATCCGGCGGGATCGATAATCAGCGCGCCATCCATCATCTGCTGTCGCTGTTCCGGTACGTGAACGGCGATTACAACGACCCGAGTACGTTCATGGCGCTCAAGCAGGCGCTGAGCGGTGCCGGGCGACCGGCGCACTACCTCGCCATACCGCCCGCGCTCTTTGCAACGGTAATCAAAGGGCTCGGGGCCACGGGCTTGGCCGACCACGCGCGCGTTATCGTCGAAAAGCCCTTCGGACGCGACTTGGCGTCAGCACGGGAACTTAATGGCATCGCAAAGTCGGTGTTCCCGGAAGATTCAATTTTCCGCATCGACCATTTCCTCGGAAAGGAGGCGATCATGAACATCCTCTATTTCCGCTTCGCCAATTCGTTCCTGGAGCCAATCTGGAATCGAAACTACGTGGCCAGCGTTCAGATCACCCTATCCGAGGATTTCGGCGTGGAAAACCGCGGCGGGTTTTACGAAACTGCCGGTTGTCTGCGCGACGTGATCCAGAACCACCTTTTCCAAATCGTTGCGCTGCTGGCGATGGAGCCGCCGCCCTACAGGGGCTTTGCAGCCGTGCACGGCGAGAAAGCCAATGTCTTCCTGGCCATGCGCCCGCTGAAACCCGATGACCTGGTGCGCGGCCAATATGCCGGCTACCGGGACGAGTCTGACGTGGCGAAACGCTCCGATGTCGAGACTTTCTGCGCTCTGCGGCTTTTTATCGACTCGTGGCGCTGGGAGGGGGTGCCATGGTATCTGCGCTCGGGGAAGTTTTTGGCTGAGACCGCGGCTGAAGTACTGGTTCAATTGAAACCACCGCCACAGCGGCTCTTTACAGACTCAGCGCCGCAGAACGGACGGAATAACTATCTGCGCTTCCGGCTCTCACCCAGCTCCGCCGTCGCCCTCGCCGCTCGCGTCAAGCACGCAGGGAAAGAGTTTGTCGGCGACCAGCGAGAGCTCTACCTGGTCGAAGAGGAACCTGGTGAAGAGACGCCCTATGAACGGCTCTTGGGCGATGCCATGGCCGGCGACGGAGCGCTCTTTACCCGTGAAGACGCAGTTGAAGCTGCTTGGGCGGTCGTCGACCCCGTCCTTAAGTCCCACCACCGGGTCCGCCCCTACAAACGCGGTAGCTGGGGACCGAAGGAGGCTGACGCGCTGGTTGCACCAGACGGCTGCTGGCTCAATCCAATTCCGAAAAAGGTCACCGCATGACCGCGCCGGCCGACGTGGTATCCCTGCTCGACGTGGACAATACGTTGCTCGACAACGACCGTATTATCGATGACCTCAGGAACCATCTTGAGCACGAGTTCGGCCCTGAAAACCGGGATCGATACTGGGCAATATTCGAACAGTTGCGAGCCGAACTTGGTTATGCCGACTATCTGGGCGCGTTGCAGCTCTACCGGGTCGAAGCTATCCACGATCCTACGCTGTTGATGATGTCTTCATTCCTGGTGGACTATCCATTTGCCAATCGGCTCTATCCTAGTTCCCTCGATCTCCTCGATCATCTTCACCCCTGGGGCCCAACGGTCATCCTGTCCGACGGTGACGTAGTCTTTCAACCGCGCAAAGTTCAACGCTCGGGGCTCTGGGAAGCAGTCGAGGGCCGCGTGCTTATCTACATCCACAAAGAGCGGATGCTGGAGAATGTTGAGCAGCGCTACCCGGCCCGGCATTACATCATGGTGGACGACAAGCTGCGCATTCTGGCGGCGATGAAAAAGATCTGGAGGGACCGGCTTACGACCGTCTTTCCTCGTCAAGGACACTACGCGCTTGACCCTAACAATCTCGCGGCCTATCCGCCGGCTGACATAACGGTCGAGCGCATCGGCGATCTGGTCAAGTACGATTTACCTGCTTTGCTCGGCGCTGCCAAAGCCGGTTTGAAATAGGGGGGAACAATGAAGGCGACACAAAAACTGCAGGCTCTCGGTCAGAGCCTTTGGCTCGATAACATAACGCGCGGGCTTCTGACGAGCGGCACGCTGGGCGACTACATTGCCAAGTTTTCAGTGACGGGACTCACCTCCAACCCTTCCATTTTCGATCATGCCATCAAGAACGCCGGCGTCTACGACGACGCCATCCGCAAAAAAACGCTTGCGGGCAAGTCGGGTGAGGAGTTGTTCTTCGAACTTGCCTTGGAAGATTTGACTGAGGCCGCCGACCTCTTCCGTCCGATCCACGACGCAACCGGCGGTGTTGACGGCTGGGTATCGCTAGAGGTCTCTCCGCTGCTCGCTGACGACACCGCCGGCAGCATAAAGGCAGCAAAGGAGCTTTATGCGCGCGCGCGACGCCCCAATCTTTTCATCAAGATCCCCGGTACCCGCGCAGGCATTCCCGCGATCGAGGAGACGATCTTCGCCGGAGTGCCGGTGAACGTCACGTTGCTGTTCTCACGCGAGCAGTACATTGCGGCTGCCGAAGCGTATATGCGCGGCATCGAGCGGCGCATAGCCGCCGGCTTCGATCCGAAGGTCGCTTCCGTGGCATCGATGTTTATCAGCCGCTGGGATGTCGCTGTCAAGGATACGGTTCCGGACAAGCTTCGCAACCGTCTCGGCATCGCCATCGCCAGGCGCACGTACAAAGCCTACCGCGATCTGCTGGCTTCGCCGCGTTGGCAAAAACTTGCCGTTTCCGACGCGCGACCGCAACGCTTGCTGTGGGCCAGCACCGGGACCAAAGATCCGGCAGCTCCGGACGCGCTTTACATCGAAGCGCTGGCGGCTCCGAATACCATTAACACCATTCCCGAAAAGACACTCCATGCCTTCGCCGAGCACGGTGAGGTGAAAGCCGCCATGCCGATTGACGGCGGCGATGCCGAAGAGGTGCTCAATGCATTCGCGCGTGCGGGGATAGACGATGCGGCGCTCGCCGCGCAACTCCAACTCGAGGGCACCCGGTCTTTCGATGAGTCCTGGAACGACCTGATGAGTTGCATCGCCCTAAAGAGCGATGTGCTCAAAAAGGTCGCGCAGGCAGGAGGGAAATGACCGTGATCAGTAGTTCGAAAGCTCAGACGCAAGCACTGAATCAAGGCCCAGTGATGGCCTACGAGGCGCTGCGTCATTACAGCCAGCGCGACATGACATTCCGCTTCATCTCCAACGTAGATGGCACGGACTTCGCGGAGGCCACGCGCGATCTCGCCGCTGAAGAGACGCTATTCTCCCGCTGCGACGCAATGCCCCAGCCGAGCATCCCGCTCTAGTGGAGGAACGCCATGATTGACCAAGGTCAACTCGACCAGCTCTGCATCGATTGTATCCGCACGCTTTCCATCGACGCAGTGGAGAAGGCGCAATCCGGTCATCCGGGCACTCCGATGGATGCTGCCCCGGCAGTCTACTGCTTGTGGCAGCGCTTTCTGCGCTATGATCCCGAGGCCCCCAACTGGCCCAATCGTGACCGCTTCGTTCTCTCGGTCGGCCACGCCTCCGCGCTGCTCTACAGCCTGCTTTATCTCTGCGGCGTCAAGGCGATGAACCCAACCAACGAGCAGGTCGGTGGTTTCGCCGTGACGCTCGACGACCTCAAGAGCTTTCGCCAGGCCGGCAGCCGTTGTACCGGCCACCCGGAATACGGCTGGACCTCGGGCGTGGAGACGACCACGGGGCCGCTCGGGCAAGGGGTTGCGACGAGCGTCGGCATGGCTATCGCGGAACGATGGCTGGCAGCCACTTACAATCGACCCGGCTACGATCTGTTCAACTACAACATCTACGCCCTATGTGGCGACGGCGACTTGATGGAAGGGATCAGCAGCGAGGCGGCGTCCCTGGCGGGTCATCTCAAGCTTTCCAATCTCTGCTGGATCTACGACGATAACCACGTCACCATCGAAGGCCCAACCAGCATCACCTTTACGGAGGATGTGGCGGCGCGATTTCTCGCTTACGGCTGGAATGTCACTCGCGTCAGCGATGCGAACGACCTGGAGATGCTGACCCGTGGCTACCAGACCTTTCTCGACATCCATGATCGCCCAACTCTGATTATCGTTCAGAGCCACATCGGCTACGGCGCTCCTCACAAGCACGACACCCGAGAGGCTCACGGTGAGCCGCTTGGCGCCGAAGAGGTGCGGCTCACGAAGGAGTTCTACGGCTGGGACCCTGACGCCCAGTTCTTAGTGCCTGACGGTGTTCCGGCGCATTTCAAAAAGCAGTTTAGCAGCCGTGGTGCGACAGTTCGCGCAGCCTGGGAGGATCTGTTTGCGGCTTATCGTAAACAGTACCCGGATCTCGTCGCGCAGATTGATTACATGCAGCGCCGTGAGTTGCCCGAAGGTTGGGACAACGTGCTACCGACCTTCCCTGTAGACGCGAAGGGCGTGGCTACTCGCGACTCATCGGGCAAGGTGTTGAACGTCCTCGCCGAGAAGGTGCCATGGCTGTTGGGTGGCGCGGCGGACTTGGCGCCGTCGACAAAAACTCACTTGAGCTTCGAGTTCGCCGGCGAGTTTCAGGCGCCCGGCTGCGGAGGCGAGTACCGCGGACGCAACTTCCATTTCGGCATTCGCGAGCACACGATGTGCGCCATCGCGAGCGGACTAAGCCTATCGAAACTGCGCCCCTATGCGTCGAGTTTTTTCATTTTCACCGACTACTGCCGCGGTGCGCTCAGGCTCAGCGCGATGATGGAGCTCCCGGTTATCTACATCTGGACCCACGACTCGGTCAGCATGGGCGAGGATGGGCCGACCCACCAGCCCATCGAGCAACTCGCGTCTTTGCGCGCAATGCCCGGCATGATTGTGTTGCGACCGGCAGACGCGAACGAGGTGGTCGAGGCCTGGCGGGTGATCATGCAATTCAAGGATCGTCCTGTCAGTCTGGTTTTGACGCGCCAGCCATTGGCGACCTTGGACCGCACGAAGTACACGCCGGCGAGCGGCGTCTCGCGAGGCGCTTATGTGCTCGCCGACGTCCCGGACCACAGGCCCGCTGTGCTGCTGCTGGCGACCGGCAGCGAAGTCTCGCTCTGCATTGCGGCTCATGAACAACTAAAGTCGGAAGGGGTCAAGACGCGTGTGATCAGCATGCCGTCGTGGGAGCTGTTCGAGAGTCAGAGTCAACAGTATCGCGACAGCGTCCTTCCGCCGGCGATAGCGGCGCGCGTCGCCGTCGAAGAG
>Ga0207707_10002952_pt1 | contig 15145 bp, 14 predicted proteins | sample KBSC83BmetaG_FD_184336 | JGI IMG/M metagenome (GOLD analysis project Ga0207707, IMG submission 184336) | Corn rhizosphere microbial communities from Kellogg Biological Station, Michigan, USA - KBS C8-3B metaG (SPAdes) (version 2) | ecosystem: Host-associated > Plants > Roots > Rhizosphere ...
GGGGCTGTGCACGTTAACGTACAGGTTGCCCGCCTTCAGCGCGTCCATCTGCGCCGGGGTGAGCTTCTTGCCGTCCGGCACCGCCCAGGTGTTGTCGCCCTTCTTCTCGAGCGGGACGATCACCGGACCGTTCTGGCCCTTCGCCCCCTGGTGGATGTGCGCCATGACGCCGTTCATGCCTTCGGTGGTCACGCTTCCCGTGACCGTGCCGTCCTTGGCGACGCGGATCGACCCGCTACCCTTCGCCGCGGTGTTGACCGGCGGAACTTCCTCGGCCCCGCTGAGATTGACCTTCATGGCGCCGCTTCCCGGCATCCACGACGGCATGCTCGAACAAGACGCGAGCGCAAGGACTGCGACGACTGCAAGGATCCGCTTCATGCTTCCTCCTCTGGGTTTCGACGAACAGCTCAGGTAGTGCAACAGTCCGGCGGCTAGAATATTCCGATGCCCGCCATCGCAGCTTCGTCCGCGCTGTCGCACCTGCGGATTCTAGACTTTACCCGCGTGCGCGCGGGGCCCACCTGCATCCGGCAGTTCGCCGACTTCGGCGCCGACGTGATCAAGATCGAGTCGCCGCCCGGGGTGGACCCGAACGAGAACATGGGCGGCCCGCGGGACGGCCCGGACATGCAGAACCTGCACCGCAACAAGCGCGCGATGACCCTCAACATGAAGCTGCCCGGCGCGCGCGAGGTGCTCGAGCGCCTGGTGAAGACGGCGGATGTGGTGGCCGAGAACTACCGGCCCGACGTCAAGTTCCGGCTCGGCATCGACTATGAATCGCTCGCGAAGATCAACCCGCGCATCGTCCTCGCCAGCATCTCCGGCTTCGGCCAGGACGGTCCGTATCGCGACCGGCCCGGCTTCGACCAGATCGCGCAGGGCATGAGCGGCATCATGTCGGTGACCGGCGAGCCCGGCCGCGGGCCGATGCGCGTGGGCGCGGCGGTCGCGGACGTCGGCGCGGGGCTTTTCGCCGCGCTCGGCATCATGACCGCGCTCCTCGAGCGCGAGCGCTCCGGCAAGGGGCAGTGGGTGCAGAGCTCGCTCCTCAATGCCGGCATCGCGCTGCTCGACTTCCAGGCGGCCCGCTACGCGATGAAGCAGGAGGTGCCGGCGCAGGTCGGCAACGACCATCCGACGAGCATGCCGACCTCGGCCTACAGAACGAAGGACGGCTACATCAACGTCGCCGCCTCCGGCGACGGCATGTGGAAGCGCATCTGCGAGCTCTTCGGCCGCAAGGAGCTGATCGGCGACGACCGCTTCAAGTCGAACGAGCTGCGCGCGAAGAACCGCGCCGCGCTGAACGCGCTCATGAACGAGGAGCTCGCCAAGCGCACCTCCGCCGAGTGGATCGAGGCGCTCAACAAGATCGGCGTGCCGACCGGCCCGATCTACAAGATGAACGAGGTGTTCGCCGATCCGCAGGTGCAGCACCTGCAGGCGGCGGCCGAGGTCAACCATCCTCGGCTCGGCAAGTTCAAGATCCTCAACCAGGCGGTGAAGCTCTCGCGCACGCCGGCGGCGCTCAAGACGGCGACGCCCGACATCGGCCAGCACACCGACGAGATCCTCGGCGAGATCGGCTACGACGCCGCCGCCATCAAGCGCCTGCGCGCCGAAGGCGTCGTGTGACCGAGCGCCTCATCGGGAAAAAAGACGGCGCCATCGGCTGGGTGGTATTCAACAACCCGGACCGGCGCAACGCCGTATCGCTCGACATGTGGGAAGCGATCCCCCGGGTCCTCGCTTCTTTCAATGAGGACTCCCAAATAAGGGCGATCGTCCTGACCGGCGCGGGCGACAAGGCGTTCGTCTCCGGCGCCGACATCTCGCAGTTCGAGAAGGCGCGCAACAGCGCCGAGCAGGTGGAGCACTACGAGAAGGTGGCGGAGGAAGCTAACCAGGCCCTGAAGACCTGCGACAAGCCGGTGATCGCCATGATCCGCGGCTATTGCCTCGGCGGCGGCCTCGGCATCGCGGCGCTCTGCGACCTGCGCATCGCGGCCGACGACGCGCGCTTCAGCATCCCGGCGGCGAAGATGGGCCTCGGCTACCGCGCCTCGTCGATGAAATCGCTGGTCGACCTCGTCGGCAAGGCCTACGCGCTCGAGATCATGCTCACCGCGCGGCAGTTCAGCGCGGCGGAGGCGAAGGACATGGGGCTCGTCAACAAGGTCGTGCCCGTGGCGGAGCTCGAGCGCGCGACGCGCGAGTATTGCGACATGATGGCGGCCAATGCGCCGCTCACCCTGCGCACGGCGAAGCGCGTGATCGCCGAGGTGCTGAAGACGAAGTACGACAACGCCACCTGCGAGACCTGGGTGAAGGAGTGCTTCGACAGCGAGGACTACAAAGAGGGCCGCAGAGCCTTCATGGAGAAGCGCAAGCCCGTCTTCAAAGGACGCTGAGAAGGAGGAGGCAGCATGAGGCTCATCGTATTCATCGCGGCGCTCGCCGCGAGCCACCTATTGGCGAATGAGTCATTCGCCCAGACGCGGCCGATCACCATCGTCGTGCCGTACCCGCCGGGCGGGCTGATCGACATCGTCGCTCGCATCCTGCAGCCCAGATACCAGATCGAGACCGGCCAGTCGGTCGTGGTGGAGAACCGCTCCGGCGCCGGCGGCAACGTCGGCGCCGAGTACGTGGCGCGCGCGGCGCCCGATGGGCACACGCTGCTGCTCGCCAATCCCTCGCTCGGCATCAGCCCGGCGATGTATGCCAAGCTGCCTTACTCGCCGCTCAAGGACCTGGCGTACGTCGGCATCTACGGCACGGTGCCGAACGTGCTGGTGGTCAACCCGCGGCTGCCCTCGACCGTCCAGGATTTCATCGCCTACGTGCGCCAGCACCCCGGGCGCCTCAACTACGGCTCGCCGGGCTACGGCACGAGCCCGCAGATGTCGACCGAGCTCTTCAAGGCCATGACCAACACCTTCATCGTGCACATCCCGTTCCGCGGCTCCGGCCCCGCGCAGGCGGCGATGCTGTCCGGCGAGATCGATCTCATGTTCGACAACCTGCCGCCGCAGCTGCCGCACATCCGCTCGGGCAAGGTGCGCGCGCTCGCCGTGACGAGCCTCAAGCGCTCGAGCGCGCTGCCGGACGTGCCGACGCTCGACGAGGTCGGGCTGAAGGGCTACGAGGTCACCGCCTGGTTCGGGCTCGCCGTCCCGACCGCGACGCCGCGCGAGACGCTCGCGAAGCTCAACCAGGCGCTCAACGCTTCCACCAACGATCCGAAGGTCCGCGAGGCGCTCGAGTCGCGCGGCGCGACGATCGTGCAGCACACCCCGGAAGACGCGTATGCGTTCGTCAAAAACGAAGTCACGAAATGGGAGCCGGTCGTGAAGCGCGCCGGCGTCGTTCCCGACTAGGAGGATGTGAAAATGAAAGCAGTGCTCGCAGCACTTGCGTTCGGCATCACGCTGGGCGCGCAGGCCCAGACGTTCCCCTCGAAGCCCATCACCACCGTCGTCGGCTTCGAGCCGGGCGGCGGCACCGACACCACCGCGCGCATCATCGCGCCGGCGCTGTCCGAGCTCCTCGGCCAGCAGGTGGTGGTCGAGAACCGCTCCGGTGCCGGCGGCGACATCGCCGTCGACTATGTTGCCCACCAAGCGCCGGACGGATACGAGCTCGTGCTCGCCAATGTGGGCGCGCTCGCCGTCAATCCGCACATCCTGAAGACGCCGTACGACCCCCTGAAGGATCTGGCGCCGATCAGCATGGCGGTGGTGTTCCCGAACGTGCTGGTGGTGCAGCCGTCCCTGCCGATCAAGAGCGTGAAGGACTACGTCGCCTACGCGAAGCAGAAGCCGGGCGTCACGTATGCCTCCTCGGGGATCGGCGGTGCGGGCCATCTCGCCGGCGAGCTCCTCAAGATGATGGCGAAGATCGACATCGTGCACGTGCCCTACAAGGGCGGCGGACCGGCGATGCAGGGATTCCTGGGCGGGCAGGTCGACTCCTTCTTCGCCACGCCGATCTCCACCGCCTCGCAGATCAGGAGCGGCAAGGCGCGCGCCATCGCGACCACCGGCGCGAAGCGCGATCCGCTCATGCCCGACGTGCCGACCGTCGCCGAGGCCGGCTACGCCGGGTACGAGGCGCTCAACTGGTACGGCTACCTCGCGCCGGCGAAGACGCCGAAGGACGTCATCGCCCGCCTGCACCGCGACATCGCCAAGGCACTCGCCAATCCAAAGGTGGTGGAGGGCCTGCGCAAGACCGGCGTCGAGCCCGTCGCCATGACGCCCGACGAGTTCGGCCGCTACATCAAGCGCGAGTACGACACCTGGGGCAAGGTGGTGAAGCAGGCCGGCATCAAGGCGCAGTAATCGGCCTCACCCCGGCATGCGGATGACGATCTTGCCGACGGCGGCATTGGATTCCATGTAGTCCTTCGCCGCCGGCAGGTCCTTGAAGTCGTAAACCTTGTTGATGAGGGGCTTCAGCTTCCCGCTGGTGAAGAAGGGCATGAAGTCCCGTTTCATGCCATCGACGGTGGCTTTGCGCTGCTCGGCCGTGCGCAGCTTGTTCGAGACGCCGTAGAGCTTGAGTCGCTTCTCGTGCAGTGCCGCGAGGTCGATCTCGGCCTTCATCGTGTGATCGAGGTAGCCGACGGTGGCGAGGCGGCCCTCGTAGGCCATGCACTTGATGCACTCGGCGAACACCGTGCCGCCGACGTTGTTGACGACCAGGTTCACGCCCTTGCCGTCGGTGGCCTTCATCACGGCCTCTGCAAAGTCCGGCTTGCGGGTCTGCAGGGCGACATCGAGCCCCAGCTTCTTCAGCTCATCGAGCTTTGCCGGCGAGCCGGAAGTCCCGATCACTTTCGCCCCCAGCGCCTTGCCCGCCTGAAGCGCCGCCACCCCGACGCCGGCCGTCACGCCGGTGACGAGTAACCACTCACCACTCTTCAGGTTCCCCTGCTGCACCAGCATGTCGTAGACGACGTTGAAGGTGATCGGGATCGCCGCCGCTTCTTCCCACGAGAGGTTGGACGGGACGGGAATCGCGTCCTGTTTGTCCATCACGCCGAATTCGGCAAAGGCGCCGGGCAGGCGGCCCATCACCTTTTCGCCTGTGCCGACCACCTCGCCGGCGCAGTCCATGCCGGCGGGCTTCTCGCCGGACTTGGACATCGCCCCGCCGCGGATCAGCTCGCCGCGGTTCATGCTCGCGGCGCGGATCTTGACGAGGAGCTGGCTGGGAGAGGGCTGCGGCGTGGGCTTCTCGCGCAGCTCCAGGGTGGTGCGGTTCGGCTCGGTGCGCAGGACGTAGGCTTTCATAGGGGGCGAAGTGTAGCAACAGCGCTACGCCCGTCGCGTCCGCGCGGCATACAAAACGGCCGGCGTTGGCTATGGTGGCGTTACCAATAGAACAACCCGGAGACCCCCATGTCCCGCCGACTGCGCATTCGCCTGATCGAAATGTTCATGTTCGTCGCGCTGGCTGCCGCCGGCGCGGCCGTGATGCCGCGCGCCCACGCCGGCATGATCGCCACCGACGAGGCGCAGAAGCCGCCGCCGACGGTGCAACAGGAACGCGAGCGCGTGAAGGCGTTCCTCGCGCGGCCCGAAGTGGTGAAGCAGCTCACCGACCTCGGCGTCGTCTCGGCGGACGCGGCCAAGCGCGTCGACGCGATGACCGACCAGGAAGTGCTTCAGCTCGCGGGCAAGATCGACCAGCTCGTGGCGGCCGGCGCGCTGACCAACGACCAGCTGATCGTGGTCCTGCTGCTGGTCATCATCCTCGTGCTGGTGCTCTAAGCAGCCAGCTCGACGTTCTCGGCGCGGTCGTTGACCGTGACGAGCTTCACCGGCCGGCGCCAGACGCGGTTCACGTACTCGAGCACGCGCTTCGCGCGATTCACGTCCAGGCCGCGGCCGTCGCTGCCGTGATCGTGCTGCAGCGTCAGGCTGCCGTCGTGCTTCAGCTCGGCGGCGGCGACGCGCGGCGCGCCGAAGTTGAACTTGGGCGCGAGGATCGCCTCGCGGATGGCGGCGATGTCCTTGGTCGCAACGCGGATCTCGTCTCCCGGCCGCGCCTCGTACACGAACAAGCCGGATTGCTCCGCAAGCTCCTCGTCGAGCCAGTTGCGGATGAAGCCGAAGTCGTCCTCTTCCGTGCGCACCTGCCGGGCGCGCTCGATGCCGTGCTTCTCGACGATGCGCTCCCAGATGCTGAAGCCGAGGTAGTAGGGATTGATGGCGAGCGCGGTCTCCTGGCCGCTCGCGAACGGCCGCACCACGTCCGAGTGCGCCTTGATCGCGGACAGGTAAAGCGGCTGCGGAAGGAACTCCGCTTCCCTCAGCAGCCGCGCGTGCCAGTACGAGGCCCAGCCCTCGTTCATGATCTGGCAGGCGAACACCGGGTAGAAGTAGAACGACTCGCAGCGCACCATCAGGAAGATGTCGCGCTCCCATTGCTCGAGGTCGGGCGCGTAGTTGGCGATGAACCAGAGAAGGTCGTATTCCGCGTGCGGCGGGACCGGGGCCCGCACCTGCCCGGTCTTCTGCTTCGCGGGCGCCTCGACTCCCGGCAGCTGGCTGAAGCGCTGCTGGAACTCGCTCTGGGTCGGCGCTACCTTGCGCTCGACGAATTCCGGATACCGGCTGCGATGCAGCTCGCCGTCGATGGCGATGTGCGACTCGAGCGCGAGCGCCGCGTCGAGCACCTGCTCGACCCTCTCGACGCCGTGCGCCTCGATGGCGAGCTGGATGCGGTGCGCGTGCGCGGCGGCGGTCTCGACGATGTTGCTGCCCGCCATGGCATGGAAGCGGGCGAAGAGCTGGTTGTTCTTGCTGAAGTCTGCATGACCGAGCACGTGCGCGGTGACGAGCGCGTTCTCGGCGGTGGAGTTGGTGTCCATCAGGAACGCGCGGCACGGATCGCCGGGGAACATCACCTCGAAGATCTTCGAGTGTCCCATGCTCTGGCGCACGAGCTGGTGGATGTAGCGCACGCCGAACGACCAGTGCGGCATGCGCACCGGCAGGCCGTACACCGCGATCTCGGTCATCAGGCTCGCCGGCGCGATCTCGAAATCGACCGGGTAGTAATCCATGCCGAGGCGCCTCGCCAGCCCCTCGATCTGCTGGGCGTATTCCTCTAGCTCAGTCACGGGCCTGCTCGGTGAAGAACTGGCGGATGGCGTTCCAGACGTCGTCCTGCGAGGCGAGGTGGCTGGTGCCCACCGGCAGCCCGGTGCCCTTGATCTCGGTGAAGATCTCGGCGAGCTGCGTGTCGCGCGGCCGGAAGCTCGCGACGCCGCCGGTCTCGACGTAGCCGGCGTAGTTCACCTGCCGCGCGATGTCGACGAGGGTGTTCCTCGCCTCGTCGCGGTCCTCGGCTGCGTTCTCGCCGTCGGAGGCGTAGAAGAAGTAGACGTTGTAGCGGCCGGGATCGTAGCGCGTGCCCATCACGTCGAGCGCGAGGCGCGCGACGCTCGAGGTCACCGTGCCGCCGGAGGACGAGGCCTGGAAGAACTGGCTCTCGTCGAACTCCCAGGCCTGCGCCGCGTGCGCGAGGAACACCGTCTCCACCTTCGCGTACTGGCGGCGGATGCCCTGCAGGGCGAAGAAGAAAAATTGCTTGGCGAGGCGACGCTGCGCCTCGTCCATCGAGCCGGACACGTCGAGCGCGAAGATCACCGCCGCGCTGGTGGCCGGCGCCGGGCGCTTCACGAGCTGGCGGAAGCGCAGGTCGTCGTTGATCAGGCTCAAGGGCTCGTCGTCGACCGAGAGGGCGGTATTGCCCTGCACGGCATGGCGCTTGACGGCTTCCTTCATGGTGCGGCGGCGGTCGAGCCGCGAGCGCGCGCCGCGCTTGTCCCAGCCTTCGCGGATGTACTCGGGCTGGTCCATGGTGTTGATGCGCTTGGGCTTGAGCTCCGGCAGCTTCAACTCTTCCCACAGCCAGTCGACGATCTCCTCGATCTTGAGCTCGACCATGAAGCGGATCTCGCCGTCGCCGGTGCCGCCGGCCTGGCCCTGCTGCTGGCCTTCCTCGCGTCCCGGCTGCAGGACGTCGCCGGGCTCGCCGCGTCCCTGGCCGGCGCCCTGCTGCACCTGCGCATCCGACAGGCGGAAGCGCGAGTGCTCGAGGAACTTCACCGGCACCGCGACCGTGCGATTCGGCCGCGTCATGAGGTCGGCGCCGGCGAGCAGGTCGGGCAGCGTGTCCTTCACGGCCTCGCGCACCTTCTGGTTGTGCCGCAACCAGTCTCGAGCGCCCCTGGAGAAGAGGTCGTACCACGGCGTCTCTGCAGAAATTCGGATGCTCAAACCAAACCCCCCGCTCGCAAAAACCGCTCGCTTCCCCCGTTGAGCGGGGGCCGGCAAAAACCGCGAGCGGGGATCACGTTCACTCCTGCGCTAGCAGCGTCGTGACGTAGTTGAGCGCTTCGCGCGCGCTGTGCGGATCGTAGCCGTACTCGTCGACCAGGCGCTTCTCGACCACCGAGATCTTATGGCGGGTCTCGTCGTCCGGTCGCGAGGCGGAGGAGACGAGGCGCAGGACGTCGCGCCGGCTCTCGAAGAGGTACTGCTCGATGGCGTCGTGCAGCGGGGCGTGCGAGTCGAGCGTGAACTTCTCGCCGCGCTTGTACGCGCCCATCGCCTTGCGCACCACTTCCTGGCGGAAGGAAAGCTTGCCGGACTCCGAGATGCGGATCTTCTCCTCCACCGAACGGAGGAAGCGCTCGTCGGGCTTCCTTTCCTCGTTGGTGATCGGATCGCGCAGCGTGCGGTTGTCGAGCGTCGCTTCCACTTCGTCGAGGTACTTGTCGAGCAGCTGCTGCGCTTCCTGCTCGAAGGAGACGAAGAGCGCCTTGTGCACGTCTTCCTTCACCCAGCGGTTGTAGAAGTCCTTGCGCACCGCGACCAGGAAGTCGATCCACTTGCGCTTCTTCTTGCCGTCGATGCGCACGTCGGACTCGATCGCATCCTTGAGGCAGATGAGGACGTCCATCGTCGTCAGGCTCTTCGCCTGCGACTGGATGATGGCGTTGGAAAGCGCGTTGATGATGAAGCGCGGCGAGACGCCGGCGAGGCCCTCGTCCGGGCTCTTGGCGCGGATCTTGGCCGCCTCGTTCGGCGCGATGCCTTCGACGTCCTCGTCCGCGTAGATGCGAACCTTCTTCACGTTGTCCTGCTCGCGCTCCTCGCCCTCGGAGAGCCGGGAGAGCACGGCGAAGACCGACGCCACGTGCAGCGCATGCGGATCGAGATGCACCTGCCGGAACGCCTGGGTGGAAGAGCAGAGCTTGCGATAGATGCGCGCCTCTTCCTTGTAGTCCAGCGTGTAGGGCACCTGGATGATGACCATGCGATCGAGCAGCGCCTCGTTCTCCGGCTCCTGCAGGAACTTGCGGAACTCGGCGAGGTTGGTGTGCGCGACGATGGTCTCGTCGAGGTGGATGAGCGGGAAGCGCGACACCTTGACGTTCTTCTCCTGGGTGAGCGTGAGCAGCAAATACAGGAACTCGCGCTTCACCTTGAGGATCTCGATCATCTCGAGGAGGCCGCGGCTCGCGGCGTAGACCGCGCCGGACCAGGACCAGGCGCGCGGGTCGCCTTCGTCGCCGAACTCGGAAACCTTGGAAAGGTCGACCGAGCCGACGAGGTCGGCGATATCCGCCGTCGTCGGGTCATGCGGCGCGTACGTGCCGACGCCCATGCGGCCGGCTTCGGAGATGAAGATGCGCTGCACCGGCATGCGCATGAAGTCGCCGCTGTAGTCGTGCTGCAGGCGGCTGGTGCAATGCGGGCAGAGCTCGCCGGTGATCTCGACGCCGTACGTCTGGCGGAACTGCGCCCGCAGCGTGTGCGGAATGAGATGCAGCGGCGACTCGTGCACCGGGCAGCCCTCGATCGCGTACAGCGCGCCTTTTTCGGTCTGGCTGTAAGCCTCCAGGCCGCGCTTGAGCAGGATCACCATGCTCGACTTCCCTCCGGACGGAGGGCCTAGCAGCAGCAGGAGCCGCCTGCCAACTTCGGAGCCGGCGGCGGCGGCCTTGAAGTAGTCGACGACGCGCCCGATCGTCTCGTCGACGCCGAAGAGCTCGTCCTCGAAGAGCTGGCAGCGGAAACGGCCGCTGACGTCGTCGAAGCCGTTGGCGCGCAGCATGTCCCAGATGTATTGGTGACTGGTGCGGATAATGCCCTTGGCGTCGGCGGGGAATACGGACTCGAGGAAGTCGGACAGCGTGCCGCTCCATCGCGCGGCCCGGTGCTCTTTGGTGAACTCCACGAGCGACTTCAGGAAGTCCGAATGTCGATCGGTGCTCGTCGCTGGCTTCATTACGGCCTCCGGATTTGCGCTCATAGCACTCCTATGTCCGAGCAAGAAAAGAGCCCCGAGTTTCGGGATTTACATTTCGTCACAGGCCACAAGCCTTGTATTGCTCGCGTACCCCCTGAAGAACGCGCCGCTCGGCCTAAGAGTTGACCCGTCGCCAAAGATCGCGCTTGTGGCCGGTTCGTGACAGGATTCGCCCTTGTAGTGACCTCGAACCCTCTAATGACCATGACGGCGCAAGGCTCACGATGCTGAAAGAGATCGAAGGGGTGGCGGACGACGGCACGGCTCGCCGGCGCTGGTTCCACGACGAGTTCTTCGACCTTTTCGTCTGGCAGTCCGACGGCGAAGTGACCCTTTTCCAGCTGTGCTACGGCGTCGATTCGAGCGACCGGGCGCTGGTCTGGGACAAGACGCGCGGCTTTTTCCACGACGGGCCGCCCGCGCCCGACGAGGTGGTGAGCCGCTTCGACGACGCGGCCACCGCGCTGCCGGAGGACATCCGCGCCGATATCCGCGAGAAGATCCACGAGTTCGCCGGCCGCCGCATCGCGGTGACCTCGCGACGCAAGAGCTTCCGGCGCGCCGCCTGGCAGCGCTAGCTTAAGAGCCGTTAAGAAAAAACGGGGAAGAAGGTTTCGGGCGGGCTGCGCGCTGCGCGCGCGCCGCGGAGTACGGGGTGTTCTATTCGCGATCTTGGCCGCGATTCTTCCCTTCTTCGAAGTGCAACTGCGTTAACGCATCTTGCGCCAGCTTTTTCGGGAAGTCCACAGCGCATTTGTAAACGATCGGCGACAATGGTCGCTCCGCAACGCGCGGGTTCGACAGGGGGGACAAGACCATGAAACCGGAACTGATGCTGCTGGTGTGGGCGGTGCTGCTCACGTTCGTGCAAATGCTGGTTGCGGTCGGCGGTGCAACGCTGCAGGTCGGGCTGCCGGCGCTCGCCGGAAATCGCGAAGGGCTCGCCCTGTGCACGGGCTGGGCGGGTCGCGCGGCGCGCGCACACCACAATATGCTCGAGAACCTGGTGCTCTTCGCCGCGCTCGTGCTGGCCGCGGTTGCGGCCGGGAGGACCAACTCCACCACGCTGCTCGGCGCGCAGATCTTCATCTGGGCGCGCCTTGCCTACGCCGTGATTTATGTGGCAGGAATTCCCTGGCTGCGCACCGCGCTGTGGCTCGTTTCTGTCATCGGGCTGGCGATGATCTTCTTCCAGTTGCTGTAAGCCGCGCGCACCGCGCCACCCGAATCCAACTAAGATACGCCCGCATAAAAAATAAGGGGTAGGGATGAAGGTGGTGCTGCGCCAGGTCTGCCGGGCGCTTGGCCTGGTGGTGGCGCTAGCCGCGCCGCCTGTCGTTTTCGCTTCCAGCGATCCGTTGATCGACGCCCTGCCGGTGGGCGGCGCGGGCGTCGGCTTCCTGTGGGGATACAACCGCAGCCCGTACCAGGGCGCGCAGAGCAGCCGCGACAACCTGCCGCTGTACCTGTACGAGGGCGAGCGTGCCTACCTGCACGGCACGCGCCTCGGCCTCAAGTTCAATGCCGAGGACTGGCGCTTCGACGCCTTCCTCAACTATCGCTTCGAGGGCTTCAACCGCGACAACGTCCCGACCAGCATGGCCGGCCTCGGCGTGCGCGAGCCCGGCTGGGACGCGGGCGTGAGCCTGCGCCGCCGCATGGATTGGGGCACGCCGTACGTCGAGGCTCTGCACGACGTCAGCAACAGCTCGGACGGCACGGAGCTGCGCGCCGGCTACTGGAACGAATGGCGCCGCGGCCGGCTGAGCCTCAAGCCGCACCTCATGGCGGGCTGGCGCAGCGCGAGCCTCAACAACCATTACTACGGCACGCCGACCTACGAGGCCGGCGCCGGCATCGATCTGCACGCCGCGCTGTACGCGCGCTACGCGCTCACCGAGAGCTGGAGCCTCTACGGCTCCATCGGCACCACGCGCCACTCGAGCGAGATCACCTCCAGCCCGGTGGCGCGCGGCGGGTTGCAGAACGAGATGTTCGTCGGCTTCCTCTACGACTGGTCGCCGAAGCAGGCGAGGTGGGCGCCGGAATCGAAGCCGCTGATCGTGAAAGCGCTGTACGGCAACTCGAGCGACTGCGACATGCTGCAGATCATGCGCTTCAGCTGCACCACGCGGCACACCGTCGACAACACCGATATCGCGGCGCTGCACGTCGGGCGCATGCTGATCGACTCGCCGGACGGCTGGCCGGTGCAGCTCGCCGGCTTCATCGGCGCCCAGCGCCATCTCGAGAAGGCTTACCAGGACGACTTCTGGTCGGTGATGGCCTTCTTCAAGGCCTACTGGTACGGCTTCCCGTGGGACAAATATGTGCGCACTCGCGTCGCCATCGGCAGCGGCCTGTCGTACTCCGAGCAGATCTCGACGATGGAGCTGCGCGACCAGGCGAAGCACGACCGCGGCAACTGGAAGCTCCTCAACTACATGGATCCGAGCATAGACTTCCGCGTCGCGCGCAGATCGTACCTCGGCGTGGGCGTGTCGCACCGCTCCGGCGAGTTCGGCAAGTCGCAGTTCTTCGGCAACGTGAACGGAGGCTCGAACTACATCTATGTCTCAATCGAAACCACCCTACGCTGACGCCTTTGGCAACCTCGGCGTATTGAGCACGCTGGCGCTGAAGGGCGCGCTGGAGTCCGCCGCGCCCGGTCTGCGCGCCGAGTTCCACGCCACGCAGGCGCTCCTCAAGTCGATCGCCGACGGTGCCGTCGCCGACGTCGTCATCCTCACCAAGGAAGGCATCGACCAGCTGGTGAGAGACGGCCACGCCGACCCGGCGACGCGCATCGAGCTCGGCCGTTCCGGCGTCGGGCTCGCCGTCCGCAAAGGCGCCGCGCGCCCGAAGATCGGCACCTGGGACGAGCTGAAACAAACCCTCCTCTCGGCCGAGTCCGTCGGCCATTCGAAGCAGGGCGCGAGCGGCCTCTACTTCGCCGGCCTGCTGGAGAAGCATGGCCTCGCGAACAAGCTGAAGAAGCGGGTGATCGTCGAGAAAGGCCCGGTCGCCGCCGGCATCGCCAAAGGCGAGATCCAGCTCGGCGCGCAGCTGCTTTGTGAATTGGCTCCCGTCGCCGGCATCGACATCATCGGCCCGCTGCCGAAGGAAGTGCAGACGTACTACTCGTTCTCCGCCGCGGTGATGAAGTCGTCGAAGAACCCGAAGGGCGCCGGGGCGTTCCTCGACTTCATGCGCACCGAGCCCGTGCGCGCGGCGATGAAGAAGAACCTGATCGAGGCGGGCTAGCCGCCCTGCGAGGAGTAGCCGCCATCCACCGGGATGGCGGTGCCCGTCACGTAGTCGGAGGCCTTCGAGCAGAGGAAGACCGCCACCCCGCCCATGTCGTCGGGCGTGCCCCAGCGGCCGGCGGGCGTGCGGCCCAGGACCCGCTCGTTCAGCCCGGGAATCTCGCGGCGCGCGCTCTCGGTGAGCGCGGTGTCGATCCAGCCCGGCAGCACGGCGTTCACCTGGATGTTGTCCTTCGCCCACGCGCACGCCAGCGTGCGCGTCAGCTGCACGAGGCCGCCCTTGCTCGCGCCATAAGGCGCGGTGAAGGTGGCGCCGAAGATCGACATCATCGAGCCGATGTTGACGACCTTGCCGCCGCCGGCTCGCTTGAGGTGCGGGTACGCGGCCTGGCAGGCGACGAACGCGCTGGTCAGGTTCGTCTCCATCACCTTGTGCCACTCGGCGAGCGCGAAGTCCTGCGGCAGCTTGCGGATGCTCATGCCGGCGTTGTTGATGAGGATGTCCAGCCGCCCGAGGCGCTCGGCCGCCTCGCCGACCATCGCCCGGCACGCCTTCTCGTCCGCGATGTCGGCGATCGGAATCGCGCAGGCGTCGGCCCCGAGCTTCCTCACCGCCGCCTCGTTCTTCTGCCGGTTGCGCGCCGCGATCGCCACCCGCGCGCCGGCGCCCGCCAGCGCCTGCGCCATGCCGAGCCCGATGCCGCCGTTGCCGCCGGTGACGAGGGCGCCCTTTCCCTTCAGGTCGAAGAGGTCCATGCGTCGATTATCCATTAGTTGACAAAAGCAAGCATTCCGGCCGAGCATGCGCCATGTCCCGAGTGGATGCCGTGCGGCGTTTCAACCGCTTCTATACGCGCCGCATCGGCGTGCTCACCCACGACTACCTGGGCAGCTCGTTTCCCCTGCCGCAGGCGCGCGTGCTCTACGAGCTGGGCGAGCGCGGCGAGTGCACGGCGAGCCAGCTCTGCGCCGACCTGGACCTGGATGCCGGCTATCTGAGCCGGCTGGTCGCCGGCCTGCGGCGCGAGGGCCTGGTGGCGGCGCAGGCGCCCAGCGACGACCGCCGCCGGCGCCGTCTCACGCTCACCCCCAAAGGCCGCAAGGCCTTCGCCACGCTAGACGAAAGCTCGCGCCGCGCGATGGGCGAGATGCTGGCGGCGCTTCCACCGCCGCATCGGCAGAAGCTCGTGCAGGCGATGAGCGCGGTGCAGTCGGCGCTCGAGCCGAAAGCAAAGGCCGTAACGCTGCGCGCGCATCGGCCCGGCGATATCGGCTGGGTCGTCAGCCGCCACGGCAAGGTCTACGACGACGAATACGGCTGGGGCCCCGGCTTCGAGGCTTTGGTCGGCGAGATCGGCGCGAAGTTTCTGCGCGAGTTCGACGCGAAGCGCGAGCGCGCCTGGATCGCGGAGGTGGACGGCGAGCCGGTCGGGTCGGTGTTCGTGGTGAAGCAATCGTCGAGCGTGGCGAAGCTACGCCTGCTCCTCGTCGAGCCGCACGCCCGCGGGCACGGCGTCGGTCGGCGCCTGGTCCAGCAGTGC
>Ga0207707_10002956_pt1 | contig 15140 bp, 12 predicted proteins | sample KBSC83BmetaG_FD_184336 | JGI IMG/M metagenome (GOLD analysis project Ga0207707, IMG submission 184336) | Corn rhizosphere microbial communities from Kellogg Biological Station, Michigan, USA - KBS C8-3B metaG (SPAdes) (version 2) | ecosystem: Host-associated > Plants > Roots > Rhizosphere ...
GGCCCGGTCGTAGGCTCGATCGTTGCCACCGACCATCGCGAAGAGCTGACCGCTCTCGGCCACGGAAACGCTTCCAGAGACGGGCGCGTCAAGAAGATGAATGCCGCGTCGAGTTGCCTCGTCAGCGAGCTCCGCGACGGCCGTGGGGCCGATGGTGCTCATCTCCAGCACCAGCGAGCCGGGCAGCAGCGTGTCGAAGACGCCACCGCCGACGAGGATCGAGCGAGCTGCGATGCCGTCGGAGACCATGGTCACCACGAGATCGCAGGAGCCCAACTCCGCGGGCTCTTCGACAGCTCTCGCGCCTTCGTCGACCAGCGCGGCGGTTCGCGCGGGTGTGCGGTTGTAGACCGTGAGCGGGAAACCGGCGCGCAAGATATTGCGTGCCATCGCGACACCCATCCGTCCCAATCCAGCGAACCCGACGGTCATCGCCTTGCCGGTGTCCTTCTCGTCAGACGAGGACCTGCCCACCGTCCACCATGTACATCTGTCCGGTCATGTAGTCGGATTCCGGTGAGGCGAGATAAACGAGGAACGGCGTAAGCTCCTCCGGCGCGGCGGGTCGGCCGATGAGCGTTCCGGTCGCGAAGTCGCGCATTGGATCTGCGTCCGTTGGTTGATCGTGGATCGCGCGGATGTCTTCGTTCAGTCCGATCCACATCGGTGTGTCGACGACGCCGGGCGCGAACGCGTTCACGGTGATGCCGTGCTCGATGAGCCCGCGCGCCGTGGCCTGTGTGACCGCGAGGACGCCGAACTTCGCGACGCAGTACGGCGTGAAGTCCCAGAAGCCCTGACGCCCCGCGATTGAGCCGGTGTTGATGATCTTGCCGCCCCGCCCTTGCGCGATCATCTGCTTCGCGGCCTCCTGGGTGCACACGATCACACCCCAGGTGTTGACGCGAACGATCTGCTCGAAGTTCTCCTCGTCGACCTCCATAAAGTCGCGAGGCCTGTTCATGCCCGCGTTGTTGAAGATGACGTTGAGCTCGCCGAATGCATCGACTGCTCGCTGAATCATCGTTCTCACTTGGTCACGATCGGTGACGTCTACGCTGATCGCCTCGGCCGTGCCGCCGTCGGCAACGATGGTGTCGGCGATCCGTCGCGCCGCGAGTTCGTCTAGATCGGCTACGAGAACCTTCCCGCCTTCTGCCGCAATCGCGCGCGCTGCCGCGGATCCGATCCCGCCTGCTCCGCCGGTCACGATTACGACGCGATCTTGTACGCGTCCCACGATCGCTTAGACGATCGTTTCGTCGCGGGCGATCAGATCGGCTCCGCGGACGTAGGTCTTGCCAGCAACCAGGAGTTCCTCGGCGGGAAACTTCGTAAGCAGTCGATACCCCGTCGAGGTCACCACGACCTCTTCTTCGATCCGGGCCGCCGATTCGCCGTCATCCGCGGGGCAGTAGGTCTCCAGCGCGAACACCATGCCTTCCTGGAGCTCCACAGGGTTGTCCAGCGAGTGGACGCGCGAGATCATTGGTGCTTCGTAGAGGCCGACGCCGAGCCCATGGCCGAACTGCAGCCCGAAGCACGACTGCTCGTCGGGGAATCCCAGTTCTTGAGCCGTTGGCCAAACGCTCGCGATCTGATCCGTCGTCGTGCCTGGCCGAACCAGGTCGATCGAGTCGTCGAGCCACTCTCTGCACTGCTTGTACGCGTCGATCTGCGACTGGGTGACGCCGCCGACGTTGAAGGTGCGGTAGTAGCACGTTCGATAGCCCATGAATGAATGGATGACGTCGAAGAACGCCTGATCGCCCGGACGTAGCAGGCGGTCTGAGAAGACATGTGGGTGCGGATTGCAGCGGTCGCCTGAGACCGCGTTGATCGCTTCGACCTGTTCCGATCCGAGCTCGAACAGCAGCTGCATCGCCCGAGCAACGACCTCGTGCTCGCGAACTCCCGGCCGGAGCATCCGGTAGATGTCCTCGTAGACTGCGTCTACGATCGCAGCCGCGTGCTCCAGCAGCGCGATCTCCTCTGCCGTCTTGATCGCGCGTGCACGCATCATGACCGGCTGCGCGTCGGCAGTTTCGATTCCTTGACGTTGGAGCGAGTACAGCGTCTCCATGTCCGTGAGATCAATGCCGAGAGGCTCGCCTTCGAGTCCTCGGTCGGCGAGCTGTCGATGGATCTGCGAGGCGAGTGCGTCGGGCATGCCGGTCTCGCGCGGCATCGCGCCACGCATCGATGTCACGCCCGCCCGCCAACTCGACTCCGGAAGCCACGGCGCGTAAAGCTGATGGTGCTTCGCTGCCGAACCGAAGTCCCACAAGACAGGGTCGCCTTCGCGTGGAAGGAGGACGCAGCGGGCGCTCTTGTCGCGTGCCCACTCGCCGATGTGCGTGCTTGACACGTACCGAATGTTGTTCTGGTCGAAGAGCAGCACGGCGCCGAGGGACGAATCTCGGAGCGACGCGCGGGCCTTCTCGAGGCGGTCGGTGCGGAGCTTTGCGAAGTCGATCCGCTGCTCCCAGTCGACTGCCATCGTGGCACCGCGCGAAGCGATGTTCATGGTCAGGATCCTCCCTCGTGTTCAGTGGCAGTAGTGGTCATCGTGTTCGTCACTGACAAACAAGTCCATGATTTCGACTAAACGCTCTCCGGGCGCACCCGTGCATCGGAAGCGCCGATCATACAAGGGAAAGACCCAGAACCCAAGTCCCGACACCACAACGAGAGACTTAACGAAAACTTCTTACTGATCAGTACTTGTGAACGCTCGACGACGCCGTTAAGATCGCGAACTTACGTGAGGCCGGAATCCGAGAGGACGGACTCAGCAGTGCCGAAAGACACCGTTCCGCGGGGGTCGAATCGTCTGTTCTCGCGCGGTCTGACGACCGTTGCGGTCGCCACCGTCGGCCTCTTCCTGGCGAGCTTCCTGTTCGCGAACTCGAGCTTGAACAGGGGTGTCGTGCTCACGATGCTGCCGTTCGCGTCCGCCCTCGCGATCGCTGGACTCGGTCAAACGCTCGTCGTGATGCAAGGCGGCATCGACCTGTCTGTCGCCGGCGGGTTCTCGCTCTACGTGGTCATCGTGACCAAGTACCCCGCCGGCGACAACTCACGGTTGTTCGCAGCCCTTGCGATCGCAGTCGCGGCCGCGATCGCAGCGGGAATGGTGAACGGCTTCCTTGTCGGGAGGATGCGCCTCAACCCGATCGTGGCGACCCTCGGGACAAACGCGCTGCTCTACGGCGCCGTCCTCTGGTACACGGCTGGGATCCCGACCACCACCACGGCTCGGCTCGCTCACCTGGGATCGAAGCTGTGGCTTGGAATCCCAGCGCCGGCCTACATCGCCGTCGCAACGACCCTGCTCGTGACGGCGGTGGTGAAGCTCACACCTCCGGGACGCCGTTTCGAAGGAGTCGGAGCAAATGAGACGGCGGCACTTACATCCGGGATCTACACACGGCGCTACCGCGGCGGCGCCTACGTCTGGGCTCAGCTCCTGTACTGCCTGGCAGCAATCCTTCACGCCTCGATCGTCAACCAGCCGACGGCCTACGAGGGAGACAACTACTTGTTGCCGTCGGTTGCGGCGGTCGTCCTTGGTGGGACGTCCCTGCTTGGTGGGCGCGGAAACCTCGTCGCAACCGCGATCGCCGCGCTCTTCCTGTCACAGCTCGATCAGTTCGTACTCGCGTTGGGTGTGACCTACGCAACGCGCACTCTGGTTCAGGCGGCAGCGCTCGCGGCGGGCGTTGCCCTCTACACGATCGACTGGGGGGCGATCGGGCGACGTCTACCGGGGCGTCGCCCGATCTCCGTGGCTCCGACATGAGCCGGTTCGTGTCTTCGCCCAGCTCGCAGACAGTGACCAACAAACAGATCGGAGGGCACGCACGATGAGGGATAGACGCAAGGGAGCGCTGCTTGTGTTTGCAGTTGTCAGCGGGGCAGTCCTGCTGGCGGCAGCGACGTCGTCAGCGCGGACTGCCGCCGTTCCGTCGTGGTGTGGTGCGAAGAAGATCACACTCGGTTTGACGGACGGGTTCGGCGGAAATAGCTGGCGCCTCGTCACGACCGCTTCGGCACGCGACGAAGCGAAGAAGTGTCCGAGCGTTACGTCGCTGACCTACGCCGATGGCCAGGGCAACACGCAGAAGGCGATCTCCGACATCCAGGGCATGGTCGCGAAGGGTGTCAACGCCCTCGTCGTGTTCCCGGACGCAGGCAAGGCGATCCTTCCGGCGCTTCGCAGCGCGTACAAGCAGGGAGTGGTGACCGTCCCGTACCGCGTGACGCCTGGTGGAAAGGCTGGCGTCGACTACAACGTCTTCATCGACACGAACTTCAGCAAGGCCGGTGAGGCGTGGGGCAAGTGGATCCTGAGGGTCCTCCCCAAGGGCGGGAATGTCCTGATGCTGAGTGGCCCGAAGGGCAACAGCCAGGGCGTCGACGAGAACAAGGGTCTGCACAAGATCCTCGACCCGTCGCACAAGTACACGTTCATTGGCGAAAAGCCGTTCGAGGTCACCAACTGGGATCCCGCACTTACCCAGAAGGTGCTCTCAGCCGACATCGCCAAGTACCCCAAGATCGACGTGATCGTCTCTGACTTCGGTCCGTCCCTCGTCGGGGCTCTGCCGGAGTTCACCAAGAGCGGTCGCAAGATTCCTGCGCTCGCAACGTCGGACGGCAACGTTCTCGGGTGCTTCTGGAAGACGCACCACGCGGCGAATCCGACGTTCAAGCTGTTCACGGTGTCGACCCAGAACGATCACGCACGTCTGGCGATCGATTGGGCCGTCGCGCTCGCGACGGGTGGTAAGAAGCCGCCGACGACGCATTTCCCGGCGCCATCCTTCGAGGACTCGACCACGGGCAAGCCTCACCCCGTCGAGTGCTATCCCAACCTGCCGGGAGACATCTATCTCTCGGCCGAACTGTCGCCGAAGGTCCAGGCAAAGCTCGTCAAGAAGTAGATCGGCCTGGGCGGTGTTGCGCGGGGCTGAGGCGCCTCGCGCAACACCGCCCGTTCACGTGACGGAACAATGATCGACGAAGTCATCAACTCAGCATCCGAGATCCACGACGCTGTCGTGCCGACACTCGTGATGCGCGGCATCAGCAAGCACTACGCCGGTGTTGCTGCGCTGCAAGACGTCTCATTTGACGTTCTGCCGGGCGAAGTTCACGCGCTCCTCGGCGAGAACGGAGCGGGCAAGTCGACGCTGATGAACGTCGCATCGGGCGCCACAGAGCCTGACAGTGGAACGATCGAGATCAACGGCATGACGGTGGAGAGTCTCACCCCGGCAGTTGCGCAAGAACTCGGCGTGGCGATCGTCCACCAGCACCCGGCGCTTCTCCCCGACATGACCGTCGCCGAGAACATTCAGGTGGCTCTCGGGCGGGAGCATTTGCGTCGCCGAGACCCGGACACCCGAAGGGCGATGAGGGCTCTTCTCGATGACGTGCAGTTCCTGGGGCATCTCGAGGATCGCGTCTCCTCGCTCAGCGTCGCTCGCCGGCACATCCTCGAGCTGGCGAAAGCATTCGCGGTCTCGCCTAGGCTCCTGATCCTCGACGAGCCCACTGCTCCGCTCTCTCAGGATTCGGTCGACCTTCTGTTCTCGATCGTGCGTGATCTCGCGGCCGAGGGCACTGCCGTCGTCTACATCACGCATCGCCTCGGTGAGGTGCGCGAGATCGCCGATCGCGTGACCGTCCTTCGCGACGGCACCCTCCGCGGCACGTCCGAGACCGACGAGATCTCCGACGAACGTCTGCTTGCGATGATCGTCGGTCGCACACTCGAGACAACCTTTCCACCGAAAGCCGACGTCGCGGACTCGGCGTCGCTATTGACGGTTGACGGACTGACCGGCGCTGGCTTCCGAGACATCTCGCTCGAGGCACGCCGCGGAGAGATCGTCGGCATCGGTGGAGTGGTCGGAAACGGCCAGCAGGCGGTGCTTCGCGCGCTCGCCGGCCTCGACTCAGCCAGCGGCACGGTGACGATCGGCGGCAAACGTCTGGCCAGGCGTGACTTGCACAAAGCCGCCGCATATCTGCCGGCGGATCGCCTGACCGAAGGCTTGATGACAGACCTCAATGTGCGAGAGAACGCAGCTCTTACAGCGGTCAATCGGCTGACGGTGGGCCCAGTTGTCAGCCGGCGGCTGGAGATCGAGACTGTTCAGCGCGAGCTAGCGGCACTTGCCGTGCGGGCCCCATCGCTCGAGGCGCCTGTCTCCTCGCTCTCTGGCGGCAATCAACAGAAGGTTGTCATGGCACGGGCGATGTTGTCCCAGCCCGCGATCCTCGTCGCCAACGAGCCGACACAGGGCGTCGATGTCGGCGCCCGTGCAGAGATCTACAGGCTTCTGCGAGAAATCGCCGATCGTGGTGTCCCCGTCGTCGTCGCATCAAGTGACACCAAGGAGCTCGAAGGTCTCTGCGACCGCGTGATCGTGATGTCACGCGGTCAGTCGGTCGCGAACCTCGAAGGGCGAGACGTGACCGAGGAGCACATCGTGCACGCCGCGATTAGCGCAACGACGCACGCCGCCCGCGAAGCTGCTCGGCACCGTCGCGTGAGCGTCTCGCGTGTGGCCCGCTTCATCGAAGGCGACTACGCGCCCGTCGTGATCCTGGCGATGGTCATCGTCGCTCTGGGCGCGTACGTCCTGAACCACAACAGCCGCTACCTCTCCAACTTCAACATCACCTCCGTCGCGTTCGCCTGTGCAGCCTTGGGCTTCATCGCGCTCGGGCAGACGTTCGCACTCCTCCTCGGCGGCATCGACCTTTCCGTGGGTCCACTCGCAGGGTTCCTCGTCGTCTTAGCCTCGTTCTTCGTGCTCGACGGGAAGTCGCCCGCCATCTGGGTGCTCGGATTCGTGCTGATGTTTCTCGCTGCAATTGGGGTCGGACTTCTCAACGGATCACTCATACGCTTCGCCAAATTCACCCCAGTGGCCGCGACGCTGGTCACATACATCGCGCTCGGCGGGCTGGCGTTCACGCTGCGGTCCGCTCCGGATGGGTACATCGCAGCTTCCGTCACACAGCGGATTCAGACGCAGGTCGGGCCGATCCCAGTCGCGTTCATCGTCTTCGTTGCTGTAGCGGTTGGGCTCGAGTACGCCCTTCGCAGGACGCAGTTCGGAATGCGACTTCGGGCGGTGGGCTCCGACGAAGAGTCCGCTCGCCGAGTCGGGGTGTTGACCACGCGGACAGCGCTCATCGGATACGTGTGCGCCTCACTCCTCACGCTGCTCGGCGCCGTCGTCCTTCTTGCGCAGCTGGGCGTCGGGGACCCCGGGCAGGGAACCGGTTACACCCTCACGTCGATCACCGCCGTCGTCCTCGGAGGCACGAGCCTTCTCGGCGGACGCGGCACCTTCATCGGCACCTTGATGGGGGCAGGACTGAGCGTCCAGGTGCTGAACGCGACCGTGTTCCTCAGCCTGGATCAGAAATGGCAATACATCTTCCAGGGCCTCCTGATCGTGGCCGGGGCGCTGATCTACAGCCAGGTTCGTCGTCGCGGAATCAGGACAACAGGTCGACTCTAGGCGGGTCTTGGTGCTAGAAAAGCTCCCGGTGGAAAACGCAGGCGACGTCCCAGCTGCACTAGGACCTCGCCTTCGCGCGATTCGACTTGCCCGCGGGATTGGCCTTCGCGAGCTGGCTCGGCGGCTTGAGCTCTCGCCGAGCTCCATCTCCCAGATCGAGACCGGAAAGATGCAACCGTCGGTGCGTACGCTCTACGCCTTCGCGGAAGAGCTCGGCGTCACCGTCGACGAGGTGCTGTTTGCATCCGGCCCGGTTGCACCGCCTTCGCCGGCGGCGGGACGAGAGCCTGCGGCGGCGCCGAGCCCCGGACCCGGGCTGGCGGTACAGCGGGCCAAGGGCCGGCCGTCGATCAGCCTGAACTCCGGCGTGACCTGGGAGCGACTGATGTTCTGGGCCGACGAGGACGTCGAGTTCATCGAGGCGACCTACCAGCCCGGTGGCGCGTCAAGCCCGCCGGATGCGTTCGTGCGCCACAACGGCCACGAATTCGGACACGTCTTGGAGGGAACGCTTCGCGTCGTCGTCGGGTTCGACGAGTTCATCCTGGGTCCCGGTGACGTGATCACTTTCCCGTCGTCGACACCGCACCGACTCAGCAACGAGGGGACGGAGACCGTCCGGGCGGTTTGGGTCGTGCGCGGGCGACGGAGCGGGCCGCCAGCTCAGGAGATCCCGGTTGACAACGTCGCCGAGCATGTGCAGCATCACTGAACGTTGTTGCGTCACGCTGCACGTAGGTTGAACGGGAAGTGAGTGGCCGCGCGCTCGTCGTCGGGGCGACCGGGATCAGCGGCGGAAATGTCGCGGCGCGTCTCTTGGCCGACGGCTGGGACGTGACGGGCCTCTCGCGACGCTCCGACGGCCTCGACCCTCGAGTACGTCACGTCTCGGCAAACCTCGAAGACGCGGACGCCGTCGCTGCCGCCGTCCGAGGGACCGCTCCGACACACGTCTTCTTCACGACCTGGTCGCGACGCAACACCGAGGCCGAGAACTGCGATGTGAACGGACGGATGCTCCAGAGCTTGTTGGACGGAGTGGCTTCCGAACGAACCGTGCAGCACGTTGCTCTCGTCACGGGCTTGAAGCATTACTTGGGGCCATTCGAGGCGTACGCGAAGGTCCAACCAGACACGCCGTTCTCGGAAGATCAGGACAGGCTCCCCTACGAGAACTTCTACTACGTCCAGGAGGACATCCTCTTTGCCGCTGCTGAACGGGATGGCTTCAACTGGTCGGTTCACCGCCCGCACACCCTGATCGGGTGGGCGCTCGGCAACGCAATGAACATGGGTGTGACGCTCGCCGTGTATGCGGCGATCTGCCGCGAGACCGGAAGGCAATTCCACTTCCCAGGTTCGAAGGAGCAGTGGGAAGCGGTGACGGACGTCACCGACGCGCGTCTCCTCGCCGACCACCTCGTCTGGGCCGCGAACGATCCAGCCGCGGCGAATCGCGCCCTCAACATCGTCAACGGGGACGTCTTCCGATGGCGCCGGCTCTGGCCGCGGCTCGCGACTGCACTCGGCGTGGAGCCGATCGGGTACACGGGGGAGCCGGCGCCGCTGGAGGAACAAATGGTCGACGCCGCCGAGATCTGGCCGCAAATCGTTGCACGGCACGGTCTCCTCGAAACCGACGTGAACACCATCGCGTCGTGGTGGCACACCGACGCCGACCTCGGCCGAACGATCGAGACCTTCACCGACATGGGCCACAGCCGGAGGCTCGGCTTCGCCGGAGTACGCGACACCGAGTCGTCGTTCACCGATCTGTTCGCCCGACTTCGGGCCGAGCGGATCGTCCCCTGATCCCGAGGAGGGACGATGCAGGCGCTGCGTTTCCACACCGCCCGCGATCTTCGGATCGAAGACGTCGCCGAGCCCGGTGATCCACACGAGGACGAGGTATTAGTTCGCGTTGCGACCTGCGGGATCTGCGGCACCGACCTCCACGAGTACGTGGCGGGACCGATCGTCACACCGGTCGAGCCGCACCCGCTGACCGGAGCTCGGAATCCGCAGATCCTTGGACACGAATTCGCCGGTGAGGTTGTGGCCGTTGGTCCTCGAGTCTCCCGCGTCACCGTCGGCGATCGGGTCGCGATCATGCCGCTCGCGTATTGCGGGCACTGCGCGTATTGCAGCCGCGGTTTTCAGCACCTCTGCGCCACGATGGCCTGCGTCGGCCTCTCACACGCCTGGGGTGGGATGGCGCAACTCGCGACAGTTGCCGAGTACCAGGTCGTTCGACTGCCGGACGGCGTGACGTACCAACAAGGGGCGCTGATCGAACCGACCGCGGTCGCCGCCTACGGAGTCGAGCGAGGCGGCGTGAAGCCCGGCGACCGCGTCTTGATCACGGGCGCCGGCCCAATCGGAGCCCTGGCCGCGCTTTGCGCGCGTACCGCTGGAGCCTCGGCGGTGTACATCTCGGAGCCAAACGCCGCTCGACGCGCCCGGGCGGAGGCGCTCGGTGCCGCGACCGTTCTCGACCCGACTGCGGTTGATGTTCCAGAGGCGCTCCGGGAGGACTCCGACGGCCTTGGTGTCGACGTCGCGATCGAGTGCTCGGGTCATCCGAACGGCTTTGCCGCTGCTGTGGCTTCCCTGCGGCGGCGAGGGACTCTGGCGCAGACGGGTCTCTTCGTCGGCGAGGCAACCGTCGAGCCGATGCTGTGGTCGCTCAACGACCTGACGATTGTCGGCACCTGGTGCTACTGGGTCTATGACTTCGACCGCGTGGCAGCGCAGATCGCTGCCGGAGACTTGCCGGTCGAGCGCGTCATAACGTCGAACGTCGATTTGGACCAGGCGCCCGACGCCTTCGCAAGGCTTGCATCGGGCAGTGCCGACGAGATCAAAGTGTTGGTCGACCAGTGAGGAGGGTCTGAAATGAAGGCGCTCGTCTTCGAGCAACCACGGCAGGCGGTCGTGCGCGACGTCGATGTCCCGAGCATCGCGGCTGACGAAGTCCTCGTTCGCTCTCGGAACGTCGGCATCTGCCATTCCGACTTCGAGCTCTACGAGGGCCGGTACATCATCCCGGTCGACTACCCGATCATCCCTGGTCATGAATGGTCCGGCGAGGTCGCCGAAGTCGGCGTCTCTGTCCAGAACCTCAAAACGGGCGATCGCGTTGTTGGCGAATGCGTCGTCAACAACGGCGATGACCACTTCGGGTTCTCGATCAGCGGCGCCAACGCCGAGTATTTCGTCGCCAAGGCCTCATGGCTGCACCGTATTCCGGAAGAGCTCTCCTTCAGCCACGGCGCATTCGTCGAGCCCTTTTCGGTCGCCTACAACGCGACCGTCGCAGCGGGCGGAATCGACGCAGGTGATGCCGTGGCCGTTATCGGTGGCGGGCCGATCGGACTTCTCTGCACGATGGCCGCTGCGACGATGGGGGCGTCGGTGACGCTTGTCGAGCCGCAGGCGCATCGGCGCGCTCTCGGCCTCGAGGTCGGCGCGCGGGACGCTCTCGATCCAACCGCGGGCGACGTCTCTCACGATGCGGCCGAGTTGACCAAGGGTCGCGGATTCGACGTCGTCATCGAAGCTGCTGGCGCTCCGGCGGCAATGGCCAGTGCATTCCCCCTTGCCGGGTTGGGCGGCCGCATCGTCTTCGTTGGGATCGACATCGGGGGCAGCGCGGACGTTCAGATCGGCCTGATCCAGTCCAAGGCCCTTCAGGTGCGAGGCATCATTGGCTCGGCGGGCATGTGGCCGCGGACAATCCGCTTCATGGCGACGAGCGGCCTCGATCCGACGCCGCTTCTCACCGCAACCTTTCCGCTCGGAGCAGGCACCGACGCACTCGCCGCAGCACGCGACACCACGCGAAACGTCAAGGTTCAGATCGAGTGTTGAGCGCGTGAGGGCCGCGGTCTTCCACGGGCGACGCGACGTGCGGATCGAGGAGGTCGCCGACCCGACGGCTCCGAGCGCCGATGAGGTCGTCCTCGAGGTCGTGCGCGCCGCCATCTGCGGCACTGACTCGTCGGAGTGGGATCACGGACCGATCCTTTGCCGGCCAGGCGTGATCCTTGGGCATGAGTTTGTCGGCAAGGTGATCGAGCGCGGGAGCGACGTCTCAGGACTCAAGGTCGGTGATCGTGTTGTGTCCGGCGCGGGCATCTCGTGTGGCCAGTGCCGCTGGTGCGTGCTCGGTCGAACCAACCTCTGTGCTCAGTATCGAACGCTTGGTTTGCAGGTGAACGGCGGCCTCGCCGAGTTCGTGATGTCTCCCGCCGGCATCTGCCGGCTCGTTCCAGAAGCCTGCGATGACGATGCGGCAGCTATGACGCAGCCACTCGCCGTGGCGCTCCATGCGGTTTCGCGCGTCGGTGTGAACTCCGGCGATGCCGTCGCAGTCATCGGCGCCGGCGGCATCGGCTCCTTCATCATCGCGGCGGCCGCGAGCAGAGCGCAGGAGGGACGCGTCGTGGCCATCGACATCGACGACGATCGCCTTCATGCAGCCTCGGCTCTCGGAGCACACGAGGCGATCAACGCGAGTGAACGCGAGTTGGCTCAACTCCTCCTCGAGTTGACAGACGGTGTCGGCTTCGATGTCGTCATCGAATCGAGCGGAGCCCCGCACGGACCTGCTTCAGCCATTGCGGGTTCCCGAAAAGGGGGGCGCGTGCTCCTCGTCGGACTCCATGACGCGGCACGAGCGCTCGAGCTGACCCCGATGATCCTGCGCGAGGTCGACGTCTTCACTACCGTCGCGCACATCTGCGACAGCGACATCCCTGCGGCACTCGAAATGCTTGCGACGACCGACGTTGCTTCGATTGCCGCCGGCCCGAGGATCCCGCTCGAGTCGCTCGTCGAGGAGGGCCTGCGTCCACTGGCTGAGCGCCGCGCGAGCGGAAAGATCCTCGTCGCTCCGTAGATCGCGATCAGCGCGTCTGGTCGTCCTCGTAGCGGATGTATCCCGCTTCGTCGAGGCTCGCCGCCCCCGCGTAGCCCCAGATCATGAATACGGGCTCGTCGCCGGTGTTCTCGAAGCCGTGATAGTCGTTCTTCGGGACGAACACGACCTCGCCAGGGCCGAGCTCGACGTCCGCGTCGCCCACGCGAGCGATGCCATTGCCCGAGACCAGGTACTCGAACTCTTCGGCATTGGGATGCCGATGGATGTCGTGCTTAGCCCCAGGCGGGAAGACGGTGATTCCGAAAACTGAGTGTTCGGCGCCGACTGTTTCGCGGGTGAGGAGCCAGCGGACGTCCATGTCCATCCAGCCATCCTCGGCGCGGAGCGCCGTGTCGCTCGGGGTTGTTTCAAAGCTTGTTTTCATCGGGTGGTCGCTCACACGACGGATCGTGTCGGACATGTCTCTCCTTCCAGATGAGCGTTCATCTGAACTAAACGTGGCTCAGAAACGACCATCCTAAGCGGTGAGACCGTTCGGTACAACTTGACACGGACGAGGGTGGCGTTTAGAACACTGCAGGGTGTCAGGGTCGACGCACCTCCGGAGACGATGACCGCTCCCGCCGGGCTCGACGTCTCGCTGGCTCTTGAGCTCTATCGGCGCATGCTCGTTATCCGGGGTGTCGAGGACCGCGTCCAGAGCCTCTTCCTCCGCGGCGAGGTCTACGGGACGACTCACCTGTACTCCGGGCAAGAGGCAGTCGCTGTCGGCTTCGCGAGCGTCCTCGAGGAAGGCGATCGCATCGCCTGCACCTATCGCGGCCACGGACATCTCCTCGCGATGGGAACCGAGCCCTACGCGCTGATCGCAGAGCTCCTCGGCCGCGAGACCGGCATCAACGGCGGCAGGTCCGGTTCGATGAACATGATTGACCCCGAGCACGGCGTCCTCGGCTGCTACGGCATCGTCGGTGGCAGCATTGCCGCCGCGACCGGCGCAGCGCTCACGCTGCGCGGAACAGGGTCGATCGCCGTGGCGTACTTCGGTGACGGCGCCACGAACCAGGCCTACTTCTTCGAATGCCTCAACTTCGCGAAGGTTCTCGGGCTGCCGGTCCTCTTCGTATGCGAGAACAACGGGTACGGCGAGTACACGCCGTTCGAGATCGTCACCGCCGGCGGCATCGTCCCGCGCGCCGCGGCGATGGAACTCCCTGTCACCCAGATCGACGGCATGGACGTAAGCGCGGTCCGTGAAGCTGCGACCGAGATCGTCGCTCGAGTCCGCAGCGGATCGGGACCCGAGTTCGTCGAAGCGCGCACATACCGCTTCGTCGGGCACTCGCGCAGCGATCCTGGCAAGTACCGCCCAGAAGGCGAGCTCGACCGCTGGCGCGAACGCGATCCGCTAACCGTCGCCGCTCACCTACTTCGCGAGAGCCTCGGCGCCTCAGACGAACAGGTTGCAGAAGTGGAGGCTGCCGTCGAGATCGAACTCGACCGCGTTCAGCGCGAAGCTCTCACAGCGCCGTTCCCCAGCTCCGTCTCGATCTCCGAGTTCAACGATGGCTGAGGTCGAGATCCCGATGCCGAAGCTGTCGGACTCGATGGAGCAGGCAACTGTCCTTGCCTGGCTCAAGCAGCCTGGCGATCCAATTCGTCGAGGTGAACCCCTCGTTGAGGTCGAGACCGACAAGGCGACCGTCGTTTACGAGGCAGAGCAAGACGGAGTCCTCGGCGACATCATCGTCGACGAAGGCAGCACCGCCGACCTCGGTGCCGTGATCGCCCGAATGTTCGTCGACGGCCCGGGCGAAGCTCAGGCGACGACGCGAACCGTGGCCAAGTCTCCGAGCATTCCGGAACCTCCAAAGCCCCTCGCGAATCAGAACGAGGAGCGCGCGCCCGGTAACCCCACGCGTGCCCGGGCGACCCCGATGGCACGCAAGCTGGCGGGCCAGCTCGGCGTACCACTCGCAGAACTTCACGGCTCGGGTCCAGGCGGCCGGATCGTTCGCGCTGACGTCAGCCACGCCGCTGGCACGCCAGGCGAGAGCCCCGCCGACGGTCGCGGAGAAGCGGTTTCCGTCGCGCACACGCCGACGCAGAGGACGATTGCAGAACGCATGACGTCATCGCGGTCGACTGTTCCAGACTTCACCGTCGAAGCCGAGGTCGACATGACCGGCATCGTCCGTCTGCGCGAGGACCTTCGCGTTGGTGACGCCAACCCGCTTCCCTCCTTCAACGACTTCGTCGTCCGCGCAGTTGCTCTTGCTCTCCGCCAGCAGCCGGCGCTGAACGCGAGCTACGAGAACGGAGCAACGGTTCGATTCGGTCGCGTCAATGTCGGCATTGCCGTCGCTCTCGAAGACGCTCTAATCGTCCCAACGATCTACGACACAGACCGGAGGTCCGTGAGTGAGATCGCCAGCGAATCTCGACGCCTCGTCGACCGAGCGCGCTCCAGGTCGCTCTCACCAGACGAGCTCGCGAACGGAACCTTCACGATCTCCAACCTCGGTATGTTCGGTGTCCGGCGATTCCACGCGGTGATCAATCAACCTCAGGCCGCGATCCTCAGCGTCGGCGAAGTGGCCGAGCGGCCAGTCGTCGTCGGCGGAGAACTGCGCGTGGGGACGACGATGGAGCTCGCGCTCTCGTGCGACCACCGGGTTGTCTACGGCGCCGAAGCCGCTACGTTCCTGGGTTGT
>Ga0207707_10002957_pt1 | contig 15139 bp, 16 predicted proteins | sample KBSC83BmetaG_FD_184336 | JGI IMG/M metagenome (GOLD analysis project Ga0207707, IMG submission 184336) | Corn rhizosphere microbial communities from Kellogg Biological Station, Michigan, USA - KBS C8-3B metaG (SPAdes) (version 2) | ecosystem: Host-associated > Plants > Roots > Rhizosphere ...
GTAAATTGCGCTTATGGTAGCGATCTCAATAGAGAATAATGTTCCGTTTTGGCTCCATTAGTAGTTAAATCAACTGCCATGAGCCAGAAAGACGCGATTCCTGGACCGCTGCCTGTGCCGGAGCGTGAACTCGATCGCATCGATCGCCGGCTGCTCGTGCGTCTGCAGGAGGACGGCCGTACGCCGGTCTCGCAGCTGGCGCGCGAGGTGCACCTCACCGTGACGCCGACGCTCGAGCGCGTCCGACGGCTGGAGTCCTCGGGCTACATCGAAGGCTATTTCGCCCGCCTCAACCCCGGCCGGCTCGGACTCGGCCTGCTCGCTTACGTGGAAGTGTCGCTCGACCGCACCACGCCCGACGCCTTCGAGCGCTTCAAGCAGGTGATGCTGGCGCACGACGAGGTCATGGAGTGCCACATGGTGGCGGGCGGCTTTGATTACCTGCTGAAGGTGCGCGTTACGGACATGGAGAGCTACCGGCGCTTCCTCGGCGACCGCATCGCCTCAGTGCGTGGTGTGCAGCAGACGCACACTTATTTCGTAATGGAAGAGGTCAAGTCGACGCACCGACTCATCGTGCCGGAGTGAACTTTCAGGCGGGCGGCAGGAAGCGGCGCGACAGCTGATCAAGTCGAATTTCGCCCAGACCGTCAGCGGTGGATTCGATCGAGTGATAGGCCCAGTGATGGGGTCCGTACGCTTAGGGCAGCGCACCCCGGGGCCAGCGCGTTGACCGCGACGGGCCGACGGCGGTCCGGCTGGCGCTATGAGCTACATCTTGGGCAGTATCCCCGCCACCACGATGACCTGGCCGTTCACTGTTGTGTGCAACCCAACGACGATCTGGTTCGGGTTAACTGAATCATCATAGTATCCAAGGCCCGTGGCCGTGACTCCGTTCAGCACCGCGGCACCGCCCGTGCAGTTCGAATACGTGAAGCTGAGGTTGTATCCGTTATAGGTTGGATTCACGATCGAAACTTGACCGTTGACCACGCATCCGGTCGTCGGATCTTGCTCGAAAATTGTCCCATCGGAGCTAACGGTCAGCGTGTCCGTGCCGTCTGCATAGTTGCCTGCGACCGTCGAGAGCGAGGGCATTTCAGCGTATAGGCTGGAGTAGGACCAAGTGTGCGTCTCGGACCCAAGCGCGGTGCCGCTGGAGGTCGTGCTCGCAACGGTGAGTGCCAGGCTTGACCGTTGTACAACAGTGCCGCTGAGTGTACTGGTGCCGCTCGTCGAGCCGTCAGGATACGTGCACGTTGTATTGACTCCCGGGTTGCGGGAGAAGAGCACGATGGTATCGTCCGTCGAGCCGGAAACCGACGCGTTGCTGACAGTGACTTGCCCAAAGCCGACTGTCGCACAATCATTCGTCGTGTTGAAGCCCGCGAAAAATAAATCGCCGGTCTCAGTCACGAGCGCCTTAACCTGAATTGTGTCGCCGGTGTTCGGACCGGACGACTCTACGTACTGGACGGTCCAGATGCCCCCAGGCGACTGGTTGGTCGGGGGTGGGGGCGTGCCGCCGCCACCGCTGCTGCCTCCCCCGCCCCCGCATGCAGAGAGGACGGCAACCATCACTGACACTGCGGTACTGCGAGCTGGACGAGCGCTTGGAGTTCTCACGGGCTTTCTCCTTGTTTTAATGCCACGCCCGAGCACCCACGAAGGCGCTCCTCCCCTTAATCTGTCACGCACCCTCAACTAGTCTCACCCGCTGGCGATCCCGGAACATGTCATGCACCGAGTTCGAGGCATTCCTGTGACCTCAATGGTCGAGGGCTCAGGGCTTTGTAACGCACTGTACACACCGTGCGTAAAGGCCCAATACAGGAGTTTGCCGGAGTGCACTCGGTCAGGATGGGAGAACGCGTTTCAGCCACCATCTTGCGTGTATTACCCGGCGCGCCCGGTGCGCACCACTCGGGCGATGGCGTGCGTCCGTTCGGCGGGGGATGTGAGGCGGCGCGGCGTGGTGCCGCGAGGCCGGGTCACGCAGCCAGTACCTGCGCCACGGCGCGCGCGAAGTACTCGAGGTTCTCGCGCCGCAGCCCGGCGACGTTCATGCGGCTGTCGTCGGTCATGTAGACGTGGTGGCGCTCGCGCAGCGCGCGTACCTGCGCCGTGGTGATGCCGCAGAACGAGAACATGCCGCGCTGCGCGGCGATGAACCCGAAGTCGCGCTGCGGGCAGTGCTCGCGCAGCTGCCACACGACCGCCTGGCGCAGGTCCTGGATACGGGCGCGCATGCCGGTCAGCTCCTCCGCCCACAGCCGTGCCAGACGCTCGTCGGCCAGGATGCCGTGCACGATGGCGGCGCCGTGGTCCGGCGGCATGGACCATATGCCACGCGCCAGGCGCACCAGCTGCGTCAGCGTCGCGTCCGCGGCCTTGGTGCTGTCGTTCACCACGTGCAGCGCACCGACCCGGTCGCGGTACAGCCCGAAGTTCTTCGAGCACGACACGGCGCACAGCAGCTCGGGGAGCTCGGCGCCGAACAGCCGGACGGCGAAGGCGTCAGCGTCCAGGGACTCGCCAAGCCCCTGGTAGGCCATGTCGATGAACGGCACCAGCTGGCGGCGCTTGACCAGTGCCAGCAGCGCACGCCACTGCTGCGGCGACAGGTCGGCGCCCGTGGGGTTGTGGCAGGACGCGTGCAGCAGCACCACCGCCCGCGGCGGCAGCCGCTCGAGCGCTGCCGTCATGGCCTCGAACTGCACCCCGCCGGTCGCGGGGTCGAAGTACGGATACGGTTCGAGCTTGAGCCCGCTCCCGGACAGGAGCGGCACGTGGTTCGCCCAGGTCGGGGTGCTCACGTGCACCACCGCGTCGGGCGCGGCGAGACGGATCAGCTCGGCACCGAGGCGCAGGGCGCCGCACCCGCCGGGGCACTGCACGCTGCGTACGCGCCCCGCCGTGAGCGCGGCGTGCTGCGCGCCGAACACCATGCGCTCCAGCCCCTGGTTGAAGCCCGCGTTGCCGGTCGGTCCCACGTAGGCCTTGGTGGTCTGGGCGGCCACGAGGGCGGTCTCGGCCTCGCGCACCGCGCGCAGCAGCGGCGTGTTGCCCTGATCGTCGCGATAGATGCCGATGCCGAGATCGACCTTGCGCGGATCGGTATCGGCGCGATACGCCGCCATGAGGCCGAGGATCGGGTCGGCGGCGATGGCTTCGAAGCGCTCGAACATGCAGTGACTCCTAGTGCGCGACCGCGGCGAGCGCGCGCTTGCGCGCTGCCTCGAACTCGTCGCCGGGATTCCAGGTGGGCAGGGCATCCGCCTGCGCCACCAGCCACGCCGACAGCATGTCGAGCTTGGCGTCCTCGATCATGCCGTCGAAGTTCCACGCGGCGTCGAGCCTGTCGGAGGGCTGGTGGTACTTCTTCAGCTCCCATTCCTCCATCTGCTGCTTGCCCCAGCCGGCGGGGCGGCCGACGAAATCGGTGCCGTTGCCGAAGAACAGCGCCGGCACACCGACCTCGGCGAACGAGAACTGGTCGGAGCGGTAGTAGTAGCCGCGGTCCGGGAACTGGTCGGGCTTGAGCACGCGGCCCTGCGCCTTGGCCACCTCCTCGGCGACCGCGTCCAGCGAGCTCTTGCCCATGCTGATCAGCGTCGCATCGCGCGTGCGGCCGAAGATATTGCCGCCGTCGATGTTGATGTTCGCGGCGATACGACCGGCCGGTACGCTCGGATGCTCGGCGTAGTACTGCGAGCCGAGCAGGCCGCGCTCCTCGCCGGCGACGAACAGCGCGATGATCGAGCGCCGCGGCCGCTGCGGCAATGCCGCGAAAGCGCGCGCGATCGCCAGCACCTGCGCGCAGCCGGAGGCGTTGTCCACGGCGCCGTGGTAGATGCGGTCGCCCGTGGCATCCGGCTCGCCGATGCCGAAGTGATCGTGATGCGCCGACAGCACCACGACCTGGGCGGAGAGCTTGGGATCGCTGCCGGGCAGCACCCCGCCGACGTTGGCGGTCTGGACCTTGGACAGCTCGTTGGTGAACGTGAGCGAGGTGCTGATGCCAAGCGGCACCGGCTTGAAGTCGCGCGAATGTGCCGCCGCCACCAGCGTGCCGAGATCGAAGCCGCCCGCCTTGAGCAGGCGCCTGACGGCCTCCTCGGTGGCCCATGCCTTCACCTTCAGGCGCGGCTCGCTGCCGGCGGGCAGCTGGAACTGCTCGCCGCCCCAGGAGCTCTGCACCACCTGCCACGGGTAACCGGCCGAGGGCGTGGTATGGATGACGATCGCGCCGGCCGCTCCCTGGCGCGCGGCGCTCTCATATTTATAGTCCCAGCGCCCGTAGTAGAGGCGACGCTTACCGGCGAACAGGTTCGGGTCCCAGTCCGGGTCATTGTTCATGACGAGGAGCACCTTGCCCTTGAGGTCCATGCCCTTGAAGTCGTCCCACTTGAACTCCGGGGCCTGGATGCCGTAGCCGACGAATACCAGCTCGGCGTTCTGCACCGCCACGCTCGGCTCCTGCACCCCGCTCGCGGCGATGTAGTCGTCGCGCCAGGCGAGCTCGACGCGCGCGCCCTTGCCCTGGAAGCCCCAGCTCTTCGGGAACTGTGCCTTGAGACCGACGATAGCGAAGGGTTGCTGCCAGGCGCCCTTGGCAAACGCGGGCTGGTAGCCGAGTCCCTCGAGGCGCGTCTGCAGGTAGAGCCGGGCCAGCTGGTCGCCGCGGCTCGCAGGTCCGCGCCCTTCGAGCAGGTCCGAGGCCAGGAAGCGGACCGGAGCTTCGAGCGTCGCCCGCGTGATGCCGGCGTTGGCGGTGCGCTGCACGTCGGCCGGAATCTGCGCCGCCTGCGCAGCTGCCACGGTCAGCACCGCGGCCGCGGCCAGCACGGCCGTCCCCGTGAGCCCACGCGCTTGCATCACCCCGACTCCTCGCTCTGCGAAAGGGGGCCGCAACGGTACCACGCGTCCGCGTGGCGCCCTAGTCCGGCTGCCCGATGCCCGCCACCGCCCGCGCAGGCTGCTGCAGGCGCAGGCCGATCACCAGTGCCGCCGCCACGAGGTAGAGCGTGGCGATGTTGAAGCCGAGGTCGGCACTCATCCGCAGATTGGCAAACGAGACCTTGATGCGGTCAACGTAGGCGATGACGTAGAGGAGAAAGACGAACTGCAGCAGGCGCACGGCAACCCGTCGCCTTGTCCGAATCGCAACCAGCCGGTCGAGAGTCGACGCCATCTGTCATGCCGCGGCGAGCATCCTCCCGCCGACATCATCGTCGCGCATGCGCGCGTGGCCCACAGCCTCCGGTGCCCGTGCTAGCCGCCGCTCCATCGCCGCAGCTGCTCCAGGCCGATCCGGGCCGCGGGCGTCTCGGCCGACGGGCGCCAGCCGGCGCCGCTGCCGAGCGAAGGACCGGCGGCGCGCACGACCGCGCCGACCGCCAGGGTCGGGAAATAGTGGCTGTGCGCGACGATCACGGGCACCCCCGCCCGACGGCAGGCCTCGACGCCGGCCGGGGCGTCCTCTATGGCAACCGCTTCGTGGGGGGCGAGCCCGAGCAGCCCCAGCGCCAGGCGGTACACCTGCGGCTCGGGCTTCTTGCGCGGCGCCTCGGCGGCGGTCACCACCGCGGCGAAGCGGCCGCGCCAGTCGCCTCCGAGGTGCCGCTCGAGCAGCGCCGCGACGTTACCGGGAGTGGTGGTGGTGGCGATCGCCATCGGCAGACGCGCCGCGGCACATTCCGCCAGGAGCCCGGGGACGCCGGCCCGCAGCGGCAGCTCTCCCGAGCGCACGATGTCCTCGTAGAAACCGTTCTTCAGCTGGTGCAGCTGCCGCGCCAGCGACTCGCGCCCCGCCGCCGCGGCCGGCGCCTCGTCCCGGTGCTGCATGTCGTACAGCAGCCGCTCGTAGCCGCCGGCGATCTCGAGCAGCCGGCCGTAGTGCGCCGCGCTCCAGCGCCACGGCACGCCGGCGGTCGCGAAGGCGCGGTTGAACGCCACCAGGTGCCCGTCACGCTCGGTCTCGGCGAGCGTGCCGTCGACATCCCACAGCAGGGCGCGGATCAACGCGCCGCCGCGGCGATGAGCGCCGGCAGCTCCGCCACACTCTCGATGAACGCATCGCACGGCAGCGCACGCGGATCGTTGCCCTCGTTGTAGCCATAGGGCACGCACACGATGGCGAGGCCCGCGGCACGCGCGGCCCGCACGTCCACCAGCGAGTCGCCGACCATCAGCGCCTCGGCGGGCGCGACACCCAGGTCCTGGCACGCGCGCAGCAGCGGCTGCGGATGCGGCTTGCGCGGCAGGTCGCCATCGCCCCCCACCACCACCCGGATCCAGCGCGCCAGGCCGCGGCGCTTGAGCAGGTCGCGCGCGGCGCGCGAGGGCTTGTTGGTGACCACGGCGAGCCCGAGTCCCAGGGCATACAGGCCGCCGAGACCTGCAGCGACGCCGGGGTAGACGCGCGCGCTGAGCTCGTCGCGCTCTTCGATGCGAGCGTAGTGCACGTGGAAGCTCGCCTGCAGCGCCGTCGTGTCGCAGCCGGCGGCACCGAGATAGGCCACGGCGCGCTCGATCAGCGTCGGTACGCCGCGGCCGATGAAGGTGCGCACCTTGTCGGGCGGCACCGGCGCCAGCCGCTGCTCGGCGAGCGCCGCGTTGAGCGCGTTGGCGATGTCCGCGGCGGTATCGAGCATCGTGCCGTCGAGGTCGAACAGCACCGCGCGCACGGCGCGCGAGGGCAGTGTCATCGGCGCCCCGCTACGCGCGCCGCTTCAGGTCCATGAGGCGCAGGATCATGGGCGTGAATATGAACTGCATCGCCAGTCCCATCTGCCCGCCGGGCACCACGATGTTGTTGGGCCGGCTCATCCACGAGTGGTGCAGCATGGACACAAGATACTGGAAATCGATGCCCTTGGGGTTGGCGAAGCGGATCACGACCATGGACTCATCGGCGGTGGGGATGTCACGGGCGATGAACGGGTTGCTGGTGTCCACGGTCGGCACGCGCTGGAAGTTCACGTGCGTGCGGCTGAACTGCGGGCAGATGTGGTTCACGTAGTCGGGCATGCGGCGCAGGATGGTGTCGACCACCGCGTCCTGGCTGTAGCCGCGATGGTTCTGATCGCGGTGGAGCTTCTGGATCCACTCGAGATTGACGATCGGCACCACGCCCACCACCAGGTCGACGTGGCGCGCCACGTCCACGCCATCGCCCTGGTAGGCGCCGTGCAGGCCCTCATAGAAGAGCAGATCGCTGCCCTCGAGCATCGGCTGCCAGTCGGTGAAGGTGCCGGGATCGCTCTTGAGCTCCCTGGACTCGGCGGCATCGTGCACGTAGCGCCGCACGCGGCCGCGCCCGCAAGCGCCGTACTCGGCGAAGGTGTCAGCGAGCTCGCGCAGCAGGTTGGCCTCGGGGCCGAAGTGGCTGAGCTGCGGCCCGGCGCCGCGGTCGGCGGCCTGTATGCGCTCGCGCATCTCGACGCGGTTGTAGCGGTGGAAGGAGTCGCCCTCGATGACCTGCGCCTTGATGCCTTCGCGCCGGAAGATGTGCGCGAAGGCCTGCATGACGGTCGTGGTGCCGGCGCCGGAGGAACCGGTGACGGCGATGATCGGGTGCTGGACGGACATACGCCTTCCGTGGTGCTCAGGTCAGGGCCTCGGGGCGAAACAGCGAGCGCTCGTTGAACAGCGGCGAGATGAACGGCCGGTCGGCGCCGCTCAGGTACTCGGCGTGGTAGCGCTCGATACGCTCGACTTCGTGACGCGAGCCGAGGATCAGCGGCACGCGCTGGTGCAGCCCCTCCGGGCCCAGCTCCAGCAGGCGCTGGCTGCCGGTCGAGGCGCGCCCGCCCGCCTGCTCGACCAGCATGCTGATCGGGTTGGCTTCGTACAGCAGGCGCAGCCGCCCGGGCTTGGCGCGATCGCGGGTGTCCTTCGGGTACATGAACACGCCGCCACGCATGAGGATGCGGTGCACCTCGGCCACCAGCGAGGCGATCCAGCGCATGTTGAAGTCGCGGCTGCGGATGCCGCTCTTGCCGGCCTGGCATTCGCTCACGTAGCGGTGCACCGGCGGCTCCCAGAAGCGCGCATTGCTGCTGTTGATCGCGAACTCGCTCGAGTCCGCCGGGATCTGCAGGTCCGGATGGGTGAGGATGAAGTTGCCGATCTCACGATCGAGCGTGAAGCCGTGCGTGCCCTTGCCGACGCTGATGACCAGCATGGTGGCGGGCCCGTAGATGGCATAGCCGGCCGCCACCTGGCGCTGGCCGGGCTGCAGGTAGTCGAGGGCGCAGGGAGCGGCGTCCTGCTCGTGGCGCAGCACCGAGAAGATGGTGCCGACCGAGACGTTGACGTCGGCGTTGGAGGAGCCGTCGAGCGGGTCGAACACCAGCAGGTAGCGGCCGCGCACGTACTCGGCCGGCAGCGCGTAGGGCTCCTCGAGCTCCTCGGACACCATGCCGGCCAGCAGCCCGCCCCACTCGCAGCTGCGAATCATCACCTCGTGCGCCAGCACATCGAGCTTCTGCTGCGCCTCGCCCTGGGCGTTCTTCGCCCCCTGCTCGCCCAGGTAGCCGCCGAGCGCCCCCTTGGCGGTCATGGCGGAAATGGCCTTCACGGCCGCCGCCACGTCCACCAGCAGCGCGCCGAGGTCGGTGGCGCCGGGGATGCCGGTGAGCTGCTGGATCAGGAATTTCGACAGCGTGGTGCGCCCGAGATGCATCGTCGCGGCTCCTGGTTCTTGATTTATGGCGGGGTGGATGCGGTGGCGGCCTGGAATACGCGGCTGGCCCGGATGTCGGCGGACTCGATAGTGGTCAGCTGCTCGGCCGTGAGGCGCCGCTCGGCTTGCGCGAACAGCCGGCTCGCCTGGCGCAGCCGCGCGCGGTCGAGGGCGTTGCGCACGCTGCGTGCGTTGGCGAAGTGCGGCTGGCGGATGCGGTGCGCCAGGTACTCGGCGAAGGTGGCGCGCGCTCCCGGGGCGAAGCGGTAGTTCTGCTGCGTCAGCAGCTTGTCGGCGATGCTGAGCAGGTCCGCCGGCGCGTAGTCCGGGAAGTCGAGATGGTGCGCGATGCGCGAGCTCAGGCCGGGGTTGGAGCGGAAGAAGGTCTCCATGCGGTCCTTGTAGCCCGCCAGGATCACCACCAGGTCGTCGCGCTGGTTCTCCATGACCTGCAGCAGGATCTCGATCGCCTCCTGGCCGTAGTCGCGCTCGTTTTCGGGCCGGAACAGGTAGTAGGCCTCGTCGATGAACAGCACGCCGCCCATGGCGCGCTTGAGCACCTCGCGCGTCTTGGGGGCGGTGTGGCCGATGTACTGGCCGACCAGGCCGTCGCGCGTCACCGCCACCAGGTGGCCGCGGCGCACGTAGCCGAGGCGGTGCAGGATCTGCGCCATGCGCAGCGCCACGGTGGTCTTGCCGGTACCGGGGTTGCCGGTGAAGCTCATGTGCAGGCTCGGCGCCTGCGCCTGGATCCCTAAGTTTGCGCGCAGCTTGTCGATCACCAGCAGCGCGGCGATGTCGCGGATGCGCGCCTTGATGGGTGCGAGTCCCACCAGTTCGCGGTCGAGCTCGTCCAGCACCTGCGCCGCCTGGCTCTGCGCCAGCACCTCGCCGACGGTGCGCGCCTCGCCCGCGCCCGGCAGGCGCGCCGCCGCGGCGCCCGACGCGGCGGCCTCCCCTGCTCCGGCCGGGCTCTCCGGGGTGGGCGCACCCGGACCGGGGATCGAATACAACGGTGTGCCCATCAGGCCACCTTGCTCGAGCGCGCGAGGCCGGCGAGCTCGTAGCGCATGGCGTCGATGACCGCCTGGTAGTCCGCGCAGCCGAACACCGCGCTGCCGGCGACGAAGGTGTCGGCGCCGGCGGCGGCCACGCGGGCGAGGTTGCGCACCTTGATGCCGCCGTCGACCTCGAGGCGGATGTCGCGCCCCGAGGCGTCGATCAGCTGCCGGGCGCGCGCGATCTTCGCCAGCGCCGAGTCGATGAAGCTCTGGCCGCCGAAGCCCGGATTGACGCTCATGATGAGCACCACGTCGAGCTTGTCGAGCACGTACTCGAGCACCTCGAGCGAGGTGGCCGGGTTGAAGGCGAGCCCGGCACGGCAGCCGGCCGCGTGGATCAGCTGCAGCGTGCGATCGACGTGCACCGACGCTTCCGGGTGGAAGGTGATGACGTCGGCGCCGGCCGCGGCAAACGACTCGATGAGCGCATCCACCGGCTGCACCATCAGGTGCACGTCGAGCAGCGCGCGCCGTCCCTCCTGTGGCTGGCAGTAGGGCTTGAGCGCCGCCGCCGCCATCGGCCCGATGGTGAGGTTGGGCACGAAGTGGTTGTCCATGACGTCGAAGTGGATCCAGTCGGCGCCGGCTGCGATGACGCGCGTCACTTCCTCGCCGAGGCGGGCGAAGTCGGCCGACAGGATCGAGGGGGCAATCAGGTACATGGGCCGTTCCTTTCCGCGTATGGCTCGCGGTTTCAGCTCTCGCCGCGCTCGCCCTCGGGGCGTTCGGTGGCGTAGCCGTGCACGGTGTAGCGCATGGTGCGGCCGTGCAGCTCCTGGCGGATGAGGCCGAAGCCCGGCTCGTGCGCGGGGCGGTTGACGATGAAGCTCATGGCGATCGACTCGATGCCGCGCGTGGCGTCGAAGGCCACCAGGCGGATGTAGTGCTGCGGGAAGGTCTGGCGACAGCTGTTGACCTCGGCCAGCACGCCGGCTGCATCCTTCAGGTCGAACATCGGCATGCCGAACATCTCCCAGAAGGTGTTGCGCGGGTGCGGATCGTCGGTGTACTCGATGCTCCAGGCGTAGCCCCGGTTGAGGCCGTACTGGATCTGCAGCGCGATCTCCGCATCTGTCAGCTCCGGCAGGAAGCTGAACTGGCCCTGGGTGATCTTGCGTACCGGGTTGGTCATCATGCTGGTGCTGCTCCTGGCCGTGCTTCAGTGCGCCACGGCCACGGTGGGCGTGAAGTCGGAGGTGTCGGTGGGCGTGTAGTTGAAGCTGATCTCGCCCCAGGTATCGAGCGCCTGCTGCAGCGGGCTGCAGAAGCGCGCCGCTTTGCGCAGGATCTCCTCGCCCTCGGTGCGGATGTCCTTGCCCTCGTTGCGCGCCTTGACCATCGCCTCCAGCGCCACGCGGTTCGCCACCGCGCCTGCCTGGATGCCGGCCGGGTGGCCGATGGTGCCGCCGCCGAACTGCAGCACCACGTCGTCACCGAACAGATCGAGCAGCTGGTGCATCTGGCCGGCGTGGATGCCGCCGGAGGCCACCGGCATCACCTTGCGGATGTCGCACCAGTCCTGGTCGAAGAAGATGCCGCGCGGCAGATCCTGGCGGGTGAAGGCGTCGCGGCAGACGCTGTAGTAGCCCTGCACGGTCGCGGGATCGCCCTCGAGCTTGCCGACCGCGGTGCCGGCGTGCAGGTGGTCGACGCCGGCGAGGCGCAGCCACTTGGCGATGACGCGGAAGCTGATGCCGTGGGTCTTCTGGCGCGTGTAGGTGCCGTGCCCGGCACGGTGCATGTGCAGGATCATGTCGTTGCGCCGCGCCCAGTGGGACATGCTCTGGATCGCGGTCCAGCCGATCACCAGGTCCACCATGACGACCACCGAGCCGAGCTCGCGCGCGAACTCGGCGCGCTCGTACATGGCCTCCATGGTCCCGGCGGTGACGTTGAGGTACGAGCCCTTGACCTCACCGGTCGCCGCGCTCGCCTTGTTGACCGCGTCCATGACGTACAGGAAGCGGTCGCGCCAGTGCATGAAGGGCTGCGAGTTAATGTTCTCGTCGTCCTTCATGAAATCGAGCCCGCCCTTCAGGCCCTCGTAGATCACGCGCCCGTAGTTGCGGCCCGACAGTCCCAGCTTCGGCTTGGTCGTGGCCCCGAGCAGCGGGCGGCCGAACTTGTCGAGCCGCTCGCGCTCGGCGATGAGCCCGGTGGGGGGGCCGGCGAAGGTCTTCACGTACGCCACCGGGATCTGGATGTCCTCGAGGCGCAGCGCCTTGAGCGGCTTGAAGCCGAAGACGTTGCCGATGAGGCTCGCCGTCATGTTGGCGATCGAGCCCTCTTCGAACAGGATGATGTCGTAGGCGATCCAGGCGAATACCTGGCCGGGGTTGTTCGGCACCGGCTCGACCTTGAAGGCCTTGGCGCGGTAGTTGTCGCAGGCCGTCAGGCGGTCGGTCCACACCACCGTCCAGGTCGCGGTGCTGGACTCCCCGGCGACCGCGGCCGCCGCCTCGATCGGGTCCACCCCGTCCTGCGGCGTGATGCGGAACAGGCAGACCGTGTCGGTGGGCTTGGGCACGTAATCCGGCTCCCAGTAGCCCATCTGCCGGTACTTGATGACTCCGGCCTTGTAGCGGCGCTTCGCGTCCTTGATGGCCGTGGGTCCGTCGTTCCTCGCCTCGGTGACCGTCGACATCTGTGCCGTCCTCGCTCATTCGCTTCCGGGTTGAAGCGAATTTAGGGGCGGCCTATGATTCAGGTAAAGTCACTTTAAGTTACCGACAAGTTCAGTATCTCTTAATGAAGAACGCCACCCTGCGCCAGCTCAAGGTCTTCTCCTCGGCGGCCCGGCACTCGAGCTTCGTGCGGGCGTCCGAGGAGCTCGGCCTGACGCCGCCGGCAGTCTCCATGCAGATCAAGGAGTTGGAGGCGGAAGTCGGTCTGCCGCTCTTCGACCGCTCGACCCGCAAGGTGACGCTGACCATGGTCGGGGAGTACGTCCTGGCCTACACGCAGCGGGTGCTCGCGGCCATGCGCGACGCCGAGGACATGGTGGCGCGCTTCCGCGGACTGCGCACCGGGATGCTGGATGTCGCCATGGTGAGCACCGCCAAGTACTTCCTGCCGCGGCTGCTCGCGCGCTTCCGCGACGAGCATCCGGGCGTGGAGATCCGCCTGCACGTCGGCAACAACCGCGAGGAGGTCGTGGCGCTGATGCGCGAGGGCACGGTGGAGCTCGCCGTCATGGGCCGGCCGCCGCGCAACTGGCCCTCGCGCGCCGAGCCCTTCGCCATGCATCCGCACGTGCTCGTGACCTCGGTGGAGCATCCGTTCGCGCGCGCCGAGACGGTGCCGGTGAGTGCGCTCATCGGCGAGGAGTTCATCGTGCGCGAGCCGGGCTCGGGTACGCGCGCCGCGCTCGATGAATTCATGGACGCCTACCAGATGACCCCGCGGGTGGTCATGCAGATGTCGAGCAACGAGGCCATCAAGCAGGCCGTCATGGCCGGCATGGGCGTGGCGCTCCTGTCGCTGCACACCATCGGGCTCGAGCTCGACCACGGCCTGATCGCCGCCCCCGAGACGGAGGGGCTGCCGGTGATGCGCCGCTGGCACGTGGTCAACACCCAGGCCAAGACGCTGTCGCCGGCCGCCGAGGCGTTCCGCTACTTCATCCTCGAGAACGGCGAAGCTTACCTGGCGGCGCACTTCGCGCACGGCCACGAGCCCGCCGCCGCGATCGGCCGGGCCTGAGACACTGCGCCGGCGGCAGGAGTAGGATGAGCTGGCGGCGCATCCGCACGGCGCGCCGCTTGCGAGGCCTGCCATGACTCCCGCTGCTCTTCCCGCCGGCCGTTCCCGTCACCGCGCGCGCGGCACGCTCGCGGCCGTGCTGTGCGCCTGCGCCGCGCTCGCCGGGGCGGCCCCGGTGCCGACCACACCCGAGTTCGGCGGCCAGTGCGCCGACGGCCTCGCCATGGGGCGGCACGTCATGACCAACTGCTCGATCACCTGGAACGACAAGGACGGCAAGACCTACTGCTTCAAGGACGACGATGCCAAGAAGTCCTTCCTCGCCAGTCCGGCGCCCAACCTGCAGAAGGCGCGCGATTTCATCGCCGCGAGCAGCGTCGAGTCGACCGAGAAGGCCATGCAGGACTACGACAGCGGCGATGCCGAGGCGGTGGTGAAGGGCTACATCGATGCACAGCTGCAGGCCAACGGCGGCGTGTTCCCGCTCGAGGACCCGCTGAACGGCGCGCAGCTGAAGCTCGCCCTCGACGGCGTCGACTTCACGCGCACCATCGACGGCTACGGTTTCTTCCCCGACGTGAAGTTCCACGACCACGCCGACGCGAACAAGCGCTACCTGATCGATTTCTGGGTGGCCCCGTCCGACGGCGTGCTCAAGGTGCAGGAAGTCCGCATCTACAAGGAGCCGGTCCAGGCCGAGGGCAAGTGGCAGCTGACCGCGCGCTCCCCGATCCCCTGGTGGTGGATCCCGGCCTCCGAGCACCCCGGGCACATGGCGCAGAAGCGCGGCTGGGAAGTGATGTCCGCCGTCGAGCAGGGCGCGCTCGAGCAGGCGGCCAAGAATCACGGCGTGTTCCAGCTCAAGGACGACAAGACCGGCAAGCTGCTCAACCTGCAGTTCATCGACACGCACCAGCCGATCCGCCAGCTCGACGACAACGGTCACTACTTCGCCTGCACCGACTTCCGTGCCGCCGGCACCACCGACCAGATCTACGACATCGATTTCTGGATCAACGACAAGGACGGCAAGATGACCATCGAGCAGACCCGCGTGCACAAGGTGCCCGAGCTCAAGGATGGCAAGTGGGTGCAGGTGCCGCGCTACGAGTGGAAGGACGTCGGCAGCTCACACGTCGTGCCCTGATCGCGGGCCACTGCGCCCCGGCTCAGCGCGCGGCGAGCCCCGGCCACTGCTTGCGCGCCCGCTCGATCCAGGCGTGCGGCCCTTCGAGGAAGAACACCAGCGAGGTGGCGCTCGAGAAGCAGTAGAGCTTGCGCTCATCCGGATCGACCCAGTTGATCGAGCAGTCGGCGGCGATGCGCCGCCCGGCGGCCACGCCGATCGGGTCGTTGCTGTCGAACTCGCCGTGCATGCCCTTCGGCGGCACCACCGCCTTCCAGATGCCGTCCGGCCCGGCGCGCCCGGGCTGGCCGAGCGTATCGACGTCGAGCGCCGCGCGCGCCAGGCCGGCGACCGCGAGGCCCAGCGCCAGGGCCGCGCCCGCCCGCCACGCGCCGCCGCTGCGCATCACCTGCCGGCCGGCGCAGTCACGATGCCCCACGGGCTGCCCCCGACTGCGATGCGCGCCTCGACACGCCCGGCCCTGAGGTCAATAACCGAGACATCGCCGGAGGGGCCGTTGGCGGTGTAGGCCCTGCTGCCGTCAGGGCTGAGCGCCAC
>Ga0207707_10002958_pt1 | contig 15137 bp, 12 predicted proteins | sample KBSC83BmetaG_FD_184336 | JGI IMG/M metagenome (GOLD analysis project Ga0207707, IMG submission 184336) | Corn rhizosphere microbial communities from Kellogg Biological Station, Michigan, USA - KBS C8-3B metaG (SPAdes) (version 2) | ecosystem: Host-associated > Plants > Roots > Rhizosphere ...
TCGCTAGTTGAACTCCGGTGGTTAGTCGTCACGCTCAATGACTCGCTAGTTTGGCGCGAGCGCTACGTGTGCGGGCTCTCGGGCACCGCGGCCTTGTTTCTCTCGCTCCAGATGAGATACAAGCCGCTCCCGATGACGATGCCTCCACCCAGAAGAATGCGGGCGCCGGGCAACACTCCCCAGAAGGCCCAGTCGATCCCCATGCCCCACAGCAGCGCCGTGTATTCGAACGGTGCCACCGTGGACGGGGGCGCCGCCCGAAACGCTTCGGTCAACAGGGATTGACCGATAGCGCCCAGGACCCCCATCGCCGCGAGCAGCCCCCAGTGCTGCGGGCGCACTGGCACCCATCCATCTACCGCCAGTAGCGCCGTACACATCGTCATCAACGCGATGGTCCAGAAAACAATACTCGCCGTGGTATCCGTACGCGTGACCACGCGCAAGGCAACCGCGCCCAGCGCATACGCGGTGGCCGAAAACAGCGCCGCAATTGCTCCAAGGGTCATCAGGCTCGATGCGGACGGCCGGAGCATCGTCAGCACGCCCACGAGCCCGATGACGATCACGAGCCAGTTGCGCCCGTCGACGTGCTCTTTCAACAGAGGCGCCGACAGCGCGGTGACGATCAGCGGGGCGGCCAGAAAAATCGAGTAGGCGTCCGCGAGCGACAGCACGCGCACGGAATAGACGAAACCCCAAATGACTCCGACCGTGAGCAAGCCGCGCAGCAGGTGCAGACCGAATCGACGAGGTCGCAGCTCGCTGAGCCGACCGGTCAGCAGCAGCGGCGCCAGCAGAAACGGCAAAGAGGCGGCACCGCGCAGGGCGGCGACTTCCATTGCCGGGTACGCGGTCGAGAATACCTTCAGCAGAGCGTCCATGCCGGCAAAGGCCGCGACCGCGCCGACCATGCAGACAATGCCCTTGAAGGCGTGGCGCGGCCTGCCGCTGGAGCTCGACATGATCAGACTCGCGCCGGCCGCCGACGGTTGCCGCGAGTGGGCGCCAGGTCTCCTCTCATCGGTCACCCGAGGATCGAATGGACGCGGGGGCGTTAGGTCGACATGGGGTCAGAAGATGATCTCTCCACCCCTTCGAGGCCGGGGATAACCGCTCGCTGACGGGTCGACATGGGGTCAGAAGATGATCTCTCCGGAGAATCGGCCTCCGCGTGCCTCGGAGCCGCCGCCGTGGGGCGGTAGCTCGTCCCCAGCAGCCATGCCGGAAGGCGAAACGCGCTCACCAGCGAGACGAGCACCGCGGAAGCGTAGGGTACCGACTGGATCAGCAGCACGATGATCCAGGCAAGGCGATCCGGCCCTTCGGTGCCCCCGTGTGCATGCGCCACTCCCCATGCCGACAGCCACAGTCCCATCATCAACAGCATCTCCTCGCGTGCCGCACGGAGCGCCTGCAACAGCCGTTGCCCGCGACCGGTCTTGGGAGTTCGAAAGAACGCCTCGCGCCGCGTGAGCAGGCCCTTGACCACCGCAGTACCGATGGTATGCGTCAAGGCCAGCCCGGCAATGGCCGCGGCCACGGTCTGCCGGAAGTTGGCGCCGACCCGCGCGCGATACAGATGGACCAGCTTGGCGAGCTTGAAGGAGAACAATGACAAGGGCAGGACGGAGTAGACTACGAGGGGCGGATCGATCCGCTGCGGCGCGATCACCATGGCGGCCGACCAGGCGAGCGCGGCAACGTTGAACAGCATGTTGCATCCGTCGGCGACCCACGGTGCCCAGCCGGCGACAAAGTGATACCGCTGCCCGGCAGACAACGGACCGCCGTCGGTGAACAGCGAACCCGCATGGGACTTCAGGATCTGCATGGCGCCATACGCCCAGCGGAAGCGCTGCTTCTTGAAGTCGATGAAGGTATCGGGCATCAACCCACGGCCGTAGCTCACCGGAACGTAGTTGGCCATGTAACCGGCCTCGAACACCTTCAGCCCGAGCTCCGCGTCCTCGGTGATGCACCACTCCGCCCACTTCCCGGTGGCCTCGAGCAGCGAACGGCGCACCATCGTCATGGTGCCGTGCTGAATGATCGCGTTGCGCTCATTGCGCGTGATCATGCCGATATGGAAGAAGCCGCGGTACTCCGCATAGCACATCGCCTTGAAAGCGCTGGCCCGCTCGTCCCGATAGTCCTGCGGAGCCTGCACGATGCCGACGCGCGAGTCCGCGAAGCCTGGGGCCAGATCGCGTAGCCAGCCCGGCTCGACCACATAGTCACTGTCGATCACGGCGACGATCTGCGCATCGGGAGCCGTCCGCTCGAGCGCGAAGTTGAGCGCCCCCGCCTTGAAGCCCGCCAGCGGCGTCACGTGGAAAAAGCGGAACCGCGGCCCGAGCCGGGCGCAGTGCGCCTCGACGGGCCGCCAGACCGGCTCATCCCGGGTGTTGTTGTCGACGACCAGCACCTCAAAGCTCGGATACTCGAGGCGAGCCAACGCATCGAGTGTCTCGATCAGCATCTCGGGAGGCTCGTTGTAGGCCGGAACGTGGATGGAGACCTTGGCAGGGGACGTGCCGTCCGGGGACGGTGGGAGCCAGAGCCGCCGTCGTGAGGTGACCCAGTGCGCCTCGGCCCACTCATGCGCCTCGGCGAGCAGGATGAAAATGACCCCAAGCATCCCCAACAGCAGGAGCACTCCGGAGATGACGCTCGCGACCGTCATGTATTGCTGCGTGAAGTCGTAGAACGCCCACACCGTGAGGGTCGCCGCCGTGTACACCACGATGGCAAGAAAGCTGCGGCCACGATTGCGCAGCGTGCGGCTGTTGAAATACAACACGAACAGGACCAGGAGTGCGACGGCAACGGAGATGGCGGCCAGCGAGTGCCACCCGGGCACGCGTACGATCGGTGCCGTGAGCTCGAATTTCGGCCGCCGCTCGACGTCGTAGACTCCCCAGTACGACCCGGCCGCCCCCTCCTGAACCGCCTTCCAGGGCTGGTCGAAGGCTTCCATCAGGTAGTACATGATCTTGTCGTGCTCGGCGCGGATGAGGAATCGGCGCAGGAAGAGCGCTTCGTTCGCATCCGAGGCCACCGCGGATTCGCGCGTGCGGCCGTGGCTGGGCCAGCCGATCTCGGCGATGACGATCGGCTTGCGCGGAAAGGCCTTCTCCAGGCGGTGGAACTGCGCGAAGGAATAGTCGACAGCCACATCGACGGAGACACCCTCCCAGTAGGGCAACAGGTGCACTCCGATGAAGTCCACATGCTCGGCAAGCTCCGGATGCGCGAGCCAGACATGCCAGGGCTCTGCGGTGCTCACCGGCTGTCCGATCGACTCCCGCGCGCGATCGAGGTACCGCACCATCTCCCCGGACGTCAATTCGCCGCGCAAGACCACTTCATTGCCGATGAACACCCGCGTCACGTTCGGGTGGGTGCGCGCGATCTCGATGGCTCTCTGGAGCTCCCGGTCGTTCTTGTCCGTGTGATCGTCGATCCACGCGCCGAGCGCGACGTCGATGTCATGGCGGGCGGCGAGTTGCGGGACATCGGCCAGAGTGCCCGTGACGCTGTAGGTACGTACCGCCGTGGCCTTGCCCGTAAGCAACTTCAGATCGGAATCGATCTCCGCATCCGTCGGCATCTCGTTGCGTGTCGCGTCTTCGTTCGCCCGGAAGGGAGAGAACGCAAACCCCTGGATGCGCGCGGGCCACGGCGGCTCGGCGGCAGGGCGATTCAGGAATGCCCATGTCGCGAACGTCAACGTCGCGAACGCCGCCGCAATCAACAGTCCGGGCAAGGATTTCATTCAGCCACGCACCCGCAGGAGGCAGCGCATCATACGCCGCAACCTGAGCGCGGGCGTAGCTGTTCGGCCGGCAACTACCCGGCAGGATCCCGGTGGGTGCCCCGCGGATCGGACAGGCTGGGTGTTATGCCCGTTGGGGACAGTACTGAATGGGTATCCAGCGGGCGCCGCTGCGCCTCACCAAACACCCACGTTGGGCATCGACTTCCAGGGCTCGGCCGGCGCCAGCGCGGCGCCGTTCTGCAACAGCTCGACGGAGATGTTGTCGGGCGAGCGCACGAAGGCCATCCGCCCGTCCCGCGGCGGACGGTTGATGGTCACCCCGTGATCCATCAGCCTCTGACAGGTCGCGTAGATGTCGTCGACGCCGTAGGCTACGTGGCCGAAGTTGCGCCCGCTCCCGTACGGCTCCGGGTCCCAGTTGTATGTCAGCTCGATCTGCGCCGATTCGTCTCCGGGAGCGGCGAGAAAGATCAAAGTGAAGCGGCCCTGCGGGACTTCGTGTCTCTTGACCTCTTTCAGTCCGAGCGCTTGCGTGTAGAAGCGCAGGGAAGCGTCGACGTCCGTGACGCGGACCATGGTGTGCAAATACTTCATTTCTCGCACCTGAGAGCTTTCGGGGGTGACAGAGAGTACCGGGAATGAGGTGGCGTTTGCCACGGGTGGGCGCAGCCACGCTATCGGAGGCGCGGCTGTGCCTGCTGCGCGCCTGATTGCCGCCGCCTGGAGGTCAGTCGTGCCGTTCCGCGTGCGCTCGCAGCCACTCCAGGACATCCGGCCAGCCACGGTGCTGCGCGCGGGTACTGTCGGTCAGCCCCGAGTGCGTCAGCCGGACAGTGGTAACACCATCCTTCTCCTGCAGCTCGAAGCGCACGAGCGTCTCCAGCTCGCCCTCCTGCCAACTGGGCAGCCACGTGAACGAGAGCACACGGGGCCGCTCGATCTCTCGATAGATGCCGCGGATGGTGAACGGCCTTCCGCCCACGCCGCTGCCGCTCATGAGCCAGTGCCCTCCCGGACGCAGGTCGGACTCCATGTGCTGCGCCTTGAACCTGCCCTCGGCGCCCCACCACCTCACCCGTTCCTCGGGGTTGGTCAGCGCGGCAAATACCCGCTCGGCAGGTGCCCGGATGCGGACTTCCAGTGTCAGAGAGTCGCCGCTCGAGAGGTTCATCGGTCTGCCTCGAGGTATTTTTTCAGGCCGCTCAGGGTTTGTTTCCAGTACGCCTCGTAGTCCCGCAGCCATTCATCGACAGCGCGCAGCGGCCGGGCATTCAGCTCGCAGATATTCGCCGTGCCCCGTTCATGCACGGTCACCAGTCCTGCCGATTTGAGGAGCCTGAGGTGTTTGGAAACGGCCGGGCGGCTCGTGTGGAAGTTGCTGGCGATCTCGCCAACCGCCAATGGACGCCGGCGCAACAGACTCAGGATCTCACGCCGGGTCGGATCGGCGATGGCGCGGAAGATGGCCTGGCTGCGCTGCGGCTTTATCGTAACCATACGGTTACATTAATGGTAACTGTCAGGTTACGCATTGGCAAGCGCCTCGCCCAGTCGCGCAGCTTAGGTTGCGAGGACTGCGGGACGTCGTGCGGACATGGCGGCGCGTGCGCACACTCGCGCGTCATCACCACGCATTCCACTCCGCTGCCGCTGCACACTCAGTTCCCACGCACTCTCCACGCCGCGCTCCCCTATCTGCGAGCCACGAGATATTTGCAGCAACCTATGGAGAAACGGGGAAATGAAAGGCGAAATCAGACTTCCAACCGAGGTGCACCGCTTCTATCATCGTCGCCGAACAAAGCACTCGTCAGAGAAGGAAGGCCTATGAGTGCCAGAGCGCTGGAGGAGAAGATGGCGGTCGAGGATCGGATTACAAAGCTGGAAGCGAATGTGGGACACCTCCGTTCCGATGTCACCGCAGTGAAAACGGACCTCAAGGAGCTCCGGTCCGAGCTGGGAGCGTTCAGAAAAGATCTGAGTGCCGAGATCAGTGCAATCAAGGCGGATCTGGCAGTCCAGAGGGCCGAGACGGGCGCCATCAGGGCCGAGACGGGTGCGATCAGGGCCGAGACCGGCGCGATCAGGACCGAGACCGGCGCCATCAAGGCAGATCTGGCTTCGTTCAAAGTGCAGATGGCGGCATTCCAGACCGACGTGGCGAAGGAGTTCGGGTCGGTGCGCGTCCAGCTCGAGAGAAACAAGCTCTGGATGCTGGTCACCGGGGTGGCTACCATCGTCTCCATGATTACGGCCGCAGCCACCCTCGTGCGGGTGCTGAAGCTCTGAGATGAATGCGCGGCGCCTGGATGGGTTCTTTTACGGCCTCTTCATGGACGTCGCCATGCTACGCCAGAGCGGCGCCGTACCTCTTCGCAGCACTCCTCGCAGCGCTCTCCCCTAGCAGCGCTCGGCCCACCCTCGCAGTCGCGCGTCGCGGGCGAAATGTTTTGGCGTGGCGGCGCGTGTCGGGCGCCGCGCGCGGGCGTTAGCGCGCCTCGCCCCCTGAGGCGCTCGAGTCTCGCGACGACGTCACTTGCGAGGCGCGGTAGCCCGCGTGCGGGCACCCCTGCCCCAGCAACTCGCTGGATGCAAACAGTGGCCCGGTGCCGTTCAAAGTAAGGTAGCGCTCGCGTGAACACGCAGGGCGCCCGACCCGCGACGCCACGCCAAAACATTTCGCCCGTGGCGCGCGACCCGCGACGCCGCGCCAAACATCCCGCCCATGGCGCGCGCCAGCCGCACACAATCCCGACTAAAACATCTCCGAAGCACCCGGCGGCTTCACATCCACCTTGTGCCGCGAAGGGATAAAGTCCCCGGTGATCATGTTCTCGTACGGCTGTCCGGGCCCGACCATGGGATAAACCCCCGCATCCGGATCGATCATCACCTCGAGGAAGGCGGGCCCGTCGAACTTCATGAACTCCTCGATGACCCGCGGCACGTCCTGCTTGCGGTCCAGGCGCACGGCATAGGGGAAGCCGTCCGCCTGCGCGGTCTTGATGAAGTCCTTCTTGTGCAGCGAGCGATCGCTGGCGGACAGGCGGCCCTTGTGGAAGAGCTTCTGCCACTGCTTGACCATGCCGTCGCCGAAGTTGTTGAGCACGACGACCTTGATGGGCAGGGCGTATGTAGTGACGGTCTCCAGCTCGCCGATGTTCATGCGGATGCTGGAGTCGCCATCGATATCGATGACGAGCCGGCGCGGATTGGCGATCTGCGCGCCGATCGCCGCCGGCAGGCCGAATCCCATGGTGCCCATGCTGCCGGAGGTCAGCCAGCAGCGCGGGTGGCGGAAGTCACAGTACTGCGCGGCCCACATCTGGTGCTGGCCGACGCCGGTGCTGATGATGGCCTCGCCCTGGGCATGCCGGTTGATCTCTTCGATGACATAGTACGGTTGAATGAGCTCGCTGTTGCGGTCGTAGTTCATCGCATACACGCGCTTCAGCTCGGCCAGATGGGCGTGCCACAGGCCGAAGTCCGTACCGATCTGCTGGCGCCGGCCGTGATCGATGAGCGCCTGCAGGGCATCCGCGAGCACGCCCACATGACTCCACTGCACGCGCTTGACCTTGTTCACTTCGGCGCGATCGATATCGAAGTGCGCGATCCATTGGGCGTTCCTCGCAAACTTGGCGGGAACGCCGGCGACGCGATCGTCGAAGCGCGCGCCGACGGCGATCAGAAAATCGCAATCATCGACAGCGTAGTTGGCAAACGCGGCGCCATGCATGCCGAGCATGCGCATCGAGAGCGCCTGCGTCGTGTCGACGGCACCGATGCCCATCAACGTGGTGACCACCGGTATGCCGAAGGCAGCGGAGAAATCGCGCAGGGCACCTGCGGCGTTGGAGTTGATCACACCGCCGCCGGCGTAGATGAGCGGCCGCCTGGATTGCGTGAGCATCTCGAAGAACCGGCCGATCTCGTGCGGCTCGAGGACGCGGTCGGCCAGCTCGTTCATGCGGCGGCGGTAACCGGGGATGGGCAACATGCCCCCGCCCTGGAACACGCCTTCCCAGTTCTGCACGTCTTTCGGCACGTCGACCACCACTGGGCCCGGCCGGCCGCTTTTTGCGATCTCGAAGGCCGTGCGCAGGGTGGCTTCCAGCTTGGCCGGGTCGGTCACCAGGAAAATGTGCTTGGCGACCGCACCCATGATGGAGGGTACGGGCGCTTCCTGAAACGCGTCAGTGCCGATCGCCGCGGTCGCAACCTGGCCGCAGATCACGACGATGGGAATGGAGTCCGCCATGCAATCACGCACCGGCGTCACTGTGTTCGTGGCCCCGGGTCCGGAGGTCACCAGGCACACCCCGACACGGCCGGTGGCACGGGCGTAGCCCGCGGCCATGAAGGCTGCGCCCTGCTCGTTGGCAGGCACGATCAGCGGAATCTGCGGCTCGCCCGCGGCGTTCTGCTGCTCGTTGAACAGAAATACGGCGTCGTAGGTGGGCAGGATGGCGCCGCCGCTGTAGCCGAAGATGGCGGACACACCCTCATCGGCGAGCACCTGCATGATCATCCGCGCGCCCGTCATCCGCTGTCCGGCAAGCGGATGTCCCGCAGGACGGGGCTGGATCACCGTGTCGCTCATTGGGGGGTCGCTCTCAAAAAAAGGGGCTGGTAGCCCATGGAGACTAGCAGCTCGCGTCCGCGGTGCAAAATGACCCCAAGAACGCCCTCGGGGCCGGTTGCGCGCGGCCCCGGCCCCGCCCGGCCCCGGAATCCTTTATCCTCGCTCCAGTAGTGAAGTACTCAAGAGCTCCATGCGTCACATCATTGCGATTCTGCTGCAGAACGAGGCGGGTGCCCTGACCCGCGTCGCCGGACTGTTCTCCACTCGCGGCTACAACATCGAGTCACTTTCGGTGGCGGCCACCGACGACCCGACCGTATCGCGCCTGACGCTGGTCACCAAAGGCTCCGAAGGGGTCATTCAGCAGATTGCGAACCAGCTCAACAAGCTGGTGGATGTCGTCAGCATCGAGGACATGACACGCGGCGAGCACCTCGAGCGTGAGCTGGTTCTGCTGAAGCTCAAAGTGCGGCCCGACCGGACGGACGTGGTCCGAGGTTATGTCGTACGCACCGGCGGCCGGGTGCTCGATCCGGCGCTCGAGGGCTTCGTCGTGGAGTTGACCGCTAGCGAAGCCGAAGTCAACGCATTCATCGCAGACCTGGCGCAGCACGGTGAGCTGCTGGAAGTCGTACGCAGCGGTGCGCTGGGGATCGGTCGCAACGCCAGGCAGCTGCGCGTCGTACGCTGAAGAGCGCGGGCGCCTTCGCTGCCGTTGCCCGATCTCGGGCGCTCCCCTTAAAATGAACGGCAGAATAATACGGGTGGTCCATTGAGGTTGGCGGCTGACACTGAGCGTCGCCGGCCCCGACCCTTGTCGAACGGAATGGACCTTTGTCAATGACCCGTGCCCAGATCCTCATCGTCGACGATTTGCCTGAGAAGCGGCTGGTATACAGCAGCCTGCTGGAGGATGTCGATGCCGATCTGATCACCGCGAGCTCCGGCACCGAGGCCCTGAAGTGCGTGCTGCGCACCGAGTTCGCCGTCATCCTGCTCGACGTCAACATGCCGGACATCGACGGCTTGGAGACCGCGAGTCTGATCCGCAAGCACAAGAACGGCCGCAACACGCCCATCATCTTCATCACGGCCTACGCCGATGAGATGCAGACCGCCCGTGGCTACGAGCTGGGCGCCGTGGACTACATCCTCTCTCCGGTGGTTGCCCCGGTATTGCGCACCAAAGTGCGAGTGTTCGTGGAGTTGTTTCGCGCGCACGCCGCTCTGTCCCGCGCCAACCACGAGCTCGAGTCACGCGTCGCCGAGCGCACTCGCGAGCTGCAGAGCAGCAACGAGCGGCTCGAGGCGGAGATCGCCCAGCGCCGCCGTGCCCAGGCCGAGCGCGAAGAGACGCTCGAGCGCGAAAAAGTGCTGCGAGTGGAGGCCGAGGGCCTCAGCCGGCTGAAGGACGAATTCCTGGCGACCATGTCGCACGAGCTGCGCACGCCTCTCAACGCGATCTTCGGTTGGATCACGCTGCTGCGGACCCGACAGCTGGATGAGCCCACTCACGCGCGGGCGCTGGAGACCATCGAACGCAACGCGCGCGCGCAGAAGCGTCTGATCGAGGACCTGCTGGACGCCTCCCGTATCGTCACAGGCAAGGTCTCGCTGGAGCTGGTGAGCGTCGACCCGCGGCGAGTCATCGAGGCAGCGCTGGATGCCATGTTGCCGGCAGCACAGACCAAGGGACTGACGCTCGTGCCACGGCTCGATACGCAGACAGGGCTCGTGCACGGAGATTTCGCGCGCCTGCAGCAGGTTGTATGCAATCTGCTTTCCAACGCCATCAAATTCACGGCCTCCGGCGGTCAAGTCGAAGTCTCCCTGACGCGCACGGGCAAGATGGCGCAGATCAGCGTGCAGGACAGCGGTCAGGGCATCAAGGCGGAGTTCCTGCCGCATGTGTTCGACCGGTTCCGGCAGGAGGACGGCTCGATCAGCCGGCGCCACGGGGGCCTGGGTCTGGGCCTGGCGATCGTGCGGCACCTGGTCGAGCTGCACGCCGGTTCGGTCGAGGCCCATAGCGAGGGCGAAGGAGCCGGCGCGCGATTCGTGATCCATTTGCCCCTGCGCACGGCATCGGTTGCCTCATCCGTCATGGTCGATGCCCCGACAGGGCGCATTGTCGCGGCAACACTGGCGGGCGTCCGGATTCTCGTGGTCGATGACGAGCTCGAGGCGCGCGAGCTCATGAGCCGCATTCTCCAGGATTTCGGCGCGGAAGTGGCGCTTGCGGACAGCGGTCACTCGGCGCTGTCGCTGCTGTTCGAGCAGCGCCCGCACGTGCTGCTGGCCGACCTCGGAATGCCGGGCATGGATGGCTTTGCCCTGATCGAGCAAGTGCGCGCCCTCGACCCGGAGTTCGGCGGCCTGACCCCGGCGGTGGCCGTCACCGGATACACCTCGCCGCAGGATCGGCTGCGGGCCCTCCAGGCCGGCTACCAGAACCACATCGCGAAGCCGGTCGAGCCCGAAGAGCTCGCCATTGTGATCGCGAGCCTGGTTGGGCGCGTCGCTGTAGACCGGCGCGCGTGAGCTGGCCCTCGCCGGGCGCGTCGCTTCGAGCACCCTACGTGCCACTCACGGCACGAGCAGCGTCGACCCCGTCGTCCTGCGGCCTTCCAGGTCGCGATGCGCTTCGGCGGCCTCGGCAAGCGGATAGGTCTGCCCGATCCGAATGCGGACGGTCTTGTTCTTCACCACTCCGAACAACTCGCGTGCCGCGGCATCCAGATCCGCGCGCTGCGTGATGTAGTGGAACAGCGAGGGCCGCGTCAGGTAGAGCGAGCCGCGCTTGCCGAGCTCGAGGGGACTGACTGCCGGCGGCGGCCCGGAGGCGTTGCCGTAGGAGACCAGCATCCCCCGGGGACGCAGGCAATCCAATGACTCGACGAACGTGTCTTTGCCCACGGCGTCGTAGACCACGGCGACACCCTGGCCTTTCGTCAGCTTGCGCACACTGGGGACCAACTCATCGCGCCCGAGGATCAGGACGTGCTTGCATCCGTGCTTGCGGGCAAGCTCCGCCTTCGCATCGCTCCCGACGACCCCGATGACCTTCGCCCCCAGGGCCTTCGCCCACTGGCAGAGCAGCAGGCCCACACCGCCGGCGGCGGCATGCACCAGAATGCTCTCGCCCCGCTCGACCTTGTAAGTGCGCCGCAGCAGGTATTGAGCCGTCAACCCTTTCAACATCAGGGCAGCGGCCTGCTCGTCGGAAATGCCCTTGGGTACTTTGACCAGCCGCTCGACCGGGACGTTGCGCAACTCGCTGTACGCGCCCGGCTTCGGATGCACGTACGCAACGCGGTCGCCAACCCGGAAACCTCGTGCTTTGCGACCGACCGCGGTGATTACTCCCGCGGCCTCCCGGCCCAGGCCGCTCGGCAGCTCGCCGGGATACAGCCCGGTCCGGTCGTAAACGTCGATGTAGTTGAGGCCTATGGCGGTGTGGCGGATCTGTGCCTCATCCGCAGCGGGCTTGCCGACTTCGACTTCCTCGAAGCGCAGCACTTCGGGACCGCCGTACTCATGGAAGCGGATCGCTTTCGTCATAGGCGCCATTATACGGGGCGCCCGCCCCCGGAACCTTCTTAACTATACGAAGGGGGTCGCGCGCAGCGCGATCCCCCTGAAGAGTTCGGGGCAGGGGCCCCGTATCAAAGGTCGGGGCAGGGCCCCCGTATCAAAGAGCGGCGTCGTCGGTCTCGCCCGTTCGAATACGAATCACGCGGTCGATATCGGTGATGAAGATCTTGCCGTCACCGACCTTGCCCGTCTTGGCGGACTTGAGAATAGCCTCGACGACCTGATCGACGAGATCGCCGCGCACAGCGACCTCGATGCGGGTTTTCGGGACGAAGTCCACGACGTACTCGGCGCCGCGGTAGAGCTCCGTATGACCCCTCTGCCGCCCGAATCCCTTGACCTCGGTGACGGTCATGCCCGAAACGCCGATGTCGGACAGCGCAGCGCGCACGTCGTCGAGCTTGAATGGCTTGATGATCGCGGTGACCAGTTTCATGCAACTCTCCGTCGGAGCTTCGTAGGCTTGTTATCAATCACTCGGTTCGCCCAGGCGCGAACCGAAGTACACGTCGTTAAGAACACCCGGCCGGGGACGTTTTTGCAGCTTTCATGCCACGCTCGACTGACCAGTAAATCACGGAGTTTGCGCACAAAAGACGCACCTCGCCGCCGAACCCATGCACCATTCTAGCGCGGGGGCAGTGCGCACCTTCCCATCGTGGTGCATGCTGCTGGTGCGCTATGCTCCGTCGGATGCGCGAGCAAATCGTGATCGTGGGGGCCGGCCAGGCAGCCGTCCAAGCCGTTGATACACTACGCCGCAAAGGCTTCACGGGGAAGCTGGTCGTCGTCGGCGACGAGCCGCACGTGGCCTACCAGCGCCCACCCCTCTCGAAAAAGTATCTGGCGGGCGCGCTCGAGCGCGAGCGGCTTGCGATTCGACCCGCCCACTTCTATACGGATCATGGGGTCGAGCTTCGCACCGGGCGGCGCGTCGTGGAGATCTCGCGGCGCGAGCATCGCGTCCGGGTCGACGACGGGTCCACGATCGCGTACGACGGGCTGCTGCTGGCAACGGGCAGCACGCCCCGGCGTCTGGCGGCCCCGGGGGCCGATCTCCAAGGGGTGCACTACCTGCGCACGCTGGAGGACGTCGACCGCATCCGCGCCGACATGACCCCGGGCCGGCGCCTGGTCGTGGTGGGCGGCGGCTACATCGGGCTGGAGGTCGCGGCGACCGCCCGGGAGCTGGGCCTCGAAGCCACGGTTCTGGAGATGGCGGATCGCGTCATGAGCCGGGTGACGTGCCCGGAGATCTCGGCATTCTTCACGGACCAGCACATCCGCCGCGGGGTCCGGATCCTGTGCAACGCCCGGGTGCGGGCGCTCACGGGTGAGGGGGACGGCCGCGTACGCTGCGTCGTCACCGAGGACGGCACGGAGCATCCGGCTGACCTGGTTGTCATCGGTGTCGGGGTGGCCGCCGTGGATGATCTCGCGATCGCCGCGGGTCTCGAATGCTCGAACGGCATCGTCGTAGACACCCACTGCCGAACGTCTGACCCCGATATCTACGCCGCCGGCGACTGCACCAACCACACCAGTCTCCACTACGGCCTGCGCGTGCGCCTGGAGTCAGTCGACAACGCTTTCGAGCAGGGCACGAGCGCCGCTTTGAATCTCATCGGCATTCCCACGGTCCATGACAAGGTCCCGTGGTTCTGGTCGGACCAGTTCGATCTGAAACTGGTGATCGTCGGCCTGGGCCAGGGGCACGACACGGTCATCACCCGCGGCGACCCGGCGACTCGCAGCTTCAGCGCGTGCTACCTGCGCGCCGGGGAGCTCGTGGCGATCGATACGATCAACCATCCGAAGGACCAGATGGCCGCTCGCAAGCTCATCGCCGCGCGCGCCCGCCCGGATCCCCACAAGCTGGCCGATCCGGCGATCGCGCTGAAGGATTCTGTCTAGTACTCGGCCCCTTCAGGGCCGCAACCCCCTCGGGTCACCCCCGCGCCGAGGCGATCCGCGTCGGCGAACGCCGCGCGACGTGAGCGAGCTCACATCGGCGCCCCACCCTGCTGTGTCAGGATTCACATCAGCGGCCCAACTATAAACACGCCGCACCGTGCCCGGCGAGGGCGCGGGGATGGGGGTTAATGTCAAATCGGTCGTGCCGCCCGCTGCCGGGTGTTGGCCTGCTCTTTGTGGCCTGCGTGGCAATGGCGAACGTGGCGCTCGCCGCCGCTCCGTACAGGGTCCTCAACCACGAGGCGATTCAGATCGAGGCGCGCAAGCTCGGCGGAGCCCGCCAGCACCTGAGCCTCGCCGCGTTTGGCAAGCAGTTCGAGCTGAGCCTGCGGCCGAACGACAGCATCCAGAGTGCCGTGCCCGCCGCGCGCCCGGACATTCAGCCCCTGGCAGGAACAGTCGATGGCCAACCGGGTTCGTGGGTGCGCATCACCCGCACGCGCGCGGGCTGGCGCGGAATGCTGTTCGACGGACAGGAGCTCTACGCGATCGAGCCGGTCGGGGACGTCGGGGAGGCGTTGGTTCAGCCACACTCCGATTCACCCACGGCCCCGGTGATGTACCGGCTCGCCGATGCCATCATGACCGTTGGTAGCGGATTCTGCGCAACCGTCGATGCGGACGGCAGCCCTGCCGATACGGAGAGCCCCGCAGGGCCCGGCACTGCGACGAATGCAGCGGACGCCGGCTCCGTCTCCTCGAAGCGCCTCTCCGCCGTCAAAGTGTTCGCAGCCATTGCCGCGGACCTGAACGGCGCTGCTCCTCAATACCCTACCAAACGGCTGCTGACCGGAGTGGTGGCGGACTACGAGTTCTCGCAGGCTTTCGCCGATCCGCAGGGTGCGATCATTGCGCGCATGAACATCGTCGATGGCATCTTCTCCAGCCAGGTTGGAGTGAAGATCACGCTTGCCCCGGTTACGGTGATCACCACACCCAATGAGCCATTCACGACGACCGTACCGAACGATCTGCTGAGCCAGCTGCGCACTTATCGCAGCAACAATGCCTCCCAGAGTGGTCTGGGTGTCACTCACCTGATGACCGGTCGCAATCTCGACGGCGACATCGTGGGGATCTCCTATCAGGGTACGATCTGTAACGGCGCCACCTCGGCAGGCCTCTCGGAGGGCTGGCACTCGACGACCATGTCCGCGCTGATCGCGGCGCATGAGCTGGGACACAATTTCAACGCGCCGCACG
>Ga0207707_10002959_pt1 | contig 15135 bp, 11 predicted proteins | sample KBSC83BmetaG_FD_184336 | JGI IMG/M metagenome (GOLD analysis project Ga0207707, IMG submission 184336) | Corn rhizosphere microbial communities from Kellogg Biological Station, Michigan, USA - KBS C8-3B metaG (SPAdes) (version 2) | ecosystem: Host-associated > Plants > Roots > Rhizosphere ...
AAATGTGGGGTGTCGAGTACGCCAGCGGCACGGATCACATGATCTTCGGCTGGCAATTCTTCGGTACCGTGCTGGTGCTGCTGTTGCTGGTGGGTTGGTTCTTCCGTGATCGCCTGGTTCCCGGCGAGAAGCTCGTGCCGAACCGTGAGGGGGTTGCGGGATCTCGCACGCTGCTGTGGCCCGCCGCATTGGTGTTGCTGGTGGCCGGACCGCTTGCCGCCGCGAACATCACGAGTGCGCCGGCTCCCGAAGCGGTGCAACTGTCGCCGCCTTCGCTTGCAGGGTGGAGCGCTCCCGAGGTGTTGCAAAGCGATTGGCAGCCAAAGTTCCAAGGTGCGGCGGGACAGTTTCGTTTCGGCTACCGGTCGCTCGTCGATGGCGCGGTCGTCGAAGTGTTCTACGCCATCTATACCGGCAGGCCGCGCCGTGGACACAACCTCATCACCTACGGCAACAATGTGTACGACCCGGAACAATCGCAGATCCTCGCCGGCGCCAAGCGGCGGATCGAACTGGCCGGCGGAGCTGCCGTCACGGTCCGTGAGTTGCGCTTGACCGGAACGACTATCCGGCCGCGCCTGGTGTGGTACTGGTATTGCGTGGATACGCGCTGCACCGCGTCGCCCGTATGGATCAAATTCGGCCAGGCTTGGGACACGCTGCGCGGGCGCTCACCGCGTTCATCGGTGTGGGCTTTGTCGTTGCCGGTCGATCATGGCGACGTGGCGAAAGCGCGCAAGCATCTCGATGCGTTCGCACGCGGCTTGTCGCTGTCCAACATGGAAGGGCCGGCGTCGTGAGCGAGAAGCCACTGATCGCGCACGTGCTTTACCGGCTGGACACCGGTGGGATGGAGCAGGTCGCGATTTCCGTGATCAACCACACTGCCACGCGCTATCGCCACGCGGTGATCGCGCTCGTCGGTATCGGTACGATGCGCAACCGGTTCACAGATCCGGCGGTGCCATGCCTCTCGCTCGACAAAAAGCCGGGAAAGGATTGGGGCTGCTATTTCCGGCTGTGGAAAATGCTGCGCCGGCTGAAGCCGGACCTGGTGCAGACGTACAACATCGGCACGCTCGATGTGGCGCCCGCCGCCTGGTTCGCGGGCGTGCCCCGGGTCGTGCATGCCGAGCACGGTCGCGATGTGGCCGACCCGGACGGCACGAATCGCAGGTATCTGGCAATGCGGCGCTGGCTGCAGCCTTTCATCGCGCGGTATGTTGCGGTCTCGGCCGATCTGGAAAGCTGGTTGCGCGAGCGTGTCGGCATCGCGCCGGCGAAAGTTGCCTGCATTCCCAACGGCATCGACATCGAACGCTACGCGGGAACGGCCGGATCGCGCGAGCTTCGCCCGTTGCTGGGCGCGTTCGCTCCACCCGGCACGCTCGTGGTGGTCAATGTAGGCCGGCTGGACCCCGTGAAAAACCAGGCGGGACTGATTGCCGCGTTCAAATTGTTGTGTGATGGGTCGCCCGCCACGGCCGCGCGATTGCGGCTTGTCGTCGTCGGCGAAGGTGTTTGTCGAGACGCGCTTGAAACGCAGATCGCGCGTCTCGGTCTGCATGATCAGGTACGCCTGCTGGGCGACCGCAAGGACGTGCCGGAAATCCTGACCGAGTGCGACGTGTTCGCGTTGTCGTCCGTTGCGGAAGGCATTCCACTTACACTGCTCGAAGCGATGGCGGCCGGGTTGCCCATTGTCGCCACACGCGTTGGAGGCGTGGGCGAGGTGGTGGTAGATGGTGTGACCGGCACGCTCGTCGAGCCGGGCAACCCCGCTGCACTGGCACAGGCGTTGCGCGGCTATATGGAAGACGCGTTGCGTCGCGGCCAGCATGGTGACGCGGGGCGCCAGCGTGTGGAGCAACGCTTCAGCTTGGCCGCGATGCTGGCGGGTTACACGTCGCTGTACGACGAAGTGCTGGCGAGGCGCGACCACACGTCGTCGCCAAGGGCGTCCATCGAACTCACCGAAAGAAAGGAACGCTGACATGTGCGGTGTGACGGGCATCGTCAAAGCCCATCTCGACGAGACGCCGAACGAAAAGGTGCTGCTGGCGATGCGTGATGCCATGCATCACCGCGGGCCGGACGAGGCGGGGCTGTATCTCGGCAAGGGCATCGGCCTCGGCCATCGCCGTTTGTCCATCATCGATCTCAGCCATGGCCAGCAACCCATGGTGGACGATGGCGCGGGCCTCGCGCTCGTCTACAACGGTGAGTTGTACAACTTCGAGCAAATCAGGATCGAACTCGAATCCGCGGGTATCGCGTTCACCAGCCACAGCGATACCGAAGTGTTGTTGAGGGCCTGGCAGCAATGGGGCGACGCGTGCCTTGATCGCCTGCGCGGGATGTTTGCGTTCGCGGTGTGGGACATGCGTGCGTCGCGCATCTTCCTTGTTCGCGATCACGTTGGTATCAAACCGCTTTATTACGCCTTCACGCGGGCCGGCGACCTCGTGTTTGCTTCCGAACTGAAGGGCCTGCTGGCGCATCCGGATGTCGAACGCACGCTGGATTCGCAAGCGCTTGAGGATTATCTCGCCCTGGGCTATGTGCCCGATCCGAAGTGCATCTATCGCGGCATTTACAAGCTGCCGCCGGGCCATTGGCTGAGCTGGCGCGCCGGTGAACCGGCGCCGGCGCCGCGTCGATATTGGGACGTGCCGTTTGCCACCGCCAGAATCGATGAGAATGCCGCGGTGCTGCAGCTTCGTACGCTGCTGCATGAATCGGTCGCCAGCCAGATGGTGGCGGACGTGCCTCTCGGCGCATTCCTGTCCGGTGGTGTCGATTCCAGCGCGGTGGTCGCGAGCATGTGCCGTGCGGGACGCGGCGCGGTCAATACCTGCGCGATCGGATTCGATCATGCCGGCTTCGACGAAACCGCTTACGCGCGTCAGGTCGCGCAGCATCTCGGCACGACCCATTTCGAGGAACGCGTCGATTCCGATGATCACGACCTGCTCGACACGCTGGCCGGAATCTATGACGAACCGTTTGCCGACAGTTCCGCCTTGCCGACCTACCGGGTGTGTGAATTGGCGCGCCGGCATGTCACGGTGGCGCTTTCGGGCGATGGCGGCGACGAGAATTTCGCCGGATATCGCCGTTACCGCTTGCACACGTGGGAAAGCGGCTTGCGCGCCGGCCTTCCGATGGCCGTCAGGGCGCCGGTGTTCGGCTTGCTGGGCAGCCTGTATCCCAAGGCCGACTGGGCGCCGCGACCATTGCGCGCAAAAACCACGTTCCAGGCCTTGGCCCGTGACGATGTCGCGGCGTATTACCACAGCGTCAGCACGACACCCGCGGCGCTGCGCGCGGAACTCTACAGTCCGGCGTTCAAACGCGAACTGCAGGGTTACTCCGCGTTGTCCGTCTTCCGCGATCACGCCGCCGCGGCGCCGACGGAGCATCCCCTCCTGTTGGCGCAATATCTCGATTTCAAGACATGGTTGCCGGGCGACATCCTGACCAAGGTGGATCGCGCCAGCATGGCGCACAGCCTCGAAGTGCGGGTGCCGGTACTCGATCACAAATTGGTGGAGTGGGCATCAAGCCTGCCGCCCGACCTCAAGCTGCGCTACGGCGAAGGCAAGTACGTCTTCAAGAAAGCGCTGGGGCCCGATCTCCCGCCCGAGGTGCTGTACCGGACCAAGATGGGATTTCGGGTACCGCTGACCGCTTGGTTTCGCGGGCCATTGCGCGGACGCCTGCAGGGCGCGTTGGGCACCGGTGCGCTGGCCGAATCGGGCTGGTTTGCAGCGGACGTACTCGATCGCCTGGTGCGCCAGCACGTCTCCGGCCGATCAGACCACAGCGCCACCTTGTGGAAGCTGATGATGCTGGATGCGTTCCTGCGGAACACACAGCGGCCAGTGGCCGTTGCGGAACCGCGCCGCACCGAACCCGAGGCGCTCGCCGTCGGCGGGGTGCAGTCATGAAACCCTGCATTCTGGTATTCGGGCTGCCGCGATCAGGCACCACATGGATCGGCAAGCTGTTCGATAGCCATCCCGATACGCTTTATCGGCACGAACCGGACAGCGTTCAAAAATTGAAAATGCCGTTGTTTCCCGAGAAGGAAGACGCGGCCAGTTATCGCGAAGAGCTGGAGCATTTCATCGACGCACTGCCACAAATGCGTTCTCCCGAAGTTGTCGGCAAACAGCCGCTGTTTCCAAAAAGTTATCAGTCGTCCGCGGGACTGGCTGCGTACCGCGCCAGCGTGCTCGTCGCAAAGGCGGCGGGTCGTGTTCACCGGCATTTTCCGAGCCCCTACAGGCCGACTGCAGGAGGCTTGGAGCGCGCCCGGCTTGTTTGGAAGTCCATTGAATCGCAAGGGCGCTTGGGCACCTGCATGAATGCGCTGCCGGAAGCCCGCGCCATTCACCTGATGCGTCATCCGTGCGGCTATGTGGCGTCGGTCTTGCGCGGCGAGGCGAACAGGCACTTCAACGACGCAACTCCAGTGGCTGAGCGGCTCTGGGTACTGAAGTTGCTGTTGGCTACAGTTCCGGGGAAAAATCATGGGGTGAGCCTGGACGAACTTGCCCGGCTCACACCCGAGGAGCGTCTGGCGTGGCGCTGGGTTTTGACCCAGGAAAAGACCCTCATCGATATTGCTGGTTGCGACCGTGTCCTCACAATGCGCTATGAGGATGTGTGCGCTGAGCCATCCGCGGCAACCCGGCGGATGTTTGCGTTTGCCGGGCTGGATTTCCACCCGCAGACCGAGCGTTTCGTGCAGGCCAGTACGGGGGCGACGCGCAAGGGGTACTACAGCGTCTTCAAGAATCCCCGGGCAGCGGCAGAACGATGGCGTTCGGAATTGTCGCCGTCCGTCATCGATCGCATTTTCGGGGTGGTCCGGGCCAGCTCCTTCCGCGACTTTTACGACGATGAGCCGACGGCAATTGCGGCAACGGAAGTCCTGTCATGAAGACGGTCGCTGAAGCCGGCGTGATGCGTGAAAGCCGCTCGATGCCACCACGGGCTCCCTCAACGGCGAAATCGGGTGGGGAACCAGCACTTCGGAGCGAAACCGACGGACGCGCCATTCGGATGTTGGTGTTTACAACGCTTTACCCGAATGCCATACAGGCGCGCCATGGCGTATTCGTGGAGGAGCGCTTGCGCCACTTGCTGGAGTCCGGGCGGGTTTCCGCCACTGTTGTTGCGCCGGTGCCGTGGTTTCCGTTCCGGCATCGGCGTTTCGGCGCGTACGCCTCTTTGGCCAAGGTGCCGGCACGCGAACGACGGCACGGCATCGAAATTCTTCATCCACGCTACCCGGTAATTCCGAAGATAGGGATGAACATTGCGCCCTTTCTTTTGTACCGGTCGATGCTGCCCGTCTTCCATCGGCTGTTGCACGAAAGTCCTTGCTACGACCTCATCGACGCGCACTATCTTTATCCCGATGGTGTCGCAGCGGTGGCCTTGGGTCGGGCGGTCGGAAGACCGGTTGTGATGACCGCGCGCGGCAATGATGTCACTTTGATTCCACGCCATGCCGTGCCACGTCGCCAGATTTTGCGTGCGGCTTCGGATGCTGCAGCCGTTGTGACGGTTTCACGTGCGTTGCGGAGCAAGCTCGTCGAGCTGGGAGCGGCAGCCGAACGTATTACCGTCTTGCGCAATGGCGTAGACCTCGCCCGCTTCGATTCGTTGGAGGCTGGCAGCTTGCAAGGCCGGCTTGGTCTGCGCGAACCGGTATGGCTGAGCGTTGGCCACATGATTGAACGCAAGGGCATGCATTTCGTCATCGAGGCTTTGGCCCGAGTGCCCGGTGCAACGTTGCTGATCGCTGGTGACGGGCCGGAAGAGCGAAGCCTTCGGGCTTTGGCGGATCGACTTGGTGTCAGCAGGCGGGTCCGCTTCCTCGGGGCGATTGCGCATGCCGAGCTCCGCGATGTTTACAACTCGGCGGATGCATTGTTCCTGGCCTCCAGCCGCGAAGGCATGCCGAACGTGGTACTGGAATCGCTTGCCTGCGGCACGCCGGTGGTAGCGGCGCCGTTTGCCGGCGCCGAGGAGTTGATCAGCACGCCGGAGGCTGGGGAAATCGCCAAATCACGTACCGCAGAGGGAATGTTGGCTGCCTGGCATGAATTGTGGAACAGGAAACCGGATCGGGCCGCCACGCGACGTTTTGCGGAAAACCTGGGTTGGGCTCCGGTGGTGGAAGCGCAATGCGCGTTGTATGCGAAGGTACTTGCCGCCCACCGTCAACCCAGCGCACCGGGGAAGCAACATGAGTGATACGTTGGCCGCCGTTGCGCGGGAAACCCAAGCGCGGCCTGACCGGGTCGCCGCACGACCCCTGCGCATCCTGCACGTGCTGGATCATTCCCTGCCGTTGCATAGTGGCTACACCTTCCGCACGCTCTCGATTCTCGCCCATCAGCGTCAGCTGGGATGGGAAACCTTCCAGTTGACCGGCCCAAAACAGGGAAGCGGCAGCGAGCGCGAACAGCAGATCGGCGAATGGCTGTTTTATCGGACGCCGCCGGCAGAGGGGCTGGCAGCGAAACTGCCGCTGATCCAGCATCGCGCACTGATGGATGTGGTGCAGACGCGACTCGCCGAAGTCGTGGACGCGGTGCGGCCGGACATCCTGCACGCCCACTCGCCGGTGCTGAATGCGTTGCCCGCACTGGAAGTCGGCAAGGCGCGCGGTATACCTGTGGTGTACGAGGTGCGCGCGTTCTGGGAAGACGCGGCGGCCGATCTGGGCACGGCGCGTGAATGGGGGCCGCGTTACCGGTTGACGCGTGCCATGGAAACGCGCGCGTTGCGACGGGCGGACGCCGTGACCACGATTTGCGAAGGCCTGCGCGGCGACATGCTGCAGCGAGGCATTCCCGCCGACAAGATCACCGTCATCCCCAATGCCGTGGACGTGACGAAATTCCATTTCAAGGCGCCCGCCGATCTCGAGCTTGTCGGAAAATACCGGCTCGCGCCGAGGGCCACGCTGGGATTCGCAGGTTCCTTCTACGCCTATGAAGGCCTGGACATCCTGCTGCAGGCGATGCCGCAGGTACTGCGCGCCGCACCGCAAGCGCGTCTGCTCTTGCTGGGCGGCGGACCACGAGAAGACGCGCTGAAAGCGCTGGCCGCGCGCCTTGGCCTCGCAGGCAGCGTGCATTTTGTCGGTCGCGTGCCGCATGACGATGTGAGTCGCTATTACAGTGCCATGGACATCATGGTCTATCCGCGCATTTCGCGCCGGCTGACGGAACTGGTTACGCCGTTGAAGCCACTCGAAGCGATGGCCATGGGCAAGCTGGTGGCGGCGTCCGACGTGGGCGGACATCGGGAATTGATCCGCGATGGTTACAACGGACACTTGTTCGCGGCCGGTTCGCCGGCTGCCCTCGCCGAGCGTCTGATCGATCTGCTGCAGCATCCGGCGGACTGGGATGCGGTGATCGCAAACGGGCGGGAGTTCGTGGAACGCGAACGTACGTGGCGCGCAAGCGTCGATCGTTATCGTGTCGTCTACGATGGCGTACTCGCGCGTTCGCGACGCGCAGGGGGAGCAAGTCGTGGGCTTTGATACACCTGCGGTGGTCCTTGGGGCGGGCATCAATGGATTGGGCGTCGCGCGCAGCCTTGCGCGTGCGGGTGTTCCCGCGTGGCTGGTTGATGCCGACGCGCGGCGGTTCGAGATGCGCACCCGGGCGGCTCGCCCACTGGCCATCGCCAGCATGCACGGACCTGCGCTGATCGATGAATTGATGCGCCTGGGTACGACCCGGTTCGCCGGCCTTCGTCCGGTGCTGCTGTTGACGCAAGAGGAAAGCGTCAAGCTGGTTTCGCGCGAGCGCGAAAAGTTGTCGCCGTTCTATCGATTCAACTTGCCGGCCAAGGCATTGTTGGAAGCGCTGCTGCACAAGCACGGTTTCCAGCGTCTCGCGGAACAATTCGGCTGTCCCATCCCTTCACTTGTCCGCATCGGCGCGGCGGCGGAATTGCCGGCGCTGGAACGCTTGCGTTATCCGGTGGTGGTCAAGCCGGGTGAACGTCACGACGGTTACGGCCGGCAGTTCAAAAAGGCCTATCGCGTGGAGACGGCAACGGATGCGATGGAACTTGTTGGACGCATCCTGCCGGTCATGCCCGATGTGGTGGCGCAGGAATGGACCGAAGGGCCGGATTCCAGCATCTACTTCTGCCTGCAATACATCGATGCGCAGGGCGACGTCACCGCATCGTTCACGGGTCACAAAGTGCGTTCGTGGCCGCCGCAGGTCGGCGGTACCGCCAGTTGCGAACCGGCGCCCGAAGCGCACGCCGAGTTGTCCGAGCTGACCACGAAGTTTTTCCGCGATGCGGGGGTGATCGGCATGGCGGCGATGGAATACAAACGCGATGCGCGCACCCGCGCGTTCCGCATGGTCGAGCCGACCGTGGGCCGCACCGATTATCAGGCGGAAGTTGCTACGTTGAATGGGGTCAACCTGCCGCATGCGGCTTATTGCGGCGCACTCGGTTTGAACTTTCCTGGGCCGCACCCCGCTTCCAAATCCATCGCATGGCGGGTGCGTTCGGAAGATATGCAATCGGCGCGCGCGCAACGCCAGCGGCCGAAGGACGGGTTCGAGGCGATGGATGGGATTGCGGATGCCATCTGGCGCTGGTCCGATCCCATGCCCGGCTTAGTCAATCTTTCTCATCGTGCAAGGCAAGCCTTGCGCACGCGGGCAGCAAGGATGTCCCCGTCAACCGAACCCTTGGGAAGCAAACCATGAATGTGTTGGCCAAACTGCTGCCCAAGCGTCGGGCGACTGCCAATCTCGATCCGGAACTGGCGCTGCGTGCGGCGGCCGAATGGCTGTCGCGCGCGCAGGACGTTACCGGCCGCGGTGGCGTCAGCGCCCATTACGACGCCACGAAGCGCAAATGGGTGGGGGCTTATCCGGAAACCACCGGCTACATCATCCCGACGTTCTTTCGCTATGCGGAATTTTGTGGCGAGACGGCCTACCGTGAGCGCGCCGTCCGCATGGCCGAATGGGAATCCGATATCCAGTTGTCCGACGGCGGCGTGCGTGCAGGCACCATGGACGCTGTGCAGGCGGTGCCCACCATCTTCAATACGGGGCAGGTCCTTTTTGGTTGGACCGCTGCGTGGCAACGGACCGGGAACGAACGGTTTCGCGAATCGTTGATTCGCGCGGCCGATTGGTTGTCGGCGGCGCAGGATGAAGATGGCGCATGGCGCAGATTCGCATCACCTTTCGCACGACATGCGCTGAACACTTACAACACTCGGGTGGCGTTTGGTTTGGCCGAAGCGGGGCAGGCGCTCGGCGAACTACGCTACGTGCAGGCTGCGACGCGCAATGTCGAGTGGGCGCTCACACAAATGCATCCAAACGGCTGGCTTGAGAATAACGACCTTCAGGAAAACGCGTGCCCGCTCACGCACACCATCGCCTACGCTACCCGCGGTATTTTGGAGGTGGGCCTGATTGCGGCCAAGTCTGCGTTTGTCGACACCGCTGTGCGAATCGCGCGCGCCGTCGCGCAAACGCAGCGTGAAGATGGTGCGTTGCCCGGGCGCCTGGATGCGGAGTGGAATGCCGCAACACGCTGGACCTGCGTCACCGGCAACGCGCAAATGGCCATCGTGTGGCAGCGGCTTGCTCGCGAAACGGGTGATCGTACGTTTTTGCCAGCCGCGGAACGGGCCAATCGGTTCAATCTGTCGGTGCAGGACCTGTCAGCACGGGACCTCGGTGTGCGCGGTGGCATCCCAGGCTCGCACCCGCGTGGTGGCGGTTACATGACCGATCGTTATCCCAATTGGGCCGCCAAGTTCTTCATGGACGCATTGATGTTGCAGTTGCGGGCGGCCTGAAGCCATGCGCGATATCGTCCTTGCCCTTTTCATTTTCGGGACGATTCCCTTCATCCTGTCGCGCCCGTACATCGGGTTGCTGGTGTGGTCGTGGCTCGGCTACATGAATCCGCACCGTCTGTGCTACGGGTTCGCGTACGGATTTCCATGGGTGATGATGATCGCGGTACTCACGCTAATGAGTTTCGCCGTCAGCAAGGAACGAAAGAAAATTCCGATGTCCGCAGTCAGCGTGCTGCTGTTCGCCTTTCTCGCATGGACGGGCATCACCACCTTGTTCGCGGTTGAGCCGGCTTTTGCTCCGGAAAAGTTCCAAGAGTTCGCAAAAATCATGGTCATGGTGTTCGTGACCTTGATGATGGTGAATACTCGCGAGCGCATTCACATGCTCGTCTGGGTGATTGCGGTTTCGTTGGGGTTCTATGGATTGAAGGGCGGCGTGTTCACTGTACTCGGTGGAGGCGTGTCGCACGTTCTTGGACCGAGCGCCAGTTTCATTGGGGACAACAATGCCATGGCATTGGCGCTTTGCATGACATTGCCGCTCATGCGTTATCTGCACCTGCATGCGAGCGGGAAGTGGATCAGGGCTGGACTGGCGGTGATGATGGTATTCACCGGCATCGCAGTGCTTGGCACTTATTCGCGCGGTGGGCTGATCGGCCTCATCATTGTCGCTGGCGCGCTGTTTCTGAAGAGCCGCCGCCGATTGGTCGTGGTATCGGCGGTGGCTGTCGTAGGGCTTACTGCTTATCATTTCATGCCACCGGAATGGACCGCGCGCATGCAGACTCTGCAGGATCCGACCGAGCAAAATTCTGCCGAAACGCGCATGCAGTCATGGGAATTTGCGACCAACGTGGCGATCCATCGCCCGTTGGTCGGCGGTGGCTTCGAGGTATATAGGAGTACCCCGTTGTGGCAACGCTATGGGCCGGAGGGCGCCAAGGCACGTGCCATCCACAGCATCTACTTTCGCGTTCTGGGCGAGCAAGGTTTCCTCGGGTTGGCTTTGTTCCTAGGGGTACTGTTCGCGAGCTGGCGCAGTTGCAGCCGAGTGCGCAAACTCGCAAAAGTTGATCCTGCGTTGAGATGGGCTTTCGATCTTGCTTCCATGCTGCAAGTCAGCTTGGTGGCGTTTGTCACGGCGGGCGCGTTCCTGCCCATGCCTTACTTTGACTTGGTCTGGCAATTGATGGCGCTGTCTGTACTTCTGGTTGGTTGCGTTTCGCAGGCGGCCTCGGATCCGCTGTCCGAGAATCAACGAACTCTTGCCGCGGCATCGCCGATTCCTGATCCCAAAACCCCCCGCGCAATTTAGGAACGAATCGTGGGCAGCTCCGTCCTGATGATTGCCTTCCATTTTCCGCCGGCTGCCATGGGTAGCGGTCATCTGCGTACGCTTGGTTTTGCGAAATATCTGCCGGCATCGGGCTGGAATCCAATTGTGCTTTCGGCGCGGGCATTGGCGTACCCGCATACCGCACCGTTGAATGCCGGCGTAATCCCGCAGGGCTGCTTGGTACATCGGGCGTGGGCCCTTGATGCCGGCCGTCATTTGGCGATCGCGGGCAAATACCCGGGTTTCATCGCGCAGCCGGATCGTTGGGCATCGTGGTGGCCGGCTGCAGTCTGGAAGGGATTGCGGTTGATACGACGCCACCGGGTGCGCGCCATCTGGTCCACCTACCCCATCATGAGTGCCCACCGGATCGCATCGACCTTGAGCCGCCGGGCAAATTTGCCGTGGATTGCGGATTTCAGGGATCCTGTCTCCAGTTCGGTATCGGCCGAGAACCCTTTTGCCGTCGCTTCGCAACGACGCTGGGAGCAACGCGTGCTGCGCGAAGCGAACCGGGTGGTTTTCACGACACCGAGTGCCATGCGCACCTGTGCCGAGAACTACCCCGCAGCCAGCGCGGGTGGTCGCCTGGCGGTTATTGAAAACGGTTATGACGAGGCGGCGTTCGTCGATCTGCCCAAGGCAAGCTCACCACCGAACGGAAGGCCATTGGTATTGCTGCACAGTGGCCTTTTGTATCCAGACGGCCGCAACCCGGTTCCGTTCTTTATGGCACTGGCGCGGCTCAAGATTTCCCGCGGCATAAGTGAAGACGATCTCAGAGTCGTGTTGCGGGCCAGCGGCGCTGAAGCGGCTTACGCGCATGAAATAAGCCGCCTAGGACTTGATGGTCTTGTGACGCTGGCGCCGCCCATTTCCAATAGAGACGCTTTGGTCGAGCAGGCGAGGGCCGATGCCCTGTTGTTGTTTCAAGGTAGTCGTTTCGATCGGCAGATCCCGGCAAAGTTGTACGAGTACTTGCGCATCGGTCGGCCTATTTTCGCATTGGTGAGCGAGCGGGGCGATACGGCAGCAGTTTTGCGCAATACGGGCGGTGCCGAGATGGTGCCGCTTGAAGATGCCGAGGCGATTGAGAGGGCACTTTTCGGATTCGTTTGTGCAGTCCGCGAAGGCCGTGGCCCAAAAGTCAGCCCTGATGTCGTGGCAAGATTTTCAAGACGTGGTGGCGCTGCATTGCTCGCTGACTTGCTGGACCAAGTCGCCGCATAGAGTGCGCGAAAATTCACCGTAAGCAGGCCGCTCCGGACCGAACGAAATGAAATACGGATTGGCCGTTTCCAATGCGCGACAACGCGCTGCAATACGTGACACCATTTACTTTTGAATATTGCGAACAACCGCGATTTGCGCCCTGCACTTTCCGATCCTCAACAACAGAATTCAATGGCCATGAATGACAAGACATCCCACTCCTTCCGCAGGCTGCTTGAGACTGCCGATCGACGTTATGAAGAATACGTGCTTTCCGACGAGCGTTACCTGGGGATGGTTCAGTTCCTGGATCAATGCCTACAGCCGGAGCGCCACGGGTGTGCGCTCGACATAGGATGTGGCGCCGGCGTCATTTCGCGAGGCCTCGCCGGAAAATTCGAGAAAGTAATCGGCATCGATGGAAATGCAGACAACGTTACGTTGGCGAGGTCGCTTACCGACGATCAAAAGTTGCGGAATGTTTTCTTTGAACATGGCATGGCGACAATGCTGCCCGTCGAGGATCAATCGGTGGATCTTGCGCTGCTCAATGGCGTGTTTGAGTGGGTGGGCCTCAACGACAAGGGCGAAGATCCCCAGGCACGACAAGTCCAGGTCCTGCATGAAGTGTTGCGAGTCTTGAAGCCAAAGGGAATCCTGTATCTCGCGATCGAAAATCGTTGGCATCCTCGTACGCTCTTGAGAGATCCCCATACACATCTGCCTTGGGTAAATGCAGTGCCTCGGGCGTTGGCAAATGTCATCAGCAGGGCCAAGACCGGACGCCCGTTTCAGGCCTACATCTACGGACACCGGAAATTGGCGGCGCTGCTTGCGTCGGCAGGATTTGGCAGGGTCGACAAGTTCGTCCCGTTTCCGGGCTATCAGTACCCTGTTTGCTATGTTCCCATTCGGGGGCGGCAGGAGTCCCTCGACTCGATCGATCGCATTGACATAAAGAAGGTACAGAAGGTTTGTGAGGACGCGGATCGCCCGATGGACGCGGCCGCAGCGGTTGTCCGCATGCGCAGGAGAACAAAACGGGGCCTTTTGGGGCTCATGGCGCATGATCTGGCACTCGTTGCAGAAAAACCCTGATGCCGCGTGAGCAATTCAGTGCCGGTGAGTTTGCGGCGCTTCTGAGCGAGGCGTTGGCTCAACCCATTCATGGCGTACGTATCACGGGGCAAGCCAGCCGTCCTTATTCTGCTGTGTGGTTTATGGAGGCCGGCACGGAGGCCGGTGTTGTACCGCTTGTCGCAAAATCGTGGGATACCGACGCGGCATTCGAAAAACAGGTGAGAATCCTGCAGGAGGCGAAGGCGCTGTTCGCCAAGCAAGACAGCGTTTGCATCCCCTATCTCGGGAGTGTGGGCCACAAGCGCGTATTGTTCATGCCGTACGTGTCCGATCCGGATCTCGCCAGTTTGTGTCGATTCTCATGGGGTGGGCCTGTTCACCTGCGGTACGTACGCCACCGGCAGGAGGCACTCGAAAAGGCCTGTGCAATGGCCGGAAAGTGGTTGCGCGAATGGCACATGAAAACGGCATCGAACGAACCCGTTGCACATTCTTTCGCTGCCTACCTCGAGAGCCGCGGTAAATTTCTGGACCTTGTCAGCCCCGTGGAACGCGAAAAGATATGGAGCCTTACGACGCGTCTTGAGGTGAGCCAAACGTGCATGTCACACGGTGACTTTACGCCACTTAACGTGTTGTGGTCGCCGCGCAAATTGACTGTGCTCGATTTTGGACTGTCCGAATGGGAGCGCATGACGCCATGGTGGGATCGTGTGTCGATGGAAATCGGACTGGTTCGTGCGCTGCGATTTACGTTAAGAGGGCTCGGCACGTGGTTTCCTGCGCTGTGTGCCGGTGCGATAGGAGCTTTCCGCCGGGGGTATGGCGAAAGCGATCGTGATGCACACGCCAAAATCGCATGCCTCGCCGTTCGGCACCTCGTGCTTTATGCAAATGATATGGATAAGGGCTCGCGCTACCGGCACAGGGCTGCATGGCACAGGGCCCAGTTGCACAAGGTGCTTGCCGAAATGCCAGCAACTCCATGAAGGGAATGCCAGACGCGAGCGGTCTTTCAGGCTCCCCGACACCCAAGCGGCTTGCCATCAACCGCTGATATGGCTGCGCAAAATCTCCTTGAGCCTGCCGCTGTGGAGCCACTGCCACGTCTTCCAGTGGAACAGCAGCTTCCATGCCACATAGTTATCGGTACCCGGAGCCTTCAGTTTCTCGCGCGCCCCAAGATCGATCCAGCCGTCTACGTCCTCGAACAGATGATCCCCGAGGAACGTTGAACGTTTGGCTGGAGGAATTTTCGAGTGTCCCATCAGCCGGGGGTGACGCGAGCGAATGTTTTGCGCATCCGCACTCAAACGTTCGCGCCAGTAAGAGGGGCTGAATCGCTTGCCCGAAAGTAATTCTCCCCCACTGACGAACGGTACCGACAACGCGCGCTTGTCCAGCTTGGCGAACAAACCTCGGTAAAAACATCCGTGCAGCTTTTCCTGAAACGGGATGGTGGCTGCGTGTGCCATGAAGTCCTTCGACAAGCCGGGGACGAAAGCACGCGCCCGATTCGGATAGACCTTCAGCGGATTCATGGCGGGACGGTTGCGGCTGCGGTTTTCTATGACGAAACGCGCCAGCCCATGCATGTCGCGGGGCAGGCGGGACAGTTCGCTAT
>Ga0207707_10002960_pt1 | contig 15130 bp, 17 predicted proteins | sample KBSC83BmetaG_FD_184336 | JGI IMG/M metagenome (GOLD analysis project Ga0207707, IMG submission 184336) | Corn rhizosphere microbial communities from Kellogg Biological Station, Michigan, USA - KBS C8-3B metaG (SPAdes) (version 2) | ecosystem: Host-associated > Plants > Roots > Rhizosphere ...
GGACACTACAAGGATTGATAGGCAGCACAGCCGCTCTGGTCGAGACTGCCGCGGCGTATCTGCTTGCACTCTGGCAATGGCGACGCGACAACTCGGCGGCGCTGCGCCAGCCGGCTGCCCAGTGGCGGCAAGGGCGATCCACTCACTCGACCGGCTTTAAAGGCTACGCGCCCGACTCGCTTCCCCTTGAGCCCGGCATCGGCATTCTTCACCCGATCATCGCCCGTCGGCTTCACGCCGCCGCCCTCGACGACGCGGCGCGGCCGCAATGGGCAAAGTTCGATTAACAGCCCGGGGCCGGTCAGATCTACCCAGATTCACCGCGTCTGATGCCTCGAAAACGCGGCTGACGCATCTGCCGAGTAGGCAGGCGCGTCGAATTGTCGGGGGCCGTCGATGCGCCACAGACCATTACGAAAATGTGCACACACAAACACCTGATCGGCTGATCCGAACTCAGCCGATCAGCCCGCCATCGCAATCCGAGCACCCACCCCCACGCTGCGGCCGCTTCCAGATCCCTGATGCAGACCGTTCCGATAGAAAAAGGGATTGAAACCTTCCGAAAACGCTTGCGCGCCGCTTAAGTCTGATCGCGATGTTGATTGCCGCCAAGCCTACCGGCTGTTCGATATCCGGGGGGCCCTGTTCGATTTCTGCGTGATTGTCCACCAGCCGAGCAGATCAAGAGTCTGCCGATCCCGTTCGACCTCGGACAGCAACTTTCGAACATCGTCGACGTCCACAACTAGGGAATCGCCGAGCTGCCGCAGAGATATACGACATGTTTGCCGACAGGCTTGCGGAAGATGAGGTTGTAAAATGTTGCCACGCCATCCAGATCGGACCCGGACATTCCAAGCAATTCGCCGATATCACCGAGCGCTTCGTCGGAAACCCACCCTCGATGCTTCTGCACGATTCTCATCGCGTCAATCGAAAGAGCCTGTTTCGTCGGATAGTGTGGAAACTCAGCTTCGATCTCCTGCCGCTCTTCCGGTGACAACATCCTTTCCTCCTCAGCGATCGATATCGGCCAGTACGTAGTCCATTGCGCCCAACACCGCCAGCAAATCGGGGACCAGCCTACCCCTGCACATAAGTGGCAACGTTTGCATGTGCGCAAACGATGGCGTCCGAATTCGAGTCCGGTAAGAGTTCGTTCCGCCATCGCTGACCAGGTAGTAGCCATTGTTGCCCTTAGTGCCCTCGATAGCTCCCAGCGCTTCGCCCGGCGGAATCACTGGCCCCCAGCTCACCGCCAGAAAATGTGTGATCAGCGTCTCGATATCGCGCATTGTCCGCGCCTTGCGTGGCGGCGTTGCGAGTGGGTGGTCCGACTTATAGGGGCCCTCCGGCATGTGACTCACGCACTGCTCGATAATGCGAAGGCTCTGGCGGATCTCCTCCACGCGCACTACCGCGCGATCGAAACAGTCGCCTTTTTTGCCGATCGGGACGTCGAACTCGAACTGTTCGTAACCGGAATACGGCTGCTTTCTTCGAAAGTCCCATTCGAATCCGCACGCGCGCAGCATGGGGCCCGTGATGCCCCAATCAATTGCTTCCTCTGTGGTAATTCTCCCAACGCCCTTTGTGCGCGCCTGAAAAATCCGGTTCGCAAGAATCTCGCGGTCATATTCGGCGAGACGCGGCGGCAGGTATTTCAAGAAATCGCGAACCATCGCATCCCAGCCGCGCGGCAGGTCCTGCGCGACCCCGCCGATCCGGAACCAGTTCGGGTGCATGCGCGCGCCGCAAATCGCCTCGATGATGGCGAACGCCCGCTCCCTATCGTTGAACGTGTAAAACACCGGCGACAACTGCCCGAGATCCTGCGAAAAAGTCCCGTACCAGACCAGATGGCTGATGATTCGGAACAGTTCAGCGAGCATGACGCGGATTACCTGAGCCCGCGCCGGGACCGCGATTCCGGTCAGCTTCTCAACTGCAGTCAGGTACGCCAGGTTGTTCATCACGCCGCCGAGATAATCGACGCGATCAGTGTAGGGAATGTAGGTATGCCAGGTCTGCCGCTCGCCCATCTTTTCGGCGCCGCGATGATGGAATCCAATCTCTGGAACACAGTCCAGAATCTCTTCACCGTCCAGCTGAAGAACGATGCGAAGCACACCGTGGGTGCCGGGATGCTGCGGACCGATATTCAGGAACATAATGTCGCTGTCTCCCCGGGTTCGGGCCATACCCCATTCCTCGGGGCGGAAACGAAGCGCCTCTTGCTCGGCGTCCTGCTTGGTGTCCGCAAGCCGGAATTCTCCCATCTCGGTAGCTCGCGCCGGGTGTTCTTTCCGCAGAGGATGGCCTTCCCAGGTCGCTGGCATAAGAATCCGAGTGAGGTGCGGGTGCCCGGAAAATGTGATGCCAAACATATCCCACACTTCGCGCTCGTACCAGTTCGCTGCAGGCCACAGATCGGTGATGGTGTCGAGAGAGAGCGCGTTTCCATCGAGCGCCGTCTTGACGCGGAGATACTCGTTCCGCTCGAACGAGAAGAGGTGATAAACGACAGTGAAATCGCCCTCCGGCTCATTTCGACGGCGAGTGCGCGTTCTTTCGTCAATCGCGGTCAGGTCATACAGCATCTTGTACGGACTCGGACTGCGCTTCTTAAGGAATGTGAGTATGCTGTGAACCTGTTCGCGATGCGCCCAGAAGGTCGGGATACCATCCCGGTAGCCCTCCGATACCGCGGGGGATACTCGAAATTCGCGTATGAGCGTCGTTTCGGCGGTTTCAGCCATTTGCAATCACACTTCATCCGGCGACCGAAAACTAGTCGCCTGCTGCCGAGCGGATTTGTTTAAATCGCGCATAGAGGGAGGAGGAAGCCGTTCCACCCCCTGTGAACCCACCACCCAGCTGAGGGGTCGGCGCTCCGTTCCCACTGCGTTCTGTAATAGCATCAGTCCTTCGAGAAACGCGTCCGGTCGTGGTGGACACCCCGGCACGTAGACGTCTACCGGAAGAAACTTATCCACGCCTTGGACAACGCTATAGATGTCGTACATTCCGCCCGAGTTGGCGCACGATCCCATCGAGATCACCCAGCGCGGCTCCATCATCTGCTCGTAAAGCCGCTCGATCACCGGCGCCATCTTGATGAAAACCGTCCCCGCGATGACGATCAGGTCCGCTTCCCTAGGAGTTCCGCGAATCACTTCGGCGCCAAACCTCGCGAGGTCGTATTTACTGGTGATACTCGTCGCCATTTCGACGTAGCAACAGGAAAGACCGAAATTGAAAGGCCAAATAGAGTTCTTTCGGCCCCACGCCACGATGTCCTGCAGCTGTGACAAGATGATGCTGCGCTTGACCTCTTCGTCAAATGTCGCCGGTTCCGCGACTCGGCTCCCGCTATCTTGTGGGCTGCTTAGCGACCACTGCATTCCGTCCTCCTGCCGGGAAACCGGGGTTCCCGTTCCACCAGTTGAGCGCTCCCACTCTGCCCAGGTACGCAAGGGCCGCGAGCAGAATGGCTGTGAAAATCAACGCTTCCCAAAACCCGGTCCACCCCAGTTCGCGAGCCGCAACGGCCCAACTGAAGAGAAAGACCGCTTCGAGATCGAACACCACGAAGAACATCGCAATGAGATAAAATTTGGCGAACTGGCGCACGCGCGCCGATCCCTCAGAAACTATTCCCCCCTCGTAGGGAACACCAGTAGCACGATCCCTGTGCCGTTGACCAAGCACATACGAGACCGCCAACATCCCGACGACCAGAAGGAAGACGAGCACGAAGTATAGGAGGAGCGGCCACATAGTGCGCTACGGACGTTCAGCTCCGGGCCACGCGATGGTGACGAGAATGGCACTCTCCGCAAGCGCTTCCACATCGTGAGGCACTTCCCGTCCAAGAACCAGCAGTTCACCTTCGCGGAGATCGAACACCCGGCCTGCCGCTCGGATGAGAACGCGGCCAGCGATCGTTTGAACGGACATCGATCCCGCCGCACGGTGCTCGGCCAGATGCGTGCCGGCGCGGAGACCAACGAGTAGAATACGAAAGTCGGCATACTTCACCAAAATTTTCGCGTTCCGGCCGGCTTGCCACGGATGATCGTCCGTGCGGAGCCGATGAAGCTCTCCTTGTAGTTTGAACAGGAGGAACGGACTCCCGGTTGGTTCGGGCGCCCTCTGGGCGCCGGCGAAAAAGTCTTCTGGATCATTCATTTGGCTCGTTCCTTCACCAGGGGCGTGCTCCAATCTCGCCGAGAGTTGCTCCAATTGCTGATGCTTGCCCGCGCCAAGTTCTGCCTCGATGAAACAAACTGCTCGCGCATTTGGCGTGATGGTTTTCCGACAAGACCTTGTCGGACATCGGCAGCAGGAGGTAATATTCCTTCCAGATGTGATCGACGTAAACCTTGCAGAAATACGAGAACCGCCTCGATATGCCCCCCAGCGAAATCCGCAACATGTGTGCGACGCGTCCCGCGGCACCTCTCCAGGGCGTTGCCGACCACGTCCCGCAGATCACTGGGCCTGGTTGCCGAATCGCGAGCGACTGCGGCCTTTCCAGGCAGGAGCCAACGTTGATGAATCCCCCTGCACTGCCTCTGGCGTGATGGCCTGGGGGCCCGATCGTCGAGGAGCAATTGCTCCGCGTCTGAAAATCATTCATTCAAGTTCACGGCACTGCGGACGGTGGTTACGCTCCCAGTACCCGTACGGCATTGTTTTTCTAACTGTTGGCCATCAACCTTCTCCAGTATGATTCCGTCAATATAATCAGGGAATGACGCTTTCATGACGGTGAGGACGGTCGATCCCTCACTCAGACGGGGTCCGTCAATTTGAATGTCCGGCCGCAAGGCAGCCCATTGCGACAGGGGTACTAAGCGGGACTCGCCTGGTGATAATCGTTCTCGCTGACATGACAAACGGTCTATTTCCAGAAGTCGATCGAGAGCCCAAAGTAGAATTTGGAGGCAGTTTAAGACCGCAGCCTCCAGCTTCGTCATGAGACAGAAAGAACAAGAGGCGAGCGCGGTTGCTTAAGTGGCCGACCTCGTGACAATACTCACGGAACGATGCGAAGTTACAGAAAGATACGGTCACAGTCCTGCGAAAAACTCGAAGAAGTGACCCATCGCACTGTTTTTTCGAACCGCGGCAGGGCACACAGCATCACTGGAGGAGTTTGAACGTCTTGCGGCAACAGAATCCAAACAACAGCGGAACTCAAACTAAACTGACAATGCGCTCGCGCTTCCAACCCAAAGGTTAAAACTATGTCAAACGAACACACAGCTTCGCTACGCAGCTTTCCGATAGCCGGAGATATCGTGGCAGCCCCGCCGGCCAGGCAAGCGTACCACGTCCTCCATTTTGCCTTCACGGCCGCGCCGATTATTGCCGGAATCGACAAGTTTCTGCATCTTCTGGTCAACTGGGATAACTATCTGGCGCCATGGATCGCCAACCTGTCACCGATTGGCGGTCACAATCTCATGCTCCTGGTTGGCGTTATCGAAATCATTGGCGGCTTGATTGTAGCCTTCAGGCCCAAGGTCGGAGCATGGATCGTGTTCGCCTGGCTTTGGGGCATTATCATCAACCTGCTATCGTACTCGGGGTTCTACGATATCGCGCTCCGTGACTTCGGCCTGTCCTTAGGCGCCCTTGCGCTGGCCCGACTGAGTAAAGACTTTGCTTAGATGCGGATTTTTGCTGGCCGGTGCGCCGCAGGTGCAACGCTGGGCAGTTGCCATGGGTGCGGGATCGACCCAATGCTTCGGGACACGTCCCAGCCCAGTCGAATGAAGGTTTCGCTTATTGAGGAGGCCGGTGTTCGTCCGGTGAGCTATACCAGTGTTGATCTGAAAAGAGGGACTCTGTGGTATGAAGGGCGTACAAATAAATACAGTGTTGGAGTTGCATAGACAGGGCCAGTCCGTCTGGCTCGATTACATCCGCCGCGGTTTGATTTCGAGCGGTGAGCTCCAGCGACTCGTTGCCGAGGACGGCCTGCGGGGTGTGACCAGCAATCCCAGCATTTTCGAGAAGGCGATCGATGAGAGCACGGATTATGACGAAGCATTGCGGGAATTGCTGGCCGCAGATCCGAATCGCGGAGCACGCGAACTTTATGATGAGCTGTCAATCGAGGATGTCCGGAATGCCGCTGATACTCTTCGGCCCACATATGAAGAGAGTGCTATCGCAGATGGGTTCGTGAGCATCGAGCCCCCTCCTCAGCTGACGCAGGACACTGCGAGAACCGTCGCCGAAGCACGTCGGTTATGGCGCGCCATAAATCGTCCTAACCTCATGATTAAAGTGGTTGCTACGCCGGAAGGCGTAGCGGCTGTTGAAGCGCTGATTGGCGAGGGTATCAATGTGAACATTACATTGATGTTTTCGCTCCGACACTACGAAGCCGTCGCGAACGCGTATCTCCGCGGATTGGAACGATGCCGCGAGCCGGCCAAAGTGGCTTCGGTGGCATCTTTCTTCGTGAGCCGCGTGGATACGGATGCGGACCGAGCATTGGAGGCAATCGGCACGGCAGATGCGCTGGCGCTGCGTGGTAAGGTAGCCATCGCGAACGCAAAGATGGCTTACCGCCGCTTCCGCGAAATCTTTCATGGTGAGCCGTTTCGGACTCTACGGCGGCGCGGAGCGCATGTACAGCGGCCGCTATGGGCGAGCACGAGTACCAAGAACCCGAATTACCGCGACGTAATGTACATCGAAGAACTCATCGGTCCGGATACAGTCAACACGATTCCGCCAGGCACGCTCAAGGCGTTTCGCGACCACGGGCAGGTGCGTGGTGCAACGGTGGCTCAAGGCTGGGCGGAGGCGAGCGATGTCCTTAGCCGGCTGGCAAAACTGACGATCGACCTCGGCGCAATTACTGAAAGGCTCCAAACCGAGGGTATCGCCACATTCGCTGTGGCATACGATCGAGTGCTCGCTGCGGTCGATAAGAAACGGCACGCGATCCTGCCGGAAGTTGCGCTGATGAAGAGGTGAGTACAATGAGTAAAGTTGCTGCATGGCCCACTTTCATGGCGAAACTCCGTAATCGACAGGAGGTCGCCGAACGGACAATCTCTTTTTCATTCGAAAAGCTGGCCGACTGGACGTTCCGGGCCGGACAGTTCATCGACATCACGCTGATCAACCCGGCGGAAACCGACACGGAGGGCAATACCCGCGGATTTTCGGTGTCGAGCGCACCATATGAAGAAGCGATCACGATGCATGTGCCCGTTCCTCCGGGCGCAAGGGTATGAAGTCATCGAAGCTGCTGACAGTGCTGAAGCCATCGCAGCGGCGACTCAGCATCCCTGCCCAATAGACTTGTTGATCTCGGATGTCGAAATGCCTGGTCTGGACGGACCCGCGCTGGCTGGACGTCTGGCGCGCCGTCGTCCCGAGATGAAAGTCCTTTTCATCTCGGGCTATCCGGATTGCGACCTTGGGCCCGGGGTTGCTCTTCTTCGCAAGCCCTTCGCGCCACAGTCTCTCCTGTGCAAAGTCACCGAGATCCTGGGCGATTCGACGAGAGCAGTTCTCAGCCGCAGCACTGCCTAGCGGCCAGAGGCGGTTGGGAGTATAATCAGCCGATACGGAAAGCCAAAACCCAAATTCCGGATGAGAGGATCGGTGTGCCAACGAGATCTGATCTGCAGTTAGCCTCGGAGGAGGTAGCGGACCCGGAATGTTGATCCGTCGGCTCATCGGAAGATGCGGCCGATGGGATGTCTCCAGCAACCGGAAGGCTAAGGGGAGTAAGTATGCCCGCCGGCGAAGTTGACAGGGAGGGATTCTATGCCCAACAAAACAGAAATGAATGCATTTAGTGCTGCTCCTCCTTACATGTCCGAGTTGGAGTCTGTTATCTCGACGGCTCAGTTGAGCCGACGACCGTCGCACCCTCCAAACTACGCGGAGGAAAACCGGGCTTTGATCGCGTTGGCGCGGGAACTGGCTACCTCTCCCGGCAGCATATTACAGAAACTTGCTGAAACCGCCCTGGTCCTGTGCCGCGCACACTCGGCCGGAATCAGTCTTTTAGATGAAGGCCGAAAGCGTTTCCAGTGGAAGGCCATCGCAGGGCATTGGGCCGGTCACTTAGGGGGTGGAACGCCACGCGGCTTTGGCCCGTGCGGAACTGTTCTAGATCGCGACGCCGCGCTGCTGTTTTCACATCCCGAGCGTCATTTCAGCTACTTGGCTGACGTAACTCCTTGCATTGATGAGGGACTGTTGCTTCCTTTTTACGTGGAGGGCGAGGGCGTCGGTACGATTTGGGTAATCGCCCACGACCAAAGTGTCCGCTTCGATTCCGAAGACCTTCGCGTGATGACTAACCTAGGCGCTTTCGCGTCAACGGCATATCAGACCTTGCTCTCCCTGGAACGCAAACTGGAAGCGGAGGCGCAGCGAACCCAATGCCTCCAAGAGACCGACAAGCTGCAGAAGGCTTTGCTGAATACCATCTCTCATGACTTGCGCTCACCTCTAGTATCCATCACGGGAGCTCTGGACAGCGTTCTAGAAGATTGGAGACTGCTGGATGTCCGCACGCAACGCGAATTACTGGAGACGGCACAAAGCGAAGCTAAGCGGTTGAATCAGCTAGTGAAGAACCTGCTTGACATGACCCGACTCGAAGGCGGCGCCCTGCATCTCAACACCGAGCAATGCGATATACAGGATGTTATCGGTACGGCTATAAACCAACTCGGGGAGGCCGCACGGCAACGGCAGATTACCGTCGACCTCGCCGCGGAGCTGCCGCTCGTACCTCTGGATTTTGTGCTCATAGTGCAGGTGGTGGCGAACCTGCTGGATAACGCCCTCAAGTACTCCGAAAGCCTTGCGCCCGTCCAGGTTGAGGCTCAGATCGCGGAGGACCAATTGCAGGTTCGCATTTCCGATCGCGGGAAGGGGATTCGAGAGAATGATCTCGATCGCGTATTCGATAAGTTTTATCGCGAAACGTCGGCAGGACCGCCCGGAGCCGGGCTAGGCCTTTCCATCTGTAAAGGGCTTGTAGAAACCCATGGCGGACGCATCTGGGTGGAACGCCGCCCGGAAGGCGGGACCGTTGCGACGTTCACATTACCGTCCGGGGGAACAGGATGAAGCCACGAGTACTGATTGTTCTTGCGGCACCCCACATGCAATCATCCTCGATCTCGACTTGCCGTCTTGCCTTGCAGCGTTGAGTTTGACGCTTACAGCGTCTCGATCACGTCCCGGCTTTTCCGCGGCCGCTCCACTCTATAGCGCGCGATCAGCGTATCCGTCCGCCCTACCAGTCTGCAAACTCGCTTTCGCAACAGCAACACACTCCCGTATGGAAGCCGCCGTCGCTCCACACAACCATCGGCAGGGAGATTCGGATGAGATGAATGAGACCCCAGCAGCGTGATCGTGAGAAGGAAATCCGCGGCCCAAGCCGTCTTCCAAGCGCCTTGGTGTTGTTTGGAGGCAGCCTGCGATCTTGCGCTCAAGAACCGGCTTTGCGTGCTCGGATTCTTCTTGGCGTACTTGATGCCACGGCACGCTTTGGCGACTTGGCGGCGGTTGGATGTTCTTGTTTATCCTTCCTGGAACAATCATTGGCGTCGGGCTCATCACGCTGTGGAATCGGCCATCCACGAATTGGGTCTATTAGACACCGCCAATTCTCATTTTTGGGTTTGTTACGCTGTAGGCGCTTAGCATACGCAACCCTGCTGGCTTCTCACGGTTGCCAGCATCGCTCGAAGATGCCGCTGACTCCCAGGGGCACGATTCTTCGGGCGCGTCTTTGTAATTCTTGTTCCTCTCCTTCGACGCGGCAACACTAGCGGCGTGAGCCGTGGTCCTCATACTCTTCCGCCGGGACCTGAGTCTTCCTCTCTTGCTCGCCCATCCGGGCGGCGATACCTTGATCGCCCGCACGATGACACTGACGGCCAATGGCTCGCCTGAGCTTGTTGCGGCTCTCTCTTTGCCATCTATCGGTCTCGCCGTCTTACCGTTTGGAGTACAACACCGAAGGTGAGGTTAGATTATGATGCGCTGCGGAGTGGTCGCTCGGTGAGATAGCGCATGTTGGCACTGCTGCGTAGAGCGATATCCAAACACACAGCAACGTGCCTGCGAAACATGCAGCCGAAGCATCACCCCCGACCGCTGTCGGCAGCAGCGCGGCGATAGAGTGCGCCAGAATTGGATGAACGTGGTATAGCGAACGCGACGGTACAGGGACAAACAACATTTCGCTCGATAGTTCGTTCAGCTCTCACTCGTCACTGCACGACCAGCTTGGCTCTCATGTTCGGGTGAAGTGTGCAGATGTAGTCGAAAGTTCCTGTCTTCCTGGCGGTCAACTTCCACGAAGCTCCAGGCGGGATAATGCGCGAGTCGAAGCTCTTGTCCACGGCGGTCACGGTGTGAGCAACAATATCAGCGTTCTTCCATTCCACTATGCTCCCCAGCTTCACCGTGAGGATGGGGGGCTCATATTTCACGTCTTTGATCACCACGGTATGGCGTCTTCGCGCTGCTGTTTTCGTGGTCGCGGCTTTAAGGGACTGAGCGGTGGCCTTTTGTCCGTCAGGCCACGGCACTGGAGCGAGAAAGAGCACTGCCAGTACAAATCCTCTCGAAACCATTGATCTCTTGGACGATGGATGCCGAAGCATTTTCCCCTCTCAGACTAGTGGACGGCGCCTTGGCCGCAGTGTTCTATTTCAGTGCCGCCTGCACATTTTTGGCGTGCTCGAGATGGCCTTGAAAAAGCGGCACAGCACCGGTCAGTGCTGCCTTCAGCTCCGCATTCTGTGCGTTCGGAATCAGGACCTTGTTAACAGAGTCGATAACAGCCTGGTGATACGCAATCTCATTGTCGATGTAAGCCGTGTCGAATGCTTTGCCCCTGACGGCCTTTAGTTTCGTGGCCGTTTCTTTCGCCTGTGCCTTCAGTGCGTTGCTGGTATCGCTTTCAGCCGGTGTTACCTTCAGTTTGGCACCAAGATCGAATACCGACTTCTGCAACGCAGAGTGATCAGCCACCATCTGTTGAGCGAAATCACGAATCTGTTTTGTCTCCGATTTAGCCAGGGCAGATTCTGCGTAGTCGATATCGATTTGATTCGCAGCGATTACGATTCCGACGATTTGCGGATCTGTGGGAGCCGCTTGAGCCTGGGCTGGTGTATTCAAAGTTATTACAGCAACTATCGCCGTGCCGATACTGGCGACTATTCTCGTACGTGCGTTCATTTCGGATCTCCTCTCGGTTCACTCTCTGGATGATTGACTGTCTGCCTTAAAACGCTGGCCGCATCGCCCCGCGGGTATCCGCGACCAAAGTGATAGCAGTGATTGATGCATGCGCCGTACGATGTCCGGAGCCAGATAGCGCCCATTGTCGCCACGCTCTTGCGCCCGCAGGTAACATTCTCGTGCAGTAACTTCGCTCTCATAGGACGCGGGTTCGTCGGCCTCCACAGCTTGTTTGCTGTCACAATCCATTGATACAACTGCCGCCTTCTGAGGGAAGAAGCTTAAAATGTTATAGCAATTCAGCATCCAAATGGCCTTCATCCAGAGGGGTGCCGTCCACTTCCGCAGCGCCTGGGCGTTATTGATTTTGTCGCGGATGATCGCCCCTAGAGTACTAGGTCGCAACCTAGTTGTGTCCCTCGGCTGAGGGTGCTACTTTAGATCCGTCGCGGTAGATCGAGATTGACAAACAGGCTCCTCCCCAGGGGTCCCGGTCTCGATATATGAGAGGTTTATATGTCCAATGAACCAATTGCACTACCAAGACGTTGGCGTTTCTTTCTTCTTGCGCTCACGGTGATTTTCGCCGCAGTGCTCGCAACTTCGGTCCTTACCGTCATCAGCCGGGTTGACAACAAGCCGGACGCGCCGTTCGATCGAGTGATATCCGACAATGCAGAACGGCAGGTGGAGCAAGGTCGCCAGACCTTCCGCTTCGACACCTTTGGCAGCGAGACATTCTGGGGCGGCGCGCTTCAACTGCATCGTGCGATCCTCGGGTCGGGGCTAGGCGGAGTCGGTCCCGGAGTCAGCCCGGCAACCGCGTTGAGCGTGGGACTGAGGGTCGACGTTGATACGATTCCCGAACCCGTGCTGAATCAGCTAAAACAAGGCAAATTGGACCTCAACGCTCCAGCCACCACGGCCCTTAAGCTCCTGCGAAAGGCAAGGTTCGGCGTCGCTTCATGAAGGTGTGAGGATACTATCATGCCGAAATGCGGAGGGGTTCTGCTTTCCATTTTGTGCACTGTCCTGGTTGGGTCCTGCCAGGCGGAGGATTCAGCCGGACTCCTGGCGCACATCCTTGCAGACAAAGGCATCATCAATCCCACGGAGCTTGCCCGTGTGGAAGCGGCATCGCCCGAGAACCGTGTACAAATGCTGGCCTCGCTCCTGGAAGAAAAAGGCGTGCTCACCCAGGCGGAGATGGCAAAATTGACATCGACACCCGAGCGGACGCCCACGCCGATGCTCGCCCGTCAGCTCCCCTCGTCAATACAGGCTCCGAAACAACCGGAGCAGGCGCGTGCAGTGGAAGCGGCGCCTCCAGTCACTACCGAGAAGAAATTTCCGCTCACTATCTACGGAACGCTCCTACTGAATGCGTTTTCGAATACGTCTCTTACCAACCTGCAGGATATTCCCTTGTTTAATTCGAAGCAGGGCTCCGACCCTCTCGGCAATGACAAGAGCTTTGGGATGACCGTCCGGCAGAGCCGGTTTGGCATGCATTACCAGGGCCCTCGAATGGCTGGGGCTCAGACCTCTGGCCAGTTCGAGTTCGACCTGCTGGGGGGCAAGGCCGCGTTCGGAAACGGAATCAACATGGATCTGTTCCGCCTACGGTTGGCGCTCGGTCGTCTCGATTGGCAGAACTTTTCGCTCGAAGCCGGCCAGGATTGGTCTATTTTTGCGCCTCTCAATCCGACCAGCTTCGCGGAGTATGCGATTCCCAGCATGTCCGCCTCCGGAAATCCGTGGATCCGGATGCCGCAATTCCGGGCCGAACTGCACAGCGACGCGACTGCGCCCACCCGCTTCCAGCTTCAACTGGCGGCCATCGATCCGAATATGGGCGATTATCCGACTACCGCATTTTCGAGCGGGCGCACGCCGGAAATCGGAGAGCGCGGCCGTGCGCCCGGCGCCGAAGCGCGCTTCGCCGTCACCACCAAAATAGAGGATCGCGATCTCTCGATCGGCTTGAGCGGCCACTATGCGCGCGGGAAGAATGCCGGAATGATCGGCACGGTGAATGTCCAGACTGGCGTCGATTCATGGGGCGTGGCCCTCGACTACTCCCTTCCGCTGACCAAGAGATTCGCGCTCAGCGGCGAAGCCTTTGACGGCCGAGCGCTCGGCATTTTCAGCGTCAATTCCGGACAGGCGATTCTGCCCGCTGGCACCGCCGGAGAGCACGGCGTCCAGTCCCATGGAGGCTGGGCGCAGGCTCAATTCAACGCGACCGCCAAGTGGCAGGTGAACCTTGTGTATGGTATCGATCTCGCCAATCCGTCGCAGCTTCGGACCGGAGACCGCTCCAAAAACCAAAGCTACATGGGCAATCTCGTCTTCAAGTTTAGTCCGAGCGTGACATTCGCTTGGGAGTGGCGGCGAATACTCACCGACTTCCGGAATCAGCGATCAGCCAATGAACAGGGCGACATCGCCAATATGGGCGTCGCCTACACATTCTGAATCATGCCATTGACATATCTAAATACCAGGTATCAAATCAAACCAAGCGGAGCAAGGGAGGTACCTCATGAATCCGACCCGCAGAGCCTTTTTCCAGATTGGCGCTGGCGGCGCCATTTCTTCCATCCTCGGTTTCGATCTCAGCCCAGCCTATGCGCAATCGAGTGAATTGAAAATTTCACGCACCACGGAAACGCGCTCCACCTGCCCCTATTGCTCGGTGAGTTGCGGCGTGATCATCCACACTCTAGGTGATCGTGCGAAGAATGTCACACCCCAGGTGGTCCACGTGGAAGGAGACCCCGACCATCCGATCAACCGCGGCACGCTCTGTCCCAAGGGATCGTCGCTCCAGCAGGAGATCCTGAACGAGCGGCGGCTCAAGAAGCCGCAGGTGCGCAGGCCGGGATCGGATCGCTGGGAAGACATTTCTTGGGACCAGGCGATTAACGAGATTGGGCGTCTGGTCAAGAAGACGCGCGACGACACGTTCACCGAGCGGGATGCCCAGGGCCGCACCGTGAACCGATGCGAGGGCTTCGCCTGGAATGGCGGCTGCACCGACACGAACGAGTTCAACTATCTCGCCGTGAAAACCATGCGCAGCCTGGGGGTGACCTACATCGAAAACCAGGCTCGCGTTTGACATGGTCCGACGGTCTCCAGTTTGGGGCCCACATTCGGACGCGGCGCGATGACAAATGGATGGATCGACATCAAGAACACGGACATGATGTTGATCATGGGAGGTAATCCGGCCGAGTGCCATCCTTGCGGATTCAAGTGGCCGATTGAAGCCAAACGCCAGCGGAACGCCAAGATGATCGTGGTCGACCCGCGGTTCACCAGGACCGCCTCCACCGCGGACATGTTCCTGCAGATCCGGGCGGGTACCGATATCGCGTTTCTCGGCGGCTTCATCAAGTACTCGCTCGATCACAATCGAATCAATAAGGAATATCTCGTTCATTTTACGAATGCGCCCTTTGTTGTCAGGGAGGGATTCAAGCTGCCCGAAGACGGGCTGTATTCCGGTTTTGACCCATCGAGCCAGGTCTACGACAAATCCACCTGGAATTACGAGGAGGGTGGAAATATGACCGGAAGAGCCGTGGCAGCCGATATCGCGCCGGGTACTTCCGAGGGGCAGGCATCCAGCGCCGAGCACGGACGGCAAGCGGGTGGCACACAGAGCGGCCGCGGCGCCGAGGGACAGGGCTATCAGGCGCAGGGTCCAGTGGGAGCCAAGGCGGTCAACACCAGCACGCCGGATGTCCAGATGCCGGGCAAGGTCGCTTATGACCTGTCGCTTCAGCATCCGCGCTGCGTATACCAACTGCTCAAGAGGCAGTACTCGCGATACACGCCCGAAATGGTCGAGCGGATCACCGGCATC
>Ga0207707_10002962_pt1 | contig 15123 bp, 13 predicted proteins | sample KBSC83BmetaG_FD_184336 | JGI IMG/M metagenome (GOLD analysis project Ga0207707, IMG submission 184336) | Corn rhizosphere microbial communities from Kellogg Biological Station, Michigan, USA - KBS C8-3B metaG (SPAdes) (version 2) | ecosystem: Host-associated > Plants > Roots > Rhizosphere ...
GCTGGAGGAAATCCTCGAGCAATATGTCACCACGGTTCGGCCCATGCACCGGGAATTCGTGGAGCCATCCAGACGCTGGGCGGATGTGATTCTGCCGGGCGGCGGTACCAATGCCGTGGCCACCGACATGATCGTGAGCAGCATTCGCCGGCGTCTGGCGGAGGCGCGCGCATGACCGAAGCCGGCGCGGGCGAGCGTGTGCTCGTCGTGGACGACGAACAGGACATCGTGGCGCTCGTGACGTATCACCTGCTCAAGAGCGGCTATCGGGTGACGACCGCGCGCTCCGGCACGGAGGCGCTCGCCGCGGCGCGCGCCGATCGTCCCGCCCTCATCGTGCTCGACCTCATGCTGCCCGGCCTGTCGGGCTACGAGGTGCTGGAGCAGTTGCGCGCGAGCGACGACACGCGGCACGTCGCGGTGCTGATGCTCACCGCGCGTCGCGATGAACCCGATCGCATTCGTGGACTCGCGCTGGGTGCTGACGACTATCTCACCAAGCCCTTCAGCCCACAGGAGCTGGTGCTGCGCGTGCGCGCCATTCTGCGGCGCACCGCGGCGAGCGCACCCGCCGCAGACGTGCTGTCGGTCGGCTCCGTGACGATCGATCGTGCGGCGCACCGGGTCGTCGTGAACGGCGCGGAGCTCGATCTCACGCCCATCGAGTACAAGCTGCTCCTGCTGCTGGCCGAACGCCGCGGTCGCGTGCAGGGCCGGACGCAGCTGCTCGAGGCCGTGTGGGATGCGTCGCCCGACGTCCAGACGCGTACCGTGGACATGCACGTCCAGCGGCTGCGCACCAAGCTTGGTCCCGCGGCCGACCTGATCGAAACGGTTCGCGGCTTCGGCTATCGCATGGCGGGGCCGCGCGCCGGATCTCCGTGACACTCGCGCATCGATTGTTCGCCGGATCGGCGCTCATTGTCGTCGTGTTCGTCGCACTGCTCGTTCTGCTCAGCGGCGTGCGACTCAACCACGAGCTGCGCGCGCTGGAAACGCAGCGACTCGCGCGCGAGGCCCGGCTCGTGGCCGCAATGTGGGCGGGCGCGCCGGACGCCGAGGCGTTCGCCACCACGGCTGGTACCACGCTCGGGCATCGCGTCACGCTCATCGACTCCACGGGCCGCGTCGTTGGCGATTCCCGTTTCGACCTGGCCGGACTCGAACACCTGGAGAATCACGCCACCCGACCCGAGGTCGTCGAGGCACGACGGAGCGGCATGGGCTCCGCGCTACGCACGAGCCCCTCCCGCGGTGACGAAGAGTTGTACGTGGCGGTGCGTGCCGGCGCGCGAACGGCGCGCGTGTCCATGAGCACCCGCGAGCTGTCAGACGTCACCGCGAGCGCGCAGCGCGACGTGCTGATCTCGGGCGCGGTTGGACTGGTGGTGGCGCTGCTCCTGTCGCTGGCATTTGCCCGACGCGTGTCGCGGCCGATTGTAGAGTTGCGTGACGTGGCACGCGCGCTCGCGCAGGGCGATCTGACGCGCCGCCCCGCACTCGCCGCCGCAGGTGAGGTGGGCGACTTGGGTAACGCCGTGCATCGCATGGCCGAGCAGCTCGCCGCGCGCATGATGGCGCTGCAGCACGAGGAAGGGGTGCTGGCCGCCGTCATCGAGTCGCTGCACGAGGGCATCGTGGCGGTGGACGCCGATCGCCGGGTCGTGCGCCTCAACCGGAGCGCGCGCGAGCTGTTGCGCCTGGATCGCGCCCTGCCTTTTGCGGCAGATCTGCTGCCGCGCAACAGTGGATTGCGCGATGCCCTGACGGCGGCGCTTGGCGGCCACGCCGGTGAGCGCGAAGAGATCGTCGTCGATGGGCGGATACTCGCGCTCACCGCACGCCCGCTCGGCTCCGGCGGCGCAGTGCTGGCCTTGTTCGACCTGACGGAGACGCGGCGCCTCGAATCCGTGCGCCGCGATTTCGTGGCCAACGCATCCCACGAGCTCAAGACGCCACTGACCGTGATTGGGGGATACGCCGAGACGCTCGTCACCGACGAGCTGCCCGCCGAGCAGCGCGTCCAGTTCGTCCAGACCATTCGCGCGAACGCGGAGCGGATGCGACGCATCGTGGATGACCTGCTGGATCTCTCGCGCATCGAATCCGGCGGCTGGACGCCACATGCGGTCTCGGTCGACGTCGCGGCACTCGCGGCCGACGTCCTCGCGACGGCCGCGGCCGCGGCATTGGCCAGAGGACTGCGCCTCACCACGGCCATCGATCCGGATGCACGCACCGTGCGCGCCGACCCCACCGCGCTGCGCCAGGTGCTGACGAATCTCGTGGACAACGCCGTGCGCTACACGCCACCGGACGGCACGGTGACCGTGTTCACCGAGACCGCGCCGACCGGGAGCTGGCTGGCTGTTCGCGACAGCGGAATCGGCATTGCGCCGGAGCATCTGCCGCGCATCTTCGAGCGGTTCTATCGCGTGGATCGCGGCCGCTCGCGTGATGAGGGCGGTACCGGACTCGGGCTCGCCATCGTGCGCCACCTTGCGGAGGCGCACGGCGGCCGCGTGGAAATCCAGAGCGAGATTGGCAGCGGAACCGTCGTCCGGGCGTTCTTCCCGGCGTCGCCCGTTACGACATTGTGACAGGTTCGCCACGCGAAGCGTGACGCGTCAGGCGCATCGTGCTCTCGTATCTCACGGGAAGCACGTCATGCAACGCATTCAGGGTCTTGCCGTTGAGGCCACGACCGGCACGGCAACACTGTATTTCTTCGGTCCTGTCTCCGTGCCCCAGGTTCTCGAGGCCATGCGCCAGTGCGGGGCGCTGCCCGACAGCGTGTGGCTGCTGCGCGTCGATTCGCACTCGGCGCCGCCGCTGGGCCAGGGCGGCACGCTGCCGTTCGCTCACCGGCGCCATCACTCTCAACTCCATCTCCATGCAGATCTCTCGCACGACCGCGGCCGCGATGGCGACCGCGACACTGCTCGCCTGCGCTGCAGTCGGCGCCCGGGCGCAGGACACCACCACCACGCCGCCACCCCCCAAGCTGAAGACACCATCGCTCGACTTCTCGGGCGTCGTGTTCGGCAACTTCGACGTCGAGACGGACGACGCCACCAGGGCGGCGAACGGCGGGCACGCGACCGACAAGTTCGACATCGAGCGCGCCTATCTGACGTTCAAGATGCCGGCGGGCTCGCGCGCGAGTGTCCGCGTCACGACCGACATCAAGCCGGGCACGTCGGCCAGCGGCTATCAAGGCTGGTTCGTCCGGCTCAAGTACGCCTTCCTGGAATACAACTATCTCAAGCCAACCGCGAGCGGGGTGTCGGGATACGCGCGGATAGGCATCCTGCACACGGTTGTCATGGATCACGAGGAGTCGTTCTGGCCGCGCTATCTGGCCAAGACCGCAATAGACCGGCTCGGCTTCTTCTCGTCGGCCGACGTGGGCGCCGCGGGACAGCTCTCGCTGCCCAACAAGCTCGGTGAGCTCTACGCCACGGTGACCAATGGCAACGGGTATGAGAGCCCGGAGACGAATCGCTTCAAGGACGTGGCGCTGCGTCTCACGCTCACACCGCTCGGGAAGACGCCCGGATTCCTGCAGACGTTCACGATTTCGCCGTGGGCGTACGTCGGACAGAACGCGAGCAAGTTCGCCACGGACACGACGGATCCGATCGGCGACGGGCTGAAGCGCAATCGTTACGGCGTGTTCGTGGGGGTGAAGGACCCGCGGCTGACGCTCGGAGCGGAATGGGCGGAGCGCAGCGACGCCTCGGAAAGCGGCGACACGCCGTTCACCCGTACGGTGAGCACGACGACCGGCCGGCTCGTGGACGGCTTCGCGATCGTGCGCCCGTTCCGGTTTTCGCCCGATGCGGAGCGGATGCCGTCGGTCGGCCTCGTGGCGCGCTACGATCATTTCACGCCAAACGACGCAGTGTCCGGCTACCAGGAGAACTGGATCGGCGGGCTCTTCTGGGAGCCGACGCCCAAGACAGCGCTCTCGCTCGACTACCAGCGGAGCACGCCGAAGGGCGGTCTGACGGGCAATGTGTCGGAGATCTGGTATCTGCACTGGCAGGTGAACTTCTGACCGGGGGCAGCCCGTGGGGCAGCCCCAGGGGCTGCCCCTCCCCCCCGCCGTGACAGTTCCGTTACACGATGATCACAAATTCGTGCGAGGCTCCGCGCAGGTTACCGGAATCATTCACGGTCAACCTCACGGAGCCTCCATTCGTGGTACGACACACTGGCATCATGCTGCTCCTGGCCACCGTCGCGGCGTGCGGCGGCGCGCGGGAGCAATCGTCCCGCAGCAGCGTCGCCCTCACGGGCGCCGGCGCGACGTTCCCCTATCCGATCTACAGCAAGTGGTTCGCTGACTACGCCCGCCAATCGGGCGTCAAGATCAACTACCAGTCCATTGGATCGGGCGGCGGCATTCGTCAGCTTTCGGAAGGCACGGTGGACTTCGGCGCATCGGATGCCCCGATGACGGACGCGGAGCTCAAGGCGGCGAAGGGTCCCGTGATGCACTTCCCGACGGTGATCGGCGCCGTCGCGGTGACGTACAATCTGTCGGCGCTCCGCGCCCCGCTCCGGCTCACTGGCGGTGTGCTCGCCGGAATCTTCCTGGGGCAGATCCGGAAGTGGAACGACAGCCGCATCACGGCGATCAATCCCGGCGTCGCGCTGCCAGCCACCGATATCCTCGTGGCGCACCGCTCGGATGGCAGCGGCACGACGTACATCTTCTCGGACTTCCTGAGCACCGTCAGCCACGACTGGTCACAGGGTCCGGGCAGGGGAAAGGAGCTCTCCTGGCCCGTTGGCATTGGCGCCAAAGGCAACGAGGGTGTTGCGGGGCAGGTGAAGCAGACGCCGGGCGCCATAGGCTATGCGGAGCTCGCCTACGCCCGGCAGAACAGTCTGCCCACCGCGGCGGTGCAGAACGCGTCCGGCGCGTACGTCGAGCCGAGCGTGGAGTCGGCTACCGCAGCCGCCGCCGGCGAGGCCACCACGCTTCCCGCGAATACCGACTACCGCGTCTCCATCGTGAACGCTCCCGGCGCCGGCGCGTATCCGATCGCGTCCTTCACCTGGCTTCTCGTATATCGCGGGCAGGCGGACTCGGCGAAGGCGGCCCATCTGAAGGCGTTCCTGCACTGGTATCTCACGACGGGGGAGCAGTCGGCCGCGTCGCTCGACTACGCGCCGCTTCCTCCGGCGATGATCCAGCGGCTGAGCAGCCGCGTGGACTCCCTGGGCGCTGGCACGTGACGCTCGCATGGCCATCGCTCCACAGATCGTGACGGCCGACGCCGGCACGCCACCGCTCGTCTCGATTCACGATCGCGGGCTGGGTGACGTGGTTTATCGTGGCGTCATTCTCTTTTTTGCCCTGTGCGTGCCGCTGCTGGTCGTGCTCGTGGCATGGGAGATCGCGCGGGCAGGCTGGCCCGCGCTGCATCGCTTCGGCTTCTCGTTTCTGACGTCGAGCGAGTGGAATCCGGTGAAACAGATCTTCGGAGCGGCGCCGGCCATCTATGGCACGCTGGTGTCGTCCGCGATCGCACTGGCGCTCGCCGCTCCCCTGGCGATCGGCGTGTCCGTATGGCTCTCCGAGTTCTCCCCGCGCTCACTGCGCCAGCCGGTGGCCTTTCTGGTCGATCTGCTCGCGGCCATCCCGAGCGTGGTGTACGGGCTGTGGGGAATCTTCGTGCTGCTTCCGGTGTTGCGCGATCCGGTCATGCCATTCCTGCGCGACCGGCTTGGTCTGGGCCACACGGCATTCTTTGCGGGGCCAGCCTACGGACCCAGCATGCTGGCGGCGGGTCTCATTCTGGCGATCATGATCCTGCCGTACATCGCGTCGGTCTCGCGCGAGGTGCTCCTGGCGGTCCCCCGATCGCAGCGCGAGGCCGCGCTGGCGCTCGGCGCAACCCGATGGGAAGCCATCTGGCACGCCGTTTTGCCCCATGCGAGAACGGGCATTCTTGGTGGTGTGATTCTCGGATTGGGCCGTGCACTGGGCGAGACGATGGCGGTCACGATGGTGATCGGCAATCGCCCGGAGATTTCGGCGTCGCTGCTCGCTCCCGGCTACACGATGGCGTCGCTCATCGCGAACGAGTTCAGCGAGGCGAGCAGCGATGCGCATCTGTCGGCGCTCATGGCGGTCGGGTTCACGCTCTTCGTCATCACGATTGTGGTGAACGCCGCGGCGCGCTGGCTGGTGTGGCGCGTGGAACGCGGCGCTCGGGTGAGCGCGTGAGCGCCGGTGCGGCGGCGTCGCGTCCCAGCGACCGGCAGCGCGCAGTGCGCGACCGCACGCGCCGGGGCCTCGCACGGCGGAAGGTGGTCAACGGCATCATGCTGGGCGTTCTCGGCCTCTGTGTGGTGCTCGTGACGCTGCCGCTCGTGCTGATCCTGGCGCACCTCCTGCGCACGGGCGCCGGCGCGCTCGACGTCGCGTTCTTCACGCGCATGCCGGCGCCCGTGGGCGAACGCGGGGGCGGCATGGCCAACGCCATCGTGGGCACCCTGATCCTGGTTGGCGTCGCGGCGGCAGTCGGCGTGCCCGTTGGCGTGGGCGCCGGCGTCTACGTCGCGGAACGGCGCGGCAGCTGGCTGGCCACCACGGTTCGCTTCCTGTCGGATGTGCTGAACGGCCTGCCGTCGATCGTCATGGGTATCTTCGCCTGGCAGTTCCTCGTGCGCCCGGTGGGACACTTCTCGGCGCTCTCCGGTGGCGTGGCGCTGGGCGCCATGATGATTCCCATGGTGACGCGCACGACCGAGGAAATGGTGCGCACCGTTCCCGTGTCGCTGCGCGAGGCGGCACTCGCGCTGGGCTACCCGCGCTGGCGCACCGCGCTGGTGGTCGTGCTGCGCACCGCGAGCGCGGGGATCGTCACGGGCGCGCTCGTCGCGCTGGCGCGGGTGGCGGGGGAAACGGCCCCCCTGCTCTTCACTGCGTTCGGCAACCAGTTCTGGTCCACGAACGTCACGCAGCCCATCGCTGCACTGCCGCTGCAGATCTTCACCTATGCCATCAGCCCCTATGACGACTGGCACCGGCTCGCCTGGGCGGGCGCCCTGGTGCTCATCGCAATCATCCTCGTCCTCAGTCTCATCGCGCGCGCCGCGACGCGCAACCGCTTCGATGCCAGTGCCGGTGCTTGAATTCGGTTCGGGAGTCGCCGCCCGCACCGGCGAGGCGAGAGCGCTCACGCCGCCCAGCGTGCGCCCGCGGCTGGCCGTGGAATCCCTCGACGCCTGGTTCAGCGCCGCGCAGGCCCTCCGCGACGTGTCGCTCACGGTACCGGACGGCACGGTCACCGCGATCATCGGGCCATCCGGCTGCGGCAAGTCGACCATGCTGCGCTGCCTGAACCGGATGCATGAGACCGTGCCCGGTGCGCGAACCGAGGGACACGTGCTGCTGGACGGTCGTGACCTGTATGCGCGCGGTGTCGATCCGATTTCGGTCCGGCAGCACATCGGCATGGTCTTCCAGCGGCCCACTCCCTTTCCCACGATGTCCATTCGCGGGAACGTGGCGGCCGGACTTCGCGTGCGACGCCCGCGGCCCAGCCGCTCCGAGTGCGACGCCATCGTGGAGCAGGCGCTGCGGCGCGCCGGACTCTGGGACGAGGTCCGGAACCGGCTCGGTGCGAGCGCCACCGCGCTCTCCGGCGGACAGCAGCAGCGGCTGTGCATTGCGCGCGCGCTGGCGACGCGCCCGGAGATCCTCCTGCTCGATGAACCCACCGCGTCGCTCGATCCGGTGAGCACGCAGGCCGTGGAGGAACTCGTGCGCGACCTGCGCGGGGACGTCACGATCCTCATCGTCACACACAACATGCAGCAGGCCGCACGCGTGTCCGATCGCACGGCGTTCTTTCTCGCCGGCGAGATGGTCGAGCTGGCGCCGACCGAGCGGTTGTTCACGAGTCCCTCGGATCCACGCACCGAGGCGTACATCACGGGGCGGTTCGGATGACCCGTGTCCTCGCCGCGCGGGAGCGATCCGCCGCGTCCGCCGGACCGGAGCGCGGCGCGACACTGCGCCACTCCGCCCGCGACCACAGCGGCCGGATCGCCATCCGCGACTTCTCGTTCTGGTACGGCGCCACGCGCGCGCTGCACGACGTGACGCTCGACATCGCACCGCATGCGATCACGGCGTTCATAGGGCCATCCGGTTGCGGCAAGTCCACGCTGCTGCGCTCGATCAACCGCCTCAACGCGCTCATTCCCGGAACGCGGCACACGGGCGCCATTGAACTCGACGACCAGGATGTCTACGCCGGCGGCTCCGATGTCGTGACCCTGCGCCAGCGCGTTGGCCTCGTGTTCCAGCGGTCGAATCCGTTTCCGCGATCCATCTACGAAAACGTCGCGTTCGGTCCCCGGATCAATGGCATGGCGCGACACGGCGAGCTGGATGAGATCGTGGAGACGTCGCTGCGCCGGGCCGCGCTCTGGGACGAAGTGCGCGATCGCCTGCGCCAGAGCGCGCTCACGCTCTCCGGCGGACAGCAGCAGCGGCTGTGCATCGCGCGCGCGCTCGCCAACGATCCCGAGGTGCTGCTGCTCGATGAGCCGGCGAGCGCGCTCGACCCGATGTCCACACAGCGGATCGAGGAATTGCTCCATGAGCTCAAGCATGAGCTCACCGTCGTGATCGTCACTCACAACCTGCAGCAGGCCGCGCGCGTGTCGGACGCGACGGCGTTCTTCTACCTCGGCGCACTCGTCGAAGCGGGCCCCACCGGGGAGCTGTTTACGCATCCGCGCGAGCCACGGACCGAGGCCTACGTCACCGGGAGATTCGGATGAGCCCCAGCCCCAAGGCGACAGAGAGCAGCACGGGACCTCGGCATTTCCACGAGCAGCTCGAACACCTGCGCACGCGGCTGCTCGACATGTCGGCGCGGGCCGAGGCGTTGATCGATCAGGCCGTGGATGCGCTGCGCCATCGCGACGCCGACAAAGCGAATGCGGTGATCCGCGCGGACGCGGAACTGGATGCGCTCGAGATCGGCATTGAGCAGCTCGCGATCTCGCTGCTGGCGTTGCAGCAACCCATGGCGCGCGACCTTCGCTTCATCATTGGCGCGATCAAGATCTCGAACGACCTCGAGCGGGTCGGCGACCACGCGGTGAACATCGCGCAGTCGGCACTGCGACTGGACGACCTGCGCGCGCTCATCACGCCGGACCCCGAAATCGAGGACATGGCGCGCCGGGCGCGCGGGATGCTCAGCGACGCGCTCGACGCCTTCGTGCGCGCCGATGGCGCCATCGGTCGCGACGTGTGTCGGCGCGATGACCAGGTGGACGCGCTGCACGACTCCCTGTTCCGGATCCTGCTCACGCACATGCTCGAGGATCCGTCCACGATTTCAGCCGCGCTGGAGCTGTTTCTGGTGAGCCGCAACCTGGAGCGCGTCGCCGACCTGGCAACCAACATCGCGGAGGACGCCGTCTATCTCGCCGAAGGAAAGTCGATCAAGCATCACCTCGAGGACCGGGACGAGAGCCGGCCGGCCACAGGCGCGCGGTAGCACGCCTGACGCACTCGACGTGCTCGACGCGCTCGTCCTCGCTTGCGCACCTGCACACGATGCATCCGTGGTTGCGAGCAGCGTACCGCGCCTCTGCGAACGGCTGGACAGGATTTCAGGATTGACAGGATTCAGAGGATTTCCACGGAGCCGTTCCCGGGAATTTGCCGTGATCAGAACACGCCGCGCGTCACCTGATGCAGAATGAGCCAGCAGATCGCCGACATGATGGCCGCCGCGGGAATGGTCAGGATCCACGCCCACACGATGCGCCCCGCCACACCCCAGCGCACGGCGGAGAGCCGTGTCGTGGCGCCCACACCCATGATGGCGCCCGTGATCGTGTGCGTCGTGCTCACCGGAATGCCGAACTTCGTCGCCAGTAGAATGCTCAACGCGCCGCCCGTCTCGGCGCAGAAGCCGCCCACCGGGCGCAGCTTCGTGATGCGCGAGCCCATCGTGTGCACGATGCGCCAGCCGCCGAACGCCGTGCCGAGCGCGATGGCCGTGTAGGCGCAGATCTCCACCCAGTAGGGGATGTGGTCCGCGGCCGGTACGTAGAGATGGTGCAGCATTCCCGCCTGATGCGCGAAGAGCGCGTTCGATGACGCGAGCAGTCCCACGATGATGCCCATCGTCTTCTGCGCGTCGTTCGCGCCGTGCGAGAGCGAGAAGAACGCCGCGCTCCCGAGCTGCGCCACGCGGAACACGCGATCCACCTTGCCGGGCGGCGTCCGGTGGAAGATCCAGTACACCGCAACCATGAGCGAAAAACCCAGGATCAGCCCGATCACCGGCGAGAGCACGATGAAGACGATGGTCTTCGTCCAGCCCGACGCGATGATCGCGCCAAAGCCTGCCTTGGCCACGGCCGCGCCGCCGAATCCGCCAATGAGCGCGTGCGATGAGCTCGAGGGCAGCCCGTAGTACCACGTGATGAGATTCCAGCCGATCGCGCCGAGCAGCGCCCCGAGTACCACGTTGGGGTCGACGACGGTGATGTCGATCATCCCCTTCCCCATCGTCTGCGCCACCTTCGTCCCCACGAGAAACGCGGCCAGGAAATTGAACGCGGCAGCCCAGAGCACCGCCGGAAGCGGCTTGAGCACACGGGTCCCCACCACCGTGGCGATGGAGTTTGCCGAGTCGTGAAATCCGTTGCTGAAGTCGAAGATGAAGGCGATCGCAATGATCACCAGGATGTACGTGATCACCGCTCAGGCGTGCTTGAGGGCGATGCTCTCGAGCACGTTGGCCACGTCCTCGCACTGATCGAGGGCGCGCTCGAGTGTATCGTACAGCTCCTTCCACTTGATGACGTGGAGCGGGTCGGGCGTGCCGCGGAACAGGTCGCCGACGGCTTCATGATAGAGGGCGTCACCCTCTTCCTCCCGCGTTTTCACCTCGTGCCCCTGCGCGACGACGAAGCGGGCGTCCTTCATGCGCCCCACGGCGGCGTCCAGACTCTCTGTGGCACTCACCAGCGTGTCGCACATGCGCCGCGCGATGTCGTGCACCTCGCGAATGTGGAACATCTGCGCGCGCCGTGCCGTGCCATCCACGAGATCCACCACGTTGTCCAGCCGCGAGGCCAGCAGGTGAATGTCCTCGCGGTCGATGGGCGTCACGAAGCTCTTGTCAATGCGCGAAATGATGTCGTGCGTGATGGTGTCCGCCTCGTGCTCCACCACCTTGATGGCGCTGACGAAGTGCTCCAGGCGGCTCGGGTCGGCAAACAGCTCGCTCAACAGGCGGGACGCAACCGTCAGCCGCCTGGAGAGCTGCTCGAACATTTCGAAGAATGCGGTGTCGCGTGGTATGAGGCGCACGGGATGTCGGGAATCTGGAAGGCGTCAGATGAACAGGCGTGTCGGGAATCAGAACTGTGGCGCGGTCGCTGGTGTGACGCTCCGGATGGAGGTGGTGCACCGGTCGGCGTGCGCCGCGGCATCCGCAACGAGCCGCGACAACGGCATGTCTCCGAGACATTCGGCGATCCTGACGCCACTGGACGTCCCGAGGCGGGAGGCGCCAGCGGCGAGCATGCGAATCGCCGCGGCGCAATCGCGAATCCCGCCGCTCGCCTTGACGCCGACAGAGCTGCCCACCGCGGCGCGCATGCGTGACACGGCTGCAACCGTGGCACCACCCAGGGCGTGCATACCGGTGCTCGTCTTTACGTACCCGGCACCCGCGTCCCGCGCGACCGTGCTGACCCGCGTGATCTCATCGGGCGTGAGCAGCGCCGACTCGATGATCACCTTCACCAGCCGGCCACCGGCCGCGCTGACGACCGCGCGAATGTCGCTCGCGACGTAGCGCCAGTCGCCCCCCTTGAGGTAGCCGAGTGCCGCAACCATGTCGAGCTCATCGGCGCCCTCCGCCACGGCGAGCGATGCCTCGGCCACCTTGGTCGCCGTCCGATTGGCACCCAGCGGGAAGCCGACCACGGTCACCACCCGCACAGGCGATGCGTGGAGGACCTCACGGCAGAGCGGTACCCAGACCGGATTCACACACACTGCCACGAAGCCAAAGTGGCGCGCCTCGGCGCACAGACGTTCGATGTCCGATCGAGTCGCGTCCGCCTTCAGGAGTGTGTGGTCGATCAGGTCGGCAATACGCTCGGCAGCAGGCATCGGCGGGCGGATCCTCGGGCGTCGTCAGGGGCGCGAGGAAGTTACTCGCGCCAGCCGCGATCGGAAACCTTGGCAGACGCGGCTCGGGCAGTTGCGGCGCAGGCAGTCAGGCGCGGCGCGGGCAGTCAGGCGCCGGGGAATTGCACCCGGTAGCGCGGCGGCAATGCCACGCGGTGCGCCTCGACGAGCCCCGGCTTCGCGAACAGCTTGATGAGCACGAGCCCCGCTATGAATCCACCCACGTGCGCCCATACGGCGACACCACCGGATACGTCCGGGCTCATCTGGGACAGTTCGGGCAGGCCCGCGAGGAGTTGGAGCCCGAACCAGTAGAGCAGCACCAGCCAGGCCGGAATCGGGATGACCTTGAAGAAGATGATGAAGAAGAAGAACATCCGGATGCGCACCTTCGGGTAGAGCAGCAGATACGCACCCATGATCCCGGAAATCGCCCCCGACGCGCCCACCGTCGGCACTGGCGACGACGCATTGAAGGCGACGTGCGTGGCCGCCGCGATCAGGCCGCAGATGAGGTAGAACGCGAGAAAGCGCCACGGCCCCATCGAGTCCTCGATGTTGTTGCCGAACACCCAGAAGAAGAGCGAGTTGCCAATGATGTGCATCCAGCCGCCGTGCAGGAACATGGAGGTCAGCGGCGTGAGGATGTTGATTGGCAGATTGTCCACGACGCATGCCATACCGGCGCCAATGGGCACAGCGAGCCCAAGCGGAGCCTTGTGCGTCAGTTCGCCCGGTACCATGCCGAGATCGCACACGCGCGCGGCAAGTACCATCGGAGAAAATCCTGCCTGTTCCACGAGCAACCAGACTGCCCAGGTGACGGCCAGGATGGCGTAGGTCATCCACGGCGTCCGGAGCGTCGGCAATTCGTCGCTGAGCGGGATCACGTTCGGCTACTCGCTGGTTGGCGATCGTCTGTTCGCGATGGCGATTCCTGCGATCCTGTCTTCCTTTTCGACCTGTCTTCCGTCTGCCATAATGGCGCACTCCACCGGCACCAGGATTGCGAGAAGGTCTTGCCGGTGGTATCCCCGCAGCGAGCGGGGAGCCTGTTCAAGCATCCGGCGAGCGGTTCTGACGCTTCGGCGCGGCTCGCCACATCACACTTCACGAGGAAGCTATGGCTGAGAAAGTCATTGGCATTGACCTGGGCACGACGAACTCCGTGGTTGCTGTCATGGAGGGCGGTGACCCTGTTGTCATTCCGAATGCCGAAGGGGGCCGCGTCACCCCGTCCGTCGTCGGGTTCACGAAGGACGGCGAACGGCTCGTGGGCCAGGTCGCAAAGCGCCAGGCGGTCACCAATCCGCAAAACACGGTCTTCTCCATCAAGCGCTTCATGGGGCGCAAGATGCCGGAAGTCACCGAAGAGATCAAACGCGTCCCATACAAGGTCGCGGCCGGCCAGAACGATCTGGCGGTGGTGGAGATTCAGGGCAAACGCTACACGCCGCCGGAAATTTCCGCCATGATCCTGCAGAAGATGAAGCAGACGGCGGAGGACTACCTGGGCTTCAAGGTGCAGAAGGCCGTGGTCACCGTACCGGCCTACTTCAATGATTCGCAGCGCCAGGCCACGAAGGATGCGGGACGCATCGCCGGGCTCGACGTGCTGCGCATCATCAACGAGCCCACCGCGGCCGCGCTCGCCTACGGACTGGACAAGAAGAAGGACGAAAAGGTCGCCGTGTTCGATCTGGGCGGCGGAACGTATGACATCTCCGTGCTCGAGCTCTACGATGTGGACGGCTCGCGCCAGTTCGAGGTGAAGTCCACGAATGGCGACACGCATCTGGGCGGCGACGACTTCGACCAGCGCGTCATCGACTGGCTCGTGGCCGAGTTCAAGAAGGATCAGGGCATCGACCTCTCGAAGGATCCCATGGCGCTCCAGCGCCTGAAGGAAGCCGGCGAGAAGGCCAAGATGGAGCTGTCGTCCACGCAGCAGACGGACATCAATCTGCCGTTCATCACGGCCGACCAGTCGGGGCCCAAGCACCTCAACTACACGCTCACGCGCGCCAAGCTGGAGCAGCTCGTGGACGATCTGGTGCAGCGGACCATTCCGCCCATGCAGCAGGCGCTCAAGGACGCTGGACTCAAACCCGAAGAGATTGACGAGGTCATTCTCGTCGGTGGTTCCACGCGCATGCCCAAGGTGCAGCAGGTCGTCAAGGACTTCTTCAAGAAGGAGCCGCACAAGGGCGTGAATCCGGATGAGGTCGTGGCCATCGGCGCCGCCATCCAGGGCGCGGTGCTCACGGGTGAGCAGAAGGACGTGCTGCTGCTCGACGTCACTCCGCTGTCGCTCGGCATCGAGACGCTGGGCGGCGTGACCACGGTGCTCATTCCGCGGAACACGACGATTCCCACGAAGAAGTCGGAGATCTTCTCCACGGCGGATGACAACCAGACCACGGTGGAGATTCATGTGCTGCAGGGCGAGCGCGAGCTGGCCACGTACAACAAGACGATCGGCAAGTTCCAGCTCACCGGCATTCCGCCGGCACCGCGTGGCATGCCGCAAGTGGAGGTGACGTTCGACATTGACGCGAACGGCATTCTGCACGTGACCGCGAAGGACAAGGCCACGGGCAAGGAGCAGAAGATCCGCATCGAGGCATCGAGCGGACTCTCCGAGAACGAGATTCAGCGCATGGTGAAGGACGCGGAGTCGCACGCCGACGAGGACAAGCAGCGCCGCGAGGAGATCGATGCGCGCAACAAGCTGGACGGCCTCGCCTACCAGGTGGAGAAGGAGTCCAAGGAGTGGGGCGACAAGCTGCCGGCGGACATCAAGTCCAAGCTCGAGTCCGCGGTGGAGCGTTCGCGCAAGGCACTGCGTGGCGACGACATGAACGAGATCCGTGCCGCGCAGGAGGAGCTGTCACACGCGTTCGGTGAGGCCGGGCAGTCCTTCTACG
>Ga0207707_10002963_pt1 | contig 15121 bp, 12 predicted proteins | sample KBSC83BmetaG_FD_184336 | JGI IMG/M metagenome (GOLD analysis project Ga0207707, IMG submission 184336) | Corn rhizosphere microbial communities from Kellogg Biological Station, Michigan, USA - KBS C8-3B metaG (SPAdes) (version 2) | ecosystem: Host-associated > Plants > Roots > Rhizosphere ...
GATCGTCACGTACATGTTCGTGCACGCGGGGTTCCTCCAGCTCGCGTTCAACCTGTGGATGCTGTGGCTGTTCGGTCCGCGGCTCGAGCAGGCGTGGGGCCAGCGCTCCTTCAGCTTCTACTATCTCCTCTGCGGGCTTGGCGGCTGGCTGGCGGATCTGTTCTTCGTGCACAGCGGCGCGCCGCTCATCGGCGCATCGGCGGCCATCTTCGGCGTGATGCTCGCGTACGCGATGCGGTGGCCGGACGACGAGCTGCGCGTGTTCCCATTCGTGTTCGTGGCGATGAAGGTGCGCTGGTTCGTGGTGCTGCTCGCGGCGTGGAGCCTCATCATCGGGGTGATGACCCTCGACGCTGCGGCGAGCACGGCGTACATGGCGCACCTGGGCGGCTTCGCGATCGGATGGCTCTATCTGCGCGCGGCATCCGTGTCGAGCCTCGACCGGCTGCGGCAGCGCATGTCACAGATCCCCGACGTGCCGGACGAGCCGCCGCGCGCGATTCCGCGCACGCACACGCGAACGCGCGAGCGGACCACGGAGATCGATGAGATCGTGGCGCGCAGCAACGCGATGGCCGAGAAGCGGCAGAGCACGACGTTGTCGCTGTCGGCCAAGGTCGGCAAGCAGCGCAGCGAACAGTTGAATCACGTGCTCGACAAGATTTCCGAGCGCGGGTTGGCGAGCCTGTCGGGCGACGAGCGCCGGCTGCTCGAGGAGATGTCGAAGGAGCTGCGCAGCGACTGACGGATCGAGCATCGCGATGTGCACATCAAGGGGGCGACCTGAACGGGCCGCCCCCTTTTTGTGCACGTGGCGAAAAAAAGCCCCCCGGGACAATGCCCGGGGGGCGGAACCGCCACGCCGTTAACGCGGCGGCAATGGCCAGCTCAGAGGGAGCTGACGCATCCCCAACGTATACCAGGCGCGAGCTTTCGTCCAGATGCGCACGCAAGGAGGCGCTAACGAGGCCGAATCGGGTCTTTAGTCCACATTAGAGCAGTCTAACTTGCATTCCTGAGCCCGCTCCGCAACAATTGCGCGCCCCCATCGGCTCGCCATTCGTGCCCCTCTGCCAGGAGCGGATCGTGCGTTTGAGCCACCTCGCCCTCGCCATGGTTCTCGGTTCGCCAGCCGTCGCCGCGCAGAAAGCGGTGAAGGCGAATCCCATTCCGCTCCGGCCGCAGCTGGATGTCGGCGCGGACACCAACGACGCCGGGACGTATTACCGCTACGGGATGCGCGTGCTGAGCAACAAGCCGGCGGAATCGGTGCGCGCGTTCTACTGGGCGTCGCAGATCGATCCGTCGTCCGGTGAGGTGATGTACGCGCTGCGCACGGCCACGCTGATGGCGATGGATGGCTCGGATCTGGTCGACTACTTCGACTACTCGGGCAAGACGCGCCCGCCGAAATATCTGGCGCTCGATTCCCTGCTCTATCGCGCGTACACCGTCAATCCGTTTCTCTATCGCAACATCGATCTGGCGCTCATCCGCCGCCTCATCGAGGCTCGGGTCGTCAGGGAGAATCCGAGCGTGGACCGCGCGGAGCTGAACACCGGCATCCTCGAGATGATGCGCGACATGCACGACGAGGGATGGCTGGCATACGCGGAATCGCGGCTGCCCGACGCACTCGCCGACTACGCGAAGGATCTGAAGAGCAAGGGACGCAGCAAGAAGGCGCATAAGGAGGAGGACAGCGAGATTCACGCGGAGCGCGCGCGCATCTTCTACCTGCTGGGCAACATGGACAGCGCGCGCACGGAGATGACGGCTGCCGTCGACGCGATGCGGGCGCAGGACGCGAAGGATGTCGTGCTCCTGTACGAATCGAAGGCGATGTACGAGCAGTCGCTGGGGATGATTCAGGAGCAGGCGAAGCATCCCGACGAGGCGCGCGAGGCGTACGGCCAGGCGCTCACCGAGGATCTGTCGTACTACGCGGCGCACAACCGCATGGCGGAGCTCGAGCTGGCGAAGGGCGACACCGCCGGCGCGGTGACCGAGATGGATCTGGCGGTGCAGCTGCAGCCCAACGATCCGGTGCTGCGCTACACGTACGCGCGCGCGCTGGTCGAATCGAGACGCGATGGCGACGCGGCGACGCAGCTGCTCAAGGCGATCGCGATGGACCCCTTCTACGCGGCGCCGCATTTCCTGCTGGCGCGAATCGCGGACGCCGAGCAGTACACGGACGACGCGGTCACGCAGTACCAGCAGTTCGCGGCGATCGCGGCCAAGGGCGACCCGGATCTCCCGGTGGCGCGAGACCGGCTGGCGAAGCTGACGGCGGTCGCCGCGGCGCCGAGCAAGCCGTGATGCGCCGCGCGGCCGTGCGCGCGATGGCGGTGTGGGCCGCCATCGCGGTATCGGCGATGATCGTCGCGGCCGAGGCGCGCGCGCAAAAGGCCGTCGCTATTCCACAGCGTCCGGCGCTCGAGGCCGGCGCGGACACGAACGACGCGCACGCGTACTATCTGCTCGGCACGACGACGATCTACAACAGGAAGCCCGACGAAGCGGTGCGCGCGTTCTATTGGGCGACACGTCTGGATCCGGCATCCGGCGACTATCTGTACGCGCTGCGCGCCGCGAAGCTCATGGCGATGCCGTCCGATCAGCTCCTCTCGTACATCAATCCGTTCTCTGGAAAGCGGCGCTCGCCCGACGCGCTCGCGCTCGACACGGTGTTGTACCGGGCGTTGCTCGCGAAGCCGTTCCTGCATCGCCGCCTCGACGAGCTCGTGATGCGGCGAGTGATCGACGAGCAGGTGAAGCGCATCCCTTCCGTCACGGGGAGAGCGATGACGGACGTCTGGATGCAGCGCATGGTGCGGATGGACGTGGTGAACGCCTACTCGAAGGGAGCATTCTCATCGGCGGCGGCGCTGGGCGCTGAAGCGCTCAGGGATCCGAAGATCGACAAGAAAACCCATGAGATCATCGACAGCGGCATCCATGCCGATCGATCGCGGTTCTTCTACATGATCGACAACATGGATAGTGCGCGCGCGGAGATGCAGTCGGCGATCGACGGACGACGGAAGCGCGACTCGGCGAGCACGGTGATCCTGTACGAATCGAAGGCGTTGTACGAACAATCGCTCGGCATCATCTACGAGCGGCAGAAGAACGTCGAGGAAGCGCGGCAGGCGTACGAGCGCGCGCTCACCGAGGACCTGTCCGATTACGCCGCGCACGCACGCTTGTCGGCGCTGCAGCTCGCCGCCGGCGACACTACCTCCGCGATGACGGAAATGAATCTCGCGGTGCAGCTCGTCCCCGACGATCCCGTGCTCCACTACGAGTACGCGCTCGCCCTGGTGCAGACCCGGCACGACGCGGAGGCCTCGGATCAGCTGCGAAAGTCGATCGCGGCCGACTCGTACTACGCCGCCCCGCACCTGCTCCTGGCCATCATCGCGAACGTCGAACAGTTCGACGATCAGGCCCTCGCCGAATTTCAGCGCTTCGTCGCGCTCGCGCCGCGCACGGACCCGCAGGAAGGGTACGCGAAGGATCAGATCGCGAAGTTGACCTCGAAGCTGGCGTCCGCGTCCTCTCAGTAATGAGGGGACTCCCGGGCATGCGTGCGATGGCGTTGGCGGCCGCCATCGCGGTCGTGACGCTGATGAGCGCGAGCGCATCGCGCGCGCAAGACGTGCCCGCCACACCACGCCCCCGGCTCGACAACGGCGCCGACACCAACAGCGCGCAGAACTATTTCAACTACGGGATGAAGGCGGTCTACGAGCATCCCGCCGACGCCGCGCACGCGTTCTACTGGGCATCCAGGCTGGATCCCGAGTCCGGGGATGCGCTGTATGCGCTGCGCGCGGCGACGATACTCGCGATGCCGCGCGATTCGGCGCTGGCGTACTTCGAGAACGGATACGTACGGAAGAACAAGAAGGACGAGGCGCCACCCAGGCGAACTCCAGGGCAGCTCGCGCTCGATTCGATGCTCGTGCACGCGTACGCCATCGACCCGTTCGTCTTCGCCAGTCTCGATCCGACGTTGATGCGCCGATTCATTCAGGCGGACGTGATGGCTCGCAATCCGCACATGAGCGAAGCGGGCGTCGACATCGGCATCATGTCGATGATGCGGTCCACCGCCAACCAGGCGTGGCTGAACTATGCCCAGGGCCGGTTCCCCGAGGCGCTGGCGATGTACGCTCGGGTGCTCACCGATTCGGGGCCGCGAGCGAAAGGGCGCGACTCGACCGCGATCGTGCAATTCCGCGAGCTCGTCACCAGCGAGGTGCACGCGCAACGCGGACGCATCTTCTATCTCCTCGGCGATCTGGACAGCGCACGAATCGAGATCAGCGCCGCGCTGGCGAGCATGCGTGAGCGCGATTCGAGGGAGCTCGTGATGTTGTATCAGTCGAAGGCGGTCTATCAGCACGCACTGGGCATCATCTACGAGCGGCAGAAGCAGTACGACCTCGCGCGCGACGCCTACGGTCAGGCGCTTCAGGAGGACCTGTCGTACTACGCCGCGCACAGTCACCTCGCGCAGCTGGAGCTGGCGAAGGGCGACACCTCCACGGCGCTCTCGGAGATGGACGTCGCAATTCAGCTGCAGCCGGGCGATCCGGTGCTGCGCTATCGCTATGCCGACGTGCTCGTGCACGCCAGACGGGATGGCGACGCGGCGGTTCAGCTTCGCAAGGCGATCGCGCTCGACCCCGACTACGGCGCTCCCCATCTGCTGTTCGCGCGAATCGCCGATGTCGAGCAGTATACCGATGACGCGATCGACGAGTATCGGAAATACCTCGCGGTCGCGGCGCGAACCGACAAGCAGCTCCTCGTCGCACGAGCACGACTCGCCGAGCTGACCTCGGCGATGGCCTCAACTCCAACCAAACCATGAGCGTCTTTCCGCGGGTGATCGCCGGTGCTGGGCTGCTGCTCGCATTGGGCGCTCCGACGCTGCGCGCGCAGGCTGCCGATACGACCGTCGTTCGCAAGCGCACCACCTACGAGGATCTGCAGATGTTCTCGCAGGTGCTCAACCAGATCCGGGTGAACCATCCGGACTCGATCGACAGCCACGAGCTGCTCATGGCGGCCATCGAGGGAATGGTGCACGCGGCCGATCCGCATTCGTTCGTCATTCCATACGTGCCGCTCTCGCCCGCGCGCGAACAGTTGATGAAGGATGGAAAGCTCTTTCCCGTGCCGATCGCGTTCGACTACCTGAGTGGCGGACCCGTGGTCACGAGCGTTGCCTCGGGCACGTCGGCATCGCGCCAGGACATCCTTCCCGGCGACGAGCTGGTGGCCGTCGACGGCAAGCCCGTGACCGCACGGAGCGCGGACGAGCTCGAGGTGACGCTGTCGGGCGAAAAGGGCTCCACCACCATGCTGTCGCTCGAGCGACGCCGGTCGGACGGCACGCTCGCGCGCGTCGATCGCAAGGTGAAGCGCGAGAAGGTGGATGAGGCGAGCGCGGTGCCGGCGGCGTTCATGCTCGATCAGAGCGTGGGCTACATCCGCATCTCGAGCTTCATGAACGACAAGGTCGCCGACGACCTGCACGACGCGCTGGGCCGCCTCGAGGGACGCGGGATGCAGCGGCTCGTGCTCGACCTTCGCGACAACGGCGGCGGGAGCGTGGCCGAGGCGGCGCACGTGGCGGGGGAATTCCTGCCGAAGGGCACGATCGTGTACACATCGGAGGGCCGGAAGACTGCCGACACGGACACGGGCCGCGTCTCGCGATCGTTCTGGCGCAGGGAGCGGAAGTATCCGATCGTCCTGCTCGTGAACGCGGGCACCGCGAGCGCGTCGGAGCTCGTGGCGGGCGCGCTGCAGGATCACGATCGCGCACTCATCGTCGGACACACGACCTTCGGGAAGTCGCTCCTCATGCGCGGATTCCCAATGGCCGACGGCTCGATCATCGAGCTCGTGGTGGGTCACGTGCGCACGCCGTGCGGGCGCATCGTACAGCGGCAGTATCACGGCCTCACGATGCACGACTACTACCGGCTCGCCGGCGCCGACCGCGATACCGCGAGCCGGCCGTCGTGCAAGACGGATGGCGGACGCACCGTGTACGGCGGCGGCGGAATCTATCCCGACGTGCGATTTCCCGATTCCCCGCTGCCGCCGACGTGGGCCGCGCGCGTGAGCGAGGACGATCTGCTGCTCAAGTGGACCGGTGGCTGGGTGACCGCGAACGCGGCGTTGCTGCCGGCGCTCGATGCGTTCGCGGCGAAGCCGGAGCTGCCCGCATCGGCGCTCGCCGACTTTCGCGCGTTCGCGGCGAAGGACGGAATCACGATTCCGCCCGACTCCGGGAGCGACGCGATGCTGCAGCGGGTGCTCGTGCGCACGGTCGCCGGCACCAAGTGGGGCGACGAGGGCTACTACCGGCTCAGCGCGATCACGAGCCCCGAGGTGGCCGCGGCGCGTGGCGCGTTCGACAAGGCGCAGTCGATACTCGCCACGCGCTGAGGCCCACCGTCACTCGACGTGAATCTGCTCGACCATCCCGTGCACGAAGTGCGGCTTGCCGTCCTTCGCATCGGGGAGGAAGCAGACGAGCGCGTAGTCGCCCGGAGTGAAATCGGCAGTGACGAACGCCGTGTGGCCTTTGGCCATCGCGGGCACGCCGCCAATCGGCTCGGCGGGGGGCGGTCCGTTCGGCTTCTCGATCCAGGCGGGAAGGTCCGCCGCTTTCTTGCCGGGCGCGAGGCGCGCGAGCACGACCTCGTGCGCCTGCGATCCATCGCTCTCGACCTTGATCGTGTGCCGGCCTGCCGTGATCGGCTTCGACAGGCTGAAGCTGTAGTCCTTGAGCGTCATCGTGACGTCCGCTTCCGGCGCCGGCGCCGTCGCGCCGCTGTCGGCGACGACGGTGAGAGGGCGCACCATGCCCTTCGCGAAGTGCGGCGTGCCGTCGGCTGACGGGACGAAGCAGAGCAGCGCATAGGATCCCGGCTCCAGCATCTGCGTCGTCGTCGCCATGCCGCCCCCGGGGTGCGGCGGATTCACTCCTCCGTAGTCGACGGCCCACGACGGCATTGGTCCGGGTGTCTTGAGCAGCTGCTCGACGTCGGCCATGGTCTTCCCGTCGTTCAGCTTCACGAACGCGACGTGGTGCATCTCGCTGCCGTTGTCCACGAGGTGGATGGTCATCATGCCCGCGGGGACCTGATCGGGGGCAGCGAACGCGTAATCCGTCGCAATGACGGTCATCTGATGCGGCGCGACGGCAGTGGCGTGGGCGGAATCGGGAGCATCTGCGGCGGACTTCGACGCGTCCTTGGTGCCGCAGGCCGCGAGTAGCGCGACGAGCGGCACGAGATACCGCGAATCGAATAGCGTCATGGACAACCTGGCCTGAGGGGATTGGCTAATCTGCGGCGCCAGCGCGCTCACGTCCAGCCAGAAATCGCGTATAGGTCCCGAGCACGCGCAGCGATTCGGTCGCGCGCTCCAGCCGCGCCAGCGCCGCGTCGAGCGATGGATCCCGGGCGTCGTGATCGAGCTCGAGGAAGAAGCGATAGTGCCACGGCTCATCGGCCGGCCGCGACTCGAGCTTGCTCATGTTGATGCCGTGCGCGGCCAGCGGCTCGAGCACGCGGAGCAGCGCGCCCGGCACGTTCGCCGTGGTGAGCAGCAGCGCCGTGCGCGCGGGCGCTCCGAGCGCGATCTCGCGCGGCGCTCGGGCCACCATTAGAAAACGGGTCTGGTTGTCGCTCCGATCCTCGACGTTCGCGGCGAGGATCTCGAGCGCGTATCGCTCCGCCGCGGCGCGACCGGCGATCGCCGCCGCCCGCGGATCCGCTCGCGCCGCGATGTCTCGCGCCGCGCCCGCGGTGTCGTACGCCGCGCGCACGGCGAGGGCCGGTCGCCCGCGCAGAAAGCGCGTGCACTGCGCGAGCGCCACCGGATGGCTCTCGATGCTCGCGAGCCCCGCGAGCGTCGCACCGTGCGGGGCGAGCACGCAGTGATGGATCTCCACCACCGTCTCCGCCACCACGTGCAGCTGCTCGCACACGCCGAGCGCGTCGTAGCTCCCCACCACCGATCCGGCGAGCGTGTTCTCGATGGGGAGCACGCCAGCGTCGGCCGCGCCGCCTTCCACCGCGAGCGCGACGTCGGCAAACTCCCGGCACGGCACCGGGATCGCGAGGCGATCGAGCTGCCGCACGGCCTCCTCGCTGTACGCGCCGAGCTCTCCCTGGAATGCGATGCGCGCGGGCGAGCTCACGCGCGCTCGTGCGATGGCGCGTGCATCGTGCGTCCCGCCGCCTCCGCGAACGGCGCAAGACGAGCCATGAGCTCCGCGAACGACGCGAAGTCGAGCGACTGGTCGCCATCGGAGCGCGCATCTTCGGGGTGCGGGTGGACCTCGACGATCAGTCCATCCGCGCCCGCGGCGATCGCGGCGAAGGCGAGCGGGGCGACGAGCGCGGCGCGCCCGCCGGCGTGGCTCGGGTCGACGATCACGGGCAGATGCGTTTCCTCCTTGAGCACCGGAATCGCCGCGACGTCGAGCGTGTTGCGCGTGGCCGTTTCGAAGGTGCGAATGCCACGCTCGCACAGCACCACGTCCTGATTCCCGCTCGCCATCACGTACTCGGCGGCCATGAGCAGCTCGCGGATGGTGGCGGAGAGCCCGCGCTTGAGGAGCACGGGCTTTTTCGTGCGTCCCACTTCGGCGAGCAGCGCGAAGTTCTGCATGTTGCGCGCGCCGATCTGCAGCATGTCGGCGTAGCGGCACACCGTGTCTACCTGCCGCGTGTCCATCACTTCGGTGACGATGGGCAGCCCCGTCTCGGCGCGGGTGGCGGCGAGGAGCTCGAGCGCGGCCTCTCCCATCCCCTGAAAGGCGTAGGGTGAGGTGCGCGGCTTGTACGCACCACCGCGGAGCATCGTCGCACCGGCGTCTCGCACGGCGAGCGCGGTATCGAGGAGCATCTCGCTCCCTTCCACGGAGCACGGACCGGCGACTACCTGAATGGCGCGGCCGCCAAAGGCGACGCCCGGCGCGATGCGTACGACGGTGGGCTCGTCGGGGTGGCCGAACTCGCGCGAGGCGAGCTTGTACGGGCGCAGCACCGGTGTGACGCTCTCGACGCCCGCGAGTGCCAGCAGCGGCACCTCGGCCATGGCGTTGTCTTCGCCTACGCAGGCGATGACGACGCGATGGGAGCCGCGCGTGATGTGTGTCTTGAGACCGAGCGATTCGACGCGCTGTCGAATGTTCGCGAGCTCGGTATCGGAGACGTTGGACTTGGTCACGATGATCATCTGAAGGGGCCTCGAAACAAAAAGGCCCCCGGAATATTCCGGGGGCCATGGTGACGCACCGCTTGGTCGATTGCGACCGCTGGGTACGAGCTACCGGCCCCCGGGGGAATATCCCCAGAAGCTCGTAAAGTAGCCGTAGCTGCGCGCGGTGCGGGCGATCATGAGCGCAATGTGAGAGGCGCGAGCGAATCGCGCAAGAGTGAGAGTTGCCGGTGAGTCGAGCTCTTTTCGACGCAGAGCCGCGGAGTATTCGGAGAGACGCAGGAAAGACGACCGACAGGATTGCACATCCTGCATTTTCTCCGCGGCTCTGCGCCTCTCTGCGGCTCTGCGTCGAAAAGGCTTTACATCGAACGAGACCTGCTCAGTGCACGGGCGGAGCGAGGTTACCGCACGCGATGATGGTACCCATGTTGGTGGGCGCCGCGAACACGACGAGCGAGTACTGGCCGCTGGTCGGGAAGGGGAGGGTGAGGTTCGCGCTGGTCTGCGCGGTGCCGTCCTTGCCGACTTCGAGATTCGGATAGGCCGACGGGTCGCCGACGACGGCACCCTCACCACCGCAGTGGCCCGTTCGAACCTGCCAGGGGTGGATCCCGCCCTGCGTGGCGTTGGAGGTGTGGATCACCGCCTTGCTGCTCCCGCCATCTTCGCTGCGGGCGAGGTAGCCGGTGCCCTTGATCTGCACGGCGCCCACGAGTCCGGAGGGGGTGGCGAGGATGGCGTTCCAGCGTTCGCCCACGGGGATGTCGGCGCGCTTGATCTCGTTGGCGTTCTTGTGAAATGGATTGCAGGCGGCCACGGCGACGACCATCGCGATCGCGGCTGCGGAACGTACCAGTTGCTCTTGCATCGATGCCTCGGGAGAAAAGAGATGTGTGCATGCGCAGTAGTGCATAACGCGTGCTCCGCTGCGTCATCCGTTTCTTCCGAGCTACATCGACGAATCGTTCGAGGCCTGCTCCGCTCCCGCGAGCGACGCGAGCGCGATCGCGAGCGCGTTGCGGTCCAGCGTCCAGTAGGACGTTTGCCCTTCCTTGCGCTTCGTAACGAGCCCTGCCTCTACGAGTACGCTGGAATGGTGGCAGAGGAGGGCGAGGCTGACGCCGACGTGGCCGGCGATCTCGGTGCCCGAGATCTCGCTGGATTGGGCACGCAACAGCTCGACGATGCGGACGCGGGTGGGATCGCCCAGTGCCTTGAAGACGAGAGCGCGGTCCTCGACGGAGGGGAAGTCCATTGCGTTCGCGCGCTGAGGCATCGTGGAAGCTAGTGAAGGCTGGGCGCGGGGAACAAGTCGTTGTGTAGTTAAATAACCATTTAGATAGGTGAGCTGGCCATGGGGGTACCGAGGTCGGAAGAGCACGCTACAGAGCTTCCGGATCAGTCCGTCGGTTTCTGGTCGCAAGGCTCCGCGTCCCCGCGGGGAACGCAGCGCCGCGCCCTGCTCCCTCCACTTCACCTTCGTCGTTCGCTCGAGCGTGAGACCACGCGCGACCAAGTCGCGCGTCGCGATGCGCAATCGGGGCGCGTTTAGGCTTCGAGCGCTCATTTAGAATCGTACGGCTATTAAATCGGCTGCAGGTGATGGCGTGCGCGCCGAGTCGTCGCGCGCGCCCCCCGGAGATTCTTGCGCACTATTTATGAATAAACTGCGCGTAATTTATTAATAAAAAAAGTATTGCGGCGCTCCGACTTGAGACTGCTTGCGCCGCCTTCATATATCCTCCCCTGCGCAACGCAGCTGCTGCGCATCGCAAGGGGAGTCTCGCCGGCCGCACAGGCGAGCCAATTCACAGGTGACGTTCGGAGCGAACGCCACCCGCCGCGTCCACCGGAGGCACAATGAGGTTGACGAAGGGCATGTGTGGGGCACAGTGGCTGACGATCTCCGCGCTCGTCGTGGGCGCGAGCCTCGGCGCCGCCACCACCGCAGCGGCAACGGTCACCCGGCACAGCGATTCCACCATCGTCGTGCAACGCGCCGCGACCGACGGCAACGCGGCGCGTGACGCGTATCGCGCCTACGTCGCGTCGATTCAGAACAACGAGCCCGCCGCGATGGCGAGCTACGCGACGAAGCGCGTCAAGCTGATCCCCGCGTTCGCTCGCAAGTACGGGCTCCGCTGCTCCGCCTGCCACACCGCCTGGCCGGAGCTCAACAGCTTCGGCCAGCAGTTCCGTGACAACGGCTACCAGCTCAAGAACGAGCGCGATTCCCCCATCTACCAGAACAACTCGTACATCCCCATCACCCTTCGCGCGACGCCGCAGTTCCACGCCGAGCGTGCGACGAAGCAGCTCGTGGACGCGACGCCGGGCGATGGCGCGAGCGGGCAGGCCGAACGGACCGTGAGCTCGCACGGCTTCGACCTCTCGGGCATCGACCTGTGGACCGCCGGCACGCTGTGGAAGAACGTGTCGTTCGTGCTCCTCATGTCCGCCGACAACGAGGGCTCCTTCGGCTTCGAAGCCATGCACGTCCGCTTCGACAACCTGGGCAACAGCTCCTGGCTGAATCTCAAGGTCGGGAAATTCGAGCTCGACAATCTCATCTCCGAGAAACGGTTCCTCTTTCTCTCCGACAACGGCGGCTCCTACGCCACCTACCACTTCTCCGCGCCGGGAAGCTCGGTGGATTTCGGAATCGGCGACAATCAGATAGGCGCGGAGCTGTCGGGGCACTCGCTGAACAGCTACACGCGGTACAGCGCGGCGGTGCTGACGTCGACCGACGGCGAGCCGGGAGGAGAGAACTTCAGCAGCTACGATGCGAACCTGAACGTCAGCCAGGCGTTCGACGGCGGAAAGATGGGCGTCGAGCGCATCGCCGCCTACGCGTACCTTGGGCAGCGTCCGACGACGTACCAGACGATCGATGGCGAGGAGGTCCCCGGCACGGGATCGAACCGGAAGACGTTCTATCGCGCCGGCGTCGCCGGCGACTTCTTCCTCCACAAGCTCGAGTTTCTCCCGTTCTACCTGCACGGCAACGACAACGCCTACCTCGCGTCCGATACCCCTCCGGACTCGCCGCTGCTCCCCGGTGCGCGCGATGCCTCGTGGAACGGCGGATTCCTCGAGACCCACTACTACATCAGCCCGCAGCTCGTGCTCACGCAGCGCGTCGAGGCGATTCGAATGTCGCAGCAGGCATTCTCCGATCTGCCGAACAAGCTCGGGAACGTGGACGCGTACTCGTTCGGCACGCGCTGGTATCCGTTCATGTACAGCAGGGCAGGGCTCGCGGTGCACGGCGAGTACTCGCTCGTGAAGACCGTGAGTCCGGCACAGACGGCGGAGGAGGGGTCCACCGTGAACATCTGGACCAGCAGCCTGTTGTTCGCGCTCGACTTTGATTTCTGATCACATCCGGAGGCCCGTCATGAGTCGGGTAGCTCGACGAATCGCATCGGTCGCTGGCCTTGGCGTCGCGTGTGTCGCCATCGCCGCCGCGGGCGTGCGCGCGCAGGGACACAATGGCCTGCCGCCGGAAGGGCAGGGATCGGACAGGAAGATCATCAAGAACGTCGGCCGGCCGTCGGTCGGAAAAGAGGAATACATCCGGTACTGCGTCGGATGTCACGGTGATCACGGCGACGGAGTGGGCGAGAACACGCAGTGGATCGATCCCAAGCCGCGCGACTTCACGCTCGCGGTGTTCAAGTGCAGGTCCACGCCCAGCGGAACGCTGCCCACGGATCAGGATCTCATGAACACGATCCGGCGCGGCATCGTGCACTCGAACATGCCGGAGTGGCGTCCGCTCCCCGACCAGATGATCGCCGACATTCTGTCGTACATCAAAACGTTTTCGCCGCGCTGGAAAGCGGAGCAGCCGGGAACGCCGGTGGAGGTGCCGGCCGAGACACCGGTGACGACCGAGAGCATTCTCGCGGGGCGCGCGATGTTCCAGAAGTTCGAGTGCTGGAAGTGTCATGGTCCCGAAGGGCGCGGCAACGGCCCGTCCGCATCGGGGATGACGGACAGCAAGGACCAGCCGATCACGCCGTACGATTTCACGACGAGCGACCGGTTCAAGTGCGGGACGTCCAACGCCGATCTGTATCGCATCTTCATGACCGGCCTGGACGGAACGCCCATGGCGTCGTTCTCCGACAACATCAAGGGCGATGCGGGGTGGGATCTCGTGCACTATCTGCGCACGCTGCAGCCGATGAAGACGCCGGAGGCGACGATCTGGAAGGCGTGGCTCGCGACGCACGCCGGAGAGCTCAAGCCCATCGGGCCCGATGCGACCGGCCAATGACCATTCTCTCCCTTGAAGGTGGTGTTTCGATGCGTATGAAGATTCTTGCCTCCGTTGGGCTGGTCGTGCTCACGACGATGGCGCTCGCGCCGGCCAGGCCGCCCATGGCGGGTGGCACGGTGACCGGGAAGGTGACGTATACCGGTACGCCGCCGAAGATGAAGCCCATCGACATGGCCAAGGAGCCGTCGTGCGCAAAGGAGCACGCGACACCGGTGATGAACGAGAGCGTCGTCACGGGGCCGGGCAACGCGCTGGGCGACGTGGTGGTCTACATCTCGGCGGGCGGCGCAGCGGGAGCGCCGCCGGCGCAGGGGGTGACGTTCGACCAGAAGGGATGCCAGTACATCCCGCACGTGCTGGCGATGCAGGCCGGGCAGCAGCTCGAGATCAGGAACGACGATCAGACCTCGCACAACATTCACCCGATGTCGAAGGTGAACCCGGAGTGGAACAAGTCGCAGCCGCCCGGCGCGCCGCCGATCCAGGTGAAGTACGAGAAGCCGGAATTCATTCCGGTGAAGTGCAACGTCCATCCGTGGATGCACGGCTACTTCGCGGTGCTCAACACCTCCCACTCGGCGGTCACGGGCGCCGATGGGTCGTTCAGCCTCACGGGGCTGCCGCCCGGCAAGTACACCGTGACGGCGTGGCAGGAGCGCTTCGGCACGCAGAGCCAGGAGGTGACGATCACCGGCAACGAGACCGCCAAGCTCGACTTCGTGCTCAAGGCAACCGAGTACTGATCGGCGCGCGGCCAGGCGCGCACGCGTCTGGCCGCGGCCGAATCGACGGACGATCCCAACACGCGGAGCCGAATCCACCGTGGGTAAACTGTTCGCCATAGCCGTGGCGGTCATCACGCTCATCTCGGCTGCGCTGTTCGTCACGCATACGTGGTGGCTCCCCGTCGACATCTCGGTGCTCGGACGAGGGATCGACGGGCAGATCACCGAGACGATGGTGTTCACGGGCGTGCTGTTCGTGGCGGCGCAGCTCGCGCTCGCCCTGTTCGTCTGGCAGTCGAGCGACGGAGCGGCGACGCGGGTGATCAGGAGCTTCCCCGGCGGCGCGACGTTCATGGTCATCTTCGCGTGCGCCATCGTCAGCATCGAGATCATCTCGCTCGTGTTCATCGGAACGAAGGTGTGGGCGAGCATCTATCTCGACGCGGCCCCCGCGAACGCGCTGCACATCGACGTGCAGGCGGGGCAGTTCGCGTTCTACTTCCGGTACGCCGGGCCGGACGGGAAGTTCGGCGTCCCGCATCCGGAGCTGATCGACGAGGGGAACAGCAACTTCTTCGGGCTCGATCCGAAGAACGACACGGCGGCGCGCGACGACATCATTTCGGCGTCGCTGGTGGTGCCCGTGAGCCAGCCGGTGCTGCTCACGATGCACTCGAAGGACGTGGGGCACTCGCTCTACATCCCCGAGATGCGACTGCAGCAGGACTTCGTTCCGGGACTCGTGATCCCCGTGCACTTCACCGCCACCGGGATCACGAAGACGGAAATGGTCTGCACGCAGCTGTGCGGGCTGGGCCACTACAACATGCGCGCCTACGTCGAG
>Ga0207707_10002965_pt1 | contig 15116 bp, 17 predicted proteins | sample KBSC83BmetaG_FD_184336 | JGI IMG/M metagenome (GOLD analysis project Ga0207707, IMG submission 184336) | Corn rhizosphere microbial communities from Kellogg Biological Station, Michigan, USA - KBS C8-3B metaG (SPAdes) (version 2) | ecosystem: Host-associated > Plants > Roots > Rhizosphere ...
CTGGGCGGTACGACATCCAGATCTTCGAGCGTCCCTGCCGCCGTGGCGCACCGCAGGACCTCGATCTTCTGTTCGGGCGCCGCGTCTATCTCGACGACGTGGCCGTTCAGCCGCCGGCAGGGCGCGTTCGTCGGCAGCCACGACGGCACCTCGCCCGGCGCGAGACCGGCGACCTTGAGGCGGATTCTGGTCGGCAATCGCGCGATGTTCCGCAGCCTCTCGATCGAGCCGTCCGCGACCTTGATGCCACGGTTCATGATGATGACACGCTCGGCTCGCTCCCCGAGCTCCGTCAGCGCATGCGACGACAGGAGGACGGTCGCGCCCTCGGCGGCGAGCCGCGTGATGATTTCGTAAAATGTCTGCCGCAGCTCCGGATCTAGGCCGGTGGTCGGCTCGTCCAGCAGCAGCACCCGTGGCTTTCCGATCAGCGCCTGCGCGAGCCCCAAGCGCTGGCGCATGCCCTTCGAGTAGGTGCCGACGCGTCGGGTCGCAGCGGCGCCGAGACCGACCGCATCGAGCAGTTCCAGAGCCTTCGCGACCGGCTCCCGCTTCAGCCTGGCGTAGAAGGCCTGGGTCTCGCGGCCGGTCAGGGCCGCGTCGAAGGAGACGTTTTCAGGCAGATAACCGAGCTGCCGCCTCCCTGCGAACTCGCCGGCGGCGGGGTTGTCGCCGAGCACCTCGATCGAACCGCTGGTCGGCCGGATGAGCCCGAGCATCAGCTTCATCAGCGTGGTCTTGCCGGCGCCGTTGTGGCCGATCAAGGCTACCAACTCACCCTGTCCCAGCTCGAACGACGCGCCGCTCACGGCCTTGACGCTGCCGTACTTCTTGGAGACGTCGGCAACGTGTACCGTGCCGGTCATCGCGGCTCCTCCTCGGCCGTGCGGCGCTTCGGCGGAGACATCAGCGGATGGCTGTCGACCACGCCTCCCGGCAGCAGCGCCGGAAACTGCGCCTGCGCCCAGCGGATCACCTGGACGGCGGGGCTGTTGATCAGGACCTTCGCCGCCGGCGCCGTCCAGAGCACGCGATCGATGAGGTCATTTGGGCGGAACGCCGTGTCGGCGATGCCGTCGCCGTTGAGATCGAAAGCTGGGTTGTCGCTCCAGTAGTTGCCGCGGCCGCCCTTCGACCAGTCGAGATGCCGCGTGCCGACATATTTGACCTGGTTGGCGTTGTTGACAAACGCGTTGCCGGTGATGTCGTTTCCTTCCGAGCCCGCAGTGAAGTGAACGCCGATCTCGCAGCCTTCGAACCAGTTGCGTTCGATCCGGTTCTTGTTGGTGTTGTAGATGAAGACGCATTTTTCCGGGCCAATTCGTTGGCCTCGGGCGGAGGCAGACGAACCGGCCTCGGTTTGCGGCACGCCTTCCTCGACGCCGGGATCCGACGTCGCCCACCGTTCGGCGGACTGCGGCCCCCCGATCACGGTATTGCCCGAAATATCCGCGTAGTTGGTCGCGTTGAAGAGGATGCCGCGGTCGCGGTCGTGGTCGGAGATGTTGTCGCGTATGACGAGGTGCTTGGAGAACATCAGCGCGTAGCCGATGAGATTGTTCTTGGAAACGTTGTTCGTGATCTCGCCGTCGTTGGTGTACATGTAGTGGACGGCAAATCGCAGATCGCTGAAGTGGTTCCCGCTCACCACGTTGTTGCGGCTCGTGATCGCAAAGATGCCGTCCCGCCCATATCTGAAGTCGTTGTCCAGCACCTTGGCCCCGGGCGCGTTCCAGACGGTGATTCCGTTGCCGGTCTCGCTGTTGCGGGCCTGGCGCAGCCCGACGACGCTGTTGTGGCGGACGATCGCGTCGGGTGCTCCGTGCAGATACATCCCGAAGAGGTTGTCCTCGAGGTGGTTGTCCTCGACCACGGCGCCGCGAGCTGACTGCTCGATGAATATTCCGGAATCCATCGTCTCGCCCAACCTGCCGGACCCGCGCACCTCGAGCCCACGAACGACGGTGCCCGGAGCCGATATGGTGATCACGCTACCCTTGCCGGATCCCACGACGACGGCGCCCTTCGCGCCCGAGAGTGTGACGCGATGGTCGATCCGCAGCGGACCATGATAGGTGCCGGGCGCGAGCGAAATGTCGTCGCCGTCGGCGGAACGGTCGAGGACCGCCTGCAGGTCGCTTTCGTCCGGACTGATTGAAAGCTGCGCTGCCCCCACGCGCGCGCCAAGGCTGGCGGCGAGCGCCGCCAGCCCGAGTTGCGCGATGTGGCGTAACGGACGCATCGTCAGACGTTCTGCGGTTCGACCATCATGCGCCCTCGCATCTCCATGTGCATGGCGTGGCAGAACCAGGTGCAGAAGTACCAGTAGACGCCTGGCTTGTCGGCGATGAACGTCACCGAGGAGGTCTGCTGCGGACCGATCTCCATGTTGACCCCGTAGTTCACGATGCAGAAGCCGTGGGTGAGGTCCTCCACGTCGTCGATGTTGGTGATGTAGACCGTCACCTCGTCGCCCTGCTTGACCGTGAAGCTTTCCAGGCCGTAGGCGGGCGCGCTGGAGAACGAATAGACCCGAACCTTCTTGCCGTCGCGGATCACCTTGGCATCACTCTCGAGCGTGACGCCGTCGGCCTTGGCCTGCTTGACCGCATCCGCGAACATCGGATCATCGCGCTTGTAGATGCTGGTGATTTTCCCCTCCAGCTTGGATCGGTGCACGATCACCGCATCGTGCGGCTCGGCAAAGCTCGGGCCGTCGTGCACGAGCTCCATCTTGTCGCCGGAGATATCGATCAACTGGTCATTCTCCGGCTTGAGCGGACCCACGTTGAGGAAGCGATCCTTGGAGAACTTGTTCAGCGAAATGAGCCATTTGCCGTCGGCCTCCTTGGTCTCGCCCATCGAGGAGTGGTTGTGGCCGGGCTGGTAGTGGACGTCGATCTTCTGGATGATCGGGTTGACCTTCTCGCCCTTGAAGGCGCGCTTGGCCATCTCGATGCTCCACTTGCAGACCTGGCTGTCGAGGAACAGTGTGGTGTAGGCGTTGCCCTTGCCGTCGAACGCCGTGTGCAGCGGTCCTAAGCCCAGTTCGGGCTCCGCGACCACCGTGTCGCGCGGCTTGATCTTGTCGTCGAACAGATCGTCGAACTTGCGGACGTCGAAGACCGAGACCGTCGGCGACAACTTCCCGTTGGCCACGACGTGAATGCCGTCCGGCGCGGTGTTGATGCCGTGCGGGCTGTTGGGTATCGGAACGTAGCGGGTGTAGGGCGAGCCATGTCGGCCGTCGATCACCGGCACCCCGTTCATCTCCTTGAAGTCGCCCTTCTTGACGGCATCCTCGATGCGCTTGAGGTTGAAGATGATGATCCAGTCCGTTTCGCTCGCGGTCATCTCGGTGAGGGTCACGCCCTTCTCCGAATTGTAGCAGGTCGAGAACGCGTACTTGCCCTGGTAGTCGGCGTCGGTGTTGTCGAGATTGCCGTCGACGATCACCTGCCAGGCGATCTTCATGGTGTCGCCGTCGACGGCAGAGAACATCGACCAGTATTTGGTCTTGTCGTCGAGGATCTTGCCGTCGTTGGGCAGAGGCACTTCGTATTCGCCGTTGCAGAAGACGTAGCCGGTGCGCGGATATTTCTGCGGGCGCATGCCGTGGATCGTGTACTGGTTCGGCAGTTCGATGATCTTGTCGCACTTCATGATGTCGGTGCGGATGCGGGCGAGGCGCGTGTTGGCCTTGTCGTTGATGAAGATGTATCGCCCGTCATAGGTGCCGTCGGTGAACGACATGTGGGGGTGATGGCAGTCGCCGTTCTGCCAGACTCCGTTCAAGCGCCCCTTGAGCCGGTCGCGCGTCTCCTGCGTCAATCCTTCGGTCAGGATCTTCAGCGACTCGTTGGTCTGGCCCCACCCGGTCGCGCTGTCGCGGTTGAACACCGGGATTCGCATCAGCTCGCGCATCGACGGCATGCCGATGATGCGGACTTCGCCAGTCTGTCCCGACGAGAAGAAGACGTAGTATTCGTCGAGCTCGCCGGGGGCGACCTCGATCTTCCGAGCGCCGGAAGGCGCCGCCTGGGCCGCGGCGGGGGTGGGCGCCACCGCCTTCTCGAGACCGAGCCCGCCGGCGATACCGGCGGCGCCGATCGCCGCGGTTCCTACGACCTGTCTGCGGCTGATTGTGTTCTTGTCGTCCTCATGGGCCATTTTTGCCTCCTCGGCGTTATGAAGAACTCGGTGGATTGGTTGGAACTCCTGCCGGGATTGGCTTTCCGGCGTGGGTGATGACTGTCTTAGGGCCGGCCCCGCCGGATCGCATCGAAGGCGACGACATGGCTGCGAACTTCTCGCGCTTGAGTCGCACCTGGATCATGTGCGGGCAGCGGTGATCGTCGTAGTAGAGCTCCTGGCAGTGCATGCAGTAGATGCACTCGTTGACGTTGATGTGGCCCTCGGGATGGATCGACTGCACCGGGCATTCCTTGGCGCAGCGCTGGCAGGGAGAGCCGCATTCGGGCCAGCGGCGCAGCCATTCGAAGGTCCTCATGCGGCCGGGGATCGCGAGCGCCGCGCCGAGCGGACACAGGTAACGGCAGAAGAAGCGCTCGACGAACAGCCCGATCACCAACAGCGCGACGGCATAGAGCACGAACGGCCAGGTGCGCGCGAACTTCAGGATGATGGCCGTCTTGAACGGTTCGACCTCGGCAAATCGCTCGGCCATGTCGACCGAGTATAGCGAGAGCCCGAACAGCCCGAGGAAGATGATGTATTTGACCGGCCATAGCCTTTCATGCAGACCCCACGGCACCGTGATCTGCGGCACCTTCAGCCATTTCGCGATCGTGTTGGTAAGCTCCTGCAGCGCGCCGAACGGACAGAGCCAACCGCAGAACGGGCCGCGTCCCCAGAACAGGAGCGCCACGGCGGTCGCGCCCCACAGCACGAAGATCAGCGGTGCCGCGAGGAAAAACTCCCAGTGAAAGCCGGTGATCAAGGCGTTGGCGAACGTCACCACGTTGACCACGGAAAGCTGGGCGTTTGCGGACCAGCCGAGCCAGACCAGCACGAAAAGAAGGTAGGCGCGGCGCACCCATGTGTAGAACACGGGTCTGCGCACCAGGACATTCTGGAAGAAGAAGATCCCCGTCAGTGCCGCCAGCGCGAGCGCGACGATGCCGATATTGATGGTCTGTGCGCGCCACATCCGCATCCAGAGCGGTTCTTCGCCATCGGCGGTCAGCGCCTGCGAAGCCGCAGCGGGGGGTTGCGTTGCTGGGGCCGGCGCATTTTCCGGCATCGTCACGGCCCGCTGCTCTCGCCGCAGATACTGGTCGGGAAGGCTATAGTCGAGATCGAAGGTAAGGAAAGCTTTGTCGCGCGCGCCAGTGCTTCGCTGCACCAATAGCTGCAACTGCCAGGGCTGCGTCGGATCGAGCGTGAACTCGGGTGGGGTAACGAACAGGCCGATTTCCTTGAACTCGGGTGCGCCGGCAGCATGAAGGTCGCCGAGACGGGTGTGATTCCGGTCGCGAAAGCGGGTGCTATTGCCCTCCTGCAGGATCTCGATACGATCGAAGATACCGCCGCGCACGTACGCCGAGCCCTTGAAGGAATAGGCGCCGTTACCGGCAACGACGATGGCCTGCTGTCCCGGCTTCAGGCTATCCTTGAGACGCTGATAACCATCCTCGCCCAGCAAACTGCGGCCGATGGTCGGCGCGGTGACGAGCGCGACATAAAGATCGATGAACGTGTCGCCGGCATCGCCCGGCTCCGGATTTTGAGCCGCGGCCGTGTTGCCCGCCTTGGTGAAGGCGTCGTTCACGTCACCGATGGTGAGGTGCAGGCGGCGCACCGAGCTGTCGCCCAGGAGGCTCGCCCAATCCCGGATCTCGCTGTGTTCGAGTTCGATAGTCTTGGCCGGCGGCATCGCAGCCGATGCTGTGGCAGCTTGTCCTCCACCGATACGCCCGGTGCGGATCAAGCGGACCGCCGAGCGCACGATGCTGTCGCTCATCACCAGCACGGTGACGGTCGCGCCGCTGACGATGTCGACCTGGGGTGGATTCTGGGTGCCCTGAGCAACCGGCTTTATGTCTTTGCCGATCAGCGAATTGACGGCGCCGACGATGCGTGGCTCCGGGATTCCGATCAGCACGATCGGCTCGTGATGGTCCACGAGCTTGAAACCCTTGACGACGCCCTTCGGATCGATCCCCACAAGGATGTGTATCGGCTTGCCCGAGTATCCGACGGCGTTCGCAAGATCGGAGTTGAGATAGACGAAGCCCTGCAACTGGTCGCCGCGATAGACCGGTGCGATGGGCGGATCGCCCTGCGGCGGTCCGAAGCGATCCGCTCCGGGAAAGAAGTCGGCAGGCGCGATCTTCGGAAGGTACGTTTTCAGATCGCTGGCAGCTTGCGCTGCGTCCACCCACGCCGTGACGCAAAAAAGCGCCAAGGCAACTAACGCCTTCGCCAGTCGCCTTCGCAAGCCGGGTGTAGCAGCCGACGACCAACTCATGAGAGCCCCAAATGCTATTGGCGCGACCAACCGGGTCGCGCGTTGAGTGGATCGGCTTATTGGCTGCAGTCGTCGTTGACCTAGCGCAAATTCAATCCGAGTTTCCCGGCTGTCAACCTCAAATAAACGTCGTATAAGGAAACTCATCGCATTCATCATTGCTCGGTTTCGTGTCATGCCGTTGTTGCGAGCGTCGCTCCTGAAATCAGAGCCGGCGGGTAGACTCCGCTCGTTGGACGAATTGTTCGCGCTTGCGCACGCCATGGAGAATGAGGCGGCGAACAGATACGGCGGTCTCGCGGAGGACATGCGCCGTCAGAACAAGGACGATCTGGCAGCAGTATTCACGCAACTCGCGGTGGCCGAGCGCGAACATGTCGAAAGCGTGGCAAGATGGTCGCAATCGCGGCGCGGGAAAGCGCCGGATCCCACGTTAGTGCAGTGGGAGGGACCCGAAACCTTCGACGAGAACACTGCGACCGAACTGAAGACCTCACGACTGATGACGCCGTATCGCGCGCTCGCCATGGCGGTCCGCAACGAGGAGCGCGCGTTCGCGTTCTGGTCGTATCTGGCGGCCTACTCCGAGGATCCGGAAGTCAAGAAGGCCTCTGAGACGATGGCAAAGGAGGAACTCGGTCACGTCGCCACGCTGCGGAAGGAAAGGCGTCGCGCCTATCACCGCGAGTATGATCGGAAGAGTGGAGATGGCCCCAGTGGGGCGGCGCAGTCCCGGGTGGATGCGCGAAGGCTCGAGCTTCGGCTTGCTGCGCAGCTTGCGGATATCGACCGTCGCCTGGCGGGACCTGCTGCCATCCGCGCGGAAGAACTGCTCGATCAAACGATGGGTATGGCAGAGGAAGCCGGCCATCTCGGAAGCTTCCCCGGCGCGCTTGAGCAACGGGACGCGCAGGCTATCGCAGAGGCGCTGGCGGACGCCTATCTTGAAGGCGCGGAGAATTCGGACGACGAGATCCGCGTGAAGGCGCTGCAGGAACTGGCCGCGAAAGCCATCGCCAGGCTGGCCTGGCTGCGCTCGCTTGCCGCCGGATGAAATCCAGCGGCCCTGTCTTCAGGCATCCGGATCCATCCGACTGCAGCGTGGGCAGTAGGCATCGGCGGCGGAGGCGAGTTGTCGGCTGAACTCGTCCCTGAGAGCTTTTCCTTCCCAGGTCCTTCCATCGCTCCTGACGATTCTCTTGGCGCGTTCGAAGGCATGGCTCTCCGCGGCGTCATCGCCCACGCGGATGATCACCTCGTCGTGGAATGGACAAACGATCGTGGCGCGGGTGGTGTCAAGCGCATAGCGCACGACGGCAGTCAGATCGTCGGCGTGAACATTGGCGGACATCTGACTCTCCTTGTCGATCTGGTGGAGCCCAATGCAAATCAGCCCCGGCTTCCAAGGATCGCCGAGGCCGATCGTTCGCTTACTTCTGTTATCCAAGGCTATAAACGCGCAACCCGCGGTGCCGACTTTCGTTCCACCGAACTCGTCGGCAAAGCCGCTCTCCGGAGCCGGCCCCCTTGGTCGCGGTCGCTTGAGCCCTGGCACGAGGCGGCGCCCAAAGTGCCTGGGAGTCCAGGCTCCGCCTCGTCGCGGTACCGGGGGCCAAGCCGTCCGATCCGATCGATATCCTAAGGCCGCTTCGTGCGCTCCGCTTTGACTCATCTCAAAGGTCGGGCGAGGCCCTAAGTAGGTATCCGGAATTTCGCCGAGGCGCATCCTGGAGCATGTAGAAAGGCATGCAGCGCCAGATCTTCTTCAAGTGCCCGCGCACCGGGATGAACGTGCAGCATCGTGCTCGATGACTTCTCGCCGGAGCTTTCGGAAGCCGAGGACGTCCACGTTGCGGTTTGGTGCCCGGCTTGCGCAGGGGTCCATTTCGCCAACAGAAGGACCGGCAAGCTGCTCGGAGATCGCAGTGAACGGCCCGCACATGCCGCCCTCAATGAAGGTGGTGGCGAAGCTTCTTGATGATCTCCCGCAGACCTTCCGCGTACCCCTCGACGAGCCTGCGCGTCTCCTCCAGACGTGACGGCTTCGGCTTCTGCGGTTCCTTGACCGGGCCTTCATGTGTTGACGGTCGGCGAAGACTTGGCGGAACCCTTTGAGCTCGATCAATGGACGATCTCGGGATCCAAGAGGGCACCTAGCGCGCTCTATCTGTTCGGCGGTTTGCCCGCCGACCCTGAACCCTCGTTTGGTGTGCTGAAAAGATGGCTTGCAATATTGCTTTTCCGCGTCGACAAGGTTAAACATACATTTTAAATATATCTTCTCGCGTCGCGGCCAGCTCGGACACGGCGGAAAGAGCCGGATCATGACTCACGTCGTCACCGACAACTGCATCAAGTGCAAGTATATGGATTGCGTCGAGGTCTGTCCCGTCGACTGCTTCTACGTCGGCGACAACATGCTGGTCATTCACCCCGACGAGTGCATCGACTGCGGCGTCTGCGTACCGGAGTGCCCGGCCGAAGCGATCTTCCCGGACGGCGACATCCCGCCCGACTCACACTGGTTCGGTCTCAATCGCAAATACGCCGGGCTCTGGCCGAACATCGTCGCAAAGAGCGAGCCGCCGCCCGATGCAGATGCGTGGAACGGCGTTCCGAACAAGTTCTCCGAGCACTTCAGCTCGCAACCGGGCGAGCCTGAGGACTCGAGCAAGCCGCCCGCCGCCGAGGTCGCGAGATAGCGGTCAAAGGGATCTTCGCGCGACCAAGGAAAAGTCTGGACTGCTTCCGGTATTCGGCCGCAGGGCGAAAGAGCCCCGGAGAACGTGATAAACATACACGTCATATATCTTTGGCTCTAACTGACCACTTCTATTGCGCGGCCTAAGCGCCACCGGGATGATTCATGAGATTGGCGAGCTTTACCGACTTCGAGCTGCGGCTGCTCATGTACGCGGCGGCCCACGAAGACCGGCTGATCACCATCGAGGAGGCATCCGAGGTTTACAATATCTCGCGCACACATCTGATGAAAATCACGAATGCCCTGACGAGAGCGGGGTTCCTCAAGACTGTGCGTGGCCGCTCGGGGGGCCTGAGATTGGGGAAGCCGCCGCCAAAGATAAGACTGGGCGACGTGGTCCGTGTCACAGAGCCCGATTTCACCCTGGTCGAATGCTTTGGCTCCGGCAGCCAATGCACCATCACGCGTAGCTGCCGGTTGCGCGGCATCCTGCATGAGGGGCTCGATGCATTCACGGCCGTCCTCGACAAGTACACGCTTGCCGACCTGATGCTCAGGCCAAAGGATTTTGGAGTGCGGCCTGCGGCGTAATTGGCGCCGCGCAGACGCGTCCGTTAAGCGGCGAGCTTCTTGGGTCGATCCGCTGCAGCTCGCCTGGCCGCCACAGCTATCCAGTCGCGAAGGAGACCCCTGTCTTCCTTCGAAAACGATGATCTGCGCTTGATGTCGTCGAGCGTTTCCCCGGGATGGCATCGCTCGAAGTCTTCGCGGATCAGTGATTCGAGATAGGCTCGGTCCGCATCATTCGTCGGGCGCACATGGCGATGGGAATTGCTCAACATGCCATTTTCTCCATTCTCGGATCTTCGTTGGGGCCGCTGCGTTCGAGCGTCGGGATCATCCATGCGGGGCACTCGCTCATCCCGACCGCGGCCACCAGGGAAATCATTTCCAGCCGCTCCGCGCGTGACAGGTCGCGGCCAGAGCATGGGTCGGATTCGTCGTGCCGCTCGGGATCAGCCGCCATGGTCGCCGTCCTCGGCGGGCAGAAGACGCAGACGAGCGCGCCAGACATCGGGGCCTTCCTCCAAATATGACCAAGCGCAGCGCGAGCCGTGGCGCGCTTCGAGCTGCAGTCGCAGTCGCCGCGGATCGTGATTTACGACGATCTGCAGCGAGTCGTCCGGGGCGAGATGCTCGAACAAGCGGAAAAGTATGCCGTGACGGTATCGCGGATCGATATCCGCCACCTTGATTACGCGTTCAGCGGGGCTCGTCTCCAACATGGCATGGCTCCTTCGAGTGGGCGATTTCGATCGGCGTTGCCGGGTGCCGCGCCTTCCATTCGAGCTCGAGATACAGAACATCGATGTGGCGGATCAACCGTTGGGCGTGGCTTGGCTCCAGGATCCGGTGCAGAGTGGCCAGGAAATACGGCTTCAAGATCTTCCCGGTGATCCCGCGCTCGCCGACCATCAGCTCGACGATGTTCTCCTCGAGCGGCGAAAGGTCGTCGCTGATCGTCGCCAAATCGAGAATATGGTTCAGCGATTTCTCCACCTCGGCCCACTTCGCGCGCGAGATATGGGTGAGGACGTTGTTGACATGCGGATGGGCGCGAAAGGCCGCGAAGATGCGGAAGGCGAGCTCGGCCATTTCGGGAAGCTTTGAGTCCCCCAGCAAATATTCCTGAAGGATCGTGCCTCGAGCGGGCTGCGCCTCTGCTCGGGATTCCAGCCGAAGCGGGATGGTCATGGATTGATCTCCAGACATAAAAGATATATTATAAATACATCTTTTGAGGTGCCTCGACAAGGAGAAATGCGATGATCGAGAGCCGTCAAGAATCGCCAAGGCCCTCCGAGCGGGCCGTCGAATTCAGCGACAACACGTTCCTGGTTGACGCCGCACTCGTCGGCGAGCTTCTGCGCATACCGCCGACACGCGTGCCGGCCCTGATGCGCGAAGGGCGTATCACCAGCGCTTGCGAGCGCGGAATGGATGAGCACGCGGGCGAATTCCGCCTGAGCTTCTTCTACCGAAACCGTCGTGCGCGGGTGAGCACTGACCTGGCGGGTCGCATCCTTCGGAGATCGGCGATCGATTTCGGCGAGCGGCCTATTCCGGACACCATGCGTCGTGCCGGCGCCTGACGAGAGGACGTTTGCTTACGAAAAAGGAGATTTGCAGATGACTGACTTACATTCCGTCCAAAGCATGGATCTGCCGGGCAGCGATCTCGATGTGGCAAAAATGCCGGGGCATTGGCTGCTTGCCCGTCTAGGCAAGCGCGTGCTGCGTCCCGGCGGTCTCGGGCTGACACGTGCGATGCTGCACCATCTGGCCATCGGACCGGCTGACGAGGTGGTGGAATTCGCTCCTGGTCTCGGCGTAACCGCCCGCACGATCCTGCAGCGCCGTCCACGGTGCTACACGGCGGTCGAGCGGGACGCGAAGGCGGCGAGATGGACAGCCGGGCAGCTTTCGTCGAATTCTGAAATATCCGTTGTCGTCGGGAGAGCCCATCACACGGACCTGCCGGCTTCTTCCGCAACCGTGGTCGTCGGCGAGGCCATGTTGAGCATGCAGACTGCCGAGCACAAGCGCCTGATCGCCGCGGAGGCATTTCGGCTGCTCCGTTCGGGCGGACGCTATGGCATTCACGAGCTTGCCGTCGTTCCGGGCGACATTCCGGCCGAGCAGCAGCGCGAAATCGATCGCGCGCTCTCTTCGGTCATTCATGTCGGCGCTCGCCCGCTTACCGCTGCCGCGTGGAAGGCGCTACTGGAAGATGTTGGTTTCCGTGTCATTGGCATCGGATATGCGCCAATGCACCTTCTCCGGCCCCTGCGTCTCATCCAGGATGAGGGGATTCTCGGCGCTCTGCGACTGGCAAAGAATATCATGTTCGATGATGCCGCGCGAGAACGGGTGCTGGCGATGCGTTGGGTATTCGAACGCTACCGTCGAAACCTGAGCGCGATCTACCTCATCGCGCAAAAGGATTAGGCCGAGATTTGGAAGTAGGGGGCGCCTGCCAGCGCTCCCAACTCTCGGACAATCTTGTCCATTTGGCCTCGCTGCGGGCCGGCCGCGATGCCCAGCTACTGCGCTGGCTTGGCCGCTTCATCCATGGCCGTCAGCGAGAGGACCGAATGCGCATAAGCACCTCCCGCGCGCATCTCGGCCGCCACCCAGATTGCCTCCATCAGTTCCTCGCGTGTCGCGCCGTGGCGCAGCGCCGCCTTGGTGTGGCCTTTGATGCAATATGGGCATTGCGTGACATGCGCCACGGCGACGGCGATCAGTTGCTTGGTCTTTGCCGGTAAGGCGCCGTCGGCGAACACCTGACGACTGAACGCCTGAAATGCCTTTTCGGTTTCCGGCGCAAGAGCCCGGCGTTTCTCGGCAAGCTCGCGCGACGCCGGCGGGTATAGGGTCTCGGTCATTTTGCGCACTCCTCGTTCTCAACGAAATTGGAACCGGCTGTCCATCGTGGGCCCGGCATGACTTCTCGCAGCTAATGATAACCGACGCACATCACATACTCCCGCAACAGCTCCTCCTCATATTCACGCTCCCCGAGGAGCGCCTCCAGCGCGTCGCGGGCGTTGAGCACGCCTATGGGCCGGGACGTGGGGTCCAGGATCGGAACATTCTTCAGATGCCGCTCCTTCATGACCATCCAGATCTCGTGCAACAGACTATCAGGGCGGCAATAGACAACGGCCTGCGTCATGACGGCTGACGCCGCCGCCATGCAACCGGCTCCTTGGCAATGACTGATCTGCCGGACGATGTCTGTCTTGGTGATGACGCCGGCGAGTACGTTCTCGGAGTCTCGCACCACCACGATATCCTTATCGGGATCGCGCAAGAGAGTTGCTGCGGCGATGAGCGGGGCATCGGCGCCTATGGTGATGAGACGCTCGCGTGCGGCCGATAAGATTCTTTCGACGATCATTGAAGACCAAAGCTCCTATAGCGGCTTCCAAATCCTTGTCTTAGGCGCCCAAGGCGATTTTTAGGATTGTCCCAGATGAGGTGTCGAATGCCGCCGCAAAAATGGAAGAAGAGACAGAAGGTACCACCGAACAGCACCATCCGACCAATCCACGATCCAATGAATTTATCGACCGCGGCATAGGCGTCCGGTCCGGCCGCCGCCGCAACCAGCCAGATCACCAGCGCGACAGCGTAAGCGCTAAGGGCAACGCCGGTGATCCGATTGCCGATCGACAGGACCGAGGCGAGCTGCGGCCTATAGATCTGGATGTTGGGCGAAAGCGGCCGCTGACGGTCCGACGGAGCACTCGTCATGTCCCACTCCTCCTTTTTCGTCAGCTCCGGCGTTCGATTAGCATCTTCTTGATATCGGCGATCGCTTTCCCGGGGTTCAGTCCCTTGGGGCAGGTTCGCGTGCAATTCAGAATGGTGTGACATCGATAGAGCCGGAACGGATCTTCGAGGTCGTCGAGCCGCTCCCCGGTCGCCTCGTCGCGGCTATCGACGAGCCAGCGGGTTGCCTGGAGGAGAACTGCCGGGCCGAGAAAGCGGTCGCCGTTCCACCAATGGCTTGGGCAGCCCGAAGTGCAGCAGAAACAGAGAATGCACTCATATAATCCGTCTAGCCGGCCCCGCTCTTGAGGCGATTGAAGGCGTTCTCGCTCGGGCTCCGGGCTCTTCGAACGAAGCCATGGCTCGACGAGCCTGTGTTGCGCGAACAAATGGGTGAGGTCCGGAACGAGATCCTTGATGATTCTCATATTCGCCAGCGGATAGATGGTCGCAGGCGTTGCCAGATCGGCGTTGAACTTCGTGCACGCCAGCCAGTTCGTGCCATCGATGTTCATCGCACACGAACCGCACACGCCCTCGCGACAGGAGCGGCGGAAGGTGAGGCTCGGGTCGACCGTGTTCTTGATCCAGATGAGGACATCCAGGACCATCGGCCCGCAATCGTCGAGATCGACCTGATAGGTGTCGATGCGGGGGTTTTGCCCGGAGTCAGGATCGTACCGATAGACGTCGAAGCGTTTGATCCGGGTCGCGCCGCGCGGCGCCGGCCAAATCCGTCCCCGGTCGATGCGTGAGACTGCGTCGACGCCAAAATTCCTGGGCACCGGAAAGCGTTTGAGCACGAGTGGCCCCAGGAATCCTTGCCAGGCGATCGGTGCGACCCGGCTCAGATGCATGTCCAGATATTCCATCTCGCCACGATTGATCTTCTCGCGGGCGACAGGATCGGAGTTGTAGGGGAGCCGGAGGTCGATCCCGTTCGATTTGGCGAGAGCGCCATCCAGTTCCGGTCCGGTCGAAGCTCCCGTCCAGACGCGTACCCGGAAAGAATCTCCCGCGCGGTGCGCCGCTTCGATGCGGGCCCCGAAAGCCATCGGAACCGTTTTGGGGTATCCCGACCCGGTGAACCCGCTCATGCCGACCGTGCTGCCGGGGGCGATCAATTCCGCCGCCGCACCGGCATTCACGACCTTGCTGAGGAGGGATGAGTCACAGATGCGCGAACGGCTCATGGCTTCTCTCGCGAGTAAGACTCCGACGTCGTCTCGCTACCACGGGGAAATCCAACTCCGGCTGATCCAGATCAATGTTGGCAACGGCGATGGCGCCCCAGGCTTCGGGAGGCGCGTCGCATCGCTGGATCGGCAGCTCGAGTTGCGTCGTGCGAAGAAAGGTCTGTTATCGCTATTTGAGCGTCTTGATATAGTCGGCAAGGTCCGAGATCTCAGCCCGACTGAGGGACAAGCTCGGCATGGTCGGATGCGGCCGGAGCAGAAAGAACGCGAGCTTGTTCGCATCGAAATCCGGCAGTCCTGCGATCGAGGCGAAGGATGGCGGCTGGTCGGTGGCGCTTTTGGGATCGCGCTCCACGCGATGGCAGGCGGCGCACCAACGTTCCGCGAT